>Ga0208693_1001178_pt1 | contig 19412 bp, 4 predicted proteins | sample AD_UKC071_MetaG_FD_184438 | JGI IMG/M metagenome (GOLD analysis project Ga0208693, IMG submission 184438) | Active sludge microbial communities of municipal wastewater-treating anaerobic digesters from USA - AD_UKC071_MetaG (SPAdes) (version 2) | ecosystem: Engineered > Bioreactor > Anaerobic >... | reverse complement strand
TGGCATTTATTCTAATGAAGACTATACATGGGGTGGTGTATTGAATACTTCAGATATAATAAAAAATTGCTCCGTTACAGTAACGATGGAAGTAGAAATAAAATAAATTGATATATTTAGTGTTAATTTTCACAACGTTGTTTATGACTTTTATTTTGTTACAAATATAAAATTTATTGAATTAGGCGTTTAATTAGTCGTCCCTTAAAAGTCAATTTGAAAATTTTATTTAAAAAATAAAGAAAAATTGATAATATAGTTTTTGAAAAAATAAAAATAGCCTCTTAAAACTTTGCAATATTTTGATTAAAAAATTATCAATAAGTTATTAACAAACAAATGGTTATTGTATTTTTAATGGACGACTAAGTAGCTCAGACTTTTTCAGTACTAAAGCCTGTAATTTTTCTTTTGTATTTTATTTTATTACTGTAATAGTGCCATTATAATTTTTGATTATTCCATTAATATACTGGATTTCTAAAGTATAGAAATAAGTCCCTCCGCTCACATTACTTGCATCCCAATCATTGTTATAATGATTACTGTCGTATACCAATCTTCCCCATCTATTATATATTTTTAAATTTGCTAAAGATAATATTTCCAAATTTTCTATAACAAATTTATCATTTACACCATCACTATTTGGGGTTATTACATTAGGAATATTTATATCGCATATTTGTACTTTTATCTCTGCTTTAGCTGTATCCATGCACCCAGTGTAATTAGTTCCAGTTACTATATATGACATAGTTGATTGTGGTCTAACAGTTATTTTAGCAAAAGTTTCTCCTGTATTCCAATTGTATTCTTCTGCTCCTTCAGCTATTAATTCTACATATTCTCCTAAACATATTTCTGTTTTATTTGTTGTAATTTCTACTTTTGGTTTATCATATACTTCTACACTTATCTCTGCAGAATTAGAACAATTCCATTGATTTGTTACAGTTACACTATATACTGTAGCACTATCTGGATATATTTGTATCATACTGCTTTCTTGTCCAGTATTCCAATGGTAATTTAGTCCGCCTGTAGCCATTAATTCAACAGTATCCCCCTTGCAATAGTATGGTGGTTCCATCGTAAATATTATATCTGGTTTAGCATGTACATTAATAGTCATAGTATCTGTATTAAAACATCCATTAGCTCCATATCCTGTTACAACATAGGTAGTAGTAGTATCAGGATGAACTACATTATTTGCATTGGTAGAACCATCGCCCCATATATAACTTATGCCTCCATTAGCACTTAAAAGTATCCCATCTCCTTGGCATATTGATGTAAGAGTAGATGTTATCTCTATCTCTGGTAATGGAATTGTATTTATTGTTATGTAGCCTACATTAGAACACCCCATAGAATCTATACCAGTTACACTATATGTAGTTAAAGTGTCAGGTGTAACAATTATAGATGATGTAGTGTCATTAGTACTCCATATATAACTATTAGCCCCTGTAGCAGATAATATTGCTGTATCTCCCGAGCAAACTACAGGTGCATCAGTAGTTACATTAATTTCTGGTAAAGGATTCACTATCACTAATGCTGTAGCTACAGGTGAACAACTACCAGAAATACCAGTAACTGTGTATGTCGTAGTTGTAGTCGGTGCTACTATTACGCTATTATTTGTGCCCAATCCATCTGACCATACATATGTATTAGCTCCTTCAGCTGTCAATGTAATAGAATCTCCTAAACATATATATGCTGTATCTGGATTTATCGTTATATTAGAAGGATATTGTAAATACACTATGTCAAAATCTTCATTTGAAAAATTACCATAATAAATATCTAAAAGCCCATCTCCATTTAAATCTCCTACATCTATATCATGTGAACTTCCGCCTGTAGAATAACAGAGTGAAAAATTCAAGTTACCTAGATTTTTAAATACCTTTAAACCCCCATATATACCAATAATAATATCTAATAATCCATCATTATCATAGTCTGCTAGTTTAACTGATTTATCATAATCATAATTATTAGGTATAAGAGCACCTAAAGTAAAATGTCCCGTGCCATCATTTAGCCAAATTTCACGTGGAATATTCATGCCATATAAAATAAAATCTATATCTCCATCATTATCTATATCACCGGCAGTAACACCAGCATAATATTCATTCATAGCATAAGTAGCTGAATATGAAAAATTAGCATTACCGTCATTTAACCATAATTGATTTTCAGAATAATATCTATCGGAAAGCATAGCGTCTATATCTCCATCTCCATCATAGTCTGCTAAAGCTACATCGCAAGCATTTGAAGCAACAAAAGTAATAGGAGTAGTATTAAAACCATTACCATTATTTAAATATATCTTTTGAGTTGAATTCGTATTAGTTAAAAATAAATCATCTCGGCCATCACCATTCAAATCAGCCAAATGAGACTCTTCACTTGCAACAGATACTGATATACTTTGCCATATTGTGAAAACACCTGATCCGTTATTACGAAATGTTATTAAATTTTGACTAGTCCAAAAAGGAATAGCAACAATATCTAAATCCCCATCTTGATCTAAATCATTTAATTCAATACCATAAAACCAAGGGGAAGAATTTCCATTATCTGATGCATCAAATATGATATTACAATTTGTAAAATTGCCATTACCATCATTAAAACAAACTGCAACGGACTCATATGCACCTATAATGGCTACATCTAAATCACCATCACCATCTAAATCTCCTAAAGCTACCCCAAATGTACCTGCACTATCTCCGACAGCGCAATAATTACCTAAAAAACAACATGAATTTTGTGCAAAAACATATTGACTGACTATAAAAAATAAAAAAAACATTCTTTTCATAAAATAATATTTTTATTTAATGTAATAAAATAATATATCCATATTTATCATGTTCATTATTATCTGGAGTTTTATAATGAATCACATATGTATAAACACCTTGTGGGCATAGGTCATTATCACATTTACCATCCCATTTAAACCCCGGATCACTTGAATAGAAAACCATTTGGCCCCATCGGTTAAAAATTTTTATATAAAAATTTTCTGGTGTAAGTCCATATGAAAATATATGAAAATAGTCATTTAAATCATTTTTTGTTGAAGGAGTAAAAGAATTTGGTACATATAGCATGAAATCAGATTTAACGATTACAAGATTAGTAGCAGTATCAGAACAATTATAATTATTAGAAACTATTTGAGTAATAATGTAATTCCCAGCATTAGTATAAGTGTATGAAGGTTCATCTATAAAGAATATGTCAGCAGTAGTACTAGTATCGCCAAAATCATAATACCAATTTTCTGCATCAATACTTTCATCATTAATAGTTACTGTCCCATTATTTTCAGTTACAATATTAGGTATGGGTCTAAAATTAGCTACTGGTTGAGGGTATACCACTATATAATCATTTTTTGTCAATGTATCAGTACAATTATATTCATTTTTAACTATTAATGTTACATCAAAAATACCATCTTGATTGTAAATATGTGTTGGATTACTAATATCTGCTGTGCCTCCATCTCCAAAAAACCAACGATATGATCCATTATCACTAGTATTTATAAAATTAACTTTTAAAGGTTGGCAGCCATTAAGAATATCTGCATAAAAATCTACATGAGGATATGGATTTACATATATATTTAAGAAAGCAGAATCTATACAGCCATTATTATCTGTTACAGTAACATAATAAGTTGTAGAATTAGTTGGTTGAATTGTTATTTGATTATTATTCTGCCCATTAGACCATTGATAATTGACACCTCCAGATGCTGTTAAAATGGCAGACATACCAATACATATATTAGTATCAGGTTGAGCGACTATATTTATATTTGGCAATGGATGAACATTTAATAAAAAGCTAGTAGAATTATTGCATAAATTACTATCAGTAGCAGTAACATAATAAGTTGTGGAATTCAATGGAGATACCACAATCGAAGAATCAGTTTCATTAGTACTCCAGAGATAAGTATTTCCACCACTAGCAGTTAGAGTAGTTGATTGTCCAACACAAATTTCCGATGGATTAGCATTAATAGTAATTTGAGGCAATGGATTAACATAAATTTTTACAGTAGCAATATCAAAACAACCGTTAATATCTGTTCCTGTTACGGTATATGTAGTAGTGGTGTTAGGAGTAACTGTAATTGACTGTGAGTTATATCCATTACTCCATTGATACGTATTACCACCTGTTGCGGATATAACTACACTTTCTCCCACACAAATAGTATCAGCTGATGCAGTAGCATCTACTTCAATAGTTGTATTTGTATTTATTTGAGTAACAATAGAATCTAACATACATGTACCTATTCTTTCAAAATATAAAATTAAAGTAAAAGTACCCTCTCCTGGATATGTATGAGTCACTGATGGCCCTTGAGCAGTAGTTCCATCTCCAAAATCCCAATGAATATTAGTAAAATTTGTTGTATCATCTATAATAAAGTCTACGGTCATCTCATCACATTCTAAAGTATCATTAAAATTTTCTAATGAGATAGTATCAGTACCAATAATAATAAATTGATTTAAGTTAAGTGGCTTTAGATTAGCTCCACCGAAATAACCATAAGAATCATCGCTTCCATATCCATATACTAAAGCTGTAACGCCACTATCTGAATGAACTAGATGTGTCCCTTGTGATAAATATAATCTATTGTAAGAAAATTGTGTATTGCTAGGGACAGTATTCCATCCACTTATTGTAGTACCATCTAATGTTACAAGGTTTGTAAATGATGTTTTAGTTATTAAATTAACATAAAATTGGTTTATTATAGGTGTATTAAATGCTTGAAAAACTATATGATTCATAAGCTGTTCGGTAGGGGACAAAATAACCATAAAAGGATCAGATATAGTATTATCACATTGAGAACCTCTACTATATTGAGCAACAGATATAGGATTATTTGATGTAATATAAGATGCTTGTGTTAAATATGTCTCATAAAATTGTCCAGCATTCAAGTTAATAGGTGCCCCTCCATTAATATGTACAACAGTTCCATTATCTTTAGCTAATATACGAAATTGATCTCCGTTTCTTGTTAATAATGGTGTTGTTACATAATTTCTACCCCACGCATGGGTTGGTATCATTTGTTCATAAAGATGATCACAGAATTGACAAGTAGTGGGTACATATGCGCATTCATGACCAGCAAATACTGCAAAAGTTTTACAGTCATTAGTATTTATAGATTTGATGAGAGTACCTGTTAAATCACCATAAGATTGAACTAGATAAACTTCTCCTTGATTTAGGGTAATATTAAATGGTACATTAGCACCTACGCCTCCATACACTGCTGCTGTAGGAATTATTTGTATTTGAGTATTATCCTCCACACCTAATATTAAACACTCAGAAGGAGCATCTGAAAGTGGAGAATAAGACATAACACGGTATTCATTTCCTAATGCGTCAGTAGGTATTATTATAGTTGCATCACTAGAAGCTGCAGCTTGATTTGCAGCATAAACTGAAATAGGATTACCTGATACAATATGAATACCTTTATTTAATATTGTGTTTGGAAATGTATCGCTTGGATTATAAGAATCTGGTATTGTGATAGATATAGACCCATTAACTGGTACTGTAAATGTCTGTAACCAACCAGTTCCTGGCATACTTATAACGCCTGTGGACCCGGTCTCAGATGTTATATATACTATACAATTAGGATGTATATAATTTTTTAAAAATGATAACCAAAAATCTGTACCTATTGTCGTAAATTGGCAATAAATATTTACAGTACTTAAATTAAATATTATAAATAAAAAAATAATAATCTTTTTTTTCATTGTTTTTGTTAATATCTTAATTATTTTCAACAAAATTAATATATTTTTATTTAATATCATAAATATTCTTTTAAAGTTTTTATTACTTTTAAAATATTGTGTAAATTGTATACACCACAGCTAATATTTTCGTCGAAATATACCTTTTCATTATAAAATTTTTGGCTATCATTTTTATAAAAATTACTCTTTTTTAATCTTTACCCATAAAAACGTTATAGAACCTATTTTGATTTAAATTTACTTAAAATTTATTTAAAAATCCAAAAAATAACAATTATAAAAAAATATTCTTAAAAAAATTTTTTGTTATGTCAAAAAGTTGATTTAAATTTGCTTAAAATTATTTAAATCCAAAAAATAACAATCTATGAAAAAGTATTTATTATTATTCGCAATGTCATTATTGACTGTAATAAGTTTTGGGCAAGTAGAAGTTTTCTTTGAAAATTTTGAAACTCAGCCGTATGAAGTTACATCATCAGGCAATCCAAATTGGACTGTAGCAACTAATTTATATTCAGATGGTAGTCATAGCTATCATAATGCTCTTAGTGTTAATCAGACAGCTTATTTGACCACAAATTCATTTTCTACAAGTGGTTATGTATATGTGAGATTAGTATTTGATCACATTTGCAAGATAGAATATGTTGATACGGCAAGTGTTCAAATTAGCGTTGATGGTGGTGTTACGTGGATTACTTTAAATTCAAATAGTTATTTGAGTGATGGAACATTGATGAATAATTATGCTTTTTCATCACTTAGTTATATTAATGATTGGCAACCACTCACTCCTGGTGCTACACCTACAAATTCATGGTGGAAAACTGAAATGTTTGATATTAGTAGCATAGCAGCTAATAAATCAGATGTTAGAGTAAGGTTTAAGCTAAAAGATCAAAATGGTAATGGTGCTGGTAGTTCGGCAGGTTGGTATTTGGATAAAATTAAAGTTATAGCCTCTTCTGTAGAACTTAATCCTCCTTTAATTACTTTATTAACTCCCATTTATCAAGATACTTTAATCAATAATCCTGGCCCCTACACTATAAAAGCTGAGGTAACTGATGAAACAGGTATATCTCAGGTACGTTTGCTATGGCGCCGAAATAATGGCCCATTAGATAGTGTGCAAATGACAAACACTATAGACAACGTTTTTGAGGGTGTAATACCAGGTCAGGCTTATAATGGCAGAATAGATTATTATATAAAAGCTATTGATAATACTAGTGCTCATAATGAAGGACAAATTACTAATTGGTTTTTTACCAAAAGACTTTTACTACATACTATTACAATTAGCGAAACTTATTATAATATGATGAATGGTTTACCTCTACATCCAGGATTTAGATACTCTTATGGGGGTATGTTATTTAGTAGTGATGAGATAAACTTTCAGGGGCCTATTAGAAAAATTTCTTTTTTAATAAATACACCTGCTCCTAATGTGACTATGAATAATCAATTTGTTTACATGGGAGAGCTCCCTTATAGTTATTTTACTTCTAATCAATTAATTGATACTGCTACCCTTACAAGAACAAAGGGGCCATTTTCTTATACTTGGAATGGCTCTGGATGGCACGATATAGAAATGTCAAATCCTTATAATTATTCTGGAAATAATAGTTTATATATTGTCTGGGTTAATAAACAAAACACTCATAATTCTATGAATTGGTCTTTTTATGGACATAACAGAAGCAATACATGTTTATATGCATTAGATGATAATGCTTTTCCTTCTATACCTGGGACCGGTAATATTCAAAGTACAAGGCCAGATATTAAAATTGTTTTTGAATTACCTACACATACTAATGATATACAATTCATATCTATTATAGAACCTTCGGGAGTCGTATATTCTACTAATCAATATAATATTAAAGGTATTATTAAAAATTTTGGTACAGATACTTTAACAAATTTTACTATTAAATATAGTATAAATGGAGTTCAACAGCCTGATTATCACTGGACAGGTTCTTTACTTACCGATCAAGAAGCTACAGTAACTTTCGCAACTGGCGTTAGTTTCTCAGCTGGTGAAGTATTAATAAAAGCATGGACACTAAATCCTAATGGTTTAACTGATGAGTATACTTATGATGATACTGCTACAGTTGTATTAAATTGTTGTGATGCCGGTTATTCTGGCACTTATACTATTAATAGTTTACAACCTACTGGTGGTAGTAATTTTAATAATTTTAATGATGCTTTTGATGCTATTAGTGAATGTGGATTAGCTGGTCCAGTGGTTTTAGAAATTATGGATACTATCATTAATTCTTCTATAACTATTCCTAGTTTTCCTAATTTATCTTCGGTTAATACATTAACTATTAGACCACATGTAGGAACAAATGTTATTATGAAATCTGATACTTCTGATTATACTATTAGATTTTTGGCAACAAATAATATTATATTAGATGGCTCTGATGGTACAGGTTCTATTTTATTAACTGTACAACATTCAAAATCAAGTGGTTCCGTAGCTCCCATTTTGATTTCTAGTACAGATAATATTGCATCCAAGAGTATTACGATAAAAAATATAAATATAGAAAGTGGGCATAATGGTTCTGGTTCAAAGGGTATATTTATAGGTGGAACCACATCCTCAACCCAAGGTAATGGTAATGATAGTATTGTCATTACAAATGTTAATATTCAAAAAGCTAATTATGGCATATACAGTTGGGGTAAATCAGATAATCCTAACAAAAGAATTTTTATTACTAATAATACTATTGGATCTGATATTCAAAATAAATATATTAGCTATACAGGTGTATATTTGTTATATAATGAAAATGTTAAAATTTATAATAATCATATTTTTAATATTAAATCAAATACTAGTTCGCCAAAGGGTATTTATTCATCAGGTAATAATATTAATGTAGAAATTAAAAATAATAATATTCATTCTATTTGGTATAATGGAACTGGTGCTTATGCTGGACAAGGTATAAATTTAAGTAATTCTAATAATAATACTCAAACTATTATTGCTAATAATATGATTAGTGATATAGGAGGTACAAGCGATGCAAATGTTAATAACATAATTTCTGGTATCACTATTTCTGGAACTACTGGTGGTGTTTCTATTTATTTCAATTCTATCAATCTATTTGGCACATATTCTAATTCTAATGCAGTATTTACCGCTGGTATCTATGTTGATGTAGTTGCTACTAATATAGATTTAAGAAATAATATTATTTCTAATGGTATGATCAATACATCAAATAATAGTTCTAAATCATATGCTTTATATAGTCCAGTTAATGTAAGTGCTTACACTCATATTGATTATAATGATTACTTTGTTTCTGGCTCTCAGGCTGTACTAGCATATATGAATTTTTCAGATAGATTAACATTAGCAAGTTTACAGTCTGCTTCTGGCCAAGATCTGCATAGTGTAGTAATAAATCCTAACTTTTTTACTCCTATAGATTTGCATACTGATGAATTTAGTCTATTTGGTATAGGTACTCCAATACCTAATATTACAACTGATTTTGATGGAGATCCTCGTGATACTGATAATCCTAGCATTGGTGCAGATGAATTAATATTATATCCTACTAATTTAAAACTTTACTCATTAGTTTCACCTCAAATAGATAATTGTGGATTATCTAATAATGAAAATATAACGTTCAAAGTTGTAAATTTGGGATCTAATAATGTAACTTCATTTCAAGCTTCATATATAATTAATGGTAATGCACCGGTTACACAAACTTTTACTGGTAATTTAGCATTTTTAGATACCTTATTATGTACTTTTACTGAGCCTGCAGATTTTTCAAGTAATGGAAATTATAATTTAACTTTATACGTATCAATAGTAAATGAAGCAAATCCTGACAATGATACGATTAGGACTATTATTTCTAATGGGCATGATTTTATTAATGAACCATATACTATAAGTTTTGAACCTAATGAACCATATAATTTATGGAGTTATGTAGATGAAGGAAATGATGGTTATAGTTGGGAATTTCCAAATTATAATGTTACTAATTCTCATTCTGGCTCTTATTCTGCTAAATTTAATAATAGCACTTCTAATACTAATAAAGACTGGCTTTTCACAAGATGTTTTAATCTCTCTAGTGGCGAATTGTATGAGATTACTTATTGGTATAAGGCAAGTTCTAATACTAGTAATCATAGTTTTTATGTAGTATATGGTAATAGTCCTTCACCTAATAATTTAACCTATATAGATACTATAAGTAATATAAATAATACTAATTATGTGATGGCTACAGTTAGATTTAGTGTACCTACTAATGATATTTATTATATTGGATGGGGTATGAATAGTGCTGCTAATAATAATGCTTTATATTTAGATGATATAAATATAAAAATTGTAGCTCCTTATGATGTAGCGCTTAATAATGTGTTATCACCTGTAACAGATTGTGGATTAGGTGAAATGAACGTCATTGTGCAGGGTACAAATGTGGGGTCTGCTCCCGTATCTAATATCCCAATAAGCTATACAGTAAATAATTCTCCAACTGTAATCACTGAATTTTATACTAATACAGTTAATCCTGGTGAAACATTTACTTATACATTCACTACCTTAGAAAATTTTGCAGCTACAACAAATGATATTAATTTTACTATAACAGCTTGGACAAGTTTAAATAATGATATCATTTATTACAATGATACTATAGTTTATCATTTCATAAGTAGACTCTCACCACAACCACCTATAGTGCATCCAGAAACAATACTAGTAGATAATAGTGCTACATTAACAGCATATACACCTAATGGTACTGTAGCTTTATGGTATGGAGATCAATTAGGGGATATTCTGTTACATATAGGCAATCAATATACTACTCCAAGTTTACAAGATACTACAGTCTATTTTGTAGCTTCAAAATTTGTAAAACCAGAAGTTATCATTGGAGATATGAATAGCCAAGATGAAATATCTCATGCTCCAATTTTTGGACAATACAATTACAGCTATGCCGGAATGATTTATTTATCTAGTGAAATTGGGCAATCAGGTTTAATAGATACACTAGGTTTTTATGTAAATAATATGTCTAATTCACTATTTTTTGATCAAAAGATTTATATTAGTGAGATAGATCTACCATCATATGATTCATATGAAATACCTGATACATCACAAATGCAATTAGTATATAATGGCAATGTAGAAATTAATGGAGATGGATGGTTGAAAATACCATTGCAAGTGCCATTTGATTATTCTGGAGCTCAAAATTTGCATATCTTTTGGATAAATAATAATGGTTTTTATATTAGCGATTATCCTATTTTTAAAGCTATAGTAAGTGATGATCCTAGATTGATAGTTAATGGTAGTAATAATAGTAATGCTTTGTTTAGTTATGCTTCATTAGATAATTATTTACCTAATTTACGAATTTCTTGGAATACTTGTCAAAGTTCATTGACTGCAGATACAGTTTATGTTGTAGATTCTACTCCTTATGAATTATCTATTGCAGAAATTTTATATCCAGAGGATTGTGCTTTCTCTAGTACAAATGTAAGTGTACGTTTACGCAATGATGGTTATCAAGCTATACCTGCTGGTATAAATCTTACATGCATAGTAAATGGTATAACTCTATCAGGTACTACTACAGATCCTATATTACCTGATAGTTCATTAGATTATACTTTTACTACTCCTATTAATATTAATTTTATAAATAATCAAGCTACGCTTAGCATTAAAGTATTCCATAATGCGCCACAATATAGCCTTACAGTGTTTAATGATACATTAGTAACAACTAAAAATATTTTTCTACAAGCAAATGATCCTATAGTTCATAATTTTACTACTGCTAATGGGTTACCAGCTATTTTAACTGCTGATCCACAACCAGGATTCATACATATGTGGTTTGAGGATGAATTAGCTAATAATTTTCTAACTATAGGTGATACTTTAATAACTCCACCACTTTTCGATACAACTATTTATTACGTTCAATCTTTGAGTATTTCCCAATCCTATATTGTAGGGGACACTAATACATCGCTCACTTCTTATGACATACCAGTAAATGGTACCTATGAATATTCTTTTGGTAGTAGTATTTATTTATCCGAAGAAATAAATGCAAGGGGATATATAGATACTTTATCTTATTTCTTGACAGATGTATATTCAGATTTTACTTTATCTAATCAAAAAATTTTCATCAAAGAGACATCACTTAGCGAACATGTTTCGACTAGCATGCCTGATACAACTGATATGACTAAAGTATTTGATGGTACAATTTCATTAAGTGGTGAAGGTTGGCAAAAAATAGCATTGCAATATCCTTTTTATTATAGTGGTGAAAATAATTTACAAATCGTATGGGTAAGCAATAGTGGTACTATTCAAGATTATTACGTTACATTTTTAGTTACTCCAGTAAATACTAATAGAGGATTAGGTACTTATGCAAGTTATTTACCATTATCTGATGGTACTTTATATAATTATATACCTAATGTAAAAATTAATATTAGACATTGCCCTAGCAATATAGTACCAGATACAGCTTTTGTAATAGCTCCTTTATATGAATTAGGTATTTCTGACATATTAGTTCCCCTCAATGATAATTGTTATGATAATAATGTGAATATTTCTGTTAGATTAACAAATAATGGTACAATGCAAATTCCAGCTGGCGTTTCTTTATCTTGTATTTACAATGGCTCTAATACTATAAATGCTACCACTTCTGAACCAATATTACCTAATAGTTATCTTGATTTTACTTTTCCTACTCCTATTTATGTTAATTACATTAATAAGAAAGCAGATATTAACCTAAAAATATATCATAGTGCACCTATGTATTCAATGGTTTCATTTAATGATACTATTATAGCTGATATAACTTTAAAGCAAAAACCTATTCCTCCAATTGTTTATAGTGATACTACAATATATAATTATCCTGCTACACTGGTTGCTAGCTCTCAAGATAATTTTCCTATAGGTTGGAGTTTAGATTCATTAGGTAATAATTTAATTTATGTAGGAGATACATTAATAACTCCCCCTCTCACTGATACAACTGTTTATTATGTAGGGACATATAATTCTACAAATACAATAATTGGAAATATGAATAGCGGTAATACATCCAATGAAATTCCTTTTAATGGATGGTATAATTATAATTATTCTAGCATGATTTATCTAGCTAGTGAAATAGGATCAGCCAGTTATATAGATACTATAGCATTCTATGTAGCTGACGGTCCCTCAAATTTTATAGCTAATAGTCAAAAGATCTATATGAAAGAAGTAACTTATGATCAACATACTTCAAATGCTTTGCCAGATACTAATAGTATGCAAAGGGTTTTTGTTGGTGATATAATTTTCAATGGCACTGGTTGGCAAAAAATAGCGTTACAGCATCCGTTTAGCTATTCTGGAATTAATAATTTACAAATAGTATGGTTAAATTATAATGGTTCATATTCTTATCCTTATCCTAAATTTTTAGTAACAGAGGTTTCTGGTAATAGAGGTTTATATTATAAACATCAAGATCCTAGTTTCCCACAAACACCTGGTTCTTATGCTTCTTATGTCCCTAATATCATGTTACCAGTTTTTGATTGCTCTAGTGATTTAATTGCAGATACAGCATACGTGGTAGTGCCACCTTATGAGTTAGAATTAACAGAACTTTTGTATCCTATCAGTAATGAGTGTACACCTAGCAATGTAAATGTATCCGTAAAAATTAAAAATAATGGTAATAGCACAATACCAGCTGGTGTTGGTATTAGATGTATGTTAAATGATTCTGCAACCATTGATGGATACACCACTACACCTATATTAGCTCAAGATTCTATTATTTTCACTTTTTCATCTACTATTGCAATTCCTTTTGTTAATGGCGTAGCTAATATCAATTTTAAAATTTATCCTATCAATACTACTTATTCTCCTGTTACTATGAATGATACTATAAATGCAGATGTATTTTTAAAATTAGATCCAGAAAATCCTGTTGTAAATCCTATAACTATTAATTATGGTTATTCTACTACTATAAATGCATTATTACAAGACAATATACCTATTTATTGGTTTGCAGACCCTAATGGTAATAATTTATTGCATATTGGCGACACTTATACTACACCTATACTTTATGATACTGTTACTTATTACATAGCTGCTATTGGTTCAGCACAAAAAATTATTGGTAACGTTAATAGTAGTATTAACACTAATGATTTACCTTTAAATGGTTATTATAATTATAGTTATGGGAGTATGATCTATCTGAATAGTGAGATAAATAGTGGTGGTTTAATAGATTCTATTGGTTTTTATGTAGCTAGTGGCTCTAATAACTATATTATGAACAATCAAAAGATATATTTCAAAGAAATAAGTGCAACCTCACATTTATCTAATGCATTTCCAGATACTACTAATATGACTTTAGTATATAACGGTACTGTGACATTTAATAGTAATGGTTTGCATAAAATAGGCCTAACGAATCCATTTAATTATTCAGGTTCTAATAATTTACAAATAGTATGGCTTAATTATGATGGAACTTGGAGTTCTGGATATCCGTATTTTATACAGACAACAGTAACTGGTAATAGGGGTTTGTATAAATATTCTGATGCAAGTATGCCTACTACTAGTGGAACCTTTGCATCCTATGTTCCTACATTATGGATGAATATATCGGGCTGTACTAGTGATACTATACCTGTTGTTGTAAATATAGAAAATATTCCCGATATTGATATTGGTGTTTCAGATGTAATCCTTCCACCTGATACTGGCATAGAGCTATCAAATGCAGAAACTGTTAAAATATTAATTAAAAATTATAGGCCTAATGATCTAAATAATGTAACTTTTGATGTAACTTATGTGCTAAATGACACTCTTACTGTTACAGAACAATTTAGTGGTAATATACCAGCTAATGATACAGTATCGTATGTATTTAGCCAACCTGCAGATTTGAGTTTTATAGGTACACATATATTAAAAACATATACAGATTTAAGTACAGATGAATTTAGGTTAAATGATACTCTGACAAAATTTGTTATTAATAAATTAGCTCCTTATTGTACATCTACAGCTATTTATCCAAATTATATGGATATATGCAGAGTGCAAGTAGGTAATTTTGAAAATTACAGTACTTTTAGTAATGCATTATATACTGATTATACAACCATAAATCCTATAGTTTTACCACAAGGTCAAAATTTAGATTTAGAAATAGATGTATGTGATGGAGGAACTAGTTATTATGATAGTTATGTAAGAGTATTTATAGACTGGAATCAAAACGGTCAATATGAGGTACCAGATGAGGTAGCTTATGAAAGTTTAGTACCAGGAGGTAGTAACATAACTATTTCTGGTAACATTTCTGTACCAGATACCGCTATATTAGGATTTACTGGAGTAAGGGTAATAGTGGCAAGGGGAACTACACCACCAAATCCATGTGTAACTTATAATTATGGTGAAACAGAAGACTACTTAGCATATATAATGCCTCCATCTAATATTGATGCTGCTATTACTAATGTACAAATAGATTTTATGCAATATGCTAATACTACTGCTGAAGCAATATTAAAAATAAATAACTATGGACTAAGTCCTCTCAACTCATTTAATATAATTTCTACGCATAATGGACTAATAATAGATACTATACAATGGAATGGTACATTACTACCTGATACATTTGTAAATGTAACTATTAACAATATTCCTGTATCATACCAAAATAATACAATATGTTTCACTGTAGAAGCTCTGCAAGATGGAGTAGCGTTTAATAATTCTAAATGTAAAAATTACTATGGATTGCCATCTGTAATAATTTTTGAAGATAATATGGATAGTTTGACACAGCTTGTAAGTGATGATTCGGGTCTATGGGAACATGGAGCACCACAAGGAACAATAATAGATGAGCCTCATTCTTCGCCAAATGTATGGATGACAAAATTAGCAGAACCTTATCCAAATGACACTCAAGGATTTTTAAATTTCCCAATATTAAATTTTGCTACTGTTTCAGATCCGTATCTATCATTTTATTACTGGGTAGAGAGTGAGGATGACTATGATGGTGCTTACATTCAGTATTCATTGAATAATGGCGTAACATGGCAAACTTTGGGTAATCTAAATGATACAAATGGATATAATTGGTATAATTCTATACTTAATGCGGGGTTAAAAGCTTTCTCTGGTTCTACTGGAAAATGGATGCCTGCTTTTATAAAAATGAGTGAGTTATCTAATAAAGCAAATGTGAGATTAAGAATTGGTTTTTATTCTGACGCTGCACTTAATAATGATGGTTTTGCTATTGATGATATAAAAATTACTACAAATAATTTGCCTAATAATGTTGCATTAGTAGATATTATCTCTCCAACATCTCCAACCACTACGGGTTCAGTTCAGAACGTTACTGTTAAGATAGCTAATGTGGGTAGTAATATAGTTACAAATGTACCTGTAGGATATAAATTAGATTATTCTACTACAGCTGTCTTAGAAACTTATAATGGCTCTATAAATCCAGGTGATACAGTTACTTATACATTTAATAATACTTTTATAGCTCCACATATAGATTATACATTATGTGCTTTTACACGTCTGAGCATTGATCAAATAAATAATAATGATACTTTATGTATTAATATATCTTCACTACCAGCAGATTATGATATAGGAGTGATAGAGATAATATCACCTAGCGATTCTACACCTATAGGACAGCAGATAGCAGTTACCATAGCAGTTAAGAACTATGGACTAAATCCTGTATCAAATATACCAGTGAGATATCAACTAAACTATGCAAACGATAGAAATGATGTAATCAGTCAGACCATAAATCCTGGAGATACGATACATTTCACATTCACACAGAAATATAATGGACCTACAATACAATATGTCTTATGTGCAGAGACACAATTAAGCAATGATATGTACACAAATAATGACGGTATTTGTAAGGTGCTCGGCACCTACGTAGGTATAGAAGATATATTAGCTGAGAATGATGGAATAGTGATATATCCAAATCCAAGTACAGGAGCGCTAAACATATTACTAGAAACTACACAAGCATCAGAAGGTACATTGGTAATAAGGAATCCATTAGGAGAGCTAGTATATAGTGAAAATATCAGTGTGAATGCTGGTAGAAATGAACTAAGACTCGATCTCACACATCAAGCAGCAGGTTTATATCATTGCACAGTGATGTTAGGAGATAAAGTATATAATAGAGTGATAAGTATTCAAAAATAATCACAAAACTATATGAACATAAAAAAGGGCATAATTTTATGCCCTTTTTTGTTGTTATGCAGAAATATTTAGTCGTCCCTTTAAAATACAATAATCATTTGTTTGCTAATACCTTATAGATAATTTTTTAAATGGTACCGAAGGGAAAAAAATCAAAATAAATGGAGTTTGTTTTTCTCATTGAGCGATACATTAGATATAAAACATCTGCTGTATATTTTAGCTAATAAGTTAGATTGGAGAGTATTTGAAAAGACTTTTGCACCCATACGCAGTGCGGGATTGCGTGGCTGCGAACTTATACTCCGCTACTGACCTTAGCTGCGGGAACTGACCTTGCAAATTGCTACTGAAACCCTTATTGCATATGGCCTTTGCTAGGGGTTGTTAAGTTTTTCAATGGTAATTCCTTTAATTGTTTTGAATTCATCAGGTAAATTCCCATCATCATTAATTATTATTGTATATCCATCTGCTATCAAGTCAGTGATTATATTTTTGTCGGGAATATATGGATAAACTGTTAAGTTAGTGTAAAACATTGCTTCAATAGGCTTATCATAATTAAACAATACTCCTTTAGCAATTTCTTTGTCGTTGAGTTTTCGAAGTTCAATTGCCCAATCTGGATTTCTGTTATTCTGCTCAAATGGTTTTACTCTTTCAATCATATAGCGAACAGGTAAAGCTATGAGTAAAAACAAAACCAAATTGAAGAGCCATTTAGGTTTGTGCTTATTTTTGTAATCATTGAGCATATAGAAAAATTCGGCAGTCATTAGAAATAAAGCAGGTGAAATGAAAAGAATGTATGCCTGCATTTTTGTTTTTGCAATTGAAAAAAATATAAGCGGAATTAAAGCCCAAATTGAAATTGCTAATCGCTTCTTATCATGAAGATTCTTGAATGACTTCCATAGAAACCAAATTAATGGCAAATAAATCAACTCTCCATAGTTTATTCTGATTCTGTCGATATAATAATAAAAGGGGCCTGTTCTTTCATCAAGAACTTCAGTGATGTGTTTGAAATTAAAACTTGCTTCCCACGAGGCCTCTGCGGGAAATTCTTTGAAAATGTAAAGTTGCCAGGGAAGAAAAATAAAAATGCTAGTTGTCAGTAAAATGATGAATTGAAAAAAAATTTCTTTTGGCTTAAATTTCTCTGAGTCCAATACAATCAAAAGCCATATTGGTAAAACAATTAATGCTGGTAGCCATTTGGATAAAATTGCAGCACCCATGCTAACTCCAGCAAGAATATTGAAAATAGTTTTTCGTTTCTGTGCGAATAAGATGCTAAACACAACCGCTAACTCAATGAAGAACAAAAAGAAAATATCAATGTGGTCTGTTGCTACTCTGCCAGCAGTTAATTCTATTATCAATCCGTTGATAGAAAAGAAGAAAGCTGTCAGGTAGCCGATTTTTTTATTGAAGAAATAACTACCGATAAAAAATGAAAGCCAAATTCCGATTGTTGTTAGAATGATTGAAGGAAGTCGTAATGCAATTTCATTTACTCCAAAAATCCACATACTTGCAGCCATTGTCCAAAGCGGTAATGGTTGTTTATGAACCCAAATATGATTTCCTGTCCAGTTCTTGTAATCGTAAGGTAAAATCGGATTGTCGTAAAGTGTCGGCTTTAAAGGATGATTAATAAGATTTTTAGCAACCAGAGCATGATAACGTTCATCCCAAGTGTGCAGAAAAAAGTCAGAGGAAGTGTAGATGCGAAGTGCAAGTCCGCAAATCATTAGTAGAAGAACAGCAATTTTAAAGTTGTTCTTCGAATAATGTCGCCATGAGAAATAATATCCTATCGCACATAAAATGATTGTCGGTATAGAGTAAAATAAGTCGTTCATTTTGTTCGTTTTAATTAATGTCAACGGTTTTGTTATTCGTTAATAATCATAGCACACGGTTTAAACCGTGTGCTATGATTATTACCTTATCCATCATATTTCAATTCTTAAATTTGTCAAGAGTAATTTTTATTTCTTCCCACATTTTCGCGGCAGATTGTTCCCAAGAGAAATTCTTTACTCTTTGTAAAGCTTTGATTTTCAAATCATCATATAATGTTTGAGAGGTTGATAATGATATCATTGCATCAGCGATAGATTCAGGATTAAAGGGGT
>Ga0208693_1001170_pt1 | contig 19468 bp, 21 predicted proteins | sample AD_UKC071_MetaG_FD_184438 | JGI IMG/M metagenome (GOLD analysis project Ga0208693, IMG submission 184438) | Active sludge microbial communities of municipal wastewater-treating anaerobic digesters from USA - AD_UKC071_MetaG (SPAdes) (version 2) | ecosystem: Engineered > Bioreactor > Anaerobic >... | reverse complement strand
AGGCGATCCGGCGTCCCGAGCCCCTCGACGGTGACGACCTCGGCGCCGTGCAGGGAGCCGAGCGTCACCAGGCAGGAGTTGACGGAGTCGAGGCGGCTGCGGGTGCCGTCCGGGCGGACGATGAGCACCGCGCAGGCGCCGCACTCGCCCTCGGCGCAGCCTTCCTTCGCGGCGGTCAGGCCGATCGAGCGGAGCCAGGTCAGTAGGTTGGTCTGTGGCGGCGTCCCCGTGGCGTCCCGCACGATCCCGTTCACGGTGATCTCCAGCCTGCCCACGACGCCTCCCAACCCGTCCCGAACCGACGGTCCGGGTGAGGCGACCCTAATCCGCGCCCGAGGGGGGCGACAAACATCATCTGCGCGGTACTTGCCAGCGATGCGCTGCGCCTGGGTCCAGGTGTCGACGACATGCTTCAGCGGCGACTACACGTGCCGGGCTTTCGACAATGGCAGCGTCTGGACGACGTCGGTCCTCACCGGAGGTGCTACGAATAGACCGCTCTGGGTCTTCGGCCAGGCCGGTCGTCAGGTGTGGGCAGTGTGCAACGGCGTCACGTCGAACCTGCTGACCTGGTGATCACGGACGTGCGGAGGTAGTCATGCAGTGGACGGTGGGTGTCATCTCGACCCTGGCGGTGGCCGGCCTGCTGCTCGGCACCGCGGTGCTGCCCCGGCCGACCGTCGAGCGCGCGCTGCTGGCGGTAGCCGCTGCAGCCTTGATCGCCTATGCCGTCTGGGGCCTCGTCCGTGACGCGGGCACTTTCTACTACAGCTGGGCGTCGTTCCTCGCGCCGGCGGCGTCCATCGCTTTGTGGGTGTGGCGACGCCGCACGGCGGCGCCGAAGCCGAGGCGGGCGATCAGTTAGCGCCGGACGCGAGCGCCTTGAGGCGTCCGAGGATCGTCGCCGTGACCGCGGTCACGACGCCGCTCGCGACGGCGCCCCACGCCATGTCGAGCAGGGCCAGGCCCCACGGGAAGCCCTTCAGCACGGCCACCCCGGTCAGCCCCCAGGTCGCGTAGGCGAGCAGTCCGAAGAGCGCGCCGGACGCCGCCCGCGACGCCAGCGAGGCGTCCGGGTCGTTGGGCCGGACGCCGAACGCGACGATGCCGCAGACGAAAAGGGCGTAGAACAAGCCCGCGGCGGCTCCGTTGGGGCTGTCGGCCATCAGTTGCGGGATCTGGCTCCGGTACTGCTGGCCAGCGACGAGGCTGATCCAGACGACGTCGAGGGCCGCGAAGGTCGCGGCGGCCAGCAGGTAGGCGACTCCCCAGCGCCGGACGCTGTCGCTCACGCGTCGAAGGTCCCGTGATCGCCGGCCGTAGGCATGGTGCCCGTGACCTTGGCCTTGATCATGTCGAGCAGTTGGACGGCCGCGTTGGGGCTGTCCCAGTACGACACGGTGCCCGGGTCGACCTCGAGCACGATGTTGTCCGGGTTCTCCGGGCCGCCCGTGGTGTACGCGTCGTTGAAGACGTTCCAGAGGCGCTGCTTGAGTTCGACCGAGGTGTTGATCGCGCCGGTGCCCGAGACCGACACCCACGTGGTCGAGTCGACCAGTGTCAGGTTGACCTGCTTGCCGTCCGAGTCGCGCGCGACGTCGTTGGCGGCCTGGGTGATGAAGCGGAACACCCCGTCGGCGTACTCCTGCACGGCCATCGGGCGGCTCACGAGCCGGCCCTCGGCGTCCGTGGTGGTGAACATGGCGAACCGGGAGGTGCCGGCCAGGTCCTCGAGGCTGGGGGTCTGCTTGTCGTCGCTCATGCTGCGGCCTTTCCGAGGCGGACGCCTCACGTCGGCAAGCCTAGGGACGCCTGCGCCGGTCGACCATGGGTGTGCGACCCCAATTGCGGACGCCTCGCCCCCTGACGTGGACGGCCTGGGTCACATTGACAGGAATCGATACGCGCTGGTTGGATCGGATCGACAACCGTCGATATCACCAAGGAGCGTCGTGACCTCACCTGCCCCGACCGTCGCGAAGCAGCTGTCTTTTCTCGATCGCTACCTGCCGGTGTGGATCCTCGCGGCCATGGCCCTGGGGCTGGCCCTCGGACGCCTCGTCCCCGGGCTGAACTCCGCCCTGGACGCCGTCAAGATCGGCTCCGTCTCGCTGCCGATCGCGCTGGGACTACTGGTGATGATGTACCCGGTGCTGGCGAAGGTCCGCTACGACGAGACCCGCCGGATCACCGCCGATCGCCGCCTGATGGGCCTGTCGCTGGTGCTCAACTGGGTGCTCGGGCCGGCGTTGATGTTCGCCCTGGCCTGGGTCTTCCTGCCCGACCTGCCCGCCTACCGCACCGGGTTGATCATCGTGGGGCTCGCGCGGTGCATCGCGATGGTGCTGATCTGGAACGACCTCGCCTGCGGCGACCGGGAGGCCGCCGCGGTGTTGGTGGCCATCAACTCGGTGTTCCAAGTGTTGGCGTTCTCGGCGCTCGGCTGGTTCTACCTGGTCGTGCTGCCGGGCTGGCTGGGCCTGCCCACGGCGTCCGCGGACTTCTCGTTCTGGGCGATCTTCCTCTCGGTGCTGGTGTTCCTGGGGATTCCTTTGGCGGCCGGCTTCCTGACCCGCTACGTCGGTGAGAAGACCAAGGGACGCCGTTGGTACGAGTCCGTCCTGCTGCCGAAGCTCGGGCCTTGGGCGCTCTACGGACTGCTCTTCACCATCGTGCTGCTGTTCGCCCTGCAAGGGGAAACGATCACATCGCGGCCCTTCGACGTGGCCCGCATCGCGGTGCCGCTCGTCGCCTACTTCGCGGTGATGTGGACGGGCTCGCTGTTCGCCTCCCGGGCCGCCGGGCTCGACTACGCGCACGCCACGACGGTCGCGTTCACGGCGGCCGGCAACAACTTCGAGCTCGCCATCGCGGTCGCCATCGGCACCTTCGGGGTCACGTCCGGGCAGGCGCTGGCCGGGGTGGTCGGTCCGCTCATCGAGGTGCCCGTGTTGGTCGCCCTCGTCTACGTCTCGCTGTGGCTGCGTCCGCGGCTGTTCCCGGCTCCCGCCGCGACCCAGGTCGCTGACCCCACTGCTTCCGGCCCTTATCGGGGCTGACTGAGTGCTCGAGGTTTCGGATATCCGAGACAGTGAGCACTCAGACACCACCCGAATCCCGATCCACCGCCCGACTAACCAACCCCAGTAGCCAGCCCTAGAAGGAGCCGCCATGACCCACGCCAAGCCGTCCGTGATGTTCGTCTGCGTCCACAACGCCGGACGGTCCCAGATGGGCGCGGCCTACGCCCACCACCTGTCCGGGGGCGCCGTCGAGGTGCGCTCGGCGGGATCGGCGCCCGCGGCGTCCATCAACCCCGCCGTCCGTGAGGCGATGCTCGAGGAGGGGATCGACATCTCGGCCGAGGTCCCGAAGGTCCTGACCGCCGAAGCCGTCGAGGCGTCCGATGTCGTCATCACGATGGGCTGCGGCGACACGTGCCCGTACTTCCCGGGCAAGCGCTACCTCGACTGGACGCTCGCCGACCCCGCCGGGCAGGGCGTGGACGCCGTCCGGCCGATCCGCGACGACATCAAGGCCCGCGTGGCCGAGCTGCTGGGCGAGTTGGGCGTCGAGGTCGTTGACATCGTGCCGTGCTGCTCGCCCGACGAGCGCGCGTCCGGCTGCTGCTGAGTCCAGCCTCAGCCCTCCCGGGGCGAGCGAGCCCGGACGCGTCCGGACAGGCGGCGGGCTCGGGTGAGAATGGGCTCATGACTCGCGACCGGTTGGACCACGTCGACGTCGGCGTCCTGGACGCCGTCCTGTTCGATATGGACGGCACCCTCCTGGACTCCTATCCCGTCGTCGAGCGCTGCTGGACCGAGGTCGCCGTCCGGCACGGCCTCGACCCGGCATCCGTGCTGGCGATGATCCACGGCGTCCCGGCGGACTATTCGCTGCGCCGACTCTTCCCCGAGGCGTCCGCCGAGTTCATCGCCGCCGAGTTCGATCGCCTGCTCGACCGGGAGTGCGAAGTGACCGACGGCGTCCGGGCGCTACCTGGAGCGCACGAGCTGATCGCCTGGCTGGACGAGCGCAGGACGCCCTGGGCGGTCGTCACCAGCGCGGTGCCGCGGCTGGCGTGGGTCCGGCTGCGGGCCGCCGGCTTCGAGCCGACAGTGTTGGTCACCCCGCTCGACACCGCGCGCGGCAAGCCGGCCCCGGACCCGTTCCTCGAGGGGGCTCGGCGCCTCGGCGTCCCGATCGAGCGCTGCCTCGCCGTCGAGGACTCGCCCGGCGGACTGGAGTCTGCGCGGGCGTCCGGTGCCTTGGTGGTCGAGGTGGGTCCCGACGGGGTGTCGCTCGTCGACCTGCTCGGACGCCTCCGCTGAGTTCACCTGCTCGGACGCCTGCGTCGACGAGCTTGGACGCCTCTGCTCGCCTCCTCACTCACGGACACCTCTCGGACACCTCTCGCGCACCGTTGCTCGTGGCCGATGATCTGGCGGGACGCGGAATAACCCACTATGTTCACGGATTGAATAGTTCATGACTTTCAAACGTGTGCCATCCGAGGAGCTGCCATGAAACTCGACCGCGCCGGACTCGTCCGGACCCTCATCGTCGTCGTCCTGGGCGCCCTCGTCGCCCTCGCCGGCAGCCAAGGTGGCGCGCGCGTCGCCGGCTGGCCGGTGTTCGCGCTCGCGGTCGCCGCGGCGTTCGTCATCCAGTGGATCGTGTTCGTGCCCTCGTACCGGGCGCAGACCGAGCACTTCTTCGACCTCACCGGCAGCCTCACCTACATCTCGCTGACGGTCCTCATCGCGCTGCTCACGCCCGGCCAGGACGCCCGCGGCTGGCTGCTCGGGGCACTGGTCGTCATCTGGGCGGCCCGGCTGGGCTCGTTCCTGTTCACACGCGTCCGGCGTAGTGGCGCCGACGATCGGTTCGACGAGATCAAGCCCAACCTGACCCGCTTCCTGTCCGTCTGGACCATCCAGGGCCTCTGGGTCACCATGACCGCCGCGGCCGCCTGGATCGCCATGACGTCGGCGTCCAAGGTGCCGTTGGACGCCTTCGCTGCGGTCGGCCTCGTGGTCTGGCTGATCGGATTCGGTTTCGAGGTCGTCGCCGACCTGCAGAAGTCGCGCTTCAAGGCCGATCCCGCCAACGCCGGACGCTTCATCAGTACTGGCCTGTGGTCCGTCTCGCGCCACCCGAACTACTTCGGCGAGATCCTGCTCTGGATCGGCGTCGCCATCATCGCCTTGCCCGCCCTGAGCGGCTGGCAGTACATCGCGCTGCTGTCGCCGGTGTTCGTGGCGCTGCTGCTCATCAAGCTGTCCGGCATCCCGCTCTTGGAGGCGAAGGCCGACAAGAAGTGGGGCGGACAAGCCGACTACGAGGAGTACAAGCGTCGGACGCCGGTGCTGCTGCCCTTCGGACGCCGGTAGCCCCACATCGTGCCGATGGCTGAGCTCGTCGAAGCCATGAGCGGTCGTTGGCTGAGCTTGCCGAAGCCCCAGGTGCCGTGAACCCGACGCCCTCGGCCAACCGATGATCGTTGACCAAGGCCCCTCCGCCGTCAGCGCTGCCGGGAGCGCCGGTGGAGCTCGCGGAGGCGTCCGGTGAGTTCTGGAGCGGGCCCATCGGTCGGCACCCCGGGCGCGATCTCGGAGATCGGCAGGCAGTTCACCGGCCCCTCAGGGACGCCCCACTCGGCCAGCCACTCGCCCAACTGCGCGGACGAAGCGGCGTACACGATCCGCCCGAGGCCCACCCAGGCGTGGGCGGCCGCGCACATCGGGCAGTGCTCGCCGGAGGTATAGACCGTCGCCCGGCCCCGCTCCTCGTGGCCGAGTTCGGACGCCGCCCACACGGCAAGCGCCAGCTCCGGATGCCTCGTGTGGTCGCCGCCGCCGACGTGATTGCGCTCTTCCCGCAGCACCGCACCGGAGGCGTCCACCAGCAACGAGCCGAACGGCTCGTCCCCGGCGTCCAGTGCCTGCTCGGCGAGGTCCACGGAGCGGACCAGGAAGGCGTAGTCGGTCTCTGAGATCCCCATGAGAGCCGATCCTGCCAGTGTTTGTCCGCGTGAAAGACTCGACCCATGCCGCACTTCGACCTCTGCGTGATCGGCTCGGGATCGGGCAACAGCCTGATCGACGAGCGGTTCGCTGACCTGTCCGTCGCGCTCGTGGACGACGGGGTGCCGTTCGGGGGCACGTGTCTGAACAAGGGCTGCATCCCGACGAAGATGTTCGTCTACCCGGCCGACCTGCTCCGGACGCCCGGGGAGGCCGCCCGCGTCAACGTCTCCATGGACGCCCCGAGCGTCGACTTCGCGGGCGTCCGCGACCGCGTCTTCGGACGCATCGATCCCATCGCGGAGGGCGGCGAGCGGTGGCGCGCGTCGGCGTCCAACCTGACGCTGTACCGGCAGACCGCACGCTTCGTCGCCCCCAAGACGCTGCAGATCGGCGACGAGACGATCACCGCGGACCGGTTCGTGATCGCCGCCGGCTCCCGCGCGGTGCGGCCCGACATCGAGGGCCTGGACGCCGTCGCGGACCGCGTGCACACCTCCGACACGATCATGCGCCTGGACGCCCTGCCGACGTCGCTGGCGATCATCGGCGGCGGGTTCATCGCGGCCGAGTTCGCGCACGTGTTCTCGGCGTACGGCGTCCACGTGACCGTGATCCACCGCGGCCAACGGATGCTCGCCCGCGAGGACGCCGAGATCGCGCGCCGCTACACGCGCGCCGCGGCGTCCTACGTCGACCTCCGGCTGAACACTCGCGTGACCAGGGCGGACGCCGCCGCCGACGGCGTCCGGCTGTCGCTGGACGGCCCCGACGGGCCGTCCGAGGTGACCGCCGAACTCGTTCTGATCGCCACCGGACGCCACCCCAACGGCGACCGGCTCGGCGTCGAGGCCGCGGGCATCGAGCTGGACGCCGACGGTTACGTCGTCGTGGACGCCCAACAGCGGACCACCGCCGAGGGCGTCTGGGCGCTGGGGGATGTCTGCTCCCCTTGGCAGCTCAAGCACGTCGCCAACCACGAGGCGCGGATCGTCCAGCACAACCTGCTCCACCCGGACGCGCCCCGCAGCAACGACGACCGCCCGGTGCCGCACGCGGTGTTCACGCACCCGCAGATTGCCTCCGTGGGGCTCACCGAGGACGCCGCCCGCGCGGCCGGTCTCGACGTCGCGGTCGCCGTCCAGGAGTTCGGCTCGGTCGCCTACGGTTGGGCCACCGCGGACGACACGGGCTGCTGCAAGCTCGTCGCCGACCGCGCGACCGGACGCCTCGTCGGCGCCCACCTCATCGGCATGCAGGCGTCGCTGCTGATCCAGCCGCTGATCCAGGCGATGACCCTGGGCACCGACGTGGTGACGATGGCGCGCGGTCAGTACTGGATCCATCCGGCGCTGACCGAGGTCGTTGAGAACGCGTTGCTGGCCTTGAACCTGACGGAGGAGTCCGCATGAGCGCACGTCGCTGGGCCGCCGCCCTTACGGTCGGCTCGCTGGCCCTCACGGGCTGCGCGCAGACGCGTCCGACGCAGCTGGAGCCGTCGCTGACCACGGCGTCTCCGGGGCCGTCCGACGGCCCCACGCTGGACCTCTCCGACCAGGACTGCGCCGCGGCCGCGACCAAGCTCACTGTCCAGCAGCAGGCCGGCGAGGTCGTGCTCATCGGGCTCGCCCACGCCCCGGACGCCGCCACGACCGCCCTGCTCACCAAGACGCATGCCGGGGGAGTCGTCCTCACGGGCACCTTCCGCACCGGCATCGGCGCCATCAGCGCGATCACGAAGCCGCTGACGGACGCCGGGCTGCTCGTCGCCGTCGCCCAGGAGGGCGGCGCGCATCAGCCCTTGTCCGGACCCGGTTTCGACGCCATCCCGGCGCCCGCCGACCAGGGCGTGCTGCCGCCCGACAAGGCCCAGACGTCCTGGCAGACCTGGTACGGCCAGCTGGCCGACGCCGGCGTCAACCTCAACCTCGCGCCGTCCGGCGACCTGGCGCTGGGCGCCACCGAGAACCCGCGCTTGCTCGGCAAGGACGTCAACACAGTCGCCGACTTGCTCGACGGCATCCTCGCCGGCGCTGACAACACTGGCGTCGCGGTCGCCGTCACCCACTATCCCGGCATGGGCGCCCTGCCCGCCGGCCCGGACGCGACCGACGCCGGACCGGCCACGGACACGACCGTTGCTCCCGCCGACGAGTCCCAAGCGACCTACCGCATGGCGTCCGGCTCGGGCGCTGACGCCATCGGTGTCTCGACGGCGACGTTCACGAAGATCGATCCGGCCTCGCCCGCGGTGTACTCGGCCGCCGTCATGGCGATGGCCCGCGAGGACCTTCGCTTCGACGGCGTCCTGCTCAGCGACGACCTGGCGGCGAAGTCGCTGGCCGCCGTGCCGGCGTCAGAGCGGGTCTGGCGCTTCATCAAGGTCGGCGGAGAACTCGCCGTGGTGTCCGATCCGAGCGTGGCCGAGGCCGCCATCGGCGGGCTGGCCGCAGCGGCGGCGTCCGACCCGGACCTGGCCAAGCGGCTGGCGACGGCGACGGCGAACGTGCTGGCGCTGAAGTCGAAGGTCGGGCTGTCGGACTGCATCGCCGTCCGAGGCTAGGCCCCCGCTAGGGGTCGACCTGAAGCTGGGCCATCACGTCGCGGGCCACGCTCAGGTACTGCGGCGTCGTGTCTGGGATCGAGGCGTAGTAGATGCTGGACGACGTCGCCGACGTCGGCATCACCAGGAAGATCGCCGTCTCGCCCTTCGTCTGCAGACCCTTGATGTCGAAGGTCAGGTGGGTCTCGATGACCCAGCCCTCCTTGCCCGAGATGGTGATCGCCTTGCTGACCTGGTCGTTGCGCTGCACGAGCGCGTCGCTGTAGAACCGCGCCATGGCGCACTTGGCGATCAGGTCGGCGCCCTCCTTGGGGCTGAAGAAGCCGTCACCGGCGATCAGCTCGCCCACCAGCACGGACGCCACCCACGAGCTGCCCTTGCCGTCGAAGTTCTGCTCGACCATCACGTCCTGGACGGAGACGTCCCGTCCGAACGGCAGCCGCTGGTCGTCCTTCGGCGCGCCCCAGGGGGAGCCGAGCAGCGGATACGACAGCTTGCCGCCGTGGACGCGTCCGTCGTTGGCCGGCGGCGGAATCGTCGGCGGGGTCAGCTTCTCGGGCGGGCAGGGGTTGGTACTCGGGTTGCTGGGGGTGTTCGGCTCGAACGGGCTGAGCCCGATGCTGCGCAGCAGCTGCAGCCCGCCGAACACCAGCGCGCCGACGACGGCCAGGACGAGCACGCCCCAGGCGAGCTGCTTCAGCCCCGACGTGGGCTTTCCGGGCTGCTGATAGGACGCCGACGCGTACGTCGGCTGCGGACGCGACGTCAGCGGCTGGCCGCCACCGGCGTCCGGCTGAGGAGGGCCGAAGGGCTGCGAACTGACGGTGGACGCCCAAGAGGTGCCGTCCCAGTACCGGAACATGCCCGGGGCGCCACCCGGATCCGGGTACCAGCCAGCTCTGCTCATGTCGGCCATCGTAGGTGCTCACCCGGATCTCCTTCGCGAGCCGATGCCGTGGCCCATAATGCTGACCATGACTGACATGGCTCCCGCTGCGCTCGACGACGACCAGCTCGAGGTCATCGAGCGGGCCCGCCTGATGCTCCGTGACGACGTGCGCCACGACGCCGCGCAGTGGCAGCGGTACGTCCACCCCGACTTCTTCCAGTTCGGCTTCGGCGGCAGCGAGGTGCACTTCGCCGACCTGCACGACCACCTGGCGCCGCTCAAGGGCAGCATCACGATGGAGGTCGTCTCCGTCGACCGGCTCGACGAGGGCGTGATCCTGCTGCTGTGGAAGGGCCACTCCAAGCACGGCGTGGTGAACCGCGCGGCGGTGTGGCTGAAGACCGATGACGGGTGGCAGCTGCGCTACCAGCAGGGCACGCAGGCTCGCTGAGCTGTCAAGGCGACAAACGCTCACCCCGGGCGGATGTGCTGACGTCCAGGGGTGAGCGCTTGCGGCGAAGGTAAGCGTTTGGGGCCGACCGCGTCGCCCGCGACTATCCGAAGCGTCCGGTGATGTAGTCCTCGGTCGCGTGGACGTCCGGGGTGGAGAAGATCTTCTCGGTCGGACCCATCTCGATGAGCTTGCCCGGCTTGCCGGTGCCCTCGATGTTGAAGAACGCGGTCACGTCGGAGACGCGGGCGGCCTGCTGCATGTTGTGGGTCACGATGACGATCGTGTAATCCTCTTTGAGCTCGCGGATCAGGTCCTCGATGGCGAGCGTCGAGATGGGGTCCAGGGCCGAGCAGGGCTCGTCCATCAGGATCACCTTGGGGTTCACGGCCACCGTCCGGGCGATGCACAGGCGCTGCTGCTGGCCGCCCGACAGCCCCGAGCCCGGACGGTCCAGGCGGTCCTTGACCTCTTCCCAGAGGTTCGCGCCGCGGAGCGAGCGCTCGACCAGGTCGTCGGCGTCCGACTTCGCCAGGCGGCGTCCGTTGATCTTGTAGCCGGCCAGCACGTTGTCGCGGATGCTCATCGTCGGGAACGGGTTCGGCCGCTGGAACACCATGCCGACCAGCCCACGCACCGTGACCGGGTCGACGCCCGGGTCGTAGATGTTGTCGCCGTCGAGGGTGATCTTGCCCTCGACGTAGGCGCCGGGGATGACCTCGTGCATGCGGTTGATCGAGCGGAGGAACGTGGTCTTACCGCACCCGGACGGCCCGATGAAGGCGGTGACGCTGCGGGGCTCGATCGTCATCGTGACGCCCTCGACGGCCTTGAACTTGCCGTAGTAGATGTCGACGTCGTCGGCTTCGATGCGCTTGGACATGGCTCTCTTCTCTCGGTCGGACGCCTCAGCGTCCGGAGGTCTTGGGTGCGAAGGCGGCGGCGATGGCCCGGGCGATGAGGTTCAGCCCCATCACGATCAGGATGAGCACCAGGGCGGCGCCCCAGGCGCGCTGCGTGGACGGGTCCGGCGCCGACGGGGCCGTCGGACGCATCAGCTGCTGGTAGATGTAGACCGGCAGGGTCATCATCCAGCCCTTGAAGACGTTCCAGTTGGTCGAGGTCGCCATCCCCGCGGTCAGCAGGATCGGCGCCGTCTCGCCGGCCACGCGGGCGATCGCGAGCGTCACGCCGGACGCGATACCCGAGATCGCGGTCGGGATCACGACCCGCAGGATCGTCCGCCACTTCCGGACGCCGAGGGCATAGGACGCCTCGCGCAGCTCGTGGGGGACGACCCGCAGCATCTCCTCGGTGGAGCGGACGACCACGGGGATCATCAGCACCGACAGCGCGATGGCTGCCGTGAAGCCCATGACCTGCTTGCCGCCCGAGTAACCGCCGCCGATGAGGTTGAAGTACGTCATCAGGACGCCGGCCGCGAACAGGCCCGCCACGATCGACGGGATGCCCGTCATGACGTCCACCAGGAAGGTGATCAGCCGCGCCAGCCAGCTGCCGCGGCTGTACTCGACCAGCCAGATCGACGTCAGCAACCCGATCGGCACCGAGATCAGCGTCGCCACGAGGGTGATCAGCAGCGACCCGACGAGCGCGTGCTGGATGCCACCGAGGACGCCGGCCTGGCCGGCCGCGGCCGCCTGGTCCTGGACGCCGGTGATGCCCGTCATGTCCGAGCCGAGAAAGCCGAAAGTCGTCAACCCCCGGACGCCGTTGCTCACGACCGTCCAGATGATCGACACGAGCGGCACGAGGGCGAGGAAGAACGCGACCCACACCAGCGTCGCCCAGAAGGCGTTCGAGCCGTGGCGTCCGCCCCGGACGGCCGCGTTCAGGATCGTCCAGGCGGCCAGGTACAGCAGCGCCGCCAGGATCGCGAACAGGGGGGTGTTCCAGCTGGCGAGGGCGAAGATCAGTCCGGACGCCGCCGCGCTGCCCGCGATGCACGCGGCCGACGCCCAGCGGGGGAGGGTGTTGCTGCTCAGGACGTTGGCGCGGGCGCCGTTCTCGATGACGTTGGTGGCCATGTCAGTTGGCTCCTGAGAACTCGGCGTACCGGCTGACGATCCAGCGGGCGATCATGTTCACGCCCAGGGTGATGACGAACAGGATGAGGCCGGCCGCGATCAGCTCGCTCTGCCGCATCCCGAACGCCTCGGGGTAGTTGAGCGCGATCTCGGCGGGGATCGTCATGTTGCCGACGCCGATGAGGTTCGCGGTGAGGATTCCCGGGGCCAGCACGAGCGTGACGGCCATGGTCTCGCCGAGGGCGCGTCCGAGGCCGAGCATGACGGCCGACACGATGCCGTTGCGGGCGAACGGGAAGACGGTGGCCTTGATCATGTCCCACTTGGTGCTGCCGAGGGCCAGGGCGGCCTCCTCGTGCAGGCGCGGCGTCTGGATGAAGATCTCGCGGCACTGGGAGGTGATGATCGGCAGGATCATGATGGCCAAGACGATGGACGCCGTCAGGAGCGTCCGTCCGGTGGTGGACGCCGTCCCGAAGACCTGGTTGAGGCCGGGGATCGGGGCGCAGACCTTGGACAGCCAGGTGTAGAAGGGCACCAGGCCCGGGCCGAAGGTGGTCATGCCCCAGGCGCCGAAGACGACCGAGGGGATCGCGGCGAGGATGTCGATGACGTACCCGACGGGCTTGGAGACCCGGGCCGGCGCGTAGTGCGAGATGAACAGGGCGACGGCGATCGAGACCGGGGTGGAGAGGACGATCGCGATGGTCGCGCACATCAGGGTGCCGAGCGCGATCGGGGCGACGTACGCCCAGAACGGCTGGCCGGAGCTCAGCTTGTCGGGGCTGGCCGTGATGGCCGCCAGCGACTCGATGATGAGGTAGAGCGAGACGAGCGCCAGGATCCCGAAGATGAGGATGCCGGCGGCCAGGGTGAGGGTGCGGAAGAAGGAGTCGCCGAAGCGACCACGAGAGTCGTCCGCGGCCACGAGCGGCGGTGCGACGACCTCTGGTGCTGCCATGGGGGTCATCCTCCTGGAGGGGGCTGCGCAGGGCCAACCCGTCGGGTCGTCGGAGGACCGAGCTTCGACGACCCGCGGGCGGGCTTCCTGCAGGGTGGGATCGCTTAGGACGCGGCCGTGATCTTGTCGATCGCGGCTGCGGCGTCAGCACTCAGCTTGGCCGACAGGGGGGCGTTCTTCGCGGCGGCGGCGGCGGCCTTCTGGCCGGCGTCCGACACCACGTACTTGCCGAACGCCTTCACCATGGTGGCGGTCGCGGCGTCCTTGTAGGTGTTGCAGAAGATGTGGTAGCTGACCAGGACGATCGGGTAGGCCGAGGAGTCCGTGGGCTTGCGGTCCAGCTTCACGGCCATGTCGTTGGCGGCCTGGCCACCCACCGGCTTGCTCAGCTCGACGGCCTTGGCGGCGCCGGCGGCGGACGGGCCGACGTAGGCGTCCCCGACCTTGACCTGCGCGGTGCCGAGGGCGCCGACCGCGGACTCGTCCGCGTAGCCGACGGCCCCGTCCGTAGCGGTGATCAGCTTGACGACGCCGCTGGTGCCCTGAGCGGACTCCTGGCCGGCGATCGGCCATTTCTGCGCCTTGGCGTCCGTCCAGACGGTGGAGGCGGCCTGGGCGAGGTAGTCGGTGAAGTTCTCGGTGGTGCCCGAGTCGTCCGAGCGGTGCACGACGGTGATCTTCGTGGCCGGCAGCGTGACGCCCGCGTTGAGGGCGGCGATCGCCGGATCGTTCCAGGTGGTGATGGTGCCCTTGAAGATCTTGGCCGCGGTGTCGGCGTCCAGCTTGAGGCCCTTGACGTCCTTGAGGTTGTAGGCGATCGCGATCGGCGACACGTAGGCCGGGATGCTGAACGCACCCTGCGGGCCGCACAGCGCCTTGCTGGCCTCGTACTCGTCGGTCTTCAGGGCGGCGTCCGAGCCGGCGAAGGCGACCTGGCCGGCGAGGAAGTTCTTGCGGCCCGAGCCGGAGCCGACGGAGTTGTACTGGACGGTGACGCCGGACTGGACGGCCTTGAAGCCCGTCGACCAGGCGGTCATGGCCTGCTCCTGGGAGGACGCACCGGCGCCCGAGATCGAGCCGGAGAGGGCGCCGGCGGCGCCCGAGGCGGCGGGAGCGCCGGAGGTCGGGTTGTTGCTCGCGCAGCCGGTCAGGGCCAGCGCGGAAGCGGTGAACAGCGCGAGAGGCGTAGCCAGCTTCTTCATGCTCACGGACGTTTTTCCTTCGAGATGGGAATCCAGGACGGTCCATCCTGGGGAGCCGTGCGGCTCCGTCATCAAGGTAGGCAGCGGTCGTGACGGGTCCCTGCCCGGCGGGTGAACGCACGGTGAACGGGTCGCCACGCGTAGGCCGCGAGGACGGGACGCCGACTCTCAGCGCCTCGACGAGAACCGGTTGGACGTCGAGGCCAAGGCTGGACTGCGAGGTTGAGCAGGGCTGCCGAGGTTGAACAGGGCTGCCGAGGCCAAGAGCAGTCGCCGAGGATGAGTGCGGATGCCGAAGATGCAGCGTCGGCGTCCACGGGTTACGTCGGCGTCTGCGCCGAACCTCGGCACCCTCGCGGCTCGGAATCCCTAGCCAACACGTCACACCAGCGGCTTGTGGAACTCCGATGCGATGACCGCACCGGCGGCGTCCAGATGCGCCACGAGCACCGCGGAGGTCTGGAACGGATGCGGCTCGACGCCCAGCGCGACGAGCATGGTCGGCAGGACGGGACGATGCCCGCAGACGGCGGTCGGCATCCGCGCGCCCGACGCCTCGGCGACCAGCCGGCGCATCAGCTTGGTGACCGCCTTGTCGTTGCCCTTGGCGAGTTCCTCCGAGAGCGTCGACCAGCCGCGGACCTCCAGCCCGGACGCCTTCGCGTACGGCTTGAAGGTCTGGACGCACCGGGTCGACGTGGACGAGTCCAGGCGGCCGACGGCGTAGGCGTCCAGGAGCGGGACGAGGGCGGCGCTCTGCTTGCGCCCGCGTGCATCCACCGGACGCGCCTGGTCGCGGCCGGTCCAGTTCTTGCGGAGCATCGCCTTGCCGTGCCGCACGATCAGAAACGCGGTGGACGCCGGCAGCGCCAGCGCCTTGTCGACCATCGCCCGCTCGTCGCCGTAGGACATGCGGGCGAGGGCCGTCCGCACGGGCACCCAGGCGATCTTGTCGACCTCGGCGTCCGGCGGACGGGGGCTGGACTCGATCGCCGACGCCCGCCAGTAGTGGACCGTCTTGAGGCCGCTGCCGATCGGGTACGTGATGTCGCCGACGGGAGCCTCGAGCCGCACCCGGACGCCCGTCTCCTCGAGCGCCTCACGCACCGCGCAGGCCGGCAGGGCCTCGCCCGCGTGCAGCTTGCCCTTCGGCAGCGACCAGTCGTCGTACGCGGGGCGATGAACGAGCAGGACGCGGGGCTCCGGCTCGGAGGCGTCCAGGGCGACGACCCCCGCGGCGCTGATGGGACGTCCTGCCATCACCGGAGCTTCTCCGCGCGACGTGCGGCGGGCGAGTGGGTCCGCATGGCGTCCACCTTGTCAGTCCCGCGGCGTGCAAGCCAACCCGAGCCGACGGCGTCCTAGCGGCGCGGGAACATCGACGCGATGGCAGTCACCGCGCCCAGGGCGGCCCCGATGGCCCAGTACTGAAGCGGAATGTCGAAGAGGTGTGGGCGTTACTCCGAGCCTTGGCGACGGACGCGACTTCGGCCCAAGCAACTGGTCGGCCTGCTGATGAGCCTCCGCCAAGGACGTCGGCGGCGCGTAGCCGGGGCCGAGGTGAAAGGTGCCGGCGTCGGCGAGCGTGTGCAGTTCGGCGCCCCGCTGCTGGGCGTACTGGGCCACCAGCGCCTTGGGCCGCTCGACGTTCAACTGCTGGCCCACGAACCAGCAGGCCACCGCGCCCAGAATGATCCCGACGCCCATGCCGAGGCCGCCCTTGGCCACCGCGGTGCCGAGCGCGCCGCCGCCGATCAGCAACAAGACCCCGAGAACGCCCCATCCACGCCAAATAGTCTTGCGTGGAAGCGTAGGTGCCGCGTCTGCCGGACGCGACGTCGTCCACGTCGGACGCCGTCGGCCCCGGTCAGGCGAACAGGACGTCGCGCAGCACCTCGTCGAAGCCCGAGCGGCGGTACAACTCGACGGCGCGCGTGTTGTCGCCGTCCACGTAGAGGAACACCGACGGGCAGCCGAGGGCGGCGAGGCGGTCGAGCCCGGCCTGTAGGAGCCCGCGGCCGAGACCGCCGCCCGCGGCGTCCGGATCGACGCCGATCACGTAGACCTCGCCGCGTCCGTCCGGGTGGACCTTGACCCAGTGGAAGCCCACCAGGCGCTCACCGCGCCGCGCGAGCAGCAGGCCGTCGGCGTCCCACCAGGCCTCGGCCTGGCGCGCCGCCAGGTCGGACGCCGAGAAGCGACCCTGCTCCGGGTGGCCCGCGAAGGCGCGGGCGTTGAGCGCGATGAAGGCGTCGGCGTCCGCGTCGGTAAAGCCGGTGACCTCGACGTCGGCGGGGAGGCGTCCGCCCAAGTCAGCAGGCAGATCGCGGCCGAGAACCAGCAGCTCACGCACCGGCTGCAGCCCGGACGCGTCCGCGAAACCGGACGCCGCAGCGTCCGCCCCGAAGGCCCAGACGCGGCGCTCGGGCAGGACCGCGAGCAGGGCGGTCCCGAGGCCGCGGCGGCGGTGGTCGGGGTGGACGACGATCTGTCCGGTGCCCGCGTCCGGCTGCCACTGGGCATAGCCCGCCAGGTCGGCACCGTCGCGGACCAGCCAGTGGGTCGCTCCCGGGCGTCGCAGCAGCAGGCGGGCCTCCTCGTTGAGCGGCTCCTGCCCGTCGGGACGCGTGGCCGCGTCGAACAGCGCCAGCACCTCGTCGGCCTCGGCGGGTGTTAGGGCATCGGTGAAACGGGGGGCGTCCATGGGCCAAGACTCTGCCCTAGTCACCCGTTTCGACAACTGGCGGCCCCGATGCTGAGCTCAAACGGGTACAGCGTGGTTCTCGATAGCGGAATCGCCCCCATGTAGGCCGAATTCGGCATCGACAACCACGCTGTACCGAGTTCGTCTGCGCGACGATGACCTCACTCGTCCGCGCGCGGGATCCCTTCGGGGGAGAACCGATAGCCCACGTTGCGGACCGTCCCGATCAGCGACTCGAACTCGACGCCCAGCTTGGCGCGCAAGCGCCGCACGTGGACGTCGACCGTGCGGGTGCCGCCGTAGTAGTCGTAGCCCCAGACGTCGCTGAGCAGCTGTTCGCGGCTGAAGACGCGTCCGGGATGCTGCGCCAGGTATTTCAGCAGTTCGAACTCGGTGTACGTCAAGTCCAGCGGACGCCCGTTGACGGCCGCGTGGTAGCCGTTCTCGTCGATCGTGAGCGGACCGGTGGCCAGCACGCTCGACTCCTCGGTGCGTTCCAGCAAGAGCCGCAGTCGCGCCTCGAACTCGGCCGGTCCGGCGGTGTCGCAGACGATGTCGTCGACGCCCCAGTCCGGACGGATCGCCACGAAGCCACCCTCCGACAGCACCAGCAGTAGCGGCACCGAATTCCCCGCGGCGACGAAGAGCCGGCACACGGTCCGCGCCGCGGCGAGGTCGGTGCGCGCGTCGATGACCACGGCGTCCACCCGGGACGCGGCCGTCAGCGCGTCGGCGTCCGGCAGGCAGATGCGCATCGTGTGCGCCAACAGCGCCAGCCCCGGCAACGACACGGGTGCGGCGGGGTCGGAGGCGTCCGGCGTCACCACGAGTAACTGCGCCATTTCACCCCGCTTCTGTGTCGCAGGTCATCCTATGGGCAGCCGCGTCCGCCGCCCAGGGGACGTCGTCTGCGGGACTGTGCGACTGCGGGGACTGCGGGACTGCGGGTGGCCGGGCGGTGACTCGCTGCTGGATCTTTGTGCGGTTCGGCACCCTCGTGGCGTCGATCTTTGTGCGCAACCGGGTGCTGTAGGCCCGGGTTGCGCACAACGATCCTCGGGGCGTGGGGGGTTGGGGTGTTCCCGGTGGGTGGGGATTCCCCGTAGAGGGGTCAAGATCTTTGTGCGCAACCGGGTGCTGTAGGCCCGGGTTGCGCACAGTGATCGCCCCTGCGGGCGTCGGGACCGCCTCAGGCCCAGGTCGCACTGTCGAGGATCAGCGTCACCGGACCGTCGTTCACCAAAGACACCTGCATGTGCTCGCCGAACCGTCCGGTCGCCACGGACGCCCCCCGCCGCCGCAGGGCCGCGACGAAGGCGTCCACCAGCGGCTCGGAAACGGCGCGCGGCGCGGCGTCCGACCAGGAGGGACGCCGCCCCTTGCGCACGTCGGCGTAGAGCGTGAACTGCGAGACGACCAGCAGCGGCGCGCCGACGTCGGACGCCGACCGCTCGCCGTCCAGGATGCGTAGGTTCCACACCTTGTCAGCGAGCTTTTCGGCGTCCGCTTCGGAGTCGGTCTGGGTCGCTCCGCACAGGATCAGCAGCCCTGGACCGCCGACCGAACCGACCACCGAACCGGCCACGGAAACGGTCGCCTCCATCACCCGCTGCACCACCAATCGCATGGCTGATAAGCCTAAGCTGTGAGGAACCGACCGTGTTCGCCAGCGTGGAACGGCCGGGGACGGTCCCGACGGACGTGTTGTGTGATGCTCAGACAGTCGGCCCGTCGGGTCGGACGTCGACCGAGGCGTACGAAGGAGTCGCTCATGGCCGTGCTCACGGTCCTGCCGGACAACGAGCGCGTTCTGGTGAAGCCAGGCGAAACGATCCTGGCCGCCTTGACGGCGTCCGGATTCGGCTACCGCATCGGCTGCCGCCGAGGCGGCTGCGCGGTGTGCAAGGTCGACCTGAGAGACGGCTCAGTGACGTACGACCACCCGGTCGCCGACACCGTGCTGACCTCGGAGGAAGTCGCCGCGGGCACGGTGCTGTCGTGCCGGGCGGTCCCCGACGGGGACATCACCATCGAGCTGCGCGACGAGCGGCTGCGCGTCACCAGCAGTTTGTTGAGGGCCCTGCGGCCCGTTCCGCCCACTAAGACAAAGGAGTAACACATGGGCGTTCTACGTATGGGTTACGCGCACATTCGCGTGACCGACATGGCCGAGGCCAAGAAGCACTACGTCGACAGCCTCGGCATGAAGCCGATGGACGAGGGCGACGGCAAGGCCTACTTCAAGGGCTGGGACGAGTGGGATCACCACTCGGTCGTCCTCGAAGAGGGCGGTGTCGGCGCGGTCAAGTTCGGCTTCAAGGTCGAAAAGCTCGAAGATCTCGAGCGCTTCGAGAACCAGGGCAAGGCCTTCGGCGACTGCGTCGTCGAGCGCTTCTCCAAGGGCGACAACCTCGAGGTGGGCGACGGTGTCCGCTTCACGACCCCCGGCGAGCACGTCATCGAGATCTACCACGAGATGACGCTGGTCGGGAACGACGTCGGCTTCCACAACCCCGAGGCTTGGCCGCGGCACGAGTACGGCATGGCCGTCCCGGCCCTCGACCACGCTCTGCTGGTCTGCCAGGATCCGACCCTGTCCGAGCGCTTCTTCAAGGAGGTCCTCG
>Ga0208693_1001165_pt1 | contig 19502 bp, 14 predicted proteins | sample AD_UKC071_MetaG_FD_184438 | JGI IMG/M metagenome (GOLD analysis project Ga0208693, IMG submission 184438) | Active sludge microbial communities of municipal wastewater-treating anaerobic digesters from USA - AD_UKC071_MetaG (SPAdes) (version 2) | ecosystem: Engineered > Bioreactor > Anaerobic >... | reverse complement strand
GGGCGGATCGAAAGCGGCTGGCAGTACATGGAGCGCGGCATCCGCTACAGTTTCGCCGTTCCCTTCAACACAGAAGCGGAACTTGAGCTCGAGGCTCCGTTGCTTCTCGGGGTAACAATCAACAGCAGGCCTTTGGAGGAGAGTTGGGTGCAGTATACTTATAGAAGCGGAAAACTGATCGCTTATCTGCCGGCAGGCAGATACGAGATCTTCTGCCCGCAGGAAGATTGAGAAAGGGAGGGTCTCTATGAACATTCACGAACGTTTGGAAGCTTTCTGGTCTGGAGAGAAGCCGGATCGGATTCCATATACGATCTATCAGAACGAGTGGCGGCACACACAAGATGATCCGGCTTGGCAGCCGTTGTTTGACTCCGGCCTTGGGGTGACCTGGCAGGTGCCGTCGACACGGATGGTCCGCAAAAACGTGGAGTTTAAGCAGACAACATACGCCGAAAACGGCCGCAAATTCACCCGCAGCACCCTGATCACCCCTGTCGGCGAGATCTACACCATCTCCGAAGACGGGTGGACGCAGAAATACTGGCTGGAAACGCAGGATGACTACCGGGTGATGACCTACATTGCCCGGCACACCGAGTATGAGCCGGATTACGCAGGCTTTCTGGCCAAGCAGGAGCAGATCAAGCCCTACGGCATTGCTTTGATTGCCGCCGGCCGCACACCGCTCCAGACCATCCTTGTGGATTATGTAGGCTTGGAGAACTTTGCCTATCACCTCTTTGATTTCGAGTCGGAACTGGCTGAACTTTATGACGCCCTGCTGGCAGGTTTTCGCCGAAAGGTGGAATTGATTGCCGCAGGCCCGGGCCGCTTTGTCTCAGTCTTGGAGAACTTTACAGCGGAAACCATGGGGCCGGCGCGCTTCGCTCAGTATCACGTACCAGTGTACAAGGAGCTCTTCCCGATCCTGCAGCAAAGCGGCAAGATCGTGGGTACCCACTATGATGGTAAGCTTGCCAGCTGCAAGAGTTTGATCGCGTCGGCACCCATTGATCTGATCGAATCCCTGACTCCGCCGCCGGAGGGGGACATGACGCTTGATGAGTGCCGGGCGGCCTGGCCGGAAAAGCTGTTTTGGGTGAATATCAACGTTGCCAACTATGAACTGCCGCCGCAGGAGCTCAAAGATCTAGTCGCCGAACTAGTGCGGCAGGGAGCGCCCGACGGGCGGCGTTTGGCTTTCGAGGTTTCGGAACAGTATCCCCACAATTGGAAGCAGTCCATGCCTGTGGTGCTTCAGGCTTTGAATGAGATCGAGCTGTAGCGGATGGTGTGGGGCGTACAGGGAGGTCTGGCTATGTATTTTCGCATCAGCGGAAACACCCGTCAGCCGGTTGTGCTGCCGATGGCAGGTGAAGCCCAAAACGGTGATCGCTATGAGGTGAACAGCAGGTATCTGCTGAAGAACGGCAGGCCGATCCTGCCGGTGATGGGGGAGTTCCACTTTTCCCGCTGGCATCCTGACGAGTGGCGGGAAGCGATCCTCAAAATGCGGGCAGGCGGCATCACTATCGTTTCCAGCTATGTTTTCTGGATTCACCATGAAGAAAAGGAGAACGAGTGGGACTTCACCGGCTCCCGGGATCTGCGGCGTTTTCTGGAAACCTGCAGAGCACTGGAGATGCCGGTGTGGCTGCGGATCGGGCCGTGGAATCACGGCGAATGCCGCAACGGCGGTTTCCCCGACTGGCTGGTTCAGGGCGGGTTCCCCCTGCGGCAGAACGATCCACGGTATCTGGCCCATGTGCGCCGTTACTGGTCGAAGCTGGCGGAACAAGCCCAGGGCATGATGTGCAAGGACGGAGGGCCGGTGATCGGCATCCAGATTGAAAATGAATACGGCCACTGCTACCAGCGCCCCAAGACCAAAGCAGAAGGGCTGGAACATCTCCGCACCCTGAAACAAATGGCCCAGGAACTCGGCTTTGTTGTGCCATACTACACCGTGACCGCCTGGGGTGGGGCTTATGTCCTGGAGAACGAGACGCTGCCTGTTTACGGCGGCTATGTGGATGCCCCCTGGGCTCAGCATACAGAGGAACTGCCGGCATCGCCCCAGTTTTTGTTCAAGCCCTTTTACGATGATCAAAACATCGGTTCGGATCTGGCTCAGGGCGATGCATTGGCAGGTGCCAACGCAGGGGATAAAGGCCTGCATGCCCCGTACCTCACCGCTGAATTGGGCGGTGGGCTCCAGGTGACCGCTCACAGGCGGCCTTGCCCATATCCCGAAGATACGGAAGCCCAGGCCTTGTGCGCCCTTGGTTCCGGCGCCAATCTAATCGGGTATTACATGTACCACGGCGGATACAACCCCGACGGGCGGTACTCAACTCTGCAGGAGTCCAAAGCCACCGGGTATTATAACGATTATCCCGTTAAGAGTTACGATTTCCAGGCCTGCATCCGGGAATCGGGTTTGCTTAACGCTTCTTACGGCAAGCTGAAAAAGCTGCATCTCTTCATCAACGACTTTCAGGAAATTCTTGCCCCGGCAGACGCTTATCTGCCGGATATCCAGCCCCAGTCGCCGGAGGATCTGGAGACAGTGCGGGCTGCTGTCCGGCACAACCATGAAACCGGGGAAGGGTTTTTGTTCATCAACAACCACCAGCGCAAGCGGGTCATGAAAGCTCACAAAGACTGGAGCTGCAGCATCGATCTGGGGGATGACAAGATCACCCTGGAGCACATCGACATTGCCCCCGGCGAATGCCTGGTGATTCCATACCACCTGCGGATGGGCAATGCGCTTCTTTTGCGCACCAATGCGTCGCTCCTCTGCAGGCTAGGCAAGTACTATGTATTTTACACCGATCACCAACCTTGGTATCATTACCGCAAGGAGCCGGGCTGTGTGATCACCCTAAAGCATCAGGAAGCAGAGCGGGCGTACAAGTTCGGCGACAGGCTGGTTATCGCTGACTGCATTTTGTACGAAGACAACGGTGAGATCTTTGCCGTGTCGCAAAAGCCTGCGGAGGAAATCATCTATTACTTGCCTGATGGGGCCCGCCGGTCTAAGATGGTGGCCTTCACCCAGGCCAAATGCGAGGTTAAGTTTACCTATCTTGGCACAGGCGGAGAAGACGGACAATACAAGGCATATGAGATCACAATCAATGCCAAAGACCTGGACAAGGTTCATGATCTGTTCCTGCAGATCGACTACCAGGGTGATCGGGCGGAAATCTACCACGAAGAGAGGCTGATCGCCGACTGGTTCACCACCGGCGATCTGTGGCACGTGGCCTTGAGGCGGTTTGGTTTTCCTCGGAAGCTGGAGCTGCGAGTCTATCCGACAGTGGAGAGTGTTTATCATGATCTCCCAGTCGAGCATGGATGGAGCCTGAAAAGAATTAACATAATCTCATGCGCAAAAGCAAAGGTTTTGCCATGACATCTGAAGAATCTGAATCCATCCTAGTATTTCCAAGCTTTTACTTTTGACGGCGGACATACAATCAGCAACCTTAAGATCACTGATCCTGAGGCAGATTACTTAGGGCTCTTCGGCTACTTGTATCAAGCCAGTGTCAGCGGCCTGAATCTGGAGAATGTAGACAATATTTGGCAATGATTATATTGGCGCTTTGGCTGGGTCGGCCTGGGAATCGGTGGTTGAAGAATGCACTGTCTCCGGGACCATTTCCACTGGACAAAGTGATACAGGAAAAGGCTCGCCAGATGCATTCTTCCCGCCTACGCAGTGAGCGGTGTTGTCGAGGATGAAAATGGCAATGGGATCGCCGGTGTGACAATTAGTTTCGAGTCGGAAATCAAGGATTACGAGCCGGTGATCACCGATAATCAGGGCGCCTGGGAGAAACCCGGCCTGCAGGGCAGCGTCAGGATTATCCCGTCGCATCAGGATTACACTTTTGACCCTGAACATGTGGAAGTGGATTCAGCCCAGACAGGTATTGTGATTGCCGCCAAATTTGCCGCCGCATATTCAGTGAGCGGCAGTGTCAAAAACCCGGACGGCAATGGAGTTGCCGGGGTCATGATCCGTTTCGCCTCGGAAAAGTATATCTACGAATCAGTAACCACCGACAAGGAGGGCAATTGGTCAAAATCAGGGCTGACCGGCACTGTCGAAATAAGTCCTTGGGCTGCTGGGAAAGTCACGTTTACCCCCTCATCTGTAGAGGTCTCCGGTCCACGGTCAGACATTGTCTTTAATATGGGCTTGTATTTCAACCGCTCCGGCACAATCGTTGATGTGGAAGGCCAGCCTCTTGCCGGGATTATGGTGGAGTGTTCGAATACATCGGGTGATACTGTTTCGGTAGTGACCTGCCGAGGCCTTTGGACCGCCAAAACACAACGGGAGTGATGGCAGTGTACGACGTCGATCTGGAGCAGTTTTGGAAAGACGATGTACTGGCGCATGAGGAGAACTGTTTCAGCAAGCGGGCGCCCCAGGTGGCCCTCGGCATTCGCATGAGCGATGAATGCGTCTTTGCCGAGCTTGGGGAAGAAGGGGAACCCTGGGGATATACGCCGCGGGAGCGCCGGATTGAGCTGAACAAACGCTACAATGACAAAGCGGAGAAGATTGTCGGCAGGCGCCTTTTAAGGGAGGATTTCCCACTGCCGGACGAGGTCCATCCGCCGATCCGGGACATTACCGAGGTGTTCGGCTGCCGGCGGGAATTCCGGAGCGGAACCACCTGGGTACACCCTTCCTGCAGAACTCCGGAAGAACTGGCCGCTTTGTTGGACCGCGTGGAAAAGATGGACATCCGCAGCTTCATCCTGCCGCCTAACTGGGACGAAGAGAAGCGGCGGATTTACGAAACATACGGCAAAAAGCCGCCTTTATGGAGAAGTGTGCGGGGGCCGGTGACCCTGGCTACTTCTATCTACGGTGCCGAAAACCTGATTTACCTGCTGGTGGATGAACCCGGTTTGGCAGAGCGGTTCAGCAGGGCGATCGGAGACGTGATCTTCAAGATCGCCGCGACCATGGATGAGGAGGCGGGGTACGCCCCAGGCGAGGCTCCGCCGGGCTTTCAGTTTAACGACGACAACTGCTGCCTGCTGACGCCGGAGATGTATGAGCGTTTTGGTTTTCCGATCCTAAAGCGGATTTTTGACCATTGGTCCCCGAATCCGGGCGATTTCCGCTATCAGCATTCGGATTCAGACATGAAGCATCTTTTGCCCATCTTGGGCAAGTTAAACCTCACCGGCTGCAACTTTGGCCCCACGGTCTTGGTGGAAGACATCCGCAAGTACATGCCTGACACGCGTATCGACGGGTGCCTCTCACCGATCACGTTTATGTATAACGACGAGGCGGAGATCATTGCCCAGGTCAGGCGTGACTGTGAGATGGCCAAGCCTGCCCGCGGGCTGAACCTGACTACTGCGGGATCAATCAACAACGGAAGCCTGCTGACAAGCATGCGGGTTGTGATGTGGGCGATTCAGACGTATGGGAGGTATTGAGATGAAGACATGGCGGTTTGATTTTGGCCCTGCTGGCCGCAGCAGGCCGGGTTATGTCAGAGCTGCCGCTGATACGGCATACACGGTGGAACGGGGATATGGCTTTTTGGGCTTGGGGAAAGACAGTTACCTGGAAGATGAGCGGAGTGACGGTTTCCGCATGGTGGAAGGGCAGGAGATCATTCTGCAGGATATCCAGGGACGAGATGCCGCGGCAGATGCGGTCGGTGTTACGGACCCTCGCATGCCGATCCGGTTTGCCGTGAAGGTGGATCCGAATACGTATTACCGGGTGAAGGTTGTCTTGACTGGCGCCGATCCCGGCCGGGACGCACTGATCAGCCTTTTTGCGGAAAAAAGGCATTTTCATCTGATCGAGAAGTTAATTCCCGCTGGGGAGCAGCTGACCTATGAGTTTTCCGCCGCCGTGCAGGACACCTATTCCAAACGGACAGGTGTTTATGTGGATACGATGCTGAACATAGCTGTACTTGGAGAAAATGCAGCGCTTGCTGCTGTGGAAATCGAGCAAGTGCCTTGGGTGAAAACGCTGTGGGTGCTGGGAGATTCTACGGTCTGCGATCAGGTGGCACCCCTGCCCTATTTCCCCCTAAGCAGCTACGCAGGGGTGGGACAGGCTCTGCCCAAGTACCTCGGCAGGCACATCGCTGTGTCCAACCACGGCGAAAGTGGGCTAAACACGTACAGCAGCAAGCCACACTTTGAGAACTTCAAAGAGCGGATCCAGGCTGGAGACTTGGTTTACTTCGAGTTTGGCCACAACCACAAGGAAGAGGGCGGGCCTCAGAACTACTACAACAACATTCCCTATTATTATGACTTTGTCCGCAGCAAAGGGGCCAAGTTCATCGTGGTTGGCCCGATCGACCGGCACCGTCCGGAGCAGTATAATCCCGAGACCAATACTTGGACACCGACACTTTCAGCTTTTACGGAGATGGGCAGGCGGTTTGTGGAGGAGCAGCTCCAGGCAGGGAGGGACGACATAGCTTTTGTCGATCTCAATGCCCCATCTCTGGCTTGGTACGCACAGCTTTGCAGCGAACTTGGCAGGAAAGATACCAGCCCCAGTTTCTATTTCCGCAGTGCCAAAGGGGAAGGGATCGACCGGACCCACCCCAATGACGCCGGGGTGGACAGTTTCGCCTGGCTGTTTGTTCAAGCGGCCAAGGCAGCGATAGCCTCTAACCCTGGTTCCCCACAGGCGCATGTCCTGCGGGAACTCCTGGAAGGGCTCAGGGATGAGGTGCCTTGCCGTGTGCCTAAATCGATCACCGCGCTGGGCGAGGCTCCAAATGCCGCATATTAACGCAAGATATGCAAGGTTTTTCGCAAGATCTGCAATATTGATAAGCCGAGAAAGATGTTACACTTATGTTAACTGCATTACGATAATTCGCTGTACCCGCACAAACGACTGCAGCCTTGTTACTTTACGGCCTACAAGGTCAAGGCTTGTAGGCTGTTACATCTTAAATGCACTAAAAATCAAAGGAGGGGCGTTTTAGTGAAAAAAGTACTTAGTGTTGTGTTGGTTAGTGTGCTGTTGTTGGTGTCGGGCACAGTTTTCGCCAGCGACTACCAACCACGGCCGGGTGTCCTCAGCCCTGAAGAGGTGGATTTCGGCGGCAAGACCGTGACCATCCTGCTTAGGGACGTGGACTGGGTTATTTACAACGGCGGCAAGCCCAACCAAGATAGAGTCGCCGAAGCGGAACAGCTGTTCAACGTCAAGATTCAGACCGAAAGCTTCTCCGACTACAATGCTCTGGTCGCCCGGATCATGGCCGGTGATTCCACTCACGACATTTTCCGGTTCAACCATCGCTCCGGGTACTTCCCGCTGGTTTCTTCCGGAATGCTCTACCCCATGAGCGACATCCTGCCGCCTGAGTATTTCGAGTCGCTGCCGCGGGCAGACCAAATCGCCATCGAAACCTTGGCTTATCAAGGGAAATACTATGCGTTCGGCGTGATGCACGGTATCTTCAATGCCACAATGAACGTCATGTGGTACAACAACGAGCCGATTCGCGCAGCCGGTTTGGAAGATCCGTTTGAGCTGTGGAAGCAGGGACAATGGGATTACAAAACTCTGGAAGAGTACCTGATTCTGCTGACTCAGGACACTGACGGTGACGGCGTGATCGATCAGTACGGCATGTATGATCCGGCCAACTCCACAGGCGCCATCCGTTTCCTGGCGGGCTTCAACAAAGTGGCGTTCGCCGAGAAAGACGAGTCCGGCAAATGGGTGTATGCCCTCAACCGGGACGCTCTGATCAATGGGCTGAACTTGCTGCATCGCTGGCGCAATGAGCTGCAAGTCCTGGGATCCAACCCGGTGTTCAACACTTCTCACTTGGCAGGCTTGCGCAACCGGATCGCCGCTGGTGATACCGACTACGGCCTGGTACCATATCCGATCGGGCCGGATGGCGACGGCCATTCCTTCTGGACATTCGACTATTCCGGCAACTACCTGCCGGTGAACACTGCTTATCCGGAAGGGCTTGTCGCGCTTGCGGACTTCCTCTTCCGCGAGTCTGACTCCGAGGAGTACCTGGATTTCTATATCAACAACTACATGGTGACCAGGGATCATATGGAAGTGTACATGGCCGGTATCGAGTCTTGGGCCGGCGAGGGTGACGCATTCCAAAACTCCGGTTTCTGGGATGTCTTGTCAGGCCCGCTTGGCGAAGTGGTTCGGGGTGAGAAAGGCGCTGCTGTCGCCATTGACGAGATCGCCCGTGAAGCCCAAGCCTTCTTGGACGACTTGTTCGGCCAATAATCACAGTACCTTGACTGCACAAAAGCCCTACCGGCTCTGCCCGGTAGGGCTTTTTTCATACGTGATCAAATCAATATCCGCAATGTTTTTCCCAAGGCCTGCAATGTTAACACCACGTTAAGGCGTGTTATGATTATACCGAGACATGCGGCTTCGCCCGCACCGCAGGAGGGATAGAATGAGCATTCAGTTTTGGATGATTCCGATCATTTGTGCCGTACTCATGCTTTATCTCAGCGCCGCCGCTTCGGCGCAAACATACACTGTCCCGGAAAGCCCGAGCGTGGTGTACAATTTCAACCTGGACTGGAAGTTCCACAAGCCTGCCGTCAACTACTGGCCGCTTCAGATAGCCATGAACGGGGTGAAGGATGCCCAGGGCCGCCACTTCTACGATCCGGACTATGATGACTCGGCCTGGGAAGATGTGAGCCTGCCCCATACGTTCAACGATGTGGATTCGTTCCGCAGCGTAGCCCACGACGCCGGCGACCAGGGTGTGTGGCGGGGGATCGCATTTTACCGGAAAACTTTCTCCCTGCCGGAAAGCTTCGCCGGCAGGAAGGTGTTCATCGAGTTCGAAGGCGTCCGCCAGGCGGCCTATGTCTACCTGAACGGCGTGATGGTCGGCTATTACGAAGCGGGGGTCACTCCCTTCGGCTTTGATCTGACCAAACATGTCAAATTCGGAGAGAAAAATGTGCTGGCGGTGGCCGTGGACAACACCGCCGCCCGGGGGATGACCAATTATCTGGCGGAAACTCGACCCGGTACTGCGCCTGGGTCGAACACCGGCGTGGCATTTCAGTGGAACACCAAGGACTTCAACCCGGTGATGGGCGGCCTAACCCGGAATGTGCGGCTTTATGTGAAGCCAACTGTTTACCAGACACTGCCGCTTTACAGCAACCTGAAAACCAAAGGTGTCTACGTCTATTCCAGCAATATTGATGTGCAGGGCAAGACTGCCACACTCAACGTGGAGTCCGAGGTGCGGAACGAAAGCGGCCGGGAGCGGAAGGTGTATCTGGAAGTGGCAGTGACTGACCGCTTTGGCCGGTTGGCCTACAGCTTCACTTCGCCGCTTTACACAATCGCCCCGGCGGCAGATGTGGGCCAGGAATGGCTGACGGTTGTCCCGGCGGATGCCTATGCGGCTGTTCCTGCACCCCTGGACACTTCCTCGCTGGAGGTCCAGGTGATCAAGGCTTCGGCCGACGTGGAAGGGCTGCATCTGTGGAATGTGGATGACCCTTATTTGTACGATGTGCACTGCATCTTAAGAGATGAAAGCGGGCAGGCGCTGGATGTCAGCCAGGTCACGACCGGTTTCCGGAAAGTCGAGCTTGTCCCGGGCTTTGACGGTGGTGTGTATATCAACGACGAGTTTGTGTGGCTTCGGGGCTACGCCCAAAGGGCCACCAACGAATGGGCCGCCATCGGTGTTGCCCCCGACTGGCTCAAAGACTTCGACGCCCAGCTTATCAAGGAGTCGAACGCCAACTTCGTGCGGTGGATGCATATCGCAGGCCAGCCGGCGGATATCCGGGCCTGCGACAAGTTCGGCATCGTGGTGGTGCAGCCCGCCGGGGACAAGGAGGGTGATGTGACGGGCAGGCAGTGGAATCAAAGGTTGGAAGTCATGCGGGATGTGATCATCTACTTCCGGAACAGCCCGTCGATCATCTTCTGGGAAGCGGGTAATGCAGAGATCTCCCTAGAGCATATGCGGCAGATGGTTGAGCTTCGCAAAGAGCTGGATCCCCACGGCATGCGATTTATGGGCTGCCGGTCGCTGCAGGATTTGGCGGCCGTCGCTGAAGCGGAATGGGTTGGCACCATGCTCGGCCGCAAAGTCAGGGATGGTGGTGGGTACACTGCCCACGGACGCCGGATTCGGGACGCGGCTTTGCTCCTCGAGCTGGAATATGCCCGGGACGAGGCGCCCAGGCGGGTGTGGGACGATTATTCGCCGCCGGATTTCGACTACCGAAATGTCTTTACCGGCGCCGCCGGCCAGAAGGCGGACAGGAAGGACGCTTGGGACTATACGGCGGAAGATTTTATCCTGGCCACGGTCACCGGATACTATGAGTTCTTTTCTCGCCGGGTACAGGCCGGCAACCCTGATCCGTACTATTCCGGCGCGGCAGCCTTGTGCTGGAGCGATTCCAACCAGCACGGCCGGCAGCAGGCCACCGAGAATGCCCGGATGAGCGGCAGGGTCGACCCGGTGCGGATCCGGAAGCAGTCTTTCTATGCGTTTCAGACCATCCAGAGCGACGAGCCTGCTATATACCTGGTGGGCCACTGGAACTATCCGGTTGATCCCAACGCCTATGTCTACGAGCTTAAGGATCAGAATCAGAAGTATACGGGACAGTTCGCCCTGCGGGACGCTGCCAACAAGACGGTTTATGTGATTGGTTCCATGCACCTGGCCAAGGTTGAGCTGTACATCAACGGCGAGCTGGCCGGTGTGGATTCTCAAGCAAGGGACGGCTTTATCTATGAGTTCCCGGGGATCAACATCATGCAGCCTGGGTATATCGAGGCCGTAGGTTACGACGCCGCCGGCCGGGAAGCTGCGCGCCACAGGATAGAGACAGTCGATGAGGTGGTCGAAATCCGGCTCACAGCGGTGACCGGCCCCGAAGGGCTGCGGGCCGACGGCTCGGATGTGGCCTTTATCGATGTGGAGATGGTGGACGCCTGCGGACGAGTCCATCCCTTGGATTTCGGGCGGATTGACTTTACCATTGAAGGCCCGGGGGAGTTTTTGGGCGGCTACAACAGCGGAGTCAAGGATCTAAGGCATGAGCCGACATATGTCTACGCCGAATGCGGTGTGAACAGGGTGTTCGTCCGCTCCACCAGGGAAGCTGGGCCGATTACGGTTACCGCTTACCGGCCTGGGTTGGAGCCGGTGAGCGTGGTGATTGAATCTGTGCCCTTCGCTGCCGATGAAAACGGGCTGACAACAGTGATGCCCCAGGCCCTTACCTGGGGAGTGGAGCCGGGGCAGGAGTGAAGAGGACTTCCTGTGATGAAAACCCTAAGGTAACTCTAGGTTACCTTAGGGTTTTCTGCTGTCCGAGGCTGAAGGATTGTTTTTTCCCAATCAAGAATTTCCTATACAAAACGAGATCTTATTGATTATTATTACGTTTATTGAATTGCGGCGTTGAAGGATTGGACAGGAAAGGCAAAGGTGAGGTCCGAATGAGACAGAGTATCGCAGGGCGGATCAGTATCTCGGTTGGTGTTTTAATCTTGATTATCTGTTGGGGGCTCGGATTTCTCGCATATCTGAAAGGATCGCAGGCTGTGATCAGGCAGGTGGAGCAGGCTTTGCTGATGCAGGCGCAGGAATCGGCCCATTATGTGGAGAGCCGCATTGCCATACACCTGTCCACTCTGGAAGCGATTGCCGCCAGGTCGGAGATCCAAAGCATGGACTGGAGTGTGCAGCAGCCGGTTCTTCAGTCGGAATTGCAGCGGCTGGGCAGGTATGAGGCATTGTCAGTGGTCTACCCCAACGGCGATGCCATGCATGATGACGGCACAGTTGTCAATGTGGGCGACCGGGATTATGTCCAACGGGCATTTGCCGGCGCTTCCACCATGTCTGACTTGATCGTCAACCGGGCTACCGGGACAGTGGTGTTTGGGCTGGTTGTCCCTATCAAAGTGGACAATCAGGTGGTTGGTGTGCTGATGGCCAGGGTTGATGCCTTTGCCCTCAGCGAAATAACTGATCGGTTGACTTTCGGCGGGTCCGGATCGGCGTTCGTTGTCAGCAGAGATGGAGCAGTCTTGGCTGGGCCGGTGCGGGAGTATTTGCTGCAGCAGCGCAATGTCTTTACGGATACGGCGGAGCTTGCCCCCATCGGCCGGGCTATCCGGGAAGTGGGTGTGGGCCACACCGGCATCGCCCGCTATGACTACATGGGCGACATACTGATTGCCGGGTTCGCGCCGATGCCCCAGACAGGCTGGATGATCGGCATCGGGGCGCTGGAATCCGAGGTGACGCAGGATGTTCGGCAGCTGATGCACTCAGTGATCCTGATTTCCATCGGATTTGTGGCGGCGGGCATTGTTGTTTCGATTCTTGTGGCCCGCAAGATCGCCTCCCCCCTGATCCAGCAGAAAGCTGTGGTGGAGGGGATAGCCCAAGGAGATTTCACCCAGACGGTGCCGGTGAAAACCAGGGACGAGGTCGGGGTGCTGGGGCGGGCTTTGAACCAGACGGTGGAGAGCATGCGGCACGCTTTAGGCTTGACGTCGGAGACTACCGACAGGGTGAAATCCACCAGTGAAGAACTGGCGGCGGCGGCGCAGGAAGTAAGCGCTTCCATTGAGCAGGTGGCCAGTGTGACCAATGAATTCTCCAGCACTCTGGACAACCTGAACAGCAACGCTCAAAAGATGAATGACCGGGTGCAGGTGATCTCCAAACAGGTGACGGACGGGACCAGCGCCATTGAGACAATCACCGTCCAGATGAACGCTCTTAGGGACAGCATTCAGCGGATGGTATTGGAAGTGGGCGAGCTTGGGAATTTGTCCCAGCAGATCGGCAATATTGCAGGAATGATTGAAGAAATAGCGGAACAGACCAATCTCCTGGCTTTGAACGCCGCCATTGAGGCGGCCAGGGCTGGCGAACACGGCCGAGGGTTTGCGGTTGTCGCCGACGAGGTCCGGAAGCTTGCTGAGCAGTCAAGTGAAGCCACAACCGAGATCGGCCAGCTGATCAAACAGATTCAGGCCCGGATCGTCAGTACGGTGAAGGACATGAATGAAGGATCCGACCAGGCCGACCAAGCCATTGCCCAGGTCAATGAATCGAGCGTTCTGCTCCACAACATCCTCGGAGTTGTGGAACAGATTATGAATCAAATCACCGAGTTCTCCGCGGCACTGAAGCAGTTGAACATCGGCGGGCACGAAGTGGCGAGCGCGACCGAAGAACAGGCGGCCGCCATCGAAGAAGTGGCCAGTTCGGCGCAGGATCTGACAGAGATGAGCACTAGGCTGCGGGAACTGGTGGACAGGTTCAAGCTTAGTTGAGACCGCCTGTTAGTGAGCCCCGGGTCGCGTACCCGGGGTTTTTTGTTTTCTTTTTGCTACGAGGATGTGACGTCCGATGACCATGACTTTACCAATGGCCTGGCAGGCGTCATATTCGGCGGAAGAGAGAGGAAGGTGGATGAGTGCGGAAAAATCGCTATGTGGGCGTGGGCTGCCTCGCGGATCATGGACTATGCAGAAACACTGCCCAGCCTGGACTTGACAAAAGCCGTGGCCGTGGCCGGCCATGTGATAGAAGGCGAAGGCTATCTGGTCGTGGAGGAGACAGTCTATGACAACTAAAAGGAGAAGATGGCTCACACTGCGAAGGAAACGTGCTTTATGGGGCGTTGTCTTCACCGGCCCCTTTTTGGTCGGTTTCATCCTTTTTTTCTCGGGCCTATGGTTCAATCGATAAAGTTTGCCTTTAACGAGCTGGAAATCACTCCTTCAGGATACGTGCTGAACTATGTGGCGCTGAACAACTTTCGGCATGCGCTGAGGGTGGATCCGGACTTTGTCAGGCTGCTGACGGAAACCACCATCAAGATGCTGGTGAACATTCCTGCCATTATCATCTTCAGCTTCTTCACGGCGGCACTCCTGAATCAGAAGTTCAGAGGCCGGGCGTTGGCGCGGGTGATCTTTTTCCTGCCGGTGATCATCACATCGGGGATAATCCGCGAACTCTCGTCCGGTGATCTGCTGCATCGGTTGTTTGATTATGTTTCCGAGGATGTCCAGATGGTTTCCGGTTCGCAGGCAATGATCGGCTTGATGCTGAGGCTGAGAATGCCGTTGGGGTTCACCCAGTACATCATCACTGCCGTGGACCGCATCACAGAGATCATCAACGCCTCAGCGATCCCGATCTTGATTTTCCTTTCAGGACTCCAGTCGATCCCTTCATCGCTCTATGAGTGCGCGAAAATCGAGGGAGCCACAGGGTGGGAGAGTTTCTGGAAAATCACTTTCCCGCTGGTCACGCCGCTGTTCTTGACGAATGTGGTGTATATCATCGTGGATTCCTTCACCGCCCCGGCGAACTCATTGGTCCGCTTCATCTCCCGGGCCGCCTGGGGCAGAAGGATCTACGGGGTCAGCGTGGCCATGACCTGGATCTATTTTGGCGTGATTGCCGTGATTCTGGGCATTGTATACTTGATTATCTCCCGAAGAGTTGTCTATATGGAGTGATTTGGAGCAAGGAGGTGTGCTATGGGAACCGCGACCAGAAAGCGCAGTGCCCGGCAGGCGAAGACCGGCCCGGCAGCAGCGAAATGGAAGTATCTGACAGCGCATTTTTGGGCATCGATGGCCTGGAGCGTTGTCCGGGGCGCGCTGATCATTGGACTTTGTTACATTATATTATATCCCATTATTGTGAAATTCGTCTCGTCAATCATGTCGGAAGCGGACTTGTTTGACTACACGGTGAAATGGATACCGCGGCGTTTGGACTGGAAGAGCGTTACCCGCAACTATGCCGATGTTTACCATGCGATGAAATACCCTTTCTTCGATGTCTTTGGGCTGCTGAAAACGCCTCTTAATCTCTTGGGGACATTTTGGCCGTTCATCCTGACGTCCATCACCGGCATGGGGCTCAAAAACGGCCTGTATATTTACATCATGCGCCAAGTCTTTAAAGGGATGCCCAACAGTCTTGAGGAAGCGGCGCTGGTGGACGGGGCCGGCCCCGTGCGCACGTTGTTCAGGATCATGATGCCCAATGCCGGTTCCGCCATGCTGGTTGTTTTCCTGTTTTCATTTGTGTGGCAGTACAATGATTTGTACTTGACGGAGATGTACATGCGCACGTCGTCGACGATGCTCCCCTTTATGCTTCGGAACCTGGCCACAGCCTTCGACAGTTTTGATTACACCAAGGAGTATATGTCCATTATCACCAACACAGGCATGATCATGTTCATTATGCCGATCCTGATCATTTATGGGTTCCTGCAGCGGTATTTCATTGAGAGTGTGGAGCGCACCGGGATAGTGGGTTGATGTCACCGGTGGAAAAATCAGGCGCCATGTAGTAAGATAGACTAAACAGAGGCAATATTCCTAAACGGGGGAGGATGTCAATGGGCAAGTTTGTCATATCGGCGTTCGCTGATGAAATCGACAACACTCTCAAGGTGCAGATGGATGTTTTGGAGCTGTTCGGCGTCAGCCACATCGAGATGCGGAATGTCAACAGCAAAGGATTGGTCTTTCACACTCTCGATGAGGTGAAGGAAATCAAGCGGCAGCTTGATGACCGGGGTTTCAGGCTCTCGGCGGTGGGTTCTCCCATCGGCAAATACGGCATTGACGAGCCTTTTGAACCTCATTTGGACTTGTTCAAGCATACCTTGGAGATTGCTCATCTGCTGGAAGCGCCGTATATCAGGATGTTCAGCTTCTGGATGCCCAAAGGGGAGGATCCGGGGAAATACCGCGGCGCGGTGCTGGACCGCTGGGGGCAGTTTGTCGAAGCGGCCCGCGGTTCCGGGATCATACTTGCACATGAGAATGAGAAGGGTATCTACGGCGACACGGCCGAAAGGTGCCTGGATTTGCTCGCAAGTTTGAACTGTGATTACGTGAAAGCGGTATTTGATCCCGCCAATTTCGTGCAATGCGATGAAGAAACGTACCCCAAAGCGTGGAACATGCTCAAGGACTTTGTGGCGTACATGCACATCAAGGATGCCAATTACGAGGGACGCGGCGTGGTGCCTTCAGGCCACGGCGACGGAAAGGTGAAGGAAATTCTTTCGGAGCTTGCGGCAATGGAAGGGACGTATTTCCTGTCGCTGGAGCCGCATCTTGGTGGTTACAAAGGGCCGGCGGCGTTGGAACCGGAAAGCGTCGGCGACTCGCTGCCTGAATGGCGTCAGAGAATGTTCGCCCTTGCGCACCAGGAACTTAAGCGGATTATCGACGAGATAGGGGTTTAACCGAGAGTCTGACCGTTCAAGGAGGGTTTGGCCTTGCTGCAAAGAGAGTGGCAAACCTTGATAGATGCGGCGGAAGGAAAGCGTTTTGCCAGGCCGCCGGCGGCATTGATCATCGACAGCCCCTGGTTGCCGGACTATGCTGGGATAACTCATCTGGATTACTATCTGCTGCCAGATCTGTGGCTCAAGGTTAACCTGCAGGTGGAAAAGGAGTTCCCCAATATCATCTTCATGCCCTCGTTCTGGGTGGAATACGGGATGCTGATAGAGCCTTCGGCTCTGGGAGCGCCTTTCATGTGGAGCCCGAACAGCATGCCTTCGGCCAAGAAGTTTTTGGAGTCGCCGGAGGAATTCGGGAGGCTTAAGGTACCCAACCCCGAGCGCGATGGGTTGATGCCGCTGGTATTGAACCTGTACCGGTGGGTCGGAGCACGGCTGAAGGAAATGAACCCGGAGCAGGAAATCAAGATGGTGGCTTCCCGGGGGCCATTGACGATCGCGTCTTTTATTTATGGGCTCACGGATCTGCTGATCGGTATCAAGCTTGAGCCGGAAGCCATGAAGAAGCTGCTGGAGATCACCACGGAGACGGTGATTGTCTGGCTTAAGGCCCAATTGAGCGCGGTGCCTTCCGCGGAAGGGGTCCTTGTCCTGGATGACATCCCTGGGTTGATGTCCCCGGAAGACTACGATGAGTTCGCCCATCCCTACCTCAAGGCGGTGTTTGACGAGTTTGACGGAAAACTAATCGCCTACCACAACGATTCCAACACAACACATATCCTGCCGCGCCTTGCGGAGCTGGATATCGATATTTTCAACTTCGGCAAGGAGGTGCCGCTGCAAAAGATCCTGGAGCACACTTACGGCAAAATGGCGGTCATGGGCAACATCTCCCCCTTGGAGGTGCTGCGGGACGGGTCGCCGGAGGATGTGCGCCGGGAAGCGGAGGCGGTTTTGGCGAAGGCTCCAGACAGGTATTTCATCCTGTCTGTCGGCGGCGGTGTGTCACCCGGCACGCCGAAGCGGAATGTGGAGGTTTTGGAGAGAATAGCTGGGGAGGGAACATGATTTGGGAGGATAGCCGATGCTGGAACTTAGGGGAAAGTACAACTCGGCCAAAGTTTTTACAGAGAACATAGATCCAGAAGCGGTGAACCAGATCATTGAGTTGTGCAACCAGGAGTTTGTCCGCGGATCGAAAATCCGGATCATGCCTGATGTCCACTCCGGGGCCGGCTGTGTGATCGGCACCACCATGACGATCGCCGACAAGGCCGTGCCGAACCTTGTGGGTGTGGATATCGGCTGTGGGATGTACACGCTTCGGCTTGGGAAAATAAAACTTGATTTGGAAAAACTGGACAGAGTGATAAACTCTAAAATACCGTCCGGATTTGATATACGCAGGAGCCCGCATGAGCTGGCGTCTGAAATCGACTTGACGAAGCTGCGGTGCCGGGGCTTTGTGGACCTCGACAGAGGCTACTTGTCAATCGGCACTCTCGGTGGCGGTAATCATTTTATCGAAGTCAACCAGGATAGTACGGGCAGCTTGTACCTGGTGATCCATTCTGGCAGCCGCAATATTGGGCTGCAGGTGGCGGAGTATTATCAGAAGCTGGCTTATAAGAAGCTCAAGGATAATGTGAAGATCCCAAAGGCTTTGGCGTATTTGGAAGGCCGGGACTTCGACGATTACCTCCACGATCTTGAGATCATGCAGCAATATGCCCGCCTGAACAGGCAGGCGATGGCTGAAACGATTTTGGCGGCCATGGAGCTGACGCCGGAAGATACGTTCACCACCATCCACAACTACATCGACACCAAGAATATGATTCTCCGCAAAGGCGCTATTTCGGCGCAGAAAGGGGAAAAAGTGCTTATCCCCATCAACATGCGGGATGGGAGCGTCATCGCGGTAGGCAAGGGCAATCCTGATTGGAACTACTCTGCGCCCCACGGCGCGGGGCGGCTGCTCTCGCGGCGGCAGGCCATGGCGCAGCTGAGTGTGGCAGAATTCCAGAAGGAGATGAAGGGAGTATATACAACTTCTGTCGGCAAGGCCACCTTGGATGAGGCGCCAATGGCCTACAAACCTATGGACGAGATCCTGGAGAACATCCAGGACGCAGTGGAAGTGGTGGAGGTCATCAAGCCGGTGTATAATTTTAAGGCACATTAGGGTGTACAGGGCGGGTCCTTGTAAAGACAAGGACCCGTCCCTTCCTTGTGGAATGCAGAGTACTTAACTCTCGACACCCCACTTCTTCACTAATTCACGTGCTTCTATAAGTGAGATCCCCAGATATTCCGCTGCTTTGCTCAAGCTTATCTGTTCATCAAGGTAGAACATACTTGACGGCATTTTGCAGCGATGTTTTCGATTTCGCGCTTGGCTGCTGCAGTAAGGTTTTGCTGGTTAATCCTCACAGAGTAGGTAGGAGGATTGAATACAACCTTTCTATCGACACTATCAAGGAGATCAAGATATAATTCGAAATAGCGGAGAATGCGATCTAGAATCTCGGGGGGCGCTTCACTGGCATTTTCCGCCCTAAACATAAGCGAAAAACGGTTATCGGTATCGGTATCGGGACTGAGAAAGTAATCCATTGATTTGTTGAGGTATCGGTTTTACCATATCAGACGAGGAATAGCAATGGGTGTAAAATATATCTTACAACTGTGACAACCTGCATCATATGAGCGAAAGGGGCGAGAAATGTGTTCGCTGATCTAGCCGTACATGATACCAGACTCGAGGAATGCCAAGGTTTATACAGCAATGCATGGACTGGTTTCCACACCTGGAAACAATCCAGCTTCCAAGATCGCATCCAATACATGCGGAAGATGCGCAGCTTGATTGTCACCCACTTGGACGAACTGATCGACATAATTTGCGCCGATACAGGCAAAGTTCCGGTGGAAGCGGTCACGGCGGATCTGCTGACAGTGGTGGATTACCTCAAGCATGTTGAGAAACATGGGGCCAAAGCGTTGAGGCCGAAGAAAGTGCCGACCCCTTTGGCACTCTTTGGGCGTAAATCCTGCATCGAATACCAGCCGCGCGGTGTGGTGCTGGTGATATCACCCTGGAACTATCCGTTCCAGCTGTCTTTAGTACCAGTGATCGCTGCCGTCTTCGCCGGCAATTCCGTGATTCTGAAGCC
>Ga0208693_1001162_pt1 | contig 19517 bp, 17 predicted proteins | sample AD_UKC071_MetaG_FD_184438 | JGI IMG/M metagenome (GOLD analysis project Ga0208693, IMG submission 184438) | Active sludge microbial communities of municipal wastewater-treating anaerobic digesters from USA - AD_UKC071_MetaG (SPAdes) (version 2) | ecosystem: Engineered > Bioreactor > Anaerobic >... | reverse complement strand
CTTCCCGCACTCTTCCTCAGTCAGGGAACACCCTTGCCGGCCGGGATGGATGCCAGCAACAAAGAGGGCCTCATCCACATAGATATTGCCCAAACCGGCGACAATACTTTGATTTAACAGCAAAGCCTTGACGGGGGCCTTGCGCCGGGCAAAGGCCTGAAGCAGCCAGTCCTGGCTGAATCCCTCACTCAAAGGTTCCGGTCCCAAAGTTCGAAAGCCCCCCAGGTGCTCCTCTTCCCCAGGGAAGAAGGCCCACATGTCCCCGAACCTTCGCAAATCACAATAGGAGAGGCAGATTCCATTATCCAGTGTAAACTGAGCTCGGAGATGACGCTCATCTTCCTCCAGCTTAGTCAATAGTCTTCCCGTCATGCGCAAGTGGACTAACCAAGTCAGGCCTTGGTCCAGCCCAACAACTATATACTTGCCCCTCCTTGTCATGGTCCGGATAATCCCGCCGGAAAGGCGGCGGTTTAAATCCTCTGCCCCGGGAAAGCGCACTAGCAGAGGATCCCAAACTTGCACCCTGATGATTCTGGCCCCCGTAAGCAAGGGGGCCAAGTCGCTGACAATTGTCTGTACTTCAGGTAGTTCAGGCATTTATTTCAATCCTTTATTGATTCCATATTGTACCAGTTGGGACCAGTCTTAACATCTACCCGCAGCGGAACATTGAGCTGCACGATATCTTCCATGGCCGCGACAACTAACTTGGCCACCCGCTTCAGTTCCTCGCTGGTGGTCTCCAGCACTAGTTCGTCATGGACCTGAAGCAGCATCCTAGACACCAGTCCCGCCTCATCCAGGCGCTTTTCCACTTCCACCATGGCCAGCTTAATAATGTCTGCTGCGGTTCCTTGGATTGGGGTGTTGATGGCAGTGCGCTCAGCAAAGGAGCGGCGCTGGAAATTGCGGCTTCCGATTTCCGGCAGGTAGCGACGCCGGTTAAAAAGAGTGGTGACGTAGCCATCTTTTCTGGCCTGGGCGACGATTTGGTCCATATATTCTTTAACCCCGGGATAGCGGTGAAAATAGGCGTCAATATAACTGGCGGCCTCTTTCCTGGCTATCCCTAGGGATTGGGCAAGTCCAAAATCCGTCTGGCCGTATACCAAGCCAAAGTTAACAGCCTTAGCTGCCTGGCGTTGGCTGTCGGTGACATCCTCCAGGGCGAGACCAAATATTTCGGCAGCAGTGCGCCGGTGGATGTCCTGGCCCTTGTGGAAAGCATCCGTCAAGGTGGCATCCCCGGAAAAATGGGCCAGCACCCTGAGCTCGATTTGCGAATAGTCGGCAGCCAGCAGCCATTGGTAACCGCCGCCGGGGATAAAAGCCTTGCGAATCCTCCGCCCCTCTTCCATGCGCACGGGAATATTTTGCAGGTTGGGCTCGGTGCTGCTGAGGCGGCCGGTAGCCGTCACCAACTGGTTGAAGTTTGTATAAACCCTGCCTGTCTCCTTGTCCCACAGATCCTGAAGGCCGTGGATATATGTGCCCTGGAGCTTTACCAACTGCCTGTACTCCAGGACCAGGGGCACCACTTCATGGCTGTCGTGGATAGCCTCCAGCACAGCGGCATCAGTGGAATAGCCGGTTTTTGTCTTCCGCACCGGGGGGATTCCCAGCTTGTCGAAAAGCACTTCCCCCAGCTGCTTGGGAGAGTTGATGTTAAACTCAGTGCCGGCGGCGGCATAGATCTTCGCTTCCAGGGCGGCAATCTTCGCCTCCAGCTCGGCGCCGATGGACTCCAGTTCCCGAATATCTACGGCAATGCCGGTGCGCTCCATCCGGGCCAGCACCCTGCTCAGAGGCAGCTCAATATCCCGGTAGAGTTCCCAGGCAGCATTGTCCAGCAGGCTCTTTTTCAGGTTCTGCCACAACTGGGGCAGCAGGCTGACATGGGCAGCCAGGTGCTCCTGGTCAGTAGTCTCACCCTTTTCCACCCCGGACTCGGTCCAGGCCCGCACCAGGTGAGGGATTTCCATGTTGCTGCCGGGCTTCAGCAGGTATGCCGCCAGCTGACAGCTGTGCACCTCTGCCTGCATGTCTGTCTCCCTGTCCAGGGCAAAGCGGTAAATCTTCTTGGCATCGTCGGTATAAATAGTCCCTTGCTGGGCGAGGAAATCCTCTAACCCCTGACAGGCTGCAGCATACCCTTCTCCCACCAGGAGCAGGGGTTTATCTTTGTATGCCACAGCCATTGCCCCTTCCAACAGCATGACCGCCAGCTCGGGGCCGGCAAACAAGCCCTCAACCAATTGGGGGCTGCTGACAGTCTCCACCTCCACCAGGGAGTAATCCGCTAGGGACAGTCGCTGCAGCAGGGTATTGAATTCCAGTTCCTTAAACAATCTGTATAATTCCTTATCATTGCGCTTAAGGGTAGCCGGGGGCCAAGCAAGGGGCAAGGGTGCCTGGGTATCTATTTCCGCCAGCCTGCGGCTTAAAAAGGCCTGCTCCTTATAGGTCTCCAGGTTCTCCCGCAATTTGCCCTTCAACTGGTCAATATTTTCGTAGACCCCGGCCACACTGCCATATTGGGTAATCAGTTTAGTGGCGGTCTTTTCACCCACCCCCGGCACTCCAGGAATGTTATCTGAGCTGTCCCCCATCAAGCCCTTGAGGTCAATGATCTGGGAAGGTGTAATGCTGTACTTTTCCACCACTTTGGCGGCATCGAAGACTGTCGTCTCGCTGATGCCTTTCTGGGTCATTATGACCTGGGTGGACTCCCCCACCACCTGGAGGATATCCCTGTCGCCGCTGACAATCCAGCTAAAGCAACCCTCCCGGGCAGCCTTGGCGGCCATGGTTCCCACCAGGTCATCTGCTTCATACCCTTCCAACTCTATGCATTCGATGCCCATGGCCCGGAGGACATCCCGGGCTATCTGCATCTGGCTGCGGAGCTCAAAAGGGGTTGGCGGGCGATTGGCCTTATACAGGCTGTACTCCTCGGTGCGCTTTGTCGGCCCCGGCAGATCAAAAGCCGCTACAGCATAATCCACCTGGTATTGATCCAGCAGCTTCATGAGCATATTTATCAAGCCGTATACGGCGCCAGTGGGCTGTCCCTTGCTGTTTTCCAGGGGAGGAAGAGCAAAAAACGCCCTGTACAGCAAGCTGTTGGCATCTATAAGCATCAACTTCTTCGTCATTTCAACACCCCATTCTTGTAAAGGTGCAGTTGCCTGCACCTTTATCTTACTATATCCCTTAAGGGGAGGAAAGCCCACTATTCTTTTCCGGGTCTTCCCTTGCGCAACAGGGAGGCCCGTTTGACAGTGCCTTTACCATAGCGGGCTGTGAGTTTGTCGACAGTCTCGGCGATTTTTTCTTCCCGGTGGCGACCGGGGGTGTCAAAAAAACTGAGCTGCTGGCTTCCCCGGTTGTCAACCAGGTTGCCGGTTCCCACCCCCACCAGGCGAATGCCGCGGCCCTGGAGATTGACCTTGGCAAGCAGGTCCAGCGCCTTGTGGTAGATGGGCATCGTCAGGCAGGCAGGAGCAGGCAGCGGCCCCTGCCGGGTAATGGTCTCGAAGTTTCCGTAGCGCAGCTTCAGGGTCACTTTCCCTGCCAAAAAGCTGCTGGCCCGGAGGGTAGCGGCAACGTCCTCCGCCAGCTCCAGAATGACGGCCCGAAGCTTGTCCATATCTGTCACATCCCGGGGGAATGTCGTCTCCCTGCTGACAGACTTGGCCGTCCGGCTGACCTCCACCGGCCGATAGTCTTCACCCCGGGCAAGATGCCACAGGGCCTTTCCCCATTTGCCAAAGGCCGCCGCCAGCAATTGTTCCGGCAGCTTAGCCAACTGGCCCACGGTGTCGATTCCCATACTTCTAAGCTTAACTGCAGTCTTTTCCCCCACTCCCCATAACTTTTCCACCGGCAGGGGGTGGAGAACGGCTTCGATGTCGCCGGGCCTGATTATCGTCAAACCGCGGGGTTTTCTCAAATCAGAAGCGAGCTTTGCCAAAAACTTATTGGGGGCCACACCAACTGAAGCCGTAAGCTGCAGTTCCTCTTCGATATCTTTTTGAATGCGGGCCGCTATCTCTTCCGGCGGTCCAAAAAGCCCCTGACAGCCCGAAACGTCCAGGAAAGCTTCGTCCACAGACAAGGGTTCCACCAGGGGAGTGTAGCGGCCAAAAATGGCCATGATTTCCCGGGACACTTCGGCATACAGGGACATATTGCCCCGGAGAAAAATGCCGTGGGGGCACAGTCTGTAGGCCTGCATCAGGGGCATGGCAGAATGAACCCCATATTTTCGGGCCTCGTAACTGGCGGTGGAAACCACGGCGCGCACATCCCGGCGGGGATCGCCGCCGATTATTACCGGCTTCCCCCGGTATTGAGGATTTTCCCGCATCTCCACTGCGGCAAAAAACGCGTCCATATCCACGTGGATGATAGGCGTATCCATACTCTCACCCCCGCCTATTATACCAAACTAGTGTTCGTTTCTCAAAGGTTCACCGAGGGAATCTTTGCTGTCGCCAACCAAGTGCCAGCGCTCCTGGCACTGCAATCCCAAGGGCGAAACGACAATGCCCATGAGGTCTTTATCCGCTATGGCAGTGCGCAGGGGGGAAAACAGGAAGATATAGGGCAGGTCCCGAGACATGAGCTTTTGCATGGCCCCGTAAGCCAATTGCCTGGACGCAAAGTCTTCTGCCATGACATCAACACTGAGCAGGGATTCCAGGTCGGAGCTTGTATACCCTCCCAAATTCATCCCCCGGCTGATGGATTTAGAGGAATACAGGGCAACAGAGGGGTCGGGATCAACGCTTAAGCCCAGGAGAAGCAGCTCAAAGTTCCCGCCCTGCACACAGTTCAGCAACAAATCATTCCAGGGGCGGGGGTCCAGGTTGGCCTCAATCCCCACCCGGGCCAGATCTTCCTGGATGAGGGCCGCCAGGCGCCAGTATATGGGATGGTCCTCTCGGAATGTCAGTTTCAGGGCAAGCCTCTTGCCCGCCTGGCAACGCCATCCTTCCTGGTCGGGGAGCCAGCCCGCTTCGTCGAGCAGCTTCCCGGCCTGGGCGAGATCCCGGGAATAGCCGGTGATATCCTGAGCGCAGGCCCAGGACTGGGAGGGAATAATTCCCTCCACGGGAACGCCTCTCCCGCCAAGAAGCTCAAGGATCATTCTTTCCCGGTCAAGGGCAAAGGCAATGGCCTGGCGAACCCTGAGGTCCTGCCAGGGTACGGCATCCCCATGAAAATTAAAGGCCAGGACCTGGCAGCCCATTTCCCGGTAGGTGAAATAATTATGGGTATGGCTCAGGTCTGGCGCCGCCGCCATTTGGGCCGGAGTGATGTCTTCCAGCAGGTCCACCCGGCCTGCCGCCAAGTCGGAAAGGGCTGTATCCAGGTCGGGATAGAAGTTGAACTTAATGGTCTCGATATAGGGGCCGTCCCCGTCATAATATTGTTCATTGCGCTGCAAGATGATGCACTGGTTCTGCCACTGTGCAAAGCAAAAAGGGCCAGTGCCCACAGGCCGCCAGTTCCGGGGGTGGCTGGCCATCTCGCCGGTGGGGACCCTGTCCCGGCCCAGAGCCACCTGGGGATCATAGAGATGCCGGGGCAGGATCTTCAGGGCCATTTTTGCCATTGAAAGCTCATGCCCGGGAGCCAGCAAAAATCTGATGCGGTAATCATCAATTACATCAATAGCTTCGATGGCGGCCAGGTCCTTGTCCCTTGGCCCGGGGAAGTTTTCATCAAAAACATGAAGGGCATAGGTAAATTCAACGTCAGCGGCGGTAAAGGGCTGCCCGTCATGCCAGCTGACGTCCTTGCGCAGCACGAAGGTCCACTCCCGGTTATCGGGGCTGACCTCCCAGCTTTCGGCCAGTTGGCCCACAAGCTGCAAATGCTCATCAAAGCCCACCAGGCCTTGAAAGATATAGTCTGTAACAGCACAATCTTCTTTAAGGAGGAGAGGATTGAGCATGGATGGTTCCTGTAATAACGCCTGATCAAGGCAGCCGCCGGGCTCAATGGAATCGCAGCCGCCTGCCTGGAATGCCGTGAAAAGGGTAAGGACTAAGGCAATAATCATCTTCTTAGGCATACATCCACCTCCAAAGAATTGGATAACTATGGACAAAATAGTTATGACCAAATCCTGGAGAAATATGCAGGTGCCCTATCCCACCGCTAGGCTGCTACCTTTTTTGCCCCCATTTTTTACACTGCTCTATCCGGGTGCCCTCATCCCCATGCTCCTCATCATAGGAGAATTCCTTTAAGGGACCGCAGCAAAAATCTGGGCACAGACCGCAGTGCTCGTGCTCCCTGCCCTCACAGCAATTCTTGATGGGACATTCTCCCCAAAACAAACTTTGCGTGTGCAGGCAGCCGGGACAATCGGCGGATTCCCGGAAGGAGCATTGGCTGCACAGCAGGCCGCATCTCGATTCAACCATAATCTCACCCCCTTAAGCATCCAGTTTCCAATCAAAGCGATGAAAGATGTGCAAAATGTATCTCGCCCTCGACCCGCCCACATATAAATCCGGGCGGCTGCAGACAGGGCTGTCGGGGCGCACCCCGATGAGAAGGACGACATCGGCTTCCAGGCCTTTAAAAGCCCGGATAGTGCTAAACCGTATAGCCTCGGGGCGGGGATCCCCCACTTCGCCCAAGGGGCAGCCTGCCAGACTTCCCATTCCAGCCAGGCAGCTCTTCTCCCGGCGGTTGGGGGAGAGAATGGTAATCCTTCGGGGTTGTATCTCCCGGCTCAGCAGGCGCTCCACTTCTTTTTCCAGCAACCGCAGTTGCTGACTCTCGGTCTTCCAGGAGTGAAAATGGACTTCACCGGGGTCTTTCAGCCCCAGGCGCAGGTTTGCACCGCTCAAGGGGGTTATCCAGCGCTGGCATACAGAGGTTGTATTGCGCAGGTTCACCGTCAGCCGGAACCTGGAGGCAGGCAGTGCCTCTAAGCCCCCAGGGTCCACCTGGAAGATGTTTTGGCTGGAGTCGGCAAAGACATAAAACTCTCCCTCATCCCGAACCATTGCCAGCAGGCACTGGAACCAATGGGGGCGGAAGTCTTGGCCCTCATCGACGACAATGGCATCAAATTTCTTGTCTTGAGGCAGCCTGGAGTACTTTGCATAGGCAGCTTCAGGCAGTGTATGCTCAAAATAATCATCATAATCCTGGCGTTCGGGAGGGGTGAGGCCCGTCAGCCGCTCCAGCAAGCCGTGAAAGTGGCGGGCGGTTAAATTCTCCACCCCGGTGGGGAATTGGCTGGCCAGGTGCTTATTAAAGCAGGTCAGCACCGTCTTTTTCCCGGCCTCTGCCAGCCTGCGCGCCTTTTCCACTGCAAGCATGGTTTTGCCGGTGCCGGCGGCACCGTAAAAAACCATGCGCTTATTTAATTCCGTCTCCTCAAGAATCCGCTCCTGCTCCTGGGTAAAAGTGACCTGGGCCCGGTGGGCAAAGGAACGTATCTGCTCCTCCAGGGTGTTGTACAGGCGAAAGTTGGCGGTAAGGATGTGCTCGACCAGGCGCTTGCAGGCAACGGCATCCCGCCCCGAGCGCAGGTTAGCAAAGATCTGCCCTATGCGGGCGGTAAAATTCTCCATGTCTCCGCCGACCAGGAGATTTGCCGGCCGGACAAAGCCTGGCAATTGCCCCTCTACATTTTTACATTCAGGAAAACACAGGCCAAAATCAAAGCCCAGGGGGAAGACCCAGCCGGTTTTCTCCTTATAACTGCGGGCAAGGGCATAAGCTGCCTCCCGGGCCTCATGCAAGGGATCTCGCTGCATCTCCCTGTAGCCCCCCTGAAGAAATTCATGCCAGCGCCCGTTAAAAAAGCCCACTTCCCCAAGGTGAATTTTCAGGACAATAAAGCCTTTCAGGGGATGGACAATGACCAGATCAGCCCGCCAGATTACCGCCCCCGTCACCTGGTCGCAAAATTTATAGCCGTAGACTACAGTGTAATCTTCCGGCAAAGCCCGGGCCGCCAAGTAAACCCGGCGCTCGCCTTCACTATCGATTAAATCGGGATTGAGTTCGGGAATGATTCGGGCCATAGCAAACACCTCCTGATTCTTCTTGATTTCATTCTCTTTTTTTCGCTGTATTCCTGCAAAACCAAAATCTTCTGCCGGGAATTAGCCGGCATAGCATTGAGGCAGGCAGGGAAATTTAATAACAGGAACAAATTGAGGATGATTGCCATGACAGAAATGACTTTGGAAAAATTACTGCAGGCCATTGACTACTATGGCCCTTCTTCCCAACAGCCTGTCCTGGATGTGACCAATAATTCCCTCCATGTCAAGCCCGGGGCAGTTTTTATTGCCGTGCCGGGATACAAAGTCGACGGCCACAAATTCATTCCTGAAGCCGTAAGTGCCGGTGCCATAGCAGTTGTTGCCCAAAAGTATACGCCAGGGCTTTCAGTCCCCCAAATCATTGTCGCCAACACCAGGGAGGCCCAGGCAAAATTAGCGGCAGAATTTTACGGGCACCCTTCCCGGGAGCTGAAGGTAATAGGAATAACCGGCACAAACGGCAAGACCACCTGTACTTTCATGCTGGACTCGATATTCCAGGCCGCAGCACTGCACACCGGCATCATCGGCACCTTATATAATAAGGTGAGAGCACTTACATTGCCGACAGCCAACACCACCCCGGACAGCATTCTGTGCCAGAGGCTGCTGCGGGATATGGTTGCTGCAGGCGTTTCCCATGTTTCCATGGAAGTATCCTCTCACGCCATGGTCATGAACCGGGTAGATTGCACTCATTTCTCTGTAGGGGCAATAACAAACTTTGGCCCCGACCATCTGGACCTACATCAAAGTATGGCTGAGTACGAAGCAGCGAAAAAGCGCTTCTTTGCCATGTTGCCTGCCAAGGCATATGCGGTGGTTAATTTAGATGATCACCACTGCAGAAGAATCGCCGCCGCAACTGCTGCCGCCACCCTCAGTTACTCCCTGGAGAACCCCGACAGCGATGTCTTCCTGGCCGGGTGTCGGGGAAAAACTCTTACAATAAAAATAAACCAGGACAAGTTGCAAACGCCCCAGGGGGAAATATCTTTCACCCTCAGGCTGCCGGGCCGCCACAACTGGGCCAACGCCCTGCTGGCGGTGACAGCGGCCCTGGCCCTGGGCATTGACCCAGATGCCATTGTCACCGGCCTGGAAAACTATCGCGGCATTTTCCGCCGCTGCGAAGTAATATATGATGGGGAGTATAAAGTAATCGACGACGCTGCCCACAACCCCTCCAATATAGATGCCGTGTTTTCGGCAATACTTAAGGAAGAGCCCCCGGGAATAACAGTGGTCTATGCCATTCGGGGAAGCCGGGGGGTAAAAATCAACCAGGCCATTGCCTCCACCCTGGCCTACTGGGCGGGGGTAATTAAGCCTAAACGCTTAATCATCACCAGTTGCACCGACACTGCCAGTCCCCTGGATACAGTCCTCCCCCAGGAAGAAGAAGTCTTCCGCCAGGAACTGTTGGCACTGGACACAGAGGTCATCTTTACAGATACACTGCGGCAAGCCGTCAGCCTGGCAATAGAGGGAATGGATTTTGGGGAGACCTTGCTGCTCTTGGGGGCTCATCCCATGGATGAAGTGGCAGGCCTCTTCTCTCAACTGGCGGGAGTGGAAACCACTACCAGCCCCAGGCCTCCCCGCTTTGGCAGCAACTAACTTGACAATGAGTTTAATTGCCGCTATAATCTGTACATACCGTATACCCCTATATGGTATAAAGAAGGAGAGGTGAATACTAATGATTCAAGTTACCCCTGCTGCCGCAGAAGCCTTAAAATCTCAAGTCGAGTCCATGGGCAAGAGCCTGAACACAAGCTACATTCGCCTGTTCATCACCGCCGGCTGAGGCGGTCCTCAGTATCAACTGGCTCTGGAAGAGTCAGCTCAACCCGGCGACGAAATAATCAAGGCTGATCACGGTGTAACCTTTGTCCTCAGCGAACGCAACAAACCGTACTTCAACAATGTAACCCTGGATTACGGCAAAACCTTTTGGGGCAGCAGTCATTTCAAGTTTCTCAAAAATTAAAAAGGAGCGCGACGCGCTCCTTTTTAGTTACCTCCGGTAATTGAACTGAGCACTCTCCGGCAGGTCCAATTCAGCCAGCTTGTCGAAGCTGTCAGCCTTGTGGGCCATGACCTGAGAATCGGAGAAGGTGTAGTAAACTTCGCCAATCTGGACAATCCTGCGCACATTTGCCTGGGGCCAATAATAGGTTCCATCCTCCTGCTCATTGGCCGGTGTATGGGCAATGCGGCCCAATTCCTCAATTCCCTTCTCCGCATTGATTGCATAGAAAAGAGCTCCCTGAAAGTAAAGGTTGACGTCCCAATCCTTGCCCTTGGTAAGGCCCGCAGGTACAGCCAGCACTCCTTTATGGAAGAACACCGCCTTATGGTCGTAGAGTGCTTCCGACCAGGAGCCTCTGCTTCCAAGAACAACCGAGTACTTTTCCTTAGGTTTATTGACATTGCTGACGTCAAAGATGGCCAGCTTCAGCCCCTTAGTGGATACAAATTCCCTGCCCTCAAATTCACCGGCTTCTGTGTCCTGGCCTATGCCCAGGAGATGCTTGTCATCCAAGGGATGCAGGTAATTGCTGAAGCCGGGAATCTTCAGTTCTCCCAATACCTTAGGCTTTTTGGGATTGGACAAATCAATGACAAATAAGGGGTCCATCGTCTCAAAAGTAACAAGGTAAGCCTTATCCCCCATAAACCTGGCGGCAAAGATGGTTTCGCCAGGGGCCAGCCCCTTGAGCTTTCCAGCTGCCTTCATCTTTTCGTCCAACACATATATATTATTGGCTGTTCCTTCCTTGGTCTGCTGGGTGGTGGCAATGCGGAAGTACCCCTGGTGCTCATCCATAGAAAACTGATTGAGGGGATAACCGGCTACAATCCCCTTGCCCATGTACTCCATCCTGATGCCGTCCACCGAAAACCGGTGGACGCTGGTATTGCCTTCGAACCCCTCCGATAGGGCGATATACAGGTAATTCTCAGACATATACACATTTCGCGCCCAGCCCAGGTAGGTATCTACTTCCAGCTTGCCTTCCTTGAGATCCAGGGCGGCAAACATAATAAAGTCACTGGCCTCCAATTCCGGGAAGTAGCAGATCTCTTCACAGTCAATTTCGGTCTCCTGGCCCCCTGCAGCAGAATCTCTGTACCAGGGGAGTCTGGGGGTGCCATCCTCCAGTATCCGGAAAGCAGACTGGAAGTTCACCAGGTAGAGATAATGGTCCTTTTTTCGGGAAGTAAGGGTCATCCCATCCAGGGAAAAATCCCGGTGCAATACGATATTGTCTTTATCGGTCAAGTCATAGACCATGACTCTTGTGGCGGCGGGGGCATAGGGATAGCGGTCTGCGGACTCTCCCCTGCCCAGGTCTTCAGCCTGCCCCCCGATAACCACCAGGTAATTGTCATCTGCATAGAGGGTGTTAGGGGAAAAGCCCTCCACCTGAATTTCCCGGGTAATTTCCAGGGGCCAGGCTTGAGTAATGAGGACCTTGTCACCGGCCACATGGTAGAGATACGAACCGTCAGTCTTAACTATATCCCCCTCGTCAATGCCTAGGACCTGGACATTGGTCGCAGAATAATCAGCTGATTCCCCGGAAGCGGTTGCCCTGATCGAATCGTTGGCATATTCCACGACAAAAAGACTATATTTCTGCCACCGGGACTCCAGCAATTCCTTGAGGTCGTCCACTGTCCCCACCACCGGCAAAGAAAATGCAGTGTCTTGTGGTTGCGATTTTTCTGCAGGATAAGTCAACCCGCTGCAGCCGCCAAGGAACAGCACAATGGCAAGAACAAGGGAAATCTTTTTCATATCCTTACCTCCCGCTCTTAGCTTCTGACATTAAGACGCCGAATATGAGGCAATGGTTCAAATGACAGTGAAACTGCGCCCCCAGGCGCAGTTTCGCTTCAATATTTTTGTTCTTATATAAGCCCCTCGTTGGCCAGGATGCCGTTCAAGGCCCGTCGGGAATCTTCCACCACCCGCTGTCTCCAAGCGGAACAACTGGGGTAAAAAGCTTCGATAAACTGTCTCCTGATGGCATCATCCCGAGGAGCATCCCCCCCGCCATGATGCCACAGCCTGTTCTCCTCAACAATAGCGCGCAGGCTCTTCACCAGTGCGCCCAAAGAATCCCCCAGGGTGCCGAATTCAAAACAGGTTGAGTACAGCCTGGTATCGGGATATTTCTGGCCCAGCCAGGTCATGTAGTCCACCATATCGCCCTGCATGGTGTAAAACTCTTCAGGGTCCGCCTTGACAATTAAGTCATAACCCAACTGTTCTTTAAGGGGGGCGGTATCCCGAGTATCCAATGCAGAGTTGACAATGGTCATGCGCTTGGCCGGCCCATAGCCGGTATGAATGTCCAGATGGAGGACATGCTGGTAGTCCCTCAGTGCATCGTTATAAAGGTCCATCAGCCAACGGGAAACCGGCTGGTACTGAGTGCCTCCATAGTACAGGCCTTTATCAAAGCTGTATTGCCCCAGGGTCAAGGCGCGTTGAATGCCGCCGCTGCCAGCCCGAAGGAGGGCCCGGATAAACCGGAAATAAAAGGCCCCTTTGCCCGGCTTCTCCGGCTCCAGGAAAAAGCGCAGGGGAGGGTAGTCGGTGTTAATATCTTTTAACTCCGACCAATCAGTGACAAAATTCCTGTTTAAGTCGACGTTATCTTCATCCACCCGGCGGAAATTGGCCATGCCCCAGGGGTTAATTGCATGGACCAGGACCAGGCCCGTCAGCTCGGGATCCAGTTTGCCCAAGTACTCCTTGGCCAGCAATTGCAGAAAGGCCCCGCCTGCATAGCCTTCGACTCCATGCTGGCCGGTGGTAACCAGAAGCAAATGACGTTTTTCCTTTGGCGGGGCAAAGATTACATCAGTGGTACAATCTTGATCCCGACTAAAAGATAAAGTCTTCAACTCTGCCTGGGGCCATCTTTGCTGAACCGCCTCCAGCAAGCCGCGAAACTTTATGCGAGAGTCAGCAAAGCTCTCACTAAAGTACTGATTAATAGACATAAGCCCACTCCCCTTTAAAATGGCCCTAAGTTAATTGCCACCGCTGCCAGCAACAAAAGCACTGAAAGCACCGTCACCACCAGCTGCAGCCCGATTGTCCAGCGGAGCCATTTGGGGTAACTGACGACAGTTAACCCCAGAGCAATCAGCAACATCGGGTTAGTGGGATAGAGCACGTTGGTGAAGCCGTCGCCAAAGGCAAAGGCCAGCACCGAGACCTGACGGGTAATCCCGACCAGGTCGGCCAGGGGAGCAAGAATGGGCATTACCAAGAAGGCCTTGGCAGTTGCCGAACCAATGTAGAATTCCAAAACCAGGACCACTATATAAGTAAGTATTGCAGCCCCGGCGGGCGAGGTCCGGGAGATGGCACCGGCGGCGTAAAACAGCAATGTATCCATTACGCCCCCTTGCGAGATGATGAATTTAACGCTCATTGCCATCATAATCAAGAACATACCCGGCAGAATTCCCAAGACTCCCTTTCCGAAAGCCCGCAACACGCCTTTTCCGGACAAAAGCCCGGCACCAATGGCCCCCACGAAGAAAAGCAGGGCAACCAAGGGCATGGTGTAGTCAGACAACTCGGGAATCAGGGGAGCTGCGACAATTACCGCGATTACGCCAAGCAAGCAGAAAGTAAACCATCCCAGGGATCCTCTCTTGGCAGAGTCTACATTTAAGCCCCGATCAGCCTCACGCTTCTTAGCCCTGTCATCTTCCCGCCAGACCAGGGAGGCTTCGGGATTCTTCTCCACCTTTTTTGCGTGCCGAACCAGGAAGACAACAAGTATTATGTATATCAGTACGAACACTATCGCCCGGAAACCTATTCCAGAAAAGGCAGGCAACTCAGCAAGCCGCTGGGCGACGCCAATGGTAAACGGATTGGTTAGGGCCGCGGAAAAACCAAAGCCAGTGGCCAACAAGCTCATCCCCAGTCCCGTCAGGGAGTCCCAACCCAGGGACCAGGCCAGGGCTACGGCTAAGGGAACCAAGGGCACGATTTCTTCCAAAATACCCAGCAGTGAACCGAAGAGCATAAAGAATAAAGTAATAAGGCTCAGCAACAGGTATTTCCTGTGCCCCACGGCAGACACAATCCTGGTTATTGCCGCGGCCAGCACCCCCGACTGCTCCAGGACGGAGAAAGACCCGCCGATAATTAAAATAAACAAGATTACCGAGATTACCATTACTCTGTCGGGACCCCACAAAACCTCAAAGGGGGCGGTAAACCAGCGCCACACGGGATAACCTCCTCCGGCAACCTGTTTAAAGGTTCCGGGGACAACTATCTCTCGCCCGTCGACAAACTCGCGCTCAAACCTGCCGGCTGGGACCAAATGAGTCAGGACACCAGCGATAATCATCAAACAACCCAAGATAATTACTGCAGAAATAAAAGTGCGTTTGCCAATTTTGATACTGCTGTCTTGAAGCATTAGATCATCCTCCTTTGCCATAAGAATTCTCTATCCCCATGGTAAAATCCTTCCAATAGTGCCTGGGAAACAGCCCGGAATGCCTAAAGAGGGCTCAAAACCAAGACTGCGCCGGCGGATATTCCGCCGGCGCAGTAATTACTCGGCCTGACCGGTATAAATGAGGATGGCGTCCCGCAAAAAGGCCGCCAGGCCGAGCTGCTCTTTATCGAAGTATGCCGTAAATCTTTCATCCTCCACATACATCCGGGCCAGGCTTGCATGGGCTTCCTTGCTGTACTCAGGCCAATAGTAGCACAACCACTGACGATGCAAATCCGCAGCCTTTTGGGCCAGCTCGCCGCCAGGGTCGCCAGTTTTGTAAGCAGCTGCCAGTGTTTCCATCAGCTCAACATTCAACTGCGTCACAGCATCATAATCTTCCCTGGTCATGTTGAGGACTTTGGCAGTGGATTTATCCACAGACTCATCCCCATATTTGGCCCTTGCCTCTTTGCCATATATTCTTTCATTCTCCTCCACCAGCTTCTGCTTAAATCCCTCAAACTTATCTTTGTCGGACATTTCAATTCTCCCTTCTTTATAAGCGATGGTTTTTTCCACATTGGCAATCAATGCGTCCAGCTGCGCTCTTTTCTCCACCAGCTTTTTGCGGTGCTCCCGCAGCGCCTGGGTCTGGTCAAATTCCGGAGCAGCCATTATCTCCTTGATTTTGGCCAGGGGAAAACCCAGTTCCCGGAAAAACAGGATGTGCTGGAGCAAATCTACTTCTGCAGGACCATATATGCGATAGCCCGAAGAGTTTATCCTTGCTGGCCGCAGCAAGCCAATCTGATCATAATAGCGCAAGGTCCTGGCACTGACACCAGCTAAGCAACTAAGCCCTTTCACTGTATACTCCATGATTTCGCCCTCCTGATGTAAAGTCTACACCTTTACGCTGCGTCAATGTCAAGCTGTCCAATCAAAAAAGGGCCGCGCGGCCCCTCTTATTTTACTCAGATAATTGCTGCCCGCATTCCGGGCAGACTTTCCATCCTGGAGATACAGCCCTGTTGCACTTCGGGCAATTGGCAAGTGCAAACCTATGCCCGCATGAAGGACAGTTATTGACGCCCGATTCTACTGCAGTATTGCAACCAGGGCAATGAATTTTCGGTTTATGCTGGGATGCGACAAGCAGGTAGGCAATGAGCCCAAGAAAATTAGGGATTAATGCCGCCGCCAGCGCCCAGGCTCTGTTCAATCCACGACGCTCGGCATCCCGCCAAACAAAGATACCAATTACCAAGGGCACTGCAACTGCTAAAGCAATGGCCAGCAAGGCAAAAAAACCCATAATCCCAGCGATAGTTAGTCCGGTGAACCAACCCTCAAACATTTCCCGAATTCGGTAAATGAATACCATGACCACACCTCCAATAGTTTACTCAAAATTCATGGGCGGAAGTCTAAGAATCGGGAGCATAGGTAAAGTGATATACCCCATCTTCTCTGGATATTTCAATTCGACCCTGCCTTACCTTAATCCATCCCTTGTCCCGAATTGAAGCAGATAAGGTCTTATCGGAGAAACTCCCCTCGCGCAGACTTTCAAGATATGAGACAGATTCCTGGTTCAGCTCTTTTTTTAAGCTTTCCCAGGTCAGAGTGTCCGCGTCCCTGCCTTGCAGAGCCTGGTTCAGCATCCAAGCATCGGCAGCCTTTTTCAGGTTATCACATAATACTTGATCCTCGAGCCTCTCTGCCTGAGTCACCTTTTCGTCCAAACCGCCGACGTAATCTTTCCCCGGGCCACATCCACAAAATACTCCCATGACTAACAGGACAATGCCAAGAAAAGCAGTGAGTCTCATCGGCACATTCCCTCCAGCCTCTTAACTGTACTTACTTTATTCTGGAAACAAAATTTAAAATCCTTCTCCGGGGCAAAACTTTAATTTTTTGCCAAAGATATGCCCGGAAAGTATCCCTTTTGCCTTTGGCAATTGTTTTCGAAAAAATTAGACTGTCAATAGAGGGTTTATAAACCATTGTCCTCAAAAAGTCTGTTAACTGGTCTTTAGGTCAGCATAACTATAATCTCTTTCCGCTATCTTTCTGACGGGAATATAGCCCTGTTTGTAGATTTGATGTTTTTTTTGTATACTGTAGCCCATAAATGAAAGGGGCGATAACATGCGTATTTTAAAAGCAAAAAGAATTCCTGAGACAATTTGTCTTGCTCTTTGTGTACTGATGTTGCTGCTGACTGCCGGGGCGCAGGTTATTGCCCCGGGAACAGAGTCAAGCGCCAACCAGACAGTTGCAGAAGCAAAGGATAGCGTCGAAGTCCCGGAAAAAAAAGAGGAAGTAAAAACATTAATTGAAACAGAAGAACCCGCCGAGACGAAGGCGGCAGTGACAGCGGAGGAATATGATCTCCTGGCTAGAGCTGTATACAGTGAAGCCCGGGGCGAACCTTTCCAAGGTCAGGTGGCAATCGCCGCGGTCATTCTCAACAGGGTTGAACACGCTGATTTCCCTGACACCATCGGAGAAGTAATTTTTCAGCCAGCGGCCTTTACCGCTGTCCAGGACGGGCAATTCTGGCTGACCCCCGACAGCACCGCCTATGCAGCAGTAGAGGAAGCCCTGGCGGGCAATGATCCCAGCGGCGGCGCAATCTACTACTATAACCCGGTAACGGCAACAAACCAGTGGATTCGCTCCAGGCAAGTAATCACCGCTATCGGCAAGCACGTATTTGCCATTTAATACTCCTTCGGGAGTATTTTTTTTGCAAAAAAGGGGAACAGTTAGCAACGGCAAATAAGGCAAATCTTATAGCCTTGCCTTCCATTCTTGTCTTTTAGACTTAAGACTCCGTATATGAAGAAATTGTTCAATTGTCATTGAGATGTATATTTTTCCGCAGTCGAAACCCCAAGGCAACAGGCTTGTACCGCTTCCCTTTATTATCGGAACAAAAAAAGGCGTTAATTCCGCCTTTATGACTATGTGGCACCAGAGGCAAGTCGAACCCGCAGGCCAGCCCTCACTTCTCGATCCTGGCAATTAAGAAATCGTTGAGCCATTCTGCCTTATCATCAAACATATCTTTCATCAATGCAGTATCCAGTTTCCACGTTCCGACTATGTATATGCTGCCCTTCTCTTTCAACACTCGCCTGCATTCCTTCTCAATCTCTTCCCACTGCGAGCGGACATGAAATAAGGCATTGTAAAAAAAAACGGTGTCAAAGGTCTCGCTTGCGTAACGCATCTTGGCGGCATCCATAATCTCGAAATGGACGTTGTCCTGCCTGATGTCCTTTAACCTGCTGTCGACAAGGTCTATGCATGAAACGCTGCGGGCATAGCGAGATGCAGAGATTGAAAAGGAGGCATCGCCACAGGCAACCTCAAGAATGTCCTTATCCTCTATATCGGTCAGCAATAGCCGCACAAGAGAATCTGTCTTTTTCAAAATTCCATCTCCTTATCCAATCATTCTCCACTACGAAATAGAACTCAAATATAAAAATAAACCCATTACTGGTTCGCAACGGGTTTAAATAACAATAGATGGTGCCGGAGGCCGGACTCGAACCGGCACGCTTTGAGGGCGCTTGATTTTGAGTCAAGTGCGTCTGCCAATTCCGCCACTCCGGCACATCTTGTATTTTAGCACGGCAAAAACCAGTTTGCAAGGGAATCCAAGACTTACCTAGACTGCATTTTTCAAATTTTCAATTTCGGCAAGAAAGGCGGGGAAATTTTTATTCCACAGATATGCCAGCACATCTGAGTACCCGGAAAGAACATACGGGGCTTTCTGTTGCATTATCTCAAGGGCAGTATCCACATTTTTTTGGCTCATTGCAATCTGAATGCGCTTTTTGTTATTTAAGTGCAAAACAAGACCATAACTGCTGCCCACTGGGACAACATAATATGCCTTGTGCTTAATAACGTGTTTGTACGTCCATAAGATATTTTCCAGCGGAATAACAGTCAGACCGAACATATTTTTCTTCACAAACCACGAATCTGAGATAATTATTTTTTTAGTCACCGGAGCCCCAGTGCTGGCTATATCATTGTCTATGTCACCAGCCACTTCTTCAGTGATACCATATTGCTCAAGTTTCTTGTAGATTGGATGCGCAAGGGGATCGGAAGCCCTTTTGCCATACCGCAGCAAGTTCCACACTGCGAGACAAAATAGAGGAACACAAAAGACAAGACCTATGTATCCAATAGCATTACTGTGCTGTGCATCCACCATATAGGGCAGCACAATACGGTCAAAATCCGCGAAGGATATACCTTCCTCAGTCACTATGCTGATTAGTTCCGCTTTTAGATCTGCGGGAATAGTCGTCAATTCCCCTGTATAGGACAGACCGGTTGAATCGGGAGGAGCCTTCACCACCAGGGCCAAATCATTAACGACGAGATAAAGGTAATCTGTTGTTACCTTTGTATTGATAACCTTATTTGTCCCCTCGTCATATGTAGTTTCGATAATTTGCAGACCGGTATGGAAAACGTCGGTACCAGTAACAGTGACATACTGTTTCTTTTGTTCCTTCATATCTCCTAATACTGACAGGGTGGCAGCATCAATGGGAAAAGGACCGAAAAAGAAATTATAGTAGTAGGTAGAATACAGCGATAAGAATAAATGCGTTAACCAGTAATAAGTTCCTATTGCAGCGCTTTACCTGGCCCAGGATAAATTCATCATGCATAGATAATCCTCCATTATTTTTTTGAAAGCCCACAACAACCCAATTCTATAATATACAAATATTACTAGTTAGTAAAGGACAAGGAATCACCCCCGCGCCTGCGGGGAGCAGCTTATCGCCGCCGCCCCTGAGATGTATGGCGCAGGATCACCCCCGCGCCTGCGGGGAGCAGTGAACAACAATTACTTGAGGCCATTTTGCTAAAGGATCACCCCCGCGCCTGCGGGGAG
>Ga0208693_1001159_pt1 | contig 19546 bp, 15 predicted proteins | sample AD_UKC071_MetaG_FD_184438 | JGI IMG/M metagenome (GOLD analysis project Ga0208693, IMG submission 184438) | Active sludge microbial communities of municipal wastewater-treating anaerobic digesters from USA - AD_UKC071_MetaG (SPAdes) (version 2) | ecosystem: Engineered > Bioreactor > Anaerobic >... | reverse complement strand
GGCCGGGCCGGCCCACGCCCAGTTGCCCACCCTGGGCGACGGCAGCGACATGGCCGCAGGCGCCGAGCGGCGGCTGGGCGACCGTATCGCCCGTGAGCTGTACCGCGACCCGGACTACATCGACGATCCGGTGCTGGTGGAGTATGTGCAGCAGATCTGGGAGCGCCTGGTGGCGGCAGCCAAGGCGCGGGGCGAGATGACCCCCGAGCTGCAGGAGCGGTTTGCCTGGGAGATCTTGCTGGGCCGCGACCGGTCGGTGAACGCGTTTGCACTGCCCGGCGGCTACATGGGCGTGAACCTGGGCCTGATGGGCGTGGTGACCAGCGAGGATGAGCTGGCCTCGGTGCTGGCCCACGAAATGAGCCATGTCACCCAGCGCCACATCTCCCGCCTGATGACACAGCAGAGCCGCCAGACGCCGCTGCTGCTGGCCTCCATGGTGCTGGGCGCGCTGGCCGCCAGCAAAAGCCCGGATGCGGCCAATGCGCTCATCCTGGGCGGGCAGGCGGTGGCGGCACAGAACCAGCTCAATTTCTCGCGCGACATGGAGCGCGAGGCCGACCGGGTGGGCTACGGCGTCATGACCCAGGCAGGGTATTCGGGCCAGGGTTTTGTGAGCATGTTCGAGAAGCTGCAGCAGGCCTCGCGTATCAACGACAACGGCTCGTTCCCCTACCTGCGCAGCCACCCGCTGACCACCCAGCGCATCGCCGACATGCAGCAGCGCCACCAGCTGGAGGCATCCACCCCGGCCGGCACGGCGCCCGACCTGGCCCACGCCATGGTGGCGGCACGGGCCCGGGTGCTGGCCAACCGCGCTGCGGACGTGGAGCGGCTGTGGCTGTCCGAGCCAGACCTGGCGGGTTTCGCGTCGCTGGAGGCGTCGCGGCGCGCGGCGTCGCTGTATGCGGCAGCCCTCATCAGCCTGCGCCAGCGTGACTTTGCGCGGGCCCGGGGCTTTGCGGCGCGGTTGACCAAGGAGGTGCAGGGCCACCCCGCCGCCGAGCGCCAGGCACGGCTGCTGGCGGCCGAGCTGGAGCTGGCAGCGGGCGCACCGCAGCGGGCGCTGGACTTGCTGGCGGCCGACCCGGCAGCCACCGGTTGGGCAGGCAAGCTGCGCCGGCCCGAGCTGGTCCTGAAAACCCAGGCCCAGCTGCAGTTGGGGCAGGCGGGCACACCCCCGGCAGGCGGCAGCATGTCCGACGCCCTGCAGACCTGGCTGGCGACCCACCCGAAAGACGCTACCGTGTGGCAGTTGCTGGCCTCGGTGTACCGGCTGGAGCAGCAGCCGTTGCGCGCCATCCGGGCCGAGGCCGAGGCCCAGGTGGCCCTGCGCGACTATGCCGCCGCGATGGACCGTTTCCGCGCCGGGCAGGACCTGGCCCGCCACAGCACGGCCGCGGCCGACCATGTGGAAGCGTCGATCATCGACACCCGCGCCCGCGACGTGCAGTCACTGCTGCGGGAACAGGCGGCTGAGCGCTGAGTCGATCATCAGCCCGAGGGCCGAGTAGAGGATGGAGCCCCAGACTGCGGCCCAGAAGCTACGCACATGGAAGCCGTCCAGGATGCCGGCGGCGGCCCAGAACATCAGGGCGTTCACCACGAACAGGAACAGCCCCAGCGTCACGATGGTGACCGGCAGCGTCAGCACCACCAGCACGGGCCGCAGTACGGCGTTGAAGAGGCCGATGACCACCGCCGCCATCAGCGCGGCACCGTAACTCTTGATCTGTACGCCGCTGTAGACGTAGGCCACGAACAGCAGTGACGCGGCGCTGAGCAGCCATTTCAGGAGAAGAGCCATGGTGCAAGACCTCCAGGGGATGTAAAAAGCCCCGGCCCGCGCATGGGCGCGGGCCGGGGCCTGATCTTATCTGCGCCGCAGCGGGTCAGTCGGCAACCAGCAAAACACCCCCCAGCAGGGCCATGGCGGTGCCGGGCACATGCCAGTGGGTCTTGTTGTCCTTGGGCTGCCCCGCCTGTGCACTGACCGGTGGCAGGTCCTGGCCGATGCGCGGGCGGCGCACGTCCAGCACCCGGGCCCCGTGGTGCTCGGCCAGCAGCTTGTCGGTCAGGTCGGACAGCGGGCCCTTGGCCAGCAGGGTGGTCACCGTGTCGCCCTGGGTCTGCAGCCAGGGGGCCAGCTGGCCGAAGAGCTTTTCGGCCCACTTGCTGCGCCAGTTCTCACGTGCGCTGTGGCTCACCCATTTGCTGATGCGGTGGGTCATGCGCGGCGCGCAGCCTATCAGGATCCAGTGCCCGCCCGTCTGGCCCCGCAAGGGCGAGAGCTGCTGCACGGCATAGTCGGCGTCGTCGAGATACACGATGGTGGTGTTCATCATTTTCTCCTGGTGATAGGGGTGTGGTGGGTGGTGGGCAAGTGACTGGACGTTGGCACCCGGCATTCAGCCGTGTTCTGCAGATGCAGCAGTAGGGGGGCGGCGCGACGCCATCCACTTGCCGATGACCAGAACCAGCAGTGCACCGGCAACACTTGCGGCGTAACGCAAGGTGTCGGTCTGCGGCAGCTTGGGCACCCACATCCACTTGTCGGGGTTGGCGAAGGCAGGGTCAGTGACCAGCATGCCACCGGCAATCCAGCCCAGCAGCATGCCGCCGGCGGTGATGATGGAGGGGTAGCGCTCCATCAGCTTGATAACCAGCTGGCTGCCCCAGACGATGATGGGGATGGAGATCAGCAGGCCGAGCACGACCAGCAGCATCTGGTGTTCACCCGCGTTCTGGGCCGCGCCAGCGATGGCAATGACGTTGTCCACGCTCATCACCAGGTCGGCGACGATGATGGTCTTGATGGCTGCCAGCAGCTTATCGCTGCCCTGGATGTCGCCATGGCCTTCTTCATCAGGGGCCAGCAGCTTCACACCGATCCACACCAGCAGAATGGCGCCGACGAACTTGAGGAACGGCAGGTTCAGCAGGGTCATCGCGAACGCGATCAGGATCACCCGCAAGACGATGGCACCGGCCGTGCCCCAGATGATGCCCTTGCGGCGTTGCGCGGGCGGAAGCTTGCGGCAGGCCAGGGCGATCACCACCGCGTTATCGCCACCCAGCAGGATGTCGATGATGATGATCTGGCCGAGCGCAACCCAGAACTCGGGTGAAGCCAAAAATTCCATAAATTCCTCAATCAAGACCAGAGACTGATAAGAGAGGCTCGCAAGCAACATAGCACGGAGCCTATCCGGGAGATAGGGGCATCAGAGCGCAATCAGGGTTTCCACCGCCTTGCAGCGAGGTGGTCTTGATAGGTCTCCAATGGTCCCTCAAAGGTCTTGTTCGGTCGGTGGCTGCTTACGCGTACACCAGACCCGGCCTGCCGGAAGCTTGCGCTTCGTATTGACGACAGAACCGACAAGCCCAACTGCCGCCTGGACAGTGCCAAGTAAAAAGTTGGGTTGGGAACTACTCCCCTTCGAAGCCCGCATTGGAACACAGCCGCAAGCGTGCTTGCAAGCATTTGCCGCGGTGTGTTGCTAATGGTTTTAAGAAAAAAAGCATGGAATGCATTATCTTTAAACAACTTGATGCTATAAAAAATAAAGCACAGGTCATCGGGGTGACTCTGTTGCTCCGCCGTGTTCCGACGGCTGGCAACGGTATGATCGGCACCCCTTTTGCGAACCATGGCCGGAATCCACATCACCGATATCGAAGCCGCCATCAATTTCTGGCGGTGCCAAAAACCGTCTCCTGACGGCGTCACGCTCGCACCCGAATTACGTGCGCTGGCCGAGGTGTATGCGCTGATGGTGTACCTGCATGAAGATGAGGCCGACGAGTTCTCCCTGCCGCCCAAGGCCGGGGCGGCCTGGCGGGTCTGGTACGCCACGACACCCGACACGCCGTGTATCGCCATCTGCTCCACCAGCCAGGGCGACGATCTCTGCAAGGGCTGTGGCCGTACCTTCGACGAGGTGCAGCACTGGCCGGCCATGTCGCCCGCCGAGAAGCGCTGCACCTGGCGCCGCATCACGCTGGAGGACGCTGCCTGGCGCTTCAACCGCTATGCCGAACGCGTGGCGCCTTCACTTCCAGACTGAACACTCGATATCCACGCTGTGGCTGCTGTTGCCCAGCGTGAGCACCCCTTCCTGCACCGTGGCCTGCAGCTGCATGCTGCGTTCGGCCAGTGTGGTCAGGGCCTGCGATGCTTCGGTGGGGATGCGGAACACGCGCAGGTTTTGCGGGCGGGTCAGCTTGGTCTCGATGCCGCGCCACCAGATCTCGGCGGAGTGGCTGAAGGCATAGACCAGCACCTCGTCGGCCTTGCCGCAGGCGCGGATGACGGGCTTTTCCTCGGGCTGGCCCACTTCCACCCACAGGCGCGTGCGGCCGGTGAAGTCGCGCAGAAACACATCGGGGTCATCCGGGTTGGACAGGCCAGCCCCGAAGCCCAGCGTGCCGTCGCCAGCAAGCTGGCTCTGCAACTGGTGGGCGTTGAGTGCCAGCGCCACCAGCCGCACCATCATGCGTTCGTCGGTTTCGCTGGGGTGGCGCGCCAGCGTGAGGGCGTGGTCGGCGTAGTAGCTGTGGTCGATGTCGGCGATCTGGACGTTCGCCTTGAAGATGGTGGACTTGGTGGCCATGTCACACGCGGCGCGCCAGCTCGGCAGCCTTGCCGGTGTAGCTTCCCGGCGTCATCTCCAGCAGGCGTTGTTTCTCCGACTCCGGAATCTCCAGGCTGCGGATGAGGCCGTGCAGGGCTTCGGCGCTGACCGTCTTGCCGCGGGTCACTTCCTTGAGCTTTTCGTAGGCGCCCTGCACGCCATAGCGGCGCATCACCGTCTGGATCGGCTCGGCCAGCACTTCCCACGATGCGTCCAGGTCGGCCGCCAGCGCCTCTTCGTTGATTTCCAGCTTGTTCAGGCCCACGCCCAGCGAGTGGTAGGCCAGCGCCGCATAGCCCAGGGCGACGCCCATGTTGCGCAGCACCGTGCTGTCGGTCAGGTCGCGCTGCCAGCGGCTGATGGGCAGCTTCTCGCTCAGGTGGCGCAGCAACGCGTTGGCCAGGCCCAGGTTGCCTTCGGCGTTCTCGAAGTCGATCGGGTTGACCTTGTGCGGCATGGTGCTGGAGCCGATCTCGCCGGCCTTCAGGCGCTGCTTGAAATAGCCCAGGCTCACATAGCCCCACACGTCGCGCGACCAGTCGATCAGGATGGTGTTGGTGCGGGCCACGGCGTCGAACAGCTCGGCCATGTAGTCGTGCGGCTCGATCTGGATGCTGTAGGGCTGGAAGGTGACGCCCAGGCCGGCGGGCTCGGGCGACTCGATCACCTTCTGGCTGAAGGCTTCCCAGTCGAAATCGGGCCAGGCCGACAGGTGGGCGTTGTAGTTGCCCACGGCGCCGTTCGTCTTGGCCAGCAGCTTGACGGATGCGATGCGTTCGCGGGCGGCCGCCAGGCGCACCACGACGTTGGCGACTTCCTTGCCCACCGTGGTGGGGCTGGCCGTCTGGCCGTGGGTGCGCGACAGCAGGGGCACGTCGGCAAAGGCGTGGGCCATTTCGCGCAGCTTGGTGATCAGGCTGTCGAGCGCGGGCAGGATGACGTCGTCGCGCGCCGCCTTGAGCTGCAGCGCGTGGCTGGTGTTGTTGATGTCTTCGCTGGTGCAGGCAAAGTGCACGAACTCGGCGGCGGCCAGCAGCTCGGGGCGGGCGTCAAACTTGGACTTGATCCAGTATTCCACCGCCTTCACATCGTGGTTGGTGGTTTTCTCGATCTCCTTGATGGCCACGGCATCGGCCTCGGAGAAATTCTTCACCAGGTTCAGCAAATAAGTGCGTGCGCCAGGGGTGAGAGGCTTGAATTCGGCAAATCCGGCATCGCTGAGGGCGATGAACCAGGTGATTTCGACCTGCACACGCCGGTGCATGAAGCCTTGTTCGCTCATCAGGGGGCGCAGGGAGGCCAGCCGGCCGGCGTAACGGCCGTCCAGCGGCGACAGGGCGGAAATGGTGGTGAAGCTCATGGTCGGTATTGTAAGAACCTGCCCGTGGCGGCTGCAGCCGCTGGCTAGAATCGCCCAGACTCCCCGCATCCCACTCCCCGAGCTCTGCCATGAAACTCATCGGATCCCTCTCCAGCCCCTATGTGCGCAAGGTCCGTGTCGTGCTGGCCGAGAAAAAGCTCGACTACCGCTTCCACAGTGAAGATGTCTGGGCAGAGGACACCACCATCGGGGACTACACCCCGCTGGGCAAGGTGCCCTGCCTGATCATGGAAGCGGGTGAGGCGGTGTTTGACTCGCGGGTGATCGTGGAATACCTCGACGGCCTTTCCCCGGTGGGCAAGCTCATCCCGGCGACGGGCCGTGAGCGGGCCGAGGTAAAGACCTGGGAGGCGCTGGCCGACGGGGTGCTGGACGCTGGCGTGGCCGCGCGGCTGGAAAGCACCTGGCCGGGCCGCGCCGACCATGAGCGCAGCCAGGCCTGGATCGACCGCCAGTGGGGCAAGGTGGACGCGGGTGTGCGGGCCATGGCCAAGGGCCTGGGCGAAAAGCCCTATTGCAGCGGCAACCACCTGAGCCTGTCCGACATTGCCGTGGTGTGTGCGCTGGACTGGCTGACGTTCCGGTTTCCGCAGAAGGCTACCTGGCGCGCCGACCATGCCAACCTGGCGCGGCTGGTGGACAAGCTCGCGCTACGGCCCAGCTTTGCCGACACGGTGCCGACCATCTAAACAACCCCCACCCTTCGGCCTTGCGAAGGGGGACGGCACCAGTGGCCGGGCAAAGCCCGTTCCGCGGTACCTGCTGGCATGGCCTGCTCCGCAGCCATCGGATCTTCGGCGCGGGCTGATGCCAACGGGCTGATCCAGAAGCGATGGGGGGATAAAGATGCTGCGAAGCGCCCCGGGACGAAGGAGGAGGGAGGGAGGGAGGAGGAGAACCGTCCCGGGATTTCGACCCGGCCCTTGAGGGGCCAGGAAGGCTTCGCAGCTAAACACTCGTTCGTGTCTGACCGGAGTCAGGCACTTCTATTAGTGTGCCCAGACTTCGTATAGTTCCGAATGCTGACAGGTGAATTATTGTAACTTTATGCAATCAATTTACCGCACATCCGCAACGTCCATGGCGGTATTTTTTGTGCAGCCGCCGGGGCTTGGCGCCTCCAGAACAGGTGCTTGAACCACAGCCCCACATCGGAACACCGAGGTGAACACCGCAGGGATGAGGTTCAGCATGGGGACGATACGCCGTAGCCCCACCTGGGTGGCCACCCGCAGGGCCATCGTCGATGGCCCTGTTTTATAGGCTGGCTGTTGTGTGGGGGTGGATCAGCTGAATACAGCCTTCCACAGCGCCAGCACTGCATCCCGCTCTGCCTGCAGCTCGGGCAGCTCCACCTGCGTAGGTGCTTCGTTGAGCCTTGCGCGGTGCTGGATGCGGCGCAGCTCGCGGTAGGCGTCGGCGGCGGCCTGGCCCACGCCGGCAGGCAGCAGGCCGGCCGCTTCGGCGCGCTGCAGCAGGGCGATGTTGCCCACGTTGTCGCGTAGCTCGGGGTGTTGGGCCGACTGGGACAGCACCAGGTATTGCACGGCGAATTCGGCGTCCACCATGCCACCGGCGCTGTGCTTCACGTCGAAGTACCCGGCCTTCACTGGACGGGCACTGCGCACGCGTTCGCGCATGCTGACGATCTCGGCGCGCAGGGCCTGGGCGTCGCGCGGGGCAGTGATGACGGCGTCGCGCACCTGGTCGAAGCGCTGGCGCAACTCCTCGCTGCCCAGCACGAAGCGGGCACGGGTCATGGCCTGGTGTTCCCAGGTCCAGGCGGTGTTGGAGCCGCGCTGCTGCTGGTAGTTGGCGTAGGCGTCGAAGGTGGTGATCAGCAGGCCCGAGTTACCGTTGGGCCGTAGCGCGGTGTCGATCTCGAACAGGTCGCCTTCGCCGGTCTTCACGGTGAGCCAGTTGATGAGCTTGCGTACCAGGGCGGTGTAGGCCTCGGCGGCATCGTCGTCGGTGTTGTCCTCGCCCTTGCCGTAGACGAAAACGATGTCCAGGTCGCTGCCATAGCCCAGCTCCTTGCCGCCGAGTTTGCCGTAGCCGATCACGGCGAACTGGGGCACGAAGGCGGGGTCGGTGTTGTGGCGGTTTTTCAGGCGCTGCCAGCACCAGCGGGAGGTGACCTGCAGCACGGTGTCGGCCAGCGCACTTAGGTCGTCAGCCACCTGCTCGACAGTGATGCGGCCTTCCACATCGCGGGCCAGGGTGCGGAACACCTCCGCATGGTGGGCGCGGCGCAGCAGGTTGAGCAGGGTTTCGTCGTCGTCTTCGCCGGTGATCTGCACCGACTTGAGGCGGCTTTGTAGCTCGGCCTCGAAGTCCTGGGCGTGGAAGCGCTCGGACAGCATGGTGTCGTTGGCCAGTTCGTCGATGACGCCGGGGTGCTGCATCAGGTAGCGCGCCGGCCACTTGGCGGCGCCCATGATGTGCAGTAGCCGCTCATGTACGGCGGGGCGTTCCAGCAGCAGCGCCAGGTAGCTTTCGCGGCGCAGCAGGGGCTCCATCCAGTCGGCCATCTGCACGGCCGAAGCTTCGCTGACGCGGCCCTGCTGAATCCACTGGCTGGTGCGCTGCACCAGCCGCACCAGCCGGCCGCGCACGTCGTCACGCAGGGCCCGCACGCGCGGGTGTTCGCGCCACAGCATTACCCGTTCGCGGAACAGCACGGGTAATTCCTCCAGCAGGTGGTCCAGCTCGGGGGGGGCGGCGCCTGCTTTCGGGCCGGAGCAATTGCCCTTGCTGCACTGTCTTTTGTCGTCGCCGCCCAGCAGGGTGTCGAACTCCTGCGCCACCAACTCGCGGTGGGCGTCGAGGTCGTGCAGGAAGGGGCACAGCCCGCTGTAGCCCATGGTCCGGGCGATCCAGGTGAGGTCGTCGTCGCGGGTGGGCAGCACATGGGTCTGCTGGTCGTCCAGGTACTGGATGCGGTGCTCCACCCGGCGCAGGAAGGTGTAGGCCTGGGCCAGGGCGTCAGCCGTCTCCTGCCGCATCAGCCCGGCGTGGGCCACGCGCTGCAAGGCCGCCAGGGTGGGGCGGGTGCGCAGCTCGGGGAACTGGCCACCACGTACCACCTGCAGCAACTGCACGATGAACTCGATCTCGCGGATGCCACCGCGTGACAGCTTGACGTCGTTGGCGCGGCCCGGATGCCCGGCGCTGCGTTTGGTGGCATGGTCGCGGATCTGACGGTGCAGCACCCGCAGCGCGTCGAACACGCTGTAATCCAGGTAGCGCCGGAACACGAAGGGCAGCACCACGCTGCGCAGTTCGTGCGCGCTGCGGCTCGCGATGCATTGCGCTGGCGCCACCACCCGGCTCTTGAGCCAGGCAAAACGCTCCCACTCGCGCCCCTGCACCTGGAGATAGTCTTCCAGCGCAGACAGCGACACGGCGGGCGGGCCGGAGTTGCCGTTGGGACGCAGCGCCAGGTCCATGCGGAACACGAAGCCGTGCTCCGTGGTATCGCCCACCAGGGTGTAGATGGCCTTGACCATCTTGCCGAAATACTCGTGGTTGGAGATGCGGCCCCGGCCATCCGGGGTGCCGGCGGTCTCACCGTCCTGGTCGTAGACATAGATCAGGTCGATATCGCTGGAGACATTCAGCTCGCGGGCGCCGAGCTTGCCCATGCCGATGATCCAGAGCTGCGCGCGTGCGCCATCGGGCCCCAGGGGTACGCCGTGCAGGGCGTCGAGCTGGGCGGCGGCCTCCAGGCTGGCCGCATCCAGGGCCAGTTCGGCCAGGCAGGTTACGGACTGGGTGATGTTCTGCAGCGAAGTGCCTTCGTCGCAGTCCAGATGTGCGAGCCGCTCCATGGTTAGCTGCCGCAGTATGCGCAAGGCGGTACCGGTGTCATGGCCCTGTGTGCGCAAGGCTGCCAGGCAGGCTTCCAGGCTGGCGCGCACGGGCACGCCAGGGGGCATCAGCGGCAATTCGGCGTGGTAGCGGCGTTGCAGCCGCTGCACGAAACGGGAATAGGTCGATGGGGCGGGTGCGCCGTCGGGTGTAACGGTCAGTGTGGATTCCACTGCAATGCTTCCTGGCGAAATAACAAACACTCACTGTTCGGGGTGGAACCGCCTGGGGCAGCGCGGGTCATAATTCTTGCCACATCCGAGTCCGACATGAAAGAAGCCCCCCAGAACCCCTCATGGCTGCTGAGGTTTTCAGCCGCCATGGTGCGCTGGATCTTCTGGCTGTTGCTCCTGGTCACCCTGTTACTGGTGTCCGGGTGGGGCCTGTTAAACGGCTGGATTGTGCCGCGAATCGACGAGTTCCGCCCACGGCTGGAAAAGCAGGCCAGCGAGGCCATGGGCACGGTGGTGCAGATCGGCTCCATCACCGCCACGCCCCAGGGGCTGCTTCCCACCTTCGAATTACACGACGTGGCCGTGCTGGATGCCCAGGGCCGGGATGCGGTCCGGCTGGCCCGGATCGTGGCCACGCCTTCGTTGCGCTCACTCTTGCGGCGCGGCTTGGAGCAGCTCTACATCGACGCCCCCGCGCTGGAATTGCGCCGCAGCGCAGAGGGCCGTTTTTTTGTGGCAGGGCTGGACCTGTCAGGCAATGACGCAGGTGACCCCGGTATGGCCGACTGGCTGTTGTCGCAGCGCGAGATCGTAGTGCGCAATGGCGCACTGCGCTGGATCGATGAGTTACGCGGCGCACCCCTGCTGGCGCTGCAAGGGGTGGATATCGTGCTGCGCAACAGTGGGCGCCGCCATGCCATGCGCCTGGATGCCACGCCGCCGCCCACCTGGGGCAGCCGCTTCAGCCTGCGGGGCGATTTCCGCCAGCCGCTGCTGTGGACCCGCAGCGGCGAATGGCAGAGCTGGGGTGGGCAGGTGTATGCCGAGTTTCCCTGGGTGGACCTGGCGCAGCTGCGCCAGCACACGCGCCCTGGTGACCTGGGGGTTGTGGTGGAGCAGGGCGTGGGGGCCCTGCGTGTCTGGGGCGATGTGGCCGCAGGCGCCTTGCAAGGGGGCGTGGCCGACGTGGCACTGGCCGGGGTGAATGCCACCATGGGCGCCGAGCTGCAGCCCCTGGTGCTGCATGGGGTGCAGGGCCGGGTGGCGGCCCACCGCCTGGCCAAGGGTTTCACTTTTTCTACCAAGGGCTTGCAGTTCCAGACCGATGACGGCCTGGTGTGGCCGGGTGGGAATGTGGCCCTGACCTACACCGATAAGGAAGGTGCCATCCCTGCCTATGGGGAGCTGCACGCCGACAGGCTTGACCTGTCGGTGCTGCGCCGGGTGGCCAACCGGCTTCCGCTGGGGGAGGCGGTCCACGGCGCCTTGCAGTCCTACGCACCGGCCGGGCGGGTGGAAACCGTGGACCTGGCCTGGCAGGGGCCTGCGTCGGCACCCACCCAGTACCGGGGCAAGGGGCGGGTCACCGGCCTGGAGGTCATGGCACAGAAAGCCGATGGCCAACGTGCGGCCACGCCGGGCGTGCGTGGTGCGGATGTGGAGTTCGACTTGAACCAGTCTGGCGGCCGGGCCGTGGTCGCCATGAAACAGGGCGCATTCGATCTGCCCGGTGTGTTTGATGATCCGGTGCTGCCCTTCGATGAGTTCGGCGCCGATGCGCGCTGGCAGGTAGACGGCGACAAATGGGCGCTGCAGATGGACAACGTGAAGTTTTCCAATGCCGATGCACAGGGCAAGGCGCGGCTGGCCTGGCGTACCAGCGACCCGGAAAAATCGGGCGCCCGCTCGCGCTTTCCGGGCGTGCTGGACCTGACCGGCAGCCTGAGCCGCGCCCAGGCCCAGCGGGTGCACCGCTACCTGCCCAGCGCACTGGCGGCGGACGCCCGTGCCTATGTGCGCGACGCAGTGCAGTCGGGGGTGGTGACGGGCGCACAGTTTCGCGTCAAGGGGGACCTGCACGACCTGCCCTTCCGTGATCCGCGCCAGGGTGAATTCCGTATCGCGGCCCAGGTGCGCAATGTGGTGTACGACTATGCGCCTGTGCGCCTGCTGCCCACCGGCTCCAAACCATGGCCTGCCCTGACGCAACTGAACGGTGAGCTGCTGTTCGAGCGCGCCGGCATGCGGGTGAACCAGGCCACGGGTCGCCTCGCTGGGATGCCGCAGTCCCGCGTGGTGCGCACCGATGCGTCTATTCCCGACCTGGAGCACGCAGTGGTCAGCGTGACCGCCGACGTGCATGGACCGCTGACGGAGATGCTGGGCATGGTGAACAGTTCACCCGTGGCTGGCATGACCTCGCACGCGCTGGATGCGGCCACGGCCACCGGCACCGCAGACCTCAAGCTCAAGCTGGGCCTGCCTATTGCCGATATCGAGAAGTCCACGGTACGCGGTAGTGTGGTGCTGGCCGGCAACGATGTGCGCATCACGCCCGACACACCGCTGCTGGCGCGCGCCCGGGGCGCGGTGGATTTCAGCGAGAAAGGTTTTGCGCTGAATGCGGTGCAGGCCCGCATGCTGGGCGGTGATGCCCGGCTGGATGGGGGGATGCAACCAGCGTCTGGCGCGGTGGTTGCCGGTTCTTCGGACGAGCCGGTGCTGTCCATCCGGGCCCAGGGCAGCCTGAGCGCCGAAGGGTTGCGCCAGGCACGTGAACTCGGCCTGGTGGCCCGGCTGGCAGAACGTATGTCGGGCTCCACCGCCTACACCGCCACCCTGGGTATGCGCCGTGGTGTGCCGGAACTGCAGGTCACCAGCAGCCTGGAGGGCATGGCCGTGGACCTGCCCGCGCCCTTGCGCAAGACCGCCGCAGCCGCATTGCCCCTGCGCTTCGAGAATACGCTGCTGCCCCAGTCGCTGGCACCCGCTGGCGCCGGTCTGCGTGACCGCCTGCAGCTGCGGCTGGGGTCGCTGGCCGCGTTGGTTTATGAGCGTGACCTCACCAGCCCGCAGCCCCGGGTGCTGCGCGGCGCGATCGGTGTGAACTCGGGTGGGGGCGCCGGCGTGGCACTCGACAGCATGGCGCTGCCCGATTCCGGTGTGGCGGCCAACGCCCAGGTGGGCACGATGGACATGGACGCCTGGCGGGCTCTGCTGGATGGCGGCGCGGGCGGCGGTGTGGTGACGGACGCCGAAACCGCCATGGCCTACCTGCCATCGGTGTTGGCCCTGCGTGCACAGGAGCTGACCCTGTTCGGGCGCAAGCTGCATGACGTGGTGGTGGGCGGCAGCCGGACGGGCAGCAGCCTGCGCGCCAATGTGGACGCCCGTGAAATCAATGGGTATGTGGAATACCGCCCGGCAGTGCAGGGCAGTGCTGGCAGCTCCGGCGGTGTGTTTGCCCGGCTGGCGCGCCTGAACATCCCGCGTAATGCCACCACCGGGGTGGAAAACCTGCTCGACACCCAGCCCGCCACCATGCCTGCGCTGGACATCGTGGTGGACGACATGGAACTCAGCGGCCGCAAGCTGGGCCGGGTGGTGGTGGACGCGGTCAACCGCACCGGTGCCGGAGGGCGGCGCGACTGGTTGCTCAACAAGCTGCAGATCCGGGTGCCCGAGGCAGAGATGTCGGCCACCGGCAGCTGGAGCCCCCGCGCTGGCAAGGGCGGTGCGGCCGGCGGCGTCGGACGCACCAGCCTGGACTTCAACCTCGACATCAAGGACTCGGGGGACCTGCTGGCCCGTTTTGGCATGCCCGACGTGGTGCGCCGGGGCAAGGGGCGCATGGAAGGCCAGGTGGCCTGGGACGGCTCACCGCTGGGGCTGGACTACCCCAGCATGTCCGGCAATCTGAACGTGAACGTCGAGTCCGGCCAGTTCCTGAAGGCGGACCCGGGCCTGGCCAAGCTGCTGGGCGTGCTGAGCCTGCAGGCCCTGCCCCGCAGGCTGTCGCTCGATTTTCGGGACATCTTCAGCCAGGGGTTCATGTTCGACTCGGTGCGGGGGGACGTGCACCTGTCGCGCGGCATTGCGTCCACGTCCAACATGCAGATGCGGGGGGTCAACGCCGCTGTGCTGATGGACGGCTCGGCCGACCTGGCCCGTGAGACCCAGGACCTGCGGGTGGTGGTGGTGCCCGAGATCAATGCCGGTGCCGCCGCGCTGGCGGCCGGGCTGATCAATCCGGCCATCGGTCTGGGCACCTTCCTGGCCCAACTGGCGCTGCGTGGCCCGCTGACCGAGGCGGCCACGCGGGAGTTCCGCATCGACGGTGGCTGGGCCGAGCCCCGCATCAACCGGGTGACCTCACGCACCAAGGAGCCGGCCGTGAAAGTAGGAGGAAATCCATGAAAGTCGCCGCCATCCAGATGGTGTCGGGGTGTGAGGTGCAGGCCAACCTCCAGGTGGCCGCAGCGCTGCTGGAAGAGGCCGCCCGGCAGGGGGCCGAGCTGGCGGTGCTGCCCGAGTTCTTCTGCCTCATGGGCCACCAGGACAGCGACAAGCTGGCGGTGCAGGAGCCCTATGGGCAAGGGCCCGTGCAGCAGTTCCTGGCCGACCAGGCGCGCAGCCTGGGGCTGTGGTTGGTGGGTGGCACCTTGCCGCTGGCCACGCCAGACCCGCAGCGGGTGCACAACACGACCCTGGTGTTTTCGCCGCAGGGCCTGTGTGTGGCGCGCTACGACAAGCTGCACCTGTTCCGGCTGCTGGATGCGGCGCAGAGTTTCGACGAGGCCCGCGTGGTGCTGGCCGGCCAGGCGCCGGTGCAGTTCACCCTGGCGGCCCGCGACGGCCAGACCTGGACGGTGGGGCTGAGTATCTGTTACGACCTGCGTTTCCCCGAGTTGTACCGCTGGCATGCCGCGCGCGGGGCCGATCTGCTGCTGGTGCCCAGTGCCTTCACCCACGCCACCGGCCAAGCCCACTGGGAACTGCTGCTGAGGGCACGCGCGGTGGAGAACCTGGCTTACGTGCTGGCTCCTGCGCAAGGGGGGCTGCATGAGAACGGCCGGCGTACTTGGGGCCACTCGATGGTGGTGGACCCCTGGGGCGAGGTGATGGCGGTTCAGGCCGAAGGTGCCGCCGTGGTGCTGGCGCAGCTCGACAAGGCGCGGATGGCCCAGGTGCGCGAGCGCCTGCCGGCGCTGGCCCATCGCGTACTCTGATCTGATGCCGGTAGCTTCGATCCCCCTGGCCGGGCAGCGCTGGGTGCGGCTGCTGCTGACCCTGTGGCGCCGCTGGGCGCTGTGGGGTCTGCTGGCCGTACTGGTGCTTGCCATGCTGGGCACCCTGGTCTGGCTGGCCGGACGGTACGAGGCCAGCCAGGTGCAGAGCCATCTGGAACGGGATACGGCAGATGCGGTAGGGGATATCCGCAACGCACTTACCCGCAACGTGCAAAGCATGCAGGCGCTGAATGCCGGCGACCCCACCGCGACCGCCTGGATCCAGCAGGCCGAAGTTTTGCTGCGTGAGCGGCGTGAGTTGATGCACCTGGAGTGGCGCGACAGCAATCTGAAGGTGCTTGCCCAGGCCAGCACGCCGTACCGCGCCTCGGTATTTGAAGGGGAAGGCCGCGACCTGCCCCATGCGGACGTGTCGCTGGCCTGTGCCAGCGCGCGCCGGGCCAGCGGGCCGTCGTATTCGAGCAGCTACTTCCTGCCGCGCGCCGCTGGGGCCACCGGGCTGGAGGTGGTGGAGATGTGCCTGCCATTGCATGTGGGGGGGCGCACCACCGGGTATGTGCTGGCGACCTATGCCCTGCAGGAAATCCTGGCCAGCGTGGTGGGCCGGCAGCTCACACGGGGCCAGGAGGTCTCGTTCACCGAGGTGGACGGCACCCGGCTGGCCATGCATGGCAATGCGCGCCGGGGCACCCGGCTGTTCACCTCCCAGCAGCTGCTGGACCTGCCCGGCAACACGGTGGTGCTGCGCATGGACAGCTGGCACGGCGCGCCCAACCTGTTTCCCAACGTGCTCACGGCCCTGGTCACGGCCATGTCCATCGCGCTCGTGTCGGTGCTGGTGCTGCTGGCCAAGGACAGCCGGCGCCGGCAGCGCGCCGAACGGGACCTGGCCGACGCCCTGGCCTTCCGCAAGGCCATGGAAGACTCGCTGGTGACCGGGCTGCGCGCGCGCGACCTGCAGGGCAACATCACCTACGTCAACCCGGCCTTCTGCCAGATGGTGGGCCTGCCGGCCGAAGAGCTGCTGGGCCGCAGCGCGCCGCTGCCCTACTGGCCGCCCGAGTTCGCCGAAGAGTACCGCCGCCGCCAGGAAATCCGTTTCGCCGGCAAGGCGCCGCCGCGCGAGGGACTGGAGTCGGTGTTCATGCGCGGCGACGGTTCGCGGTTCCCGGTGCTCATCATGGAAGCACCCCTCATCAACGCCCAGGGCCTGCACACCGGCTGGATGAGCGCGGTGCTCGACATCAGCGAGCAGCGCCGCGTCGAGGAGTTGTCGCGCGCCAGCCAGGAGCGCCTGCAGGCCACCGCCCGGCTGGCCACGGTGGGGGAGATGGCCTCGTTGCTCAGCCATGAGCTGAACCAGCCGCTGGCGGCCATCTCCAGCTATGCCAACGGCTCCATGAACCTGCTGCGCAGCGATGGCCATCTGCCCTATGGCGACGACGGCGCGATGCTGCAGACGGCCATGCAGCGCATCGCCGAGCAGGCTGAGCGTGCCGGGCGGGTGATCAAGAGCGTGCACGATTTCGTGCGCCGCCGCGACCAGGCGCGCGAAAGCGTGCCGCCCCAGGCCCTGCTGGACGCCATCGAACCCCTGGTGCGGCTGCAGGCCCGCAAGCTGGGGGTACAGGTGCACACCCGGGTCGAGCCCGGGCTGCGGCAGGTGCGCTGCGACCGGACCATGGTCGAGCAGGTGCTGCTGAACCTGGCGCGCAACGGCATGCAGGCCATGGACTACCCCGGGCGCCATTCCCGTGATCTGGTGATCGAGGTGCGCCGGGGGCAGGATGGCGGGCGCGATGCCTGGGTCACGTTTGCGGTGATCGACCAGGGTATGGGCATTTCCGAGGAAGTGGCGCGGCAGCTGTTCACCCCCTTCTTCACCACCAAGGCCGAAGGCATGGGCCTGGGCCTGAGCCTGTGCCGTACCGTGGTGGAGCAGCACGGCGGCGCCCTGCGCTACGAGCCTCATCTACCGCAGGGAACGGCCTTCATCTTCACCCTGCCCACCCAACAAGACCAAGGAGATCGGTGATGGAGCCTGCACAGGACGTGGTGGTGTACATCGTGGACGACGATGCCGGTGTGCGTGAGGCGCTGGCCTGGCTGCTGCGGTCGCGGCGCCTGCACAGCGAGCTGTTCGACAGTGCCGACGCATTTGCCCAGCGCATGTTGCCGGGGCGTCCGCTGGACCGCCCCTGCTGTCTGCTGCTGGACGTGCGCATGCCCGGCACCAGCGGGCTGGCGCTGTTCGACAGGATCATCGCCACCGGACTGCATGCGCTGATGCCAGTGATTTTTCTGACGGGCCATGCCGACGTGCCGACGGCCGTGGATGCGGTCAAGCGCGGGGCATTCGACTTCTGCGAGAAGCCGTTTTCCGACAATGCCCTGGTGGACCGCATCGTGCAGGCGCTGGATGCGTCGGCGCGGGCTTTCGAGGCCCGGCGCAGCAACTCCAGCCTGCAGGTCAAGCTGGCCGACCTGACGGACCGCGAGCGCGATGTGATGCGGCTGGTGGTGGAAGGCCTGCCCAACAAACTGATTGCCGATCAGCTGGACATCAGTGTGCGCACGGTGGAAGTGCACCGGGCGCGGGTGTTCGACAAGATGGACGTGAAGTCCGCCGTCGAACTGGCCAACCTGCTGCGTGCGTTGAGCTGAGCGCTACGCACGCCACTATCCAAAGGACGCGGAGCCGGCCATGCCAGTGCACCCGCAGAACTGGCTTCGCCAGGCTGCTGGGTGCGCCCCCCTCGCGTAGCAGAGGGGGGAGCCGCGTAGCGGCATGGGGGGTGCTTATCCTCTAGCGCGTTCGCCCACGTAGATTTCCACGCGGCGGTTCTTGGCGCGGCCCTCGGTCGTGTCGTTGGTGGCGATGGGCCGTGTGGATCCATGGCCTTCGATCACGAAGATCTGCGGGTTTACGCCACGGGCCACCAGGTAGTCGCGGGTGGATGCTGCACGGTCCACTGACAAGGGGTTGTTGATGGCATCGGAGCCGGTGCTGTCGGTATGGCCCACGATCCGCACTTCGGCATTCGGGTTGCTGCGCAGGCCGGCGGCAAATTGGTCCAGCACGGGCGCAAAGGCCGGGCTGATGTCCGAGCGGCCCACCGCGAAGGAGATGTCGCTGGGGATGTCGAGTTTGAGCTGGTTGTCCGCCGTCTGGGTTACCCCCACGCCGGTGCCCTGGGTGGCCGCCTGCATGTCGCGCCGCTGCTTTTCCAGGTTGGACGACCAGATGTAGGTGCCCAGTGCACCCACACCGGCACCCACTGCTGCGCCCGTACCGGCATGGCCGCCGGTGGCGGCGCTGATCAGCGCACCGGCCACGGCACCCACGCCTGCGCCGGTGGCGGTGTTCTTCTGGGTTTCAGTCATGTTCGCGCAGCCGGCCAGGAACAGCGAAGCGGCGGTCATGGAAATAAGGGTCTTGTGCATGGTGGGCTCCTGTCGTTAGGCGTTTGGGTTTGATAAAGCACCAAACTGCAGTTTAGGCCTGGTCGTCGTCGGAGTGTGTAGGCGGTTCACCCTTCTTGCGACCGGAAAACATCGTCCACCAGACAATGCCGACCAGTATCACCAGGGCCAGCAAGGCTTCAAGCAAAATCAGACCCATGAGAAAACGACTCCTGCAACGTTTGCAACTGCTGGCCATTGTAGGAATGCTGGCCTCCTGTGCCAGCCGCGCGCCGCAGCCGACCGCCCCCACCCCTGTTCCCGTGCCACCGGACAGCACCGTCCGGGCCGACGCCATCACCCATCCCAAGAGCCGCTGGGTGCCCGTGCCCTGGTCCGATCTGCCGGGCTGGAATGCCGATGCGCTGTATGACGCCTGGAACGCCTGGATCCGCAGCTGCGAAAAGCCGGCCACCGGGTTCGCCGCGCTGTGCTCCGATGTACGCCGCCTCAGTATTGCCAGCGAGGCCGAGCAGCGGGCCTGGATGGTGGAGCGGCTACAGCCTTACCGGGTGGAGTCGTTGGAGGGCGCAGCGGAGGGCTTGCTCACGTCCTACTACGAACCTGTCATCGCAGCGGCGCGCAAGCAGGGCAATGGCTACAACGTCCCGTTGTACCGCACCCCCCCGTCCCTGGGCGGCCGCAAGCCCTGGTATACCCGCCAGCAGATCGACACCCTGCCGCAGGTGCGGGCGGAGCTGCAGGGGCGTGAAATCGCCTGGCTGGCCGATCCGGTGGAGGCCATGGCGCTGCACATCCAGGGCTCGGGGCGCCTGCGCATCACCGAGGCCGACGGCAGCCAGAACACGGTGCGGGTGGCCTTTGCCGGCACCAACGACCAGCCCTATAAAAGCATCGGCACCTGGCTGCTGCAGCAGGGTGCCACGCGCGATGCCTCCTGGCCCGGCATCCGCGACTGGCTGGCCGCGAACCCCCAGCGCCAGAACGAGCTGCTGTGGCAGAACCCGCGCTACGTGTTCTTCCGCGAGGAGGCGC
>Ga0208693_1001153_pt1 | contig 19615 bp, 18 predicted proteins | sample AD_UKC071_MetaG_FD_184438 | JGI IMG/M metagenome (GOLD analysis project Ga0208693, IMG submission 184438) | Active sludge microbial communities of municipal wastewater-treating anaerobic digesters from USA - AD_UKC071_MetaG (SPAdes) (version 2) | ecosystem: Engineered > Bioreactor > Anaerobic >... | reverse complement strand
GTGCTCTAAAAATTAACTCCCGTTTGCTACATTTTTTATCTTGCCAATCACATCATAAGGAATTACTTGTCCTTTTCTGAGACGGTTATAGTTATCTCTCTTTATCAAACAGTGCCTTGACACTATCGTCTGTAGATTTACCCCTTGACAATAAAATTGAATTAATATACACTACACTAATAATAGCAAGCCAATAAAGCACAAAAGGGACACCTAATGGGCGGAGGTTCATTTTGTGCTTTTTTTATTATTTACCGAAGGAAGTGGGCTAATGAAAGTTAACGGAAAGGTTATTCCTCTTGAGGAGAGTAAAAGTTTGCAGGATTTTCTCCTGGAAAAAAATTATGATCTCAGGTTAATTGCCGTGGAACTTAACGGAAAAGTTGTCCCCAAATCAGCATACAAGGACGTGATGCTCAATAATGAGGATAAGCTGGAGATTGTCAGCTTTGTTGGTGGGGGCTAAGAAATGAAATTAACAGTCAACGGGCAAGTGGGAGATTTTGAGTGTCAAACTGCTTTTCAAATCAGAGATCTGGTGGGCCAAGAAAATGGTATTATTATCTTGAACGGCTATCAGATTGAAGAAGATTACCCATTGGCGGAAAATGATATCATAACCATCATCCCAAAAGGGGTTATGCCCAAACAAGATGAGCTTGAGAGTATGATGATGGCAAGGCATACGCCCCATGTCCATGAAAGATTGAAAAAAGGTAAGGTGGCCATTGCCGGCTTGGGGGGCCTGGGTTCAAATATTGCCGTTATGCTGGCCAGGAGCGGTGTTGGGCAGTTGCTCCTGGTGGATTTTGATCTTGTAGAACCCAGTAATTTGAACCGGCAGAGTTATTACATAAGTCATTTGGGAATGCCGAAAACTATTGCCTTAAAAAAACAAATTGAGCAAATAAACCCCTTTATTTTGGTGGAGGTTAAAACGACAAGGGTTACAGAAGAAAATGTCGTAGAATTATTTAGCGGCTATGATATAATTTGTGAAGCCTTTGATAAAGCCAGGGAAAAAGCAATGCTGGTCAACACAGTTTTGGAAAAACTCCCGGATGTTAAAATTGTCGCTGCCTCCGGTTTGGCCGGGTATGACAGTTCAAACCTGATTCAGACCAAAAAAGTAATGAAGAATTTATATATCTGCGGGGATTTTATAAACGAAGCAAAAATCGGGAGAGGATTGATGGCGCCGAGAGTGCATATTTGTGCCGGCCATCAGGCTAACATGGTTTTGCGGCTTTTGCTCGGGATAGAAGATGTATGAGAGTATGAGAGGAGAAATAGAAATGGATGATAAATTAATTCTTGGCGGGCACGAATTTCAATCCAGGTTTATCCTGGGGTCAGGGAAGTTTTCTCTGGATATAGTGAAGGCCGTTGTGGAAAACGGGGGAGCCCAGATGGTAACGCTGGCGCTACGCCGGGCCAATATTGGGGGAGAAGAAAATATTCTCGATTATATCCCAAAGGACGTTACTCTACTACCCAACACTTCCGGAGCAAGAAATGCCGAGGAGGCGCTGAGAATAGCCCGCCTGGCAAGAGAAATCGGTTGCGGGGATTTTGTCAAGGTGGAAGTGATCCGCGATTCCAAGTACCTTCTGCCGGATAATTATGAGACTGTCAAAGCTACGGAACTTTTAGCCAGGGAAGGTTTTATCGTATTGCCCTATATGTATCCCGATTTATATACGGCCAGAGCCCTGGTAGATGCCGGCGCCGCAGCGGTTATGCCTTTGGGCGCACCAATCGGCAGCAATAAAGGATTATGCACGAAGGAATTTATTAGAATCCTGCTGGATGAAATTGATTTACCCATTATTGTAGATGCAGGCATAGGATGCCCATCCCAGGCTTGCGAGGCTATGGAAATGGGTGTCGATGCCATCATGTGTAATACCGCCGTGGCCACAGCAAATAATGTAGCTCTTATGGCAAAGGCATTCAAGCTGGCCATTGAGGCTGGCCGCGCGGCTTACCTGGCCGGACTTGGCCGGGTGTTAGACAAAGGGGCAGAGGCTTCCAGTCCTTTGACCGGGTTTTTGGAGGATTAACCATGGCACTGCATAAGATTGACCACATGACCTACTTAGATGGTATGGAAGCAATTGATTCAGACATTATGGACAAAGTATTAGAGCACCTGAGAGAATATGACTACCGGCAGTATACAGCCCAGGATGTACAAAGGGCACTGGTGAAGGAACAATTATCCATTGATGATTATGCTGCTGTCTTATCTCCGGCAGCTATGCCCTATTTGGAACAAATGGCACAAAGGGCACTGCAGGAGACGAGAAAGCATTTTGGCAATTCTGTGCACCTTTTTACTCCTTTGTATATCGCAAACTATTGTGAAAACCTTTGTGCCTATTGTGGCTTTAATTATAAAAATAGAATCCGCCGGGGAAAACTTTCAGCTGACGAATTGGAAAAGGAGCTTCAAGCCATTGCGGAAACAGGACTGCAGGACATCCTGATTCTCACCGGGGAATCACGCCGGCAATCGGGACCTGCGTATATTGGAGAAGCCGTAAAAATGGCGGCAAAGTATTTCTACTCAGTCAGTTTGGAGATCTACCCCTTGAATATTGATGAATATAAATTCTTACATGAATGTGGCGCGGATTATGTCTGTGTTTACCAGGAAACTTACAATCCAGATAAGTATGACGAAGTTCATGTTGATGGACCGAAAAGAGTTTATCCTTACCGTTTCCATGCCCAGGAGAGGGCGCTTATGGCCGGCATGCGCGGGGTTGCCTTCGGGGCTCTTCTGGGGCTGGATGATTATCGCAAAGATGCTTTTGCCACCGGTTTACATGCTTATTTTATTCAACAGAAGTATCCTCACGCGGAGATTTCCTTTTCTGTTCCCCGCTTAAGACCTTATATTAATAATGCCGGGTTGAGTCCCCGTGATGTTCAAGAAAAACAGCTCTTACATGTAATGCTCGCCTATCGTTTATTTATGCCCTTTGCCGGTATTACCATCTCCACAAGAGAAAGACCGCGCTTTAGGGATCATGTTATCGGCATGGTTGCCACCAAAATCTCCGCCGGCGTCAGGGTTGGGGTGGGCGGACATCTGGTAGAGGAAAAAGGCGATGAGCAATTTGAGATTTCTGATCCCCGGAGCGTAAAGGAAATACATCAAATGATTATAAACCGGGGTCTGCAGCCGGTTTATAACGATTACGTCCGGGTATAGGTGATTTTTTATGCTTATTTGTGTGACGAACCGGAAGATGTGCCAGGATGATTTTTTAGAGCGGCTTGACCAGATTGCGCAAGGAAAACCCCTGGCCATTCTGCTACGGGAAAAGGATTTGAGTTTAGCGGAATATAAAAGGTTAGCGGAAAGCGTAAGGGATATCTGCCTGAAGCACGGGGTGCCGCTGATCATAAATAAATATAAGGAAGCAGCGGCAGATCTTAAATGTTATGCCCTGCATTTATCAATGCCGGATTTAAGGAAATACCGGAACGAAATCAAAAAGTTTTCCTGCGTAGGTGCTTCCGTTCATTCTGTAAGTGAGGCAGAGGAAGCAGAGCGGTTAGGGGCCGCTTATTTAATCGCGGGACATATCTTTCCCACGGAATGTAAAAAAGGAGTCCCACCCAGGGGGCTGTCATTTTTACGGGATGTGTGCTCTGCCGTTGAGATCCCGGTTTATGCCATTGGCGGGATCACGGAGGACAGAGTAAAGGATGTTTTAGGGGCAGGGGCCAGGGGAGTCTGTGTGATGAGCGAGGCAATGACTTGTTCACACCCGGCTGAGCTGGCCAGCAGATTCAGGAGCTGAGTCAGGTGATATTTAAGCAAACTAAAGCTTGAGATATAATAAGCTTCATCCGCATTTATCAAGGGATAAGTTGAATCTTCTCTTTAACAGGAGCTCCTGTAAAAAAAACCGCCAGGGCCGGGGTTTATACTAAACTATCGAGAATTTCACCGGTAGTTTTTTTATTGCCCTTTTATTGCCGCCAATTTGGTATGCTAAGAATAGATTTTGGGCCTAAAAATTAATGTAACATTCCGGGTGCCAATTTTGTTATAACGGAACCATATTGTCCCTTGAAACTGTAGAGAACAATTCTGCTGAACATTTTTGGGAGTAGTCGATAACCCACCCGCAGGATTATCTATAGAGTATGGTATGGCAGAATGAAAAGGTATCTGCCTGGTTTCAGGATATGATCCCCGTTAAGATTGCTTTGGGGAAGTAAGCAGGTGCCAAAGGATATTTTTATGTTATGGAAAAAATACCGGAGAACAGGGACGAACCCTGTTCCTCTTGTTTTGGGGCTTTTTAATGAAGGTTTTTAATAAAAACTGTTGAATATTGTAATTGCCAATAAATGCTTGTATTAGTATATTTTTTAACATGCGCTATTTACGGCTGCAGGCAAGTCTGGAGACTGCTGAAATCAATACTGAGCCCCACAAATGCAGTCGGATCTGATTTGACCAATGTGATTTTGGTTTATTAAAACATCTGCAGCATTTTTAATGAGCGCGCTCAATTAGGTCTAAAAGGGGTGAAGCTTGCAGGGATCTCGTAGACAAAAGCATGGGTGGATGTTGTGAGAAGGTAGCAGAAATCTGTGAAAGCGAGGCATCTATATGACAGTGTTATCGAAGTTGTTGAAGAGGAATAAGGCACCATTGGTGCTGCTAGTGCTGCTGGCCTTTAGTTTCACGTTTTTGCTGCCCGGTCATGTATGGGCGGCGACGATTGTTTCAGTTACGGCAGCGGTAACGGAACAGGATGATATTTCTAATGATTTCAGGTTAACCCTTGGAGACGACCGGTTCCTCACGGCCACCCCGGCGAAAAACCTTGCCCTGGGTGGAGATTTCAACAACGGTACCGTGACAGGTACAATTAATGTACGGGAACTGGCTTTGGAAGGCGATAAAGTGGCTACCGCAACGCTTAACTTAAACCAGGCGCAGGCTGAGTTCGCCGGAGGTTCCGGTACGCAAGATGATCCTTACCTGATTGCTGATGCGCACCAGTTGAATAACGTGCGTAAATACCCGGATGCTCATTTCCAATTGCAAGACAACATTGACCTGGCCGTGGCTCCTTTCAACCAGGACAAGGGCTGGGAGCCCATCGGTACGCCAGCAAGCCCATTTAACGGCATTTTCGACGGCAATGGAAAGGTTATCAAGGGCCTTTACATCAACCGGGGTGATGAGGATTACGTCGGTCTCTTCGGGTATATTGGAGGAACCGCCGTTATACAGAATGTAAGTCTGGAGGATGTAAGTGTAACCGGCAGGGACAAGGTTGGCGGCCTGGTGGGAACTAATAACGGGCTTGTCATGAACTGTTATGCCACAGTTGCTATTACCGGCAACAATAGTGTTGGTGGCCTGGTGGGAGAAAACAGTGTACATGTCTCCGGTTCTTATGCTGCAGGCAATGTGACTGGTAATAATTATGTCGGTGGTCTGGTTGGTTATAATGCTGTTGCGGCCGCCGATTCTTACGCTACAGCCGTAGTGAGTGGAAATAATTATGTCGGCGGTCTGGTAGGTTATAATGAATGGTCGGTCACCGAAGCTTATGCTGCCGGCAAAGTAGATGGAAAAAAATACGTGGGCGGCCTGGCGGGATACAGTAAGGGGGAGGTCCGGTATTGTCACGCGACTGGAGCCGTTACCGGCAATGAAGAAGTGGGCGGCCTGGTGGGGTTTAACGAAGGCAATGTATACGACTCTTACTATGACAGGTACACCACCGGCCAGTCGGACACTGGCAAAGGTGAGCCCAAGACCACCGGTGAAATGCAGCTCCGCTCCACCTATGCAGGCTGGGATTTCCTGTATATCTGGGGTATCGAAGATGGGTCAGGCTATCCTGTACTCCGCTGGCAGGCGGGAGCTCCGCTGTCGGGATTTGACGCGGCAGCCTCGGTATGGTCGGCAGAGGTGGGTGTCGAATTCCATTTAAACATCACCGGCGCCAGGGGAGCGGACGACAATTATCTGGGCGGTTCGAAAGAAGTAACAGTATACAGCGACCTTCAGAATGAGAAGGTGTTCCAGTCCGCTGTAGAATTCGAATACGGTGAACTTGTTGCGCCGGTTGCCATTAGCTTAAGTACCATAGGTACCCATAAACTTCGCGTTTTTGTGGAGGGTGTATCCTATTCAAATCTGGTTACCGTGGAAGTGGTGCCGCCCCTGGTATTTGCCGGCGGCAGCGGTAGCCCTGACGACCCTTACCTGATCGCGGATGCGGACCAGTTGAACAACGTGAGACACCGCCTTAACGCTCATTATAAATTGACCAGCGATATCAATCTGGAAGGAAGAGGATGGAGTCCCATTGGAACCTCTGAGAACTTTCCTTTCCAGGGAGGATTCAATGGCAATGGGCACGTTATCAGAAACCTGACCATTGACTGGACGTCTTTTGATTATGCAGGGTTTTTTGGTTACGCACGGGATGCAGTTTTCCGCAAGATCTACCTGGAAAATGTAAATGTGTCAGGAAATGAACATGTTGGTGGTCTGGTGGGTTACATGAAGGCTGGGAGCATAGAAGCCTGCACCCTTAGCGGCAGGGTAAAAGGTATAAGATGTGTTGGTGGCCTGGCCGGGACAAATGAAGGCAGTAAAATTTCCGGTTCCCACGCCGCCGCAGATGTGGAGGGAGAGTTTCATGTTGGCGGCCTGGTCGGGGAAAACAATGGTGGTATATTATCTGGAGTTTTTACTGATGGCAAAGTGAGTGGCAGCATCGGCTCTGTCGGCGGCCTGGTTGGTAGTGATTTTGACGGTAAAATTTCCGGTTCCCATACCGCCGCAGGGGTAGAGGGAGAGTTTATGGCCGGTGGCCTGGTTGGTTACACTTTAAATAGTAAAATTTCTGGTTCCTGTGCCTCATCAGATGTGAAGGGAGAGCTTCATGTTGGCGGCCTGGTCGGTTACAGTAAAGACAGTGAAATCTCTTCTTCTTACGCCGCAGCTAATGTAAAGGGAGATAGCGAGGTCGGCGGCCTGGTCGGGGCAAATTATTTCGGTAAAATATCAGCCTGTTATACCGGGGAAGACGGGAAGGTAACCGGTAACTCAAAAGTCGGCGGCCTGGCCGGGGTATTTGCCAACGGGGAGATAGCCAACTCCTACTCCAGAGCAGGCGTCACGGGCAGTTGCGAAGTGGGCGGTCTGGTGGGAACAGCCGGGGAGGAGAACCCGCATTTTCAAACTAAATTAGTTAAATGTTACGCCGCAGGTGCTGTGCTGGGAGATTCCTCTACCGGCGGACTGGCAGGCACATGTCTGAGAAACGGCAGCATAACCGGCTGCTATTACGACAGCGAAGTTAGCGGCTGTTCCGGGCAGTGCAACCAGTGGGGCAAACCCAAAACCACAACTGAAATGAAGCGGCAGGATACCTTTGCGGGCTGGGACTTTGACACGGTCTGGGGTATTGTGGAAGAACACACCTATCCCTATCTGCAGTGGCAGGATCAGGCCGGGTTTAAGGTTGCCCTGGCGCAAGCCGGTGACAAAACAGCCGGTAATGCCTTTGAACTAAGCATAACCGGCGCCATAGATGTATCCGGCAGTTATCTGGATGGTGACTTTAACCTCATTGTTACCAGCGACCGGGAAGTAGGAGAAGTATACAACGGGCCAGTGACCTTCGCAAAGGGGAATGCTGCAGTGCAGGTTACCCTGACCGCCCTGGGGAAACACATCCTTACCGTTACAGTGGCGGGAGCGTCAGGTTCTTAGACCCTGGAGGTCACCGTGAAAGCGGCTTCGGACACCGGCAGGGGGAGATCCTCAACCAGGCTTGAAAGCTCCAAAGCAAGCTTGGATCTCCTGGATGGGAGCGCCAGCGTGTCTGTTCCAGCCAGGCTGGACAGCAGTACAGGCGTGGCAGCAGGTGAAGTTGGGGCAGCCATATTAAACGAGGCCTTTGCTAAGTCAAAGCCCAATGAGCAGGGAATTAAACAGGTGGAGATTGACATACCCGAAATAGACGGCGCAAAGTCTTATGAAGTGATACTTCCCGCTGGTGCATTGAGCGAAGGAGCTACCGGCAAGTTGATTAAAATAAATACCGGCGTTGCGACCCTGACATTGCCCGGGAACATGCTGCAGGCAGCAGACATAGCCGGGGCAGAGAACATTTCTCTGAAAATTAATGCGGCTGACAGGAGCAAGCTTCCTTTGGAACTCCAGTCGCAAATCGGCGACAGGCCGGTAATAGAGCTTGGTTTAAAAATCGATGGCAAAACAGTCCCCTGGAGCAATGAGGACACTGCCGTAACGGTGAGCATACCCTATCAACCGTCAGAAGAGGAACTTGCTGATCCTGAACATATAACGGTATGGTACATTGATGGAAAGGGCAATGTGGTGGAAGTACCGTCAGAAGGTATGACCCAGGCACAGGCACCGTCACCTTCACTACCAGTCATTTTAGTAATTACACAGTGGTCTATGTGGACAAAACCTTTGACGACCTTGGGAGTGTAACCTGGGCAAAGAAGCAAATCGAGGTGCTGGCCTCCAAGGGCGTGCTGAAGGGCGTGTCGCAAACAGAATACGCACCCCAGGCCGCTATCACCAGGGCCGACTACCTGTACTACCTGGTAAGAACTCTGGGGGTTAACGCCAGAGTTGACGAAAACTTCGAAGATATCAAAGGCGACGCCTATTACTTCAGGGAGATCGGCATTGCCAAAAAGCTGGGCATCACCAATGGCACGGGGAATAACAGGTTCAGCCCGGATGAACCCATCACCAGGCAGGACATGATGGTGCTGACCGGGAGGGCGCTGGGGATGCTGAAAAAGCTTGAACTTGAGGGTACGTCCTCAGACCTTGACAGATTTGCCGACAAATCCCTTGTGACGGACTATGCCGTTGAAAGCATTGCCACTTTGGTAAGAGAAGGACTGATTGTGGGCAGCGGGGACAGGGTCAATCCCCTTGGTAAGACAACAAGGGCTGAAGCGGCTGTATTCCTGTACAGGATTTACAATTTAAATTAAAAATACAATAAGGCTGCCGGAACATAGTACAAAGACTACGATAACAATACGGGTAATATGGGGGGTGATAATTTTTGCGGCAGATGAGGCTCTTCATTGCAGTGAACCTGCCTGTTGAAATAAAGAGATCCCTGGGCTCCTTCATCCAGGTTCTGAGAAGATTTCCCCTGGACGCCAGGTGGGTACCAGAGGAGAATCTTCACCTGACCCTTCAGTTCCTGGGCGATACCCCCGAAGAACAGGTCCCGGCTATTGTTCAGGGGTTGAATCTCGTTGCGGGAGAAGTTGCGCCCTTTAAACTTGTAATCAGCGGTGTGGGAGTGTTTCCCTCTGTAGAACGGCCGCGGGTATTATGGGTTGGTGTATCAGGTGAAACAACAGCCCTGGCAGACCTGCACCGGAGGGTTCAGAGAGAGATGGGCCTGCTGGGGTTTGCGGCGGAACAGCGTAAATTTTCCCCCCATCTTACCCTGGCCAGAATACGGTCACCCTGGGATATCAGGAGCCTGCTGCAAAAAGCCGAAGAGTATGCAGAAGGAGTAAAGAACTTTGGAGAAATCAAGGTTGTTTCAATTGAATTGATGCAAAGTGAGCTCCGTCCCGCAGGCGCCAAATATTACGTTCTGGCCAGCATGCCCCTGTCGGGCTTGCCTGCGGTCTAAAAAGAGCTTGCTGAGAATAATATTTTTGCAAGAGGGCCTACTATAATCTAATAACCCCGGTAGTGTTTTCCCGCTGCCGGGGTTTCCTGACCTTGCCTTAGTTTTCAGGCCTGGCAGGATTATCCACCACTTTGTAGAATAATTTAAGATTCATTTCAGGTAAGGTGGTTAAAATATGCTTATCCGCCTGCGTGCCGAGGAACTGGAAAGGCTCAACCTTGCGCCCTACGCTTGCCACAGCAGCAGGAGCAAAGGCAGGCTTCGTCCAGAACCAGAATGTACTGTCCGGACCGCTTTTCAGCGTGACCGTGATAGAATTATACATTCCAAAAGTTTCCGCCGTCTTAAACATAAGACTCAGGTTTTTATCATACCTGAAGGAGATCATTACCGGACAAGGCTAACCCATACCCTGGAAGTAGCCCAAATTGCCCGCACTGTTGCGCGGGCCCTGAGGCTCAACGAGGATCTGGCTGAAGCCGTGGCGCTGGGGCACGATCTGGGTCATACCCCTTTTGGACACGCCGGTGAGGATGCATTAAACGAAGTTTTCGGGCCTGGTTTTAAACACAACGAGCAAAGCCTCCGGGTTGTAGACGTTTTGGAAGGAGGGAGGGGGCTTAACCTGACCTGGGAGGTCCGGGACGGCATCCTAAATCACACGGGTCCGCGCAAACCGGCAACACTGGAAGGGCAGATTGTCAGGATTGCCGACAGGATAGCTTACGTTAACCATGATCTTGATGATGCGATCCGGGGCGGTGTGCTAAGCCTCAGTCAAGTTCCTGCGCAGTGTCTGGATGTCCTGGGAAGGGAGCACCGGGAAAGAATCAATACAATGGTTCTTGACCTGATCGAAACCAACTGGGACAATCCCGGGGAAATTAGAATGAGTCCGGAAGTGGAGGAATCTACGAACCTGTTAAGGGACTTTTTGTTTAAACATGTTTATATTGGTTCCGAGGCCAAACGTGAAGAGTCCAAAGCTATCCACATCGTTCAGAGCCTGTTCCATTACTTTTCTGAGCATGTTGAACTGCTGCCCGGCGAATACCTTCAACGGGCCCAGACCGGAACGGCTGAAAGGGCTGTTTGCGATTATATAGCCGGGATGACGGACAGATTTGCCATCCGCACCTATCAGAAGTACTTTTTGCCGCTGCCCTGGCTGGAATAGGAGGAAAACTGGCCAGGATTATTACTTACATTTTATGGTAATAATATGTAAAAATATTGTCGATTAACGGGAAGGAAAAATATCAGCAGTAGAGAATAGTCTTTTCTATAACAAAAATTAGAATAATTTTATTGATTATTTTCATTACTGCACGTGCAGGACTCTTTTATTATTTGTTGAATCATTTGAGTATACAAGTTGATTAGCAGGTGGTCCAGGTGGGCTTTATTCCTGATGAAATAATTGAAACAGTCCGCCTTCGATCTGACATTATAGAGGTGGTTTCCCGCTACGTTCAATTGAAAAAAACAGGCAAAAACTATACTGGCTTATGTCCTTTTCACCGGGAACGCACACCTTCTTTTACCGTTACGCAGGAAAAGCAGATTTTCCACTGTTTCGGTTGCGGTGCAGGGGGTGATGTTTTTCGTTTCTTAATGCTAAAAAACAACATGAGTTTTTACGAAGCGGTGGGTTTTTTAGCGGAACAGGCCGGTATAGCCATACCTTCAGACACAAGCCCTGTTCAGAAAGAGATAGATCGAGAACGGGAGAGCTTGCGGCAAATTAACAGCCTGGCAAAGGATTATTTTCACCACACCCTGAAGCACCACGAAGCCGCTGCCGTTGCAAGGCGGTATCTGGCTGGCCGGGGCATTACCCCGGAGGTGCTCGAGCTTTTTCAGATAGGTTTTGCTCTTCCGGGTTGGGATAACCTGGTGAGTTTTTTGGGCAGGCAGGGTTTCCGGCCTGAAGATGCGGTCAGGGCCGGGCTGGGTATTAAGAAAGCCGGCGGTGGTTACTATGACCGGTTCCGTAACCGGATCATTTTTCCAATATGGGATGCTGCCGGGCGGGTTACCGGTTTTGGCGGGCGGGTTCTTGATAACTCCCAACCGAAATACATAAATACTCCTGAGACGGCTTTTTTCAGCAAGGGGCGCAATCTTTACGGGTTGCACCTGGCCAGGAGCGCTATCCGGGAGAAAGGCTGTATTATCGTGATGGAGGGTTACATGGATGTAATCACTGCCCACCTGCAAGGGGTAACCAACGCTGTGGCTTCTCTGGGAACTGCCCTTACTGCGGAACAGGGCAGGCTCCTCTTGAACTACAGCAAAAACGTAGTTATCGCTTATGATGCCGATGCGGCAGGCGTGGCTGCTACCATCCGCAGTCTTGACCTTCTGCAGAATTTGGGCGGCCAGGTCCGGGTTTTAAGTATCCCGGACGGAAAAGACCCCGACGATTATCTCCGTAACTACGGCCGCAACGCCTGGGAAAGGCTTCTGGATACAGCCCCTTCCCTGATTGAATATAAGTTGCGGCAAGCTATTTTAAACCAGGGGGTAAAAACCGTATCTGATAAGCTGAGCATTTTAGAACAGGTATTACCCAATATTAATGGTTTGAAAAGTGAGGTTGAAAAAGAAGAAGGACTTAAAGCAATTGCCAGGGAATTGAATTTGAGCTGGGAAACAGTTATAGGTGAATATAAGCGTTTTAAGACGAACAAGGGCAAAAAATGGACATTTTCGGATAATATTGTTAAAACCAAGCATACTATAGTAGACAAAATGGATAAAATGGATGCCAGGAGCAAGGCTGAAACTGTTATTTTGCAACTGGTGCTGAATAACCCTGAAATGGGGAAGATTGTTCTTGATAAAATGGGGCAGGTGCCCTTTAAAAATAAAACTTATCTTAAAATATTTAAACGATGTCTGGAAGGGGCCGGGCGGCCACTTTACCGGCCCGTAGAAATTCTTAAAGACCTTGAGGATGAGGAAAAGAGTTTGTTGAGTTACCTGCTGGCCCAGGAAATTCCCGGGGATGACCCGGTTCAAATAATGAACATCTACCTGGAATCTATCAATCGCTGTTATCGGCAGGAACGCAGGAAAAACCTTTTGCAGGAAATCAGCAAATATAAAAATACAGAAAATGGCCTGCCTGATCATGATTTGCTGCGCGAGTATATGCTGCTTCAAAGGATTGAAGATGCTGAAATAGCGGGTGATCAGGTTAGAATTGACCAATTGCTGCAGGAATACCGGCAATTTGTGTCAAATAACTAGAAATACCCTAGAGAGGGGATTGGTGGCTAGTGAGGGAAGAGCCGAAAACTGACGGTGTTATGGAATTAATCGAAAAGGGGAAAAAGCGAGGTGTCCTGACCTACACCGAGATCATGGACAGTCTCCAGGGAGCTGACCTGACACCCGAACAAATAGATGATATATACGAAAAGCTGGCGGGAATGGGTATAGAGGTCGTTCAGGAAGCTCCGGAAATTGAGCCTGTTGACGGTGTACCAGTAGAAACTCCACCTGAAGAAGTGGAAGTTGACCTGACTGTCCCGGAAGGTGTTGGGATAGATGATCCTGTCCGCATGTACCTTAAAGAAATAGGGCGGGTTCCGCTCCTTACGCCAGAAGAGGAAGTGGAACTGGCAAAGCGTATGGAGAAAGGTGACGAGGAAGCTAAAAGAAGACTGGCGGAAGCAAACTTAAGACTGGTCGTGAGTATTGCCAAGCGTTATGTGGGCAGGGGCATGCTTTTTCTGGACCTGATTCAGGAAGGCAATTTGGGCCTGATTAAAGCTGTAGAAAAGTTTGACTACAGAAAAGGTTATAAGTTCAGCACTTATGCTACCTGGTGGATTCGCCAGGCCATTACCAGGGCCATTGCGGATCAAGCCAGAACAATCAGGATCCCAGTGCACATGGTGGAAACCATCAATAAATTAATCCGGGTATCCCGGCAGCTCTTGCAGGAACTTGGACGCGAGCCCACTCCTGAGGAAATTGCCAGTGAAATGAATATTTCCGAGGAAAAGGTCAGGGAAATCATGAAGATTGCCCAGGAACCGGTTTCTTTAGAGACACCCATCGGAGAAGAAGAAGATTCCCATTTAGGGGACTTTATCGAGGACCAAGATGCCAGGGCTCCTGCTGAGGAAGCGTCATTTACTCTTTTGAGGGAGCAGCTGGACGAAGTGTTAAAAACCTTAACCGAGCGGGAACAGAGGGTTTTGCGCCTGCGCTTCGGACTTGATGACGGGCGTGCCCGCACTCTGGAAGAGGTGGGTCAAAAGTTTGGCGTCACCCGGGAACGCATCCGGCAAATCGAAGCCAAAACGCTGCGCAAGCTTCGCCACCCCAGCCGGAGCAAAAAATTAAAAGACTATCTGGATTAAAATCACTCAGACATAAATCTTGACTGCATTTAAAAACTAGCGTATAATAGCATTTGCCGATGTTCCTCGATAGCTCAACGGTAGAGCAACCGGCTGTTAACCGGTAGGTTGTAGGTTCGAATCCTACTCGAGGAGCCACTCTTTCGGGCCTATAGCTCAACGGTAGAGCATCCGGCTCATAACCGGCTGGTTCCAGGTTCGAATCCTGGTGGGCCCACCATTTGGGAGGTGAGAGGTGAGAGGTTAGAAGTGAGAATCTAATCTGTTCTCTCACATCTCACTTCACATATCCCACATCACACATGGCCCCTTGGTCAAGTGGTCTAAGACACCGCCCTTTCACGGCGGTAACACGGGTTCGAATCCCGTAGGGGTCACCATATAAGGGCGATTAGCTCAGCTGGGAGAGCGCCTGCCTTACAAGCAGGAAGTCGGCGGTTCGAGCCCGTCATCGCCCACCAGATGTAAAAGCAACAGTTCCGGAGCTTACCTCCGGAACTGTTGCTTTTTTGTGCCTGAAACATGAACATCCCTTAACAGTAGTTAGTGGTTATGAAATAGGTAGGAATTTGGCCGTGGAACCTTTCACCCGGGCAGCTGGTTTTAGGTGGCGGGCCTGTATCGAAGAGGCTCCAGTGTAAGTCATACCCTCCGGTGCTGGTATATATTTTAAAGTTCCTATGCATTATATTAGCCAGGACAGCATTTAAGGGGGACAAAAAAATGATAAATAGGATTCTCAAGAAATTGTTGCCTATCCAAACTACGGAAGCAGAGCTGCCCATGCACGCGGGGGAGATTTATTACCTGTGGGAAGGTCTAACTTCTACCTACAAATTAATAGGTATAGTGGAATTAAATCTCATGAACACTGAAGATGTTCAACTGCAGACGTATTTAAAGGGGTTGATCACTGCTACATTCTTGCATCATATTAAGAAGTTGGAAAATGCTCTTAAAAGCGAAGGTTTTACGGTTCCGCCGCGCCCCTCCTCCAAAACCCTGCAGGGAGGACCGGGAATAGGACAGGAGGTCAAGTTTACCGATAAGGAAATTATCAAGAACATAGTAGGTTTCGGGCAGGTCTATATAATGCTATATATCCGTGCCGTTATGGCTTGCACCAGAGAATCAATCCGTAGTATTTTTCTAGATTTGATGGGGGATTATATTAAAGCTTACAAATTTTTATTGGGTTTCGGGAAAAAAAGAAATCTATTTGAGCCACCTCCACCGGCTACTGCCAAAAAGGGCAGTTTAAATATGGCAGAGGTTGGGATAATCTGGGATGAACTCACTGCCAGGTACCTGAGCAAGGTGAATATGGAAATTTATCTTGCCAGTACAAAGGATAAGGACCTTATTAACCTGCTCAAATGGGGTCTGAAAGAGATCGTAGAGCCTCATATGGTACTGCTGGAAAATATCCTTAAAAATGAGGGTATTACCATTCCCCCCCGGCCTCCGGTACGGCAGTTTCAATACTCTCCGGGACAGGTCAAAGATTAGGATAAGTGATGATGAATTGCTGAGTATATTGACTGTGGCTTTTCAGGCGGCAGTTGAATTGCACGTTAAGGCCTTTACAGTGGCTTATAGAGATGATTTGATAGAAATCTGTGAAAAATTATTATACGATGAGCTGAAAGGATACGATAAATGCTTAAGTTTGGCCAAAACAAGACAGGTTTTAGTAAACCCGCCTGTGGTAAGTTCATACCGAATATAGATGAATGCAAAATCAAAGCAGGTAGGGAACCACCTGTTCGTAAAAAGTTTTAAAAATAATATAGAATATATGTATAACCGGCATATTAGGACGCAAATTAAATGAAAAACACATTACAAGGAGAGGATAACAACATGGAATCACCGCAACAAACGATCTCCACAGTTATGACCAATTACCGTAATTTCCAGGGCAACTTCAATCTGGATAAATCCGGTTTCGATCCCAGGATGCCGGGTCATGTTACCCACCACCAGATGATTACCCGCCAGCAGCCCCGTACTGTTAAAGCTATCGGCGCGGGTATCGGCCTGCCCGAGGAGGTTCGCCGCGAGATGGCGCTGATGCTGGATGATCATCAGTGTGCCCTGTCCGTGGCTCTGCACCAGTACAACAAGCATCACTGGATGTCCGAGGGAGCGGAGGGTTTTATCAGCCTGCACGAACTACTTGAAGAGCACATTGCTAAAACTCAAAAGCATATTGACATGATCGGCGAGCGGGTTGCACGTTTGGGCGGTGTGCCCACTGCTCATCCCGTGACCCAGCACGAGCTTTCTTATATTAAGCATGAGGTTGAAGGCCGTTACAGCATCAGGGATTTTTTGCGGAACGACCTGGAACACGAGTTGAAAATTCAGGAAATGTTGCGTAAAACAATCTCACGGGCGCACGAACTGAAAGATTTTGGAACGGTACAGGTGCTGGAGGAAGTTTTAGTGGACCGGGAGGATTTGGGTTATCATCTTTACAGTGTTCTTGAGGACGATACTCTTGTACGGGGCATGGACCATCTCATGGATAAAAGGGATGACCGTGCCGGTGATCGCCCCATGAACCCGGATACCCATCTCCAGTAATACTCGACAGGACCTTATCAGTGAAATAATTGCATTCTGCAAGCAAAACAGGTACACCGGTTACAGAGAAAGGACCCTCCTTTGTAACCGGTGTACCTGTTTAAACCAATAAGGTCTATAGTAATGTATATTTGATAGGTTGTTAAGGAGGGCTAACCCGGCAGGGCACATAAAGGTTTTTTTTAGACTTGATCCGGACTTTTTATTTGCTATAATAAAATTTGAGCTGGACGACATAATAATTTAAACCATAGGGTAAGTATCCAGGATTGATCTCAAGATTTAAACGCCCTTGAAGGATTGCCGGACGGTCACAGGCAAACTTGCTGATCTGGCGGTCCATACTTTATGGGATGCATTGTAAAATTATAGTTTACCCGTAATTACCTGAATAAAGCTGTCCGCTAACAGCTTGACGCTGGTGTAACAGTGCTTGCTTGAAAATAAAAGGCTTTAGCAAAATATTTAATCAGCACAAGGTGGTTAATGCGCATGGGTTTGGATGAGCAAGTGGAAAAAAAATATATTCTGGACATGGTGGGTAAATACAGCGACACTGTTATTGATCACGCCCGGAATCCCCGGAATGTTGGAAATATCCCCAACCCTGACGGTTTTGCCCAGGAAGAAGGGGAATGCGGAGATACTCTTGCAATCTGGCTAAGCATCAAGAATAACCGGATTGACAGGGCAACTTTCTGGACGGATGGATGCGGGACATCTATCGCCTGCGGCAGCATGGTTACTGTGATGGCCACCAACCGTACAGTAGAGGAAGCCTTGAGAATTAAACCCGAGGATATCCTGGATGAGCTTGGCGGGCTTCCGGAGGACCATGTTCACTGTGCCGTTCTGGCTGCCCATACTCTGAATCAGGCTTTGAAGGATTACCAGGAGACGGCCAATGCTCCCTGGAAAAGGCTATATAAAAACTGAACCGGGTCAGTTTGATAATTACCCGGCATATATAGAGCCCTGCAAGGTGCTTTAAAGAAACTATCCCCGCTGCTTTTGAAAGGCATACTGTTATATGTTTAACTGGTCCACTAATAATTCTAAATCTGGGTAGTTTTTTACCCAGTTTTTTTGTGAAAAAGTTTTAAGCCAGTTGAGTTTCCATCAGGCTGGAATACAATTAGTCCCGTGTTTTGGATTTTATTATTAACAAATATTTTTAATGCTATGGTAAAATGTTTGTTAAGTGGACCTAACTAAATTTTCCCTTAACAACCGGTTGATAAAAATATTAATTATAATTACTTACTGGTTTAAGGAAAGGATTTATCATGAAAGCTTATCTGGGTCTTGACGTTGGTTCGGTCAGCATAAATATAGTTGTTATCGATGAAGCCGGGGAGGTGCTGACCGGCCAATACCTTCAAACAAAAGGCAGGCCTATAGCCGTCATCCAGGAAGGGATGAAGATAGCGCAGAAATCCCTTGGCAATGGTGTAGAAATCGCCGGTGTTGGAACCACGGGAAGCGGACGCTACCTGGCGGGGGTTATAGTAGGGGCTGATGTGATTAAGAATGAGATAACTGCCCATGCTGTTGCTGCTTCCATGCTGGTTCCCGGTGTTCAGACGGTTTTTGAAATTGGTGGCCAGGACTCAAAGATTATTATCCTCAGGAATGGTATCGTTACTGATTTTGCCATGAATACAGTTTGCGCAGCAGGTACAGGTTCCTTTCTTGACCAGCAGGCTGCACGCCTCAATATTCCCATCACAGAGTTTGGCAAGCTGGCCCTGCAGTCAGAAACGCCGGTCCGGATTGCCGGGAGATGTACGGTTTTCGCAGAGTCCGATATGATTCACAAGCAGCAAATGGGCCATAGTCTACCTGATATAATCAGGGGCCTGTGCGAAGCCCTGGTGCGGAACTACCTGAACAACGTCGGCAAGGGCAAGGAAATACTGCCACCAGTTGCCTTCCAGGGGGGCGTTGCTGCCAACGTGGGGATTATAGCTGCCTTTGAAAGAGCTCTCGGTATGCCCATACACATACCAAAGCATTTCAATATCATGGGAGCAATTGGAGCAGCGCAGTTAGCCAAAGAAGAAATTGCCAGAAAGAAAACCACATCTTTTAAGGGCTTTCAAATCACAGACCTTCCCTACCGGACCGGTAGCTTTGAATGCGACGGTTGCTCCAACGTGTGCGAGGTGGTAGAAATTTTCGAAGGCGACAAGGTTATCGGCCGTTGGGGATACCGCTGTAATAAGTGGGACCTTGTGTAACTGGTTAATCGTTGCTTGATAAATCTTTCCTATTTCCTTAAAGTTGCTACCAGCCTCTTTGGATTTAGAAGCAAGTCCAGCCCGCTATTTATATCGGGAACAACAAGCCTGGCTTTTTGCAGTGCCGTAAATGATGCACCCTCGGGGCCCACAACTGCGATACCCAGAGCGGAACGCTCCAGCATCAGGGCATCATTGGTGCCGTTACCAATTGCAACGACAGATTCCGGCCCCAGTGCCTGGACAAATTTACCTTTTTCCAGCATTCCTTCCCCATCAGCAAGAACATGGATCCTGCCGTTAATTCCCCGGCAGGATGTTTTACATTTTCCGAAGGTATCCGCAGTTATGATATGCACGTCCAAAAGTTCTGCAAGCCGGTTGAGCCTGCTTTCCACACCGGGGATTAAGACCCCGTCACAGGCCAGTGTGCCGTTATAATCCAGAACCAGGTGCCTGAAGATAAGGGGTTTTTCCCCCGGAAGCGTAACTGTAATCATTTTTTCTCCTTTTCAGGTACTGCCCAAACGGTTTGTATACTATTTTATTGATCTATTTAACGAAGTCAAGAAAAGGGCTGGAATGGTTTGTGTCAAGTCAATGTGGGCCTTTCCCACTTTATGGAACTCTCTCCAATAGTTTGGTTTCTTTTTTTGTTAGCTCAGTTGAATCCCGGGCCGACTCAGTTGCGCAAAGAATCGATTTAAGCCAT
>Ga0208693_1001147_pt1 | contig 19674 bp, 17 predicted proteins | sample AD_UKC071_MetaG_FD_184438 | JGI IMG/M metagenome (GOLD analysis project Ga0208693, IMG submission 184438) | Active sludge microbial communities of municipal wastewater-treating anaerobic digesters from USA - AD_UKC071_MetaG (SPAdes) (version 2) | ecosystem: Engineered > Bioreactor > Anaerobic >... | reverse complement strand
ACGTCGACGGCAAGCTGATGTACAGCTTCGACCGCGCGACGGACGACGTCCCGCTGCGGCCGTACATCTGGGCGACGCTCGAGCGCCGATGACCGCCGTTCTCAACAGCGCCGGCCCGGACGCCGGGGCGGTCTGGCACTACGGCGATCCGCTCGGCGAGCAGCGGGCCGCCGAACGCGGCGAGGCGGGCATGGACCTGTCGCATCGCCCCACCTTTCGCATCACGGGTCCGGATCGGCTGACCTTCCTGCACGCCATCACGTCGCAGGACTTCCGCGCCATCACCCCCGGCGAGCACGTCACGGCGTTCATGCTCGACCACACCGGACGCATCCTGGCCGCGTTCGGCGGCGTCGACGACGGCGAGACGTTCTGGGCGCACACCGAGCCCGGACGCGGCGAGGCCCTCGTCGCCGAGTTCAACCGACTGCGTTTCGCGTCCAAGATTGAGGTTGAGCTGGCACCCGAGCGGGCGCTGGTCGCCACGGACGCCATGCGCATCATCCCCCGCGAGCAGATCCCGGACGCCCTCGCCGGACGCGTCCTCGCGGGTACCTGGGCCATGGACGCGCTGCGCATCGCCGCCGGCCACCCGCGCATCTTCGTCGACACCGACGAGGCGACGATCCCGAACGAGCTCTTCATGCCGGACGGCGACCGCCTGGGCATGGGCGTCCACCTGAAGAAGGGCTGCTACCGCGGTCAGGAGACGGTGGGCCGCACCTTCACCATGGGGCGTCCGCCGCGTCGGCTGACGCGCCTGCACCTGGACGGCTCGACCGGCGAGATCCCCGACGTGGGGACTCCGCTGACGGCGTCCGGTGTCGTCGTCGGACGCCTCGGCCAGACTGCGATTCACCACGAGTTGGGCCCCATCGCGCTCGGGCTCGTCAAGCGCAACGTCCCGGTCGACACCACCCTGGACGCCGCGGGCGTCGCGGCGTCCCAGGAAGTCATCGTGGACCCCGAGGTCGGGCTGCACTTCCGTCCGGGACCGCTGCCGGGCGAGGTGCCCGGGCGCCGGCTCAAGTAGCGATCAGCGGATGACCCGGATGGCGTCCGCGGGCACCCCGAGCAGCGCCGTCCGGTAGGCGGCCTCTTGGTCGGGGGTGGTGAACAGCACGACCTTGCCCTTGATCATCGGCTCGCGCAGCGGGCCCGCCATGCCGACCGACGTGGACGCCTTGGTGTTCAGCATGTCGACCAGGAGCGCGGACGTCCCGTTGGAGTAGGTGCCCCGAATGGACGCCGCCAGCACGCTGTCGCGCAGCACGTTTCCGGGGTCGGTCTCGAGCGCGACGATCGCGTACTGGTCGGGGGCGAGGCGTCCGGACTCGGCGATGGCGGACGCAAAGCCCGGCCGGTCCTTCACCTGGTTGCGGATGGTGCCCGGCATCGGTGGGATGTCGTCGCCCGCCACCGGGCCCTGGATGGGCAGCCCGAACGTGAACATGGCGATCACGCCGGCCGCGGCGGCCACCAGGCGGCGTCCGGTGAGTTGCAAGCCAGCCCGCGGCGGGAACCAGCCGCCGATCAGGGCGACCGCCATCGCCAAGTACACGGACGCGAGCACGACGAAGCCGTCCTGCAGCTTGGCGGGGTAGTAGCGCACCTGGCCGAACTCGTAGAACTGCCCGAGAGCCAGCACGACGTACACGACCATCAAACCGAGCAGTGCCGCTCCGACCACTCCGAACCGCAACCGGACGCCCCGGCGCAGCCCGTGGCGTCCGCCGCGCCACACGGCCCAGCCGAGTCCGAACAGGACGAACGCCACCGCCAACGTGAACTGGTGAGCGAGCACGCGCGAGATGCCGCCGGGGGCGTCCGCGAAGCTCGGCGGGATCGCCTGGACCACCCACAGCACCTGGACCAGGCACACCGCGGCCCCGATCGCGGCGACCACCAGGCAGGTGATGATGCCGATCCGGGTGCCCAGCCAGCGCCGGCGCTCGATCGGAAGCGCGATGGCGCACGCCATCAGTCCGGCGAGCGCCCCCATCGGCAGCCAGCTGCCCGCGGCGACGGTCACGGCCGCGACCAGCAGCGAGAAACGCCAGGCGTTGAACACGCGCGGCATGCTCACCACCGTGCTCATGACGACCATGACCATGGCGAGCGTGAAGGGGAAGTTGTAGTGGGCGTCCACCATGCCCAGCGAGCCCGGTCCGGCGATCATGACCGACCCGGCGAGCCCGGCGCCGATGCTGGCGGTCAACTGGTTGCGCCGGACGGCGATCAGGGACGCCACCGCGGACGCCGCCACGACCGCGCCCACCACGCCGAGGAAGCCGGTGATCCGGACGAAGGCCAGGAGCTCCGTCGCCACGTCTGCGGGCGCGTGGCCGAGCAGGTAGGTCATGAAGGCCTCGGCCGTCGCGTGGTAGCCCGCCGGATACTCGGTGAAGCTGTACTTGGTGCCGTCCGGCGCCGGCGGCAGGTGCCGGATCAGGACGCCGTTGTGCCGCATCGCCACGTCGATGAACGAATGGGACGAGTTGTCCCACTGCAAGCTCCAGTAGGCGAAGGCGGCCCGGCTATCGGGGGCGAGCACCATGTACGACAGGTTCGCGGTCGCGAGCGCGGCCACGCCCGGCACCGCCACCAGATCGGCAATGTTGATGCGCGGCAGCAGACGCCGCTGCGACCCCTCGCGGACGACGCGGGCGATCCAGTAGCCCAGCGCGCCACCGATGACGGCCGCGATCAGGTCGCCGTGCGGCATCGCTGGGCTGGGCACCATCCAGGTCAGGAAGCACAACGCCGACAGGATCGGCACCATGCGCAGCACCCGGGCCGCCAGGCCGTGCGCCGAGGGGATCGTCAACGCGCTGATCACCAGCAGCCCGATCAGCACCACGCCCGGCAGCACGCTCGTGGCGGCCAGCAGCCCGTAGACGACGGCGCCGACCGCGGCACCTGCGACGTCGGTGAGGGGCGGACGCCGCGTCGCACGTCCGTTCTCGGGGGTGTGCGTCGTCATGAGTCCTTCCGTCACGCGGTCGAGGGGGCGTTCCCGAGCCTAGCGAAGCGCGCGGGAGCGCCAGAGTTCGACCTCCGCCTCGGCGGCCTCGGCGTCGTCCTCGGCCGCCAGCAGGTCCTGCTCGGCTTCGGCAAGCGCGGACGCCAGTTCATCGCGTCGGAACTGGGCTGCAGCCAGGACGCCGCGGGCTGCGGCCGCGCGCCCCTCGGCCTTGGCGAGGGCTCGCTGTGCCCGCTGCTGTGCCGGTCCAGCCGTCGGGGCTTCGACAGGCTCAGCCACCGGAGGTTTGGCGGGCGCGTCCACCGGGCTGCTCGCCGGGGTCGTTCCCTGAGCTGGTCGAAGGGTCTTGTCGAGTGCGTTGCGAAGGGCTTCGACAGGCTCAGCCATCGGGACCTGGACAGGCTCAGCCACCGGCGCGCCAACAGGCTCCGCCGGCCCAGTCTCGGTACCGCGTGGTTCTCGATCGTCTCCAGGGGGTGTTTCGAGGCCATTGTCGGCATCGACAACCACGCTGTGCCCAAGACTCTCGGCCGCCGCGCCCAACGCGCTCCCGAGGTCGCCGTAGGCAAGCGGCCGGTCGAGGCGGCCGGCTTCCACGGCCGCCGCGGCGTCGGCGTCCGACAATGAAGCCCGCAGCGTCGACCGGACCTCCTCGAGCCCGGCCGGGCTGGCCGTGATGCCGAGGTGCGCGAGGTGAGCGGTGAGGTCCGACAGGACGCGCCGCTCCAGCTCGGCGCGCCGCGGCCCGAGCGCGACGACCGTCTTGAAGTCCAGCGCGGACTGGGCGGCGCGCAACTGGCGTCCGAGTTTTAGAAACTCCACCAGCGACGTGAGGCGCGCCCGCGAAGCCACGTTGACGTACCAGGCCCCGAAGGTCGGACGCCGCAGCGCCTTGAGGGCGTCGGCGAGCGCGCGGTCCTTGTCCGCCCGGGCCTGCTTGACGAGGGCATCGCGGCGGGCGACGAACTCGGCGGGGTCCCCGGCGTACAACTCGTCGGCGATCGGCATGGCGCCCATCCTGCCGGACGCCGCGGCGTCCGCCTCGTCACTGCTGCATCAGTTGCGCCCTAGGCGCCACCTTTGCCGCATTGAACAACTCAGGCCGCGCTCGCGGGCGACGCAGGGGTCAGCGGCGAACTGTGCTGGGTCGGGACCATCGCCGGACGCGCGCGCTCGGCCTCCCCAGCCCGGTAGACGCCGTCGAGGGTGTAGATCGGACGGTCCTGCACCTCGCGGTAGATGCGGCCGATGTAGCTGCCCAGGACCCCCAACATCAGCAGGTTGATCCCGCCCATGAACAGGATCGCGATCATCGTGAGCGACCAGCCCTGGACGAGGTCGCCCGGGAAGAACAGCTTGTGCAGGACGACCTCGATGATCCAAAGTACCGAGAACAGCGACACCGCGACGCCCACCCGGGTCATGATCGTCAACGGGAAGGTCGAGAACCCGAGGACGCCGTCCACCGCCAGCTTGATCATCTTGGGCAGCGGGTAGTGGGTCTCGCCGTGCAGGCGCTCGTCGCGGTCGAACGGCACGGCGATCTGGTTGAAGCCCAGCGACGCCACGATGCCGCGCATGTAGCGGTCGTGCTCGCGGTACTTCTTGATCTCGTCCACGACCTTGCGGTCCATGAGGCGGAAGTCGCCGGTGTTGCGCGGGATGTCCACGTCGCCGATGCGGGCGAGCAGTCGGTAGTAGGCGGACGCCGTGACCCGTTTGAAGAGTCCGTCCTTGCGGGTGCGTCGCTGGGCGTAGGCGACCTCGTAGCCCTGCTCCCACCGGGCGATGAGTTCCAGCGCGACGGACGGCGGGTCCTGCAGGTCGGCGTCCATGATGACGACGGCGTCGCCGGTCGCGTAGTCGAGCCCGGCGGTGATGGCCTTCTGGTGGCCGAAGTTGCGCGAGAAGTTGACGAGCGTGACGCGCGCGTCGGCGTCCTGGATCGCCCGGAGGCGGGCGAACGTGTCGTCGCCGGAGCCGTCGTTGACGTAGACGAACTCGAGGTCGTAGGGGAGTGCTGCGGTGGTCACCTTGATGGTGCCGTGGAACAGGTCGACGTTGACACCCTCGTTGTAGAAGGGCACCACGAAGGAGATGCGCTTGCGAGCCTCGGCTGTCATGGTCCGAACGTACGGACGCCGCCTGTGCCGGGTCTGCGTCGGACCTGTGGGTCCACTATGCGCCGTGCCCGGCCCGCCGGGTCGGACGCCTCGAACGCTAGGACGCCTCGGTCGCCTTCTTCGCCCGGTTGCGGATCTTGGCGCGATCGTTCATGTCGAGGGTGACCTTGCGGATCCGGACGTCCTTGGGGGTGACCTCGAGGCACTCGTCGGACGCGCAGTACTCCAGCGACTGCTCCAGCGACATGCGGCGCGGCGGGATCAGCCGCTCGAGCTCGTCGCCGGTCGAGGAGCGCACGTTGGTGAGGTGCTTCTCCTTGGTCGGGTTGACGTCCATGTCGTCGGCGCGGGCGTTCTCACCGCAGATCATGCCCTCATAGACCTCCTCGCCGGGTCCGACGAAGAGGGTGCCGCGCTCCTGCAGATTGAACAGTGCATAGGACGACACGGACCCCATCCGGTCGGCCACGAGCGAGCCCGTCTGGCGGTTCCGCAGGTCGCCGAACCAGGGCGCGTAGCCCTCGGACACGTGGTGCATGATGCCCGTGCCGCGGGTCTCGGTGAGGAACTCGGTGCGGAACCCGATCAGCGCGCGAGCCGGGACGATGTACTCGACGCGGACCCAGCCGGTGCCGTGGTTGACCATCTGCTCCAGGGACGCCTTGCGGACGCCGAGCATCTGCGTCACCGCGCCGACGTGCTCCTCGGGGACGTCGATCGTGAGCCGTTCGGTGGGCTCGTGCACCTTGCCGTCGACGAGCCGCGTGACGACCTCGGGCTTGCCCACGGTGAGCTCGAAGCCCTCGCGGCGCATCATCTCGACCAGGATCGCGAGCTGCAGCTCGCCGCGTCCCTGGACCTCCCACGTGTCCGGACGCTCCGTCGGCAGGACGCGGATCGAGACGTTGCCGACCAGCTCGGCGTCCAGGCGCGCCTTCACGAGGCGGGCCGTCAGCTTCTTGCCGACCTTGCCGGCGAGCGGAGAGGTGTTGATGCCGATCGTCATCGAGATGGACGGCTCGTCCACGTGGATCAGCGGCAGCGCCTTCGGGTCGCTCGGGTCGGCCAGGGTCTCGCCGATCGTGATCTCGGGGATGCCCGCGACCGCGATGATGTCGCCGGGGCCCGCTGAGTCGACCTGGACGCGCTCGAGGGCGTCCGTCATCAGCAGTTCGGACAGACGAACGTTGGACGCCGTCCCGTCCCGCTTGATCCAGGTCACCGTCTGCCCGCGCTTGATCTCGCCCTCGGCGATGCGGCACAGGGCGAGGCGTCCGAGGTAGGGGGACGAGTCGAGGTTCGTGACGTGCGCCTGCAGCGGCGCGCCTTCGGTGTAGGACGGCGCCGGGATCGTCGACAGGATCGTCTCGAACAGCGGCTCGAGGTTCTCAGAATCGGGCATGGTCGCGTCCGCGGGAGCGGTCAGGGACGCGCGTCCGGCCTTGGCTGCGCAGTACAGGATGGGGAAGTCGAGCTTGTGCGCCTCTTCGTCGTCGACGAGGTCCATGAAGAGGGCGTAGACCTCGTCCACGACCTCGGCGATGCGGGCGTCCGCGCGGTCGACCTTGTTGATCACGACGATGATCGGCAGGTGCTTGGCGAGCGCCTTGCGCAGCACGAATCGGGTCTGCGGCAGCGGACCCTCCGAGGCGTCCACCAGCAGCAACACGCCGTCGACCATCTCGAGCCCGCGCTCCACCTCGCCGCCGAAGTCGGCGTGGCCGGGGGTGTCGATGATGTTGATGGTGACGTTCTCGCCGCCGATGACGTGCTTGACGGCGGTGTTCTTCGCGAGGATCGTGATGCCCTTCTCGCGCTCGAGATCCATCGAGTCCATGACGCGAATGTTGACGTCGGCGTTCTCGCGGAAGGCGCCCGACTGCCACAGCATCGCGTCCACCAGCGTGGTCTTGCCGTGGTCGACGTGGGCGATGATGGCGACGTTGCGCAGGTCGGCGCGAGTGGGCATGTGGTGACTTCCTAGGCGTTCGGACGCCGATGGCGCCGGTGAGCGGCCCGGGACGCCGGGCTGGTGCAGTCTACTAGCGCGCCTGGGCGCGCCTGAACACGACCCTGGCGACAGGTTGTGGCGGAAAAGTCTCGCTGAGCGATACCTAGTCCGCCACGAACTGGCTCGGCGCCGGACCTGTCGTCGTCCCCGGACGCAGCCGGACGTCGAACGTCCCGGACGCCACCGGCTCGCCCCGCAGGAGGGCCGCCATCATCCGACCCAGTTCGCGGCCCTTCTCGGCCGGCCGTTGGTCCGCGGTCGTGAGGCGTCCGCTGAACCATGGCGTCTCGACGCCGTCGAATCCGGCCACGCTGAGGTCGTCCGGCACAGCCAGCCCGCGCTCACCCGCGGCCTTGATTGCCCCGAGCGCCAGCAGGTCGGACTGGCACACGAGCGCCGTCGGCGGCTGGTCCGCGTCCAGCAAGAGGGACGCCGCCGCGGCCCCCGCGTCCACCGTCAGGTCGGACGCCGCCGCGATCAGCTCCGGGGTTCCGCCGCCGTCCAGGAAGCCGCGGGCGCGGTCGCGGGTGTCGACGTAGTCCGTGCCGGACGCCTCCGCCGCCGACACCAGCCTCGGACGGGCCCCCGGCGCCAGCGGCATCGTGACGTGCCCGATGCGGGTGTGGCCGAGCCCCCGCAGGTGCTCGACGATCTCGGCCGTCGCCCCCCGGTCCGGGATGGTCAGCTGGACGACACGGTCATCGAGCGGCGCACCCGTGCCCAGCAGCGGAAGCCCGCGCGCGGCGAGGGCGTCCACATCCGGACGCTCCAGCGCGCCGCACATCGCGAACAGAACGGCGTCCATGCTGTGGCTCGACAGCGGCAGCCCGGCCGCCCCCTGCGACTCCGGCAGCAGCAGTAGGCCGTAGCCCTCGGCGTCCAGGAGTTCGGAGAACCCGCCCAAGAGCGCCACCTGATAGGGGTCCGCGAACGCGCCCGCCAGGGTGCCGTCGTAGCTGAGGCCGACGACGCGGGTGCGTCCGGTGCGGAGCTGGGCCGCGCGTGGGTCGGGTCCGGCGTAGCCGAGTTCGGACGCCGCCCGCGCGACTTTCTCGGCGGTCGCGGGGGCGACCGGGCCGCGTCCGGAGAAGACGAGGGACGCCGTCGAGGTCGCCACGCCGGCGCGGCGGGCGACGTCGGCGAGGGTGACGGTCGCGGGCGGACGCGCCTCGTCGGTCGCTCGGGATCGGGCGGTCTCGTCGCTGCTTCGGGCTTGCTCAGGCGTCACGATTACCATAGTATCGAATCGTTTCGATCGAATCGATTCGAGAGGTTGTTCAAGTGTCGGTCCTTTCCCTGGAGCGCAGCGTCATCACCCGCGCGCGCACGGGCGTCTTCCTGGTGTTCGGGGCGTCCGGTGTCGCGTTCTCGTCGTGGGCGTCCCGGCTGCCCGACATCAAGCGCGTGCTCGACCTCACCCCCGGCGAGCTCGGCACGCTGCTGCTGGCCATGGCCGCCGGCTCGGTGATCGGGCTGCCCCTGTCCGGACGCATCATCCGCACCATCGGCACCACCAAGACGGTGCTGTCCGGCATGGCGTCGGCGTCCCTCGGGCTCACCGCCGCCGCGATCGGCGTGGACGTGTTCCACAGCGTCCCGATGATCTGGATCTCGATGTTCCTCGGGGGCCTCGGCATCGGCGTCTGGGACGTCGCCATGAACCACGAGGGCGCCGAGGTCGAGCGCGGCCTCGGGCGCGCGATCATGCCGTGGTTCCACGCCGCCTTCTCGGGTGCGACCGTGGCGTCCGCGCTGCTCGGCAGCCTGCTGACCTGGCTCAAGGTGCCGATCCTGGTGCACATGATCGTGGTCGTGGTCGCGGTGCTCGCTGTCTCGTTGCGCGGTACCTCGTGGTTCCTGCCGATCGAGGACGCCGAGGAGGCCACCGCTCACGCCCAGGGGCGTCCGGCATGGTTCGAGCCGCGCACGCTCGTCATCGGCCTCGTCGTGCTCGCCGCCGCCTTCACCGAAGGTTCGGCCAACGACTGGATCGCCGTCGCGATGGTCGAGGGTCACCATCTGCCGGCCTGGTTGGGCGTCCTTGGGTTCGCCACGTTCCTGGGTTTCATGACCATCGGACGCCTCGCCGGCACCTACGCCCTCGACCGCTATGGGCGCGTCCCGGTGCTGCGGGTCCTGTTCGGACTCGCGATCGTCGGCAGCCTCCTGGTCGTGTTCGGCACTCCGGTGCTGGCGTTCATCGGCGCCGCCCTGTGGGGCATCGGCGCGTCGCTGGGCTTCCCGGTCGGCATGTCGGCGGCGTCCGACGACCCGGCCCGCGCGGCGGCCCGGCTCAGCGTCGTGTCGACGATCGGCTACCTCGCCTTCCTCGGCGGCCCGCCGCTGCTCGGCTATCTCGGCGACCACACCGGCGTCCTGCACGCGCTGCTCGCCGTGGCCGCCTTCTCCGTCCCAGCCCTGCTGGCGGTGCCGGCCGTCCGCGAGCCTAAGGCGTCCTGAGGCCCCTTCTCGGTGTGCCCACCTGGCACCGTTGTCGACAAATGCTCGCCTCCGCCGGATTCGCTCGCCCCAGAGCGTGAGCATGTGCGCGGAGGGGGAGCGTTTGCGCGGAGGTTCAGCGAATCGTCCCGGGGTGAGCGTTTCCGAGGCTTCCATCGACGACAAAGGCCCGGCTCAGCGAACTGAGCCGGGCCTTCGGCGTCCGATTGGTCCGTCGTCAGGCGGACGCCAGGGTTAGTGGTTTTCCTTCAGCGCCTGCGCCACCTCGTGGGGCAGCTCCATGCCGGTCTGGACGCGGCTGTGCTTGCCGGACCACAGGAAGTAGATCGCGAGGCCGATGATGAGCCAGACGATGAAGCGCGCCCAGGTCTCGATCGACAGGTTGAGCATCAGGTAGAGGCACACCAGCGCCGACAGGATCGGGATGAACGGCGAGAACGGCACCTTGAATGCGCGGTGCAGGTCGGGCCGCGACTTGCGCAGCATCGGGACGCCGATCGACACCAGCACGAAGGCCGACAGTGTGCCGATGTTGACCATCTCTTCCAGCATGCCGATGGGCGTCAGCCCCGCGGTGATCGCGCACACCACGGTAACGATGGCGGTGATGACGTACGGCGTCCGGTACTTCGGGTGCACCTTGGCCAGGCCGATGGGCAGCAGGTTGTCGCGGCACATCGCGAAGATGAGGCGCGTTGCGCCGACCATCAGGGTCAACACGACCGTCGTCAGACCGGCCACAGCGCCGGCCGAGATGAGCGTCGCCATCCAACCTTGCCCGTTCGCGGCGAACGCGTTCGCCAGGGCGGCCTTCGGGTCGAGCTTGTCGTAGCGGACCATGCCGGTCACGACCAGGGCCACCGCGCAGTACAGGACGGTGCAGATGGTCAGGGACGCGATGATGCCGATCGGCAGATCCTTCTGCGGACGCTTGGTCTCTTCAGCAGCGGTGGCGACGACGTCGAAGCCGATGTAGGCGAAGAAGACCAGGGACGCGCCGGCGAAGATGCCGCTGACACCGAAGCTGGTGGGGGCGGCACCCGTCATCCACTGCAGGACGGGCTGCGTCCAGGCGAAGCCGGAGGCTGCTCCCTCGACCGGGGCCGGCGGCGGGACGAACGGGGTGTAGTTGGCGGGGTTGATGAACTGCAGGCCCGCGAAGATCACGAACAAGACGATGAACAGCTTGACGCCGACCAGCACCATGTTGACCCGCATGGACTCCTTGATGCCCAGCGTGACGAGGCCGCCGAGGACGACGATCAGCAGGACGGCCATGAGGTCGATGCCCTTGGTCTCGGTGAAGGGGCTGGCGCCGTAACCGATGGCGTCCGGGATGTGAATGCCGAGCTTGCCGAGGAAGACGCCCAGGTAGGCGCTCCAGCCCTGCGCGACGACGGAGGCGCCGAGGAACATCTCGAGGATGAGGTCCCAGCCGATGATCCAGGCGATCAGCTCGCCGAGTGAGGCGTAGGAGAAGGTGTAGGCCGACCCCGACACCGGGATGGTCGAGGCGAACTCGGCGTAGCACATGGCAGCCAGCGCGCAGCAGAAGGCCGCGATGATGAACGACACCACGATGGACGGGCCCGCGACGGTGTGGGCCGCGCGTCCGGTCAGGGTGAAGATGCCCGCGCCGATGACGACGCCGATGCCGAAGACCGTCAGGTCCAGGGCGGTCAGCGACTTCTTGAGCTGGTACTCGGGCTCGTCGGTGTCGGCGATCGACTGCTCGATGCTCTTGGTTTTGAAGAGATCCATCAGGTTGACTCGATTCTTAATAGGGCTCCGTGAAGCCTCGGTCGACCGAAAAACCTACGCTGGTCCGTGGCAGCCCTGCGGGGTTTTCGCTGAAGAAGTGAAGTGAATCCTCACTTTTGGCCGTTGTAGACCCGTCCGGCGGTCGTCGCGCCCAGCAACTGCGGCACGGTGACGAGCGTGTAGCCCTGCGCCTTGAGCTGCGCGATGATTCCTGGAAGCGCCTTGGCCGTGGACGGCTGGATGTCGTGCAGGAGGATGATCGAGCCTCGCCGCACTTCTTTCATGATCAGGGCCGTCGTCAACTGGGGCACCAGGCGACTGAGGCGTCCAGTCTGCAGGCCGCGGACCAGCGACCACCCAAATCCGGCGCCGATAGCGGCGCCCAGGAGATCGCCGTGCGGCAGCGGCAGCATCCAGAGGCTGAACAGGATCCCCGCGTAGCCGACCATCAGCACGACGACCCGCTCCGCCAGCGTCCGCGCGACAGGGAGGGCGATCCCCAGCACGGCCAGCACCACCAGTGCCACCGGTCCCTTCAGGACGCTGGCGAACAACAGCCCACCGACGAGGGCGCCGCCGGCCACCGCGGCCAGGGTCGCAGGAAGCAGGCTCCGCGTGGGGCGAGGCTCTCGCGGCATCACGTCTCCGTCGAATCGGGGTCGAGGGAAATCGCGTGCGCGCGCCGCGAGATCCTCGGCAGCGCGCCCGTTAGCGCTGAGCGAGCAGGTTCAACAGGTAGTCGCCGTACCCCGACTTGGCGAGCTTCTCGCCGCGGGCCGCCAGGTCTGCGTCCGACAGGAAGCCCATGCGCCACGCGATCTCTTCGGGGCAGCCGACCTGGAGGCCCTGGCGGGCCTGGATCGTCCGGACGAAGTTGGACGCGTCGTTCAGTGAGTCGAAGGTGCCCGTGTCGAGCCAGGCGGTGCCGCGGGGGAGGACGCCGACCTGCAGCTTCCCGCGCTCGAGGTAGACCCGGTTCACGTCCGTGATCTCGTACTCGCCGCGCGCCGAGGGAGCGAGGTTCTTGGCGATCTCGCAGACGTCGGTGTCGTAGAAGTACAGGCCGGGGACCGCGAAGTTCGACTTGGGCTGCTTCGGCTTCTCTTCGATCGAGAGCGCCTTGCCGGCCTCGTCGAACTCCACGACGCCGTACGCGGACGGCGTCGAGACCCAGTATGCGAAGACTGCGGCGCCGTCGATGTCGGAGAAGCCCTTGAGCTGCCGACCCAGTCCGGGCCCGTAGAAGATGTTGTCGCCGAGCACCAAGGCCGACTTCTCGCCACCGACGAAGTCGGCGCCGATCGTGAACGCTTGGGCGAGGCCCTTGGGCTCCGGCTGGGCGGCGTAGCTGATCGCGATACCGAACTGCGAGCCGTCGCCCAGCAGCCGCTGGAACGCCTCGGACTCGTGGGGCGTCGTGATCACGAGCACATCCTTGATCCCGGCGAAGAGCAGGGTTGACAAGGGGTAATAGATCATCGGCTTGTCGTACACAGGCACGAGCTGCTTGCTGTTCGCCATGGTGATGGGGTGAAGTCGGGTGCCGGAACCGCCTGCCAAGATGATGCCGCGCATGGGGTGAGTCTTTCAGATCTTTCGCGCCGCGACCTCGACATAGGCGTCCTCGTGGGCCCGAATGCAGCGATCCCAGCCGCCGAAGGACGCCGCGCGCGCCAGTCCCCGAGCCGTGAGTTCCTCGGTGTGGCCCAGGGCTCGCCGGATGCCGTCCGCGACCGACTCGGGGGTGGCGGGATCGAACAGCTCGGCGCCGTCGCCCACGACCTCGGGAATGGATCCCGCCGAGGACGCCGCGACGGGGCAGCCGGACGCCATCGCCTCCAGCGGGGGCAAGCCGAAGCCCTCGTACAACGACGGGAACACCATCAGGCGCGAGGTCTGGTAGAGCCGCTTCAGCTCGTCGAACGTGATGAGTCCGCGGCGGTCGACCCAGTCAGGCACCTCGCCCAGCCGCTCGAGCCCCTCACCGGTCAGGACCAGGCGCAGGTCGGTGTCATCGCGGCGCAGGAGGGCCACGGCGTCGATGAGGGTCCGGTGGTTCTTGTGGGCGTACGGTCGGGCCGGGTACAGCAGCACATTCTCGCGCGGGGCGTCCGAGGGAGTGAACCCGGACGCGTCGAAGCCGAGGTGGATCGACCGCACCTTCTCGGGAGCGACCCCGAGGTGGTCGATGATGCTGTGCCGCGCGAACTCGCTGTCGGTGATGACGAGATCGGCCGCCTTGGCCATCGCCTCGTAGGTGGCCCGGCGGTAGAGGCGCTCGAGGTGCGAGAAGTTGTGGGGCAGGTCGAGGTGCTGCACGTCGTGCACGGTGACGATGCGTCCGACCGAGGACGGCATCGTCGGGATGGCGGTCGTGAACGGGAAGTGCACCACCTGGGCCGGACGCATCCGCGCCCGGATCTGGCGGCCCAGCAGCAGGCCGCGTCCGGTCATGGCCAGCCTCTGCAGGTTGGACGCCCCAGGCGTGATCTCGGGGATCTCGATCTCGTCGATGCCCCCGCTGAAGCCGCCGGCACCGCGCGGGACGTACGCCGTGGCGTCCACCCGCTCGGGGTCGAGGTAGCGGGTCAGGGCGCTGGCGTAGGTCTCGGTGCCGCCCATGGCGCCGCGGACGAGGGTGAGCATCGCCAGGGCGACGGTGATGGCCATGGCGGTCAGTCTAGGAGCGACGTGGACGGACGCCGCAGCGACCAGGCGTGGATGCTGACCCCCAGCAGGGGTCCGACCGCCATCGCCACGAGTGCCCGCTCGACCAGCGGCAGAGGCAGGAAGAGAAGCACGACGGACGCCGCCGCCGCCGTCACCCAGCCCGCCAGATAGTGGCCGTGTCGTTTGGCGGCGATGGCCGCGGGCCCGGAGATGCACATAGCGGCCGTGAGTGACGCGGTCAAAACGATGGCTGCCCCGGTAGGCCCGTCGACGACGTACTTGTTGTTCCAGAGGGCCCCGAGGATGGCTGGTTCGACGAGGTACGCGGCGCCGGCCAGGACGAGCGACAGCAGCGCGAGCCCGCCCAGCATCGTCCAGAGCAGGCGGGTGCGGTCGCCGGGGCGGTCGCGGAAGAGGACCATCAGCCACCCCTGCAACGCCAGGAACGGGATCACCAACGGCGCCCGGGTGAGGTTCACCACGGCGATCAGCGCGGCGACGACGCTCTCAGGCTGGGTCGTCGGGGCGAGGTCCAGGAGGAACGGCAGGCCGCTGGTCAGAACACCGAGCGCCACGGTTCCACCCAGGGTCTTCGCGGTGTTGGCGACGAGTTCGCGGGTGGACACGTCCAGCGTGTAGCGACCCTGGACGCGTCCTCGGAACAGCAGCCACGTGATCGCCAGGGCGACGGGGAAGGGGGCGGCCACGGCCCAGGCCACCCCTGCGGGTCCGGCGGACGTGGCCAGCGCGAGGCCCACCGCGATCAACCTCAAGACGGCGTCGATGATCGTCGTGGTCGCGACCGCCTTCCAGAGCCGCAGCCCGTAGAAGACGCCTGAGAGGCTGGCGATCCCGAGGTAGCCGACGAGGGCGACGATCAGAGCGGCCGCGACCGCCACGGGCTGACGGGGCGCGACCAGCGGCGTCCAGATGGGCGAGGTGATGGCCACCAGCGCCGTCGTTGCCGCCGCCAGGCTGAGGGTGAGCCGCGGCAGGGCCCCTGTGCCCTCGCCGCCACCGGCCCTGGTCGCCCGCGCGACCTCTTGTTGAAGTCCACTCAACGACGCGACGAGCAGGTAAAGCACCGACCAGAACGTCGTGAACTGCAGCAGGGCGGCCGGCTCGGCGATGACGCGTGGGACGAGCGCGAGGATCACGTAGCCGATCCCTCCGGACACGACCGTGGCGATCGTGATGGCGCCGAGCCCCCCGCCCGCCGAACTGGCGGTCGCCGCTGCGCCGGCGTCCGGCTCAGAACCCGAGGATGTCGACACGCGAACATCCTGTCACGGTCGGTGGAGACGCTGACCGGCGGCGATAGTCTCTTCGAGCATGAGCCAACCCACCGGGGCTGATGCGCCCGCAGCTGCGGGCGGCGGCCTCGCCGGACGCCAGGTCACAAGCATCGCGCCCCGGGCGGACGGCATGCTCTTCGGCACCAGGCTCAATCCGCGACACAACAGCCTGAACCTGGTCCGCCTGATCCTCGCCTCCAGCGTCATCGTGCACCACGCGTATCCGTTGATCAGCAAGAGTGACTTCGGCCCCCAGTACTTCGGCGACGGCATCGGGGGCTGGGCCGTCGCGGGCTTCTTCTGCCTTTCGGGCTACCTGATCACGGGCTCGCGGTTCGGGAAGTCGTTCGGCGACTACCTGACGCTGCGCATCGCGCGCATCTACCCCGCGTTCATCATGTGCCTGGTGGTGACGGCGTTCGTCTTCGCGCCCCTCAACTTCTTCCACCAGCGCGGCAACCTGGCTGGATTCTGGAGCACGTCGACGACGCCGGCCGGCTACATCTTCAGCAACCTGACGCTCAAGATGTACTCCTGGGACGCCGCGGGCACGCCCATCGGCGTCCCCTATGCGGCCGTCTGGAACGGCTCGCTGTGGTCGCTGTACTACGAGTTCTTCTGCTACGTGATCGTGGGCATCCTGGGCTGTTTCGCGATCGCGCGGCGATCGCCGTGGCCCGTGGTGATCCTGTGGCTGGTGTCGATCGCGTCCCGCGTCGCCTACCCGAACCTCAGCGGGTACCTCGGCATGGGCTTCGACGGCGAGGTTCTGACGAAGCTCGTCCCCTACTTCCTGGCGGGCGGCGTGCTACACGTGTTCAAGCGCCGCATCGGCATGCACTGGCTGGCCGCCCTCGTCAGCATCGTCCTCTTCGTCCTGTGCATGAAGATCAACGTCTACGCGGGCGGGCAGGTCGGCAGCCTCTTCGCGGCCTACGCCCTGCTGTACGCGGGACATCTCCTGCCCTCGCCCGAGTGGACGCGCGTCCACGACGTCAGCTACGGCATGTACATCTACGGCTTCCCGACGCAGCAGCTGGTCATGACCTTCGCCCCGCGGGTGGGCTTCTTCGGACTCATCGGCATCGCGCTCGTCGGCACGTCGATCTTGGCCTCGGCGAGCTGGTTCCTCCTGGAGCGTCCGATCATCGACCGGGTGCGCGACTCGCTGGTGGCCGAGCACAAGGCCCCGCCACCGGTCGCGCCCCTGGCGGCGCCGCCGACCTAGGCCGGCGGGACGTTCGGCTGCTGCTCGATCCAGTCGCAGAGCCGCCGGACGCCGTCGCGCAGGCTGTACTGCGGCGTCCAACCCAAGATCTCGGACGCCGCCGTCACGTCGGCCCAGGCGTGCCGGACGTCACCCTCGCGGAACTTGCCCGTGATCTCCGGCTGGGGGGCCCCGTAGTACGCCGCGATCTCGGACGCCGCCGTCTCGATCGTCTGGAACTCGCCCGAGCCGATGTCGATCGGGGTGGAGCTCACGGCGTCCGACATTGCCGCCGCGAGAATGGCGGACGCGACGTCGTCGATGAGCACGAAGTCGCGCCGCACCGCGCCGTCCTCGTACAGCGGGATCGTCTTGCCGCCGCGCGCCAGCCGCGCGAACAGCGACAGGATGCCGGTGTAGGGGTTCGACAGGGACTGGCCCGGGCCGTACACGTTCTGCAGCCGGACGATGGCGATCTCCACCCCGAGCGCTGCACCCCACACCTTGAGCAGATGCTCCTGGGTGAGCTTGGTCGCGGCGTAGACCGAGACGGGCGCGGGGGAGACCACGCGGGCGTCCATGGCGACGGGCTCGCCGTCGAAGTCCCAATGGCCGCCCTCGACCATGGCGGCCGTGCGCTGCGGCGGGTAGTAGAGCGACCCGTCCGGACGCCGCCACGCACCCTCGCCGTAGACGGCGCGCGACGAGCTCAGCACGATGCGGCGCGGCAAGCCGTGCCGGTTGAGGGCGTCCATCAGCTGGGTCGTGCCGACCACGTTGACCAGGCCGTGCCGGGACGACTCCGACAGCGACTGACCCGTGCCCGTCTCGGCGGCGAGGTGGATGACGACGTCCGGCCGCACGTCGGCCAGCACGCTGTCCCAGACGGATGCCTCCGTCACGTCCCCGACGACGAGTTCGACGCCGGACGCCAGCGCCGCGGGACGCTCGCGGGTGGCGTGGATCTGCGGGTGCAGGTTGTCCAGGGCCACGACCCGGTCGAACGTCTCGACGAGGCCCGGCGAGAGGGCGCATCCGATAAAGCCGGCGCCACCGGTCACCAGCACTGTGCCTTTGCGCATCATCTCTCCTTGTCAGAGGCCGAAAAGGTGGCGCCCGAGCACACGGGTCGCGGCGGCGTCCCGTCTCATCATCGCCCCGGCCAGCAGGACGCCGGCGTGCAGCCGGGACGTCCAACGGAGTTTGGCGGCGCGCTCGGCGCGGCGCCAGCCGAGGCCGGCCGCCTGCGACGCCGCGAGCGCGAAGTAATCCCGCTCTCCGGCGAACCGAGATCCGTCGACGAGCTTCGCGCTGGACGCGCTGGCCGAATGCCGCCGGTACTGGAAAGCCAACTCGGGGGCGACCAGCAGCTGATCGCCGGCGAAGACCATGTCCATGACCAAGGCGAGGTCCTGGATGATCGGGAAGCCCTCGCGGAAGTCGAAGGCCTTGATCCGGTCGGTGCGGAACGTGAGGGCCGGCCAGTACAGCCAGTCGCCGTGCATGAGGTTGGCGGCCAGGGCCTCGCCGCCCAGCAACTGGTAGCCGCCGCCGTGCGGCTGAACCACGCGCTGCTTCACGGCGTCGACGAGGGTATGGACGACTTTCCCGGTCTCGTCGATGACCTCGACCCCCGGCTGGATGATCGCCGCGCCGGGGAAGCGCGCGTGGGCGTCCAGGATCGTCCGGACGTAGTTCGGCAGCAGCCGATCGTCGCAGCCGAGCATCATCATCAGGTCCGCGGACGCCCGCGCCACGCACGTGCGGTAGTTGGCGGTGATGCCTTCGTTGGCGTCCTTGCGGAGGAACGTGATCCGCGGATGGGCGAGCGTCGCGATCCAGTCGGCGATCTCGGTGGTGGGGTACGCGTCGTCGACGATCGTGAGACGCCAGGCGTCCGTGTCCTGGGCGAGGACGCTCCTCACCGTCTCGCGCATCATGGCCGGCTCGCCCCAGTAGGGGATGAAGATGTCGAGCATGTCAGGCCTCGTCGGCTGGATCGGCGGGAAGGGCGTCCGGTAGGGGAGCGGACAGCTTGGTCTTGAGCAGGGCGACCTCTTCGGCCAGGGTCCGCACTTCGTCTTCGAGATTGGACGCCTCGAGCGACAGGTGCAGCGTCACGCCGAGCAGCAGCAGGATCGCGCCGAAGAACAGCAGGTTGGACGGGACGGCCACGCCGACCGCCCGCGCCGTCGCGATGAGCAGCCCGGGCCACAGAGCCAGCAGGATGACGCCGAAGCCGATGACGATCCACAGGGCCGCGTACTTCTCGCGGATGCGTCCGGCACGCAGGAGGCGGAACAAGACGAACGCGACGAGGACCGCGACGACGGCGAAAACGACCTGGGCCATCAGTGCGTCGCCTCCAACTCGGGGGCCGACCCCAAGGTCGGCAGGGGCACGCGGTTCTTGGCGCGCGTCATGGCGATGAACAGGGCGAACACCGATCGCACCAGGTAGATCGCTGCCTTCACGGGGCTGTGCGACGGCTCGCCACCCTGACGCGGACGCATCGCGACCGGCACCTGGACGACGGTGAGCCCGGCGCGCAGCGCGGTCATGAGCGAGTCGACGGTGTCGCCCAGGTACTCGGCCGGGTAGTGCCGCGTGTACTGCAAGATCGCGCGGCGGTTGGCAGCCCGAAAACCGGAGGTGATGTCCGTGAGGCGGGTGCGGGCGACGCGGCTGAACACCGCGGCCAACAGGCTCATCGCCCAGCGGCGGGGCCCACGCGCCGAGTAGTCGCCCACCCCTGAGAACCGCGCGCCGATCGAGATGTCAGCCTGGTCCAGCCCGGCGAGCACCGCGTGGATCTGGGACGGCTCGTGCTGGCCGTCGGCGTCCACCTGAATGGCGCGGTCGTAGCCGTTCTCCCAGGCGTACTTGAAGCCCGCCCGCAAGGCGCCGCCGACGCCGAGGTTGAACGGGAGCACCATCACCGCGGCTCCTGCGTCGCGCGCGGCAGCGGCCGTCTCGTCCGACGAGCCGTCATCGACGACGAGCAGGTCGACGCCCTCAACCGTTGAGAGCAGCTCGCGCACCGTGTCCCCGATGACCGCCGCCTCATTCCAGGCGGGCATGATGACCAGCGTTCTCGCTGCTGCTGTCATGTGGGGGGCACCTCCGTCCCGGCGGGGCGAGTCTACCGGACCCCGTCCGGGCGC
>Ga0208693_1001142_pt1 | contig 19730 bp, 14 predicted proteins | sample AD_UKC071_MetaG_FD_184438 | JGI IMG/M metagenome (GOLD analysis project Ga0208693, IMG submission 184438) | Active sludge microbial communities of municipal wastewater-treating anaerobic digesters from USA - AD_UKC071_MetaG (SPAdes) (version 2) | ecosystem: Engineered > Bioreactor > Anaerobic >... | reverse complement strand
CACCCCATCATCTCTGCGAAAAGAGAAAATGGGGTTTTATATGTGGAGCTAGTCAATTTTATCGGGAAAAACGCTTCGCAGGAGGAGCGTTTCCCCGAATGGAAAGAGGTGAATTAAATTGCCTATGGGTACCAGTTCGCTTGCATATGTAATGAATAAAAGGCGTCCCCGCTCCTTATCCTCAAATCTTTCCGGAGGTTGTGGGGTTTCTTTGCGACAAAGAGTATACCGTTGTGAATAAAGATTAACGGGAGGTGACGAAGATGCCGGTGGCAGCGGGGAATAAACGACTTAACCTAGATGAGCTTATCCAACAGAGGCTCCTTAACGACCCGTTCAGGCAACAGGCGGGGGACTGGTTTTCTAAAGTTCTTGCTCCAGGTTATCAAGCATATACCCCAGAGCAAATGAACCAAATGTACCAGGCTAGGGCGCAACAAATGGTTGAAGATGTATTTAAGCCCCAGGAAGAACGGTTTGCGGCCCGGCTGGCGACGTCCGGTCTGTCCGGCTCCGGAGTGGCCGCCGATCTATGGGCCAATGAGGTGATGAAGAACCAAAACCGCCAACTGGGCGACCTCTGGTCCCAAATAGAACAGGAAAATCTTGCTCTGACCAGGGCGGACCAGGCGCAAGCCTTGTCGATGTTCCCGGCTTTGAGTTCCCTTGGGGACGTATTGACCTACAGAGGGATTTTATCCGAAGACGAATACCAGAACCGCATGTATGAGCTTCAGAAAAAAGGGCAGGAGTTTGAACACGGTTACAAACAGGACGTTTTGGGTTTGCAACGTGAGGGACAGGCCTTTGACCAAGCGATGAGACAATTGATGTATGAACTTCAGAAAGAAGGGCAGCTTTTCGACCAGGATTACCGTCGTGATGTTCTGGGGTTGCAACGCGAGGGACAGACCTTTGACCAGGCTTATAGAACTCAACTCCTTGAGCTTCAGCGTCTAGCCCAGGAGTTCGAGCGCCAAATGGCTTCAGAACAGTTCAAATACCAAAAGAAAAAGGATACTGCTACCGGGCTTGGTAAGTTGCTTGGAGGGATTGCTGGCCTTATTTTTGGCGGTCCGGGTGGAGCTGCGGCGGGCGCCGGTATAGGAGGACTTCTGGACAAGATATTCTCGTAAAAGGCAGGTGAAGACAGATGAATTTAGCCCTTCTCGCCGGAGCGGCGATGGATAGTTACCGGGATACGCGTCGACAACGACAGGAAGAACTGGAACGTGAATGGTACCGCAAGTTCCAGGAAGACATGAAGGAGTTTAACCAGTGGTTGCAAGAGCAGGCGGAAAAGAGGGCGGAGGAAACACACCCCTATACCCTGGAACGGTTGGGACTCGAAAACGAGGGACTTAAACTTGATGTGGATTTTGCCAGGCAGGCCAATCCGCTCCGGCTTTACGCCTTGGAGCAAGAAAACAGAGGGCGGGACTTAGACCTGGACTTCACAGAAAAAGCGAATCCTCTTCGTCTTAAAGCACTAGACCAGGAAAACGCCTTGCGCGACCTGGATATAGGGTTCAGAATGAGAACTGACCCGCTGAGGGAAGAGGGTTTGAGGCTCAGCAACCTTCTGTCTCAGCAAGAGCATGAACAAAGAGGGCAAAGTTTTGAAGAGGATATGCTGCTCAAGGAATGGGAGAGGAAGCTGGCCGAGCAACGCTACCGTCAAGGGGAAGAGCTTTTCCCGGTGAAATTACAGTTATCTCAAGCGGACTTGGCGAAGGAGCTAGAAGAGGTTGCCCCGGAACTACCTGGAATAGGAATTCCTCTTGATGACGCGGAAAGGAAGAAGATGTTCCTTGACCTTTATAATTTACTGGATGAATACAATGTCGGATCTGAATATTTGGCAGATGTCGAAAATTACGAAGATGTGTTGGCGACGTTGCTGGGTGATTATTATTATACGCTCCTCTCCCATGCGCAAAAACACGGTCCGCAGGAGATTCAGGTTGGGAGGGGGTTCCTTGGTATCCCAAAGAAAGAATTTACGGAGACATATTTCGGCCGAAGATACAAACCGGGGACCCGTGAATACTCGCCGATTACGTCTTACTTGAAGCTCCTAAGACTTATCCCTTAAGGAGGGATATTTAATGGCTAAAAAGAAGCCAAGGCTAGATTTGTTTGATGAAGCGTTTCAAAAAGGCCGACTGTATAGCTGGTCTCCGCTAACTCCGGAGGAACTGGAAGAAGAACGCCGCCGACAGGAAGAAGAAAGACTGCGGTTAGAAGCGGAACGGCTCCAGCTGGAACAGGAAACCACACTTATCGAAAAACTTGCCGATCGGTTGTTGGCACAGCGGCTGTCTGAACAACAATATGTCAGCGCCTATCCGGGAGCCTACCCAGGGCAAACGGAAACTCCGCCGGTCCCCAAGTATCCCGTGGCCGCCAAGGATTTTGCCGAGTATGCCGGCAAATATGATAAACCCGAACAGGGGCTTCTGGAACGCCTGGAGGAGGCTTTCACGATTACCGGCGAGGATGCGGCCAAAAAACCGGGAGTTTGGGACACAGCTGGAGGCTATATGCCTGCTTCCTTCGCTCCGGTCAAAGCAGACCCCGATGCACTTAAAGAAGGAGCCAAGAAGCTAGGGAACATCATCAATTGGCTCCCAACCGCTGGGATGGTCGGCGCGGCATATAGTCCCGAAGAGTGGGAAGTTGCTATGAAACGCGCAGGGGTTGACCCGGAAGTCCTGAACAGCCAACTAATAAAACTCGGTTATACCGGTGGGGCTGTCGGTCGGAACATAGTAAACTGGCTAATCACAAAAGCGCTTCTGGGCCCAGTAGGGGTAGCGGCGGACACGATCCCTGCGGTGGCGAAAATGTCGCCGGTCGCAAAAGCGGCACTAGGTAGCGCGGCAACAGGAATGGTAAAAAGAGGCATTGTCGACCCACTCACGACGGCGGGAGATAAGCCTACTATGCGAGACATTCTGGCCGAAGGGGCGTTCTGGGGGGCGATGGGCGGAACCGGGACGGCATTACGGGACGTGGCCCCTACCATTCCTACAATGATAGGGAGACCGGCAAAAACCGGTCTTTCTGCTTTAGCCGGGAGTTTGGCCGCCGCACCGATCACCGAAGAAAAAGAGACTTTAGGCGGGATGGCTTTAAATGCTGTGTTCGCGGCTTTGTTTGATGCTGCTTACCTTGCCCTAAACCCAATGGAGAGGGCAATGGCCGAAGGACAGAGGAAGTACGCGCTTATCCAGAAGAAGGTGCTAAAACCCCTCTACGAGTTAAGTCAGAAACTTAATAAAGAAATGGGAGCTATTAGCCAAGGAGACCCTTCCAAAGCAGTAAGCGAACTAAGTAGAATGCGGGACGAAGCACTAAGCTATGTTGAACACCTTGCCCGAAAGAATAAATGGTCGCCGGACTTTGAACAGTATGCTAAAAATGTAGTTAATAGCGGCATCAACGGAACAATAGCCAATTTCAACGCGCAACGGGCAGCGGGACCAAGCATCGGGCAGCAGGCGACACCACCAACTGCCCAGGATCCCGTCGTTTCGAAGGGCGTTCAAGCGCCAGTAGTCAAGACGGCGACACCTACGACAGGACTTTCGATTCCCGTCCAGGCTTCCAAATTTGGCGCAGGAGCGCCGATTACATCCCAGCAGGTCCAATCACCCATGGAAGGAGTTGAAAAACGCTCTGAGCCAAAATACGAAAGCCAACGAGCGGAAGAATTTAGAGGTGTACAGCCACCTGTTGAGACGAAGGTACCGGGCGAGAGACCGGGTGCGCCCGAAGCCGAGCAGAAGGCGGTACAGCAGCCTGCTAGAGCAACAGGCGAACCCGTAAAAACAGAAAGACTCAAACCGGGTGATATTGTATACTTCAACGGTTCCCCGGTGGAGTTTGTTGGAGTGGACAAGGATAAGGTCATGGTCCGGACCGGGACAGGTCTAGAGTATAGAGTAAGTAAGAAAGATTTTGAGCGGAATTATACCGCCGGGCCAGCAGATGAAGCAATAACGAGCGAGAAACGGGCGCAATTAACCGAGGAAGAGAGGGGTCGCCCAGACGAAGCTGAACAACCTTCTGAAGATGAAGCAATAACGAGCGAGAAACGGGCGCAATTAACCGAGGAAGAGAGGGGTCGCCCAGACGAAGCTGAACAACCTTCTGACCGGGAAAAGATTATCCAAAAGTATGCCAATGAATTAAAGAGGCGAAGGTTGGCCGACCTGCAAAAATTGTTCCAGACCGATGATTACTTTAAGCTGATGACACCGGAAGAACATAAAGAGATATTAGAGAGGGCCGGGCAGGAAGATTACACCGTAGGCCTGCGCAAACTATCTGATGCGATTGACACTAAAGATGTTGGAAAGCTCCTTTCTATCCTTACTGTTCCGGATAACGTTGTTTCTAAGCAAATGTTTACGGAAATAACCGGGATTGAAACCGGGAAAACTGTTAAATCGGCAGAAGAGGCAGTCAAGCGGTTTGTCGGGGAGGCAGCATATAACCAATATCTGGAGCAGCAAAAGGCGGAGATAAAAGCGAAGGAGGAGGCCAGGAAACAGGAAGAGATTGAAGAAGCGCTTTCCAGAACGGTTAGATACAATACCCCTGAAGGCATAGAAAAATCAGGGTCAGTCAAGGAACTTATCGACAATTTAATCAAACAGGGATATACTGAAATTGAGGAAGGCAAACAAGGGGCTATTCCAGTCTTATGGCTTAGTAATGGGGACCACCGGTATAAATTCACTAAAAAGGCGGATAAAGACTATATCCGCCAAAAGATAATGGAGTTGAAGGAGGGGAAAGAAGATGTCCGCACTGGGCCGTTGGGGCAGGATGGCCAGGGACCACTGGCGGGAGCATCGACCGAAGATGTTCAAAGAACTGATGAAGTCAGGGCGGTTGAACCAGGCGTTGATAGAGGCACAGGAGAAGACGTCGGAGGCTCTCGCGGACCTGATCACCAAGGGGACAGATTACTATCAAGCCTTGGAGATGGTGCTGCCGGAGTGGATACTGCTACCGAGCGAGGAGGACGTGCCGACACTGGGAGAAAGGTTCCCGCAAAATCTTCTCCTCTAAACAGGCGAAATGTGCGGATTACCTCTCTGGACATTGAAGGGGGCGCAAAGACCAGGGCCCGGAACAACATCGAAGCAATTCGTATAGCTAAACTGCTGGAAATGGAGAACCGGGATGCAACCCCGGAAGAGCAAGAGAAGCTCCTGAAATACGTTGGATGGGGCGACACCCGGCTTCAAGGAATATTTGTCGAAGGCAATACCGAATGGGAGTTGGAAAGAAAGCAGCTCAAAAAACTTCTTGAGCCAGAGGAATATAATCGTCTTCGGGGCTCTGTTTTAAATGCTCACTACACTTCGCAAGAAGTTATCGAAGGAATGTATGACGCCCTGAAACGGCTTGGTTTTAAGGGCGGATATATGCTTGAGCCCTCTATGGGAATTGGTCATTTCCTTGGGTTGATGCCAGAGGATATGGTTGGCAAGACGCGGATCACCGGTGTGGAACTTGATACGATTACCGGCGCGATTGCCAAGGCCCTTTACCCGGATGCCGACATCAGAATACAGGGCTTTGAGGAAGCCGAGCTTCCGGAAAACTTCTATGATGTTGCTGTGTCCAACGTTCCATTTGGGAATTATCCGGTACATGACCCCAAATATGCTAAAGTGGGGATGAACCGGCAAATCCATAACTATTTCTTTGCGAAGGCCATTGACCTTGTCCGGCCGGGCGGGGTGGTGGCCTTTATTACTTCTCACTACACAATGGATTCCCAAAGCGACGCGGTACGAAAATACCTTAGCCGGAAAGCAGACCTTATTGGCGCAATTCGCCTGCCGAATACTGCGTTCAAAAAAAATGCAGGGACGGAGGTTACGACCGATATTATCTTCCTCCGTAAACGAGCGGAGGGAGAAAAACCAGCCGGGGAAGCCTGGCTGGGGTTGGCTGATGTTGGAGACGGTATAAAGGTCAATGAATATTACGCCAATCACCCGGAAATGGTCCTTGGCAAACACTCTATGAAAGGTTCCATGTACCGGGCCAACGAGTACACCCTGGAACCCGATGGCCGCGATTTGAAGGAAGCTCTGGCCAAAGCGATTGAGAACCTGCCGGAGAATATTATGACCAGGCCGGTCCACCAGGCAACCGAAGCAGTAAAAGCTGATGAGATTATTCCTCCACCAGCAGATCTGAAAAACGATGCCTACACCATCAAAGACGGGAAAATCTATCAGAACGACAATGGTACTTTGGTGCCGGTCGAGGTTACCGGGAAAAGGGCACAAAGAATTAAGGACATGATTCCTCTCCGGGATACAGCCCGTGAATATTTCCGGGCGCAATTAATGGATGATGTACCGGAGGCCAAAATAGAAGCATTACGGCAAAAGCTTAACAAGGTATATGATGCGTTTGTGAAAAAGCATGGGCCGATCCACAGCCGAGGCAACACCCAAGCCTTTTACGAGGATCCGGACTTCCCATTGCTTTTGTCGCTGGAACAATGGGATGAAGAAACCAAAACCGCCACCAAAGCTGACTGTTTCACCCGCCGGACTATTAAGAAATATGAACGGCCAACCAAAGCGGATAACCCGCAAGAAGCACTTATGATCAGCCTTAACGAAACAGGCGCGGTGGATATGGACCGGATGGCCGAATTGACAGGTCAAAGCAAAGAGGAATTGCTCGAAGCCTTAAACGGTCTTGTCTTCAGCGATCCGGAGGGTGGTTATAAAACTGCCGACGATTATCTCTCAGGCAATGTCCGGCGGAAGCTGGAAATCGCCAAAAGAGCGGCGGAGGTTGACCCGAGGTTTAAATCTAATGTGGAGGCCTTGGAGAAGGTTATCCCGGAGGATATTCCCCCGGAAAAAATTAGTGCCAGACTAGGCGCGTCGTGGATCAGCCCGGACGATGTCCGGGATTTTATTTGCTCCCTCTTGAATTGCCGCAGACACGCAATAGAGGTGACTTATATTCCGGAAACCGGCACCTGGAATGTCAGTGCTTCATCAGTCGTTAAATATAGCACATTAGCAAACGAAGACTGGGGAACTTCCCGGGTGAACGCGATTGAATTAATTGAAATGGCCCTCAACAGCAGGAAACCGACGGTAAGGGATAAGGTTTCGGACGGTATAAATGAATATACCGTGGTCAATCCCAAAGCAACGATGGCGGCCCGTGCACAGCAAGAAAAAATCCAGAATCGGTTCAAGGAATGGCTGTGGGAGGACAACGAAAGGGCGAAAAGGCTGGCGCGGAGGTACAATGATACTTTCAATGCCGTGCGTCTCCGCGAATATGATGGAAGCCATCTAACGTTCCCTGGAATGAACCCGGCCATCAAACTCCGGCCACATCAAGTCAACGCCATCTGGAGGGTAATATCGCGCGGCAATACCTTGCTGGCCCATGCGGTAGGGGCGGGTAAAACCTTCGAGATGATTGCAAGCGCAATGGAACTTCGCCGGTTAGGAGTGGTCCGTAAGCCGGTTATGGTAGTACCCAAACATCTGGTGGAGCAGACTGCTGCCGAAGCGCTCACCTTATATCCGGCGGCCAAAGTATTAGTAGCCGGGAAAAAGGATTTTGAAAAGGACCGGAGGAAACAGCTCTTTGCCAAGATTGCCACCGGTGATTGGGATTTAATAATCATGGCCCATTCCTCTTTTGAACGAATCCCGATGCCGGAGAGCATGATCACGGACTTCTTTAACGAGCAGCTCGAAAAAATAGAGGAAGCCATTTTACGGGAGAAAGAATTAGGTCAAAGGCGAACCGTTACGGTCAAAAACCTGGAACAGGCAAAGAAAAGGCTGGAAGCGCAAATGAAAAAGGCGCTGGAATCCCTCCGGGAAAGACAAGACGTCGGCTTCATGACCTTCGACGAACTTGGTATTGATGGGCTTTTTTTAGACGAAGCACATTACTACAAAAACCTGTTCTTTACTTCCCGGATGAACAATGTTGCCGGTTTGGGAAATAAGGAAGGGGCCCAGCGGACCTTTGACCTGTTTATGAAGGTCAAGTATCTCCAACGCCTTAACGGTGGGAGAGGGCTTGTGTTTGCCACGGCTACTCCGGTATCTAACAGTATGGCCGAGCTTTACACTATGATGCGGTACCTGGCACCGGACATCTTAGAGGAGTACGGTTTAAGTAACTTTGACTTGTGGGCGAACACCTTCGGTGAAGTAATTACGGTCCTTGAAATGGCACCAGCCGGAGGCGGATACCGCCCGTCGAATAAATTCGCCAAGTTTATCAACCTGCCGGAAGTGCTCTCTATGTTCCGGGAGTTTGCTGATGTGAAGACCGCAGAAGACCTAAACTTGCCCAGGCCGGAGATTGAAGGCGAGAAAGTCGAAGCAATAACCAGACCCCCTTCGGAAAGATTGAAGGCCTATATCCAAACGTTGGTGGAAAGGGCCAATGCCGTTAAAGGGAAGCGCCCGGAAAAAGGCAGCGATAATATGCTTAAAATCACCGGCGATGGCCGGAAAGCTGCTCTTGATATGCGGCTGATTGATCCGAGCCTTCCTGATGACCCGAACAGTAAACTTAATGCCTGCGTGGATGAGGTTTATAAGATATGGCAGACTACCAAAAAGGATAAGTTAACGCAAGTAATCTTCTGCGACCTGGGAACCCCTGGCGGAGAAGGCTTTAATGTCTATGATGACATCAAACAAAAGCTAATTAAGAAAGGTGTCCCGGCGAAAGAGATTGCTTTTATCCATGATGCAAAGACAGACGCCCAAAAGCTGAAGCTCTTCGACGAATTTAACGCAGGTAACATCAGGATTCTCTTGGGCTCCACCGATATGTTGGGAGTGGGGGCGAATATCCAGCGTCGGCTTTATGCCCTTCACCACCTGGATATTCCCTGGCGGCCAACGGACATCGAGCAACGGGAAGGGCGTATCCTACGCCAAGGGAATACAAACCCGAGAGTAAGGATTATCAACTACATTACCGAGGCCTCTTTCGACGCCAGGATGTGGGATACGGTCAGGTATAAGGCCAAATACATTAATCAGCTCATGTCCGGGAAGATAACGGCGCGCGAATCGGGGGATGCCTTTGGCGAGGTTGTCATGACCGCCGACGAAATGGCGGCCATAGCCTCAGGGAACCCCCTAATCTTGAAGGAAGTAGAGCTGTCTTCAAAAATCGCCCAACTGGAAGCCCAGCAGGCGGATTATATTGAACGCAAACGCAGACTGGCCGAAAAAGTCGGCTATTATCCGCTCCGCATTGAAACCTTAGAGCGTATGATTGATGCCCTGGAGAAAGACATCGCCCGGCGGCAAGACACTACTAGTGACAAGTTTAAGATTGTCATCGACGGAAAAACCTACACAAAACGGTCCGAGGCTGACAAAGCGCTTATGGATGTAGCACTCAAGAAAAAGCCGGAAAGCGATTATAAATTCGGTTCGTTTGCTGGGTTTGAACTGTGGTCTAAGCCTGGGGGATGGTTCTTTGTAGGTGATGGACAGTATAAGTTTACTGATGCCAACATAAAAAGCCTGGAGTATTGGATTAAGCATTTAGACAAAGATTTGGTCGAAGCAAAACAAGCTTTGGCTCACGCCCGCAAGGAACTCCAGGACGCTCAGGAACAGCTCAAAAAACCGTTCGAAAAAGCGGATGAACTTGCCGCTTTAATAGCCGAAAGAGACAGAATCCGGGCTGAGTTAAACATTGATGCAAAAGGCGAGGAAATCGTTGGTGACGAACAAGACCTTGAGGCAGCGCCTAGCCAAGAAGATATTCTTAAACAGACTGTCGATGAACTGAACCAGGAACACGAAATGAAGCGGGCGGTCGAAGAGAAGTTTGGCGCAACCAGTCCGTTGACCGTTGGGACCAGGCTCCGGGATGCAATCATGGCCTTTATGGGACATAAAGATACCAGAGTTTCATCGGCCAAAGTAGAAGAGGTCTTGAACGCCTCGCACGGTCCGCGTAATGCTATCGAGCAAGGGAAGCAGGCTTTGCAAGAGACGGCTAATGCGATCCGCGACATTTTTGATTATGAGTGGACCGTGAAGAACTTCCCCAAATTCCAGGATGAGCTCCGCCGGTTCCAGGGTGTGGCCTCTGATGCCCAGGTGTGGGCCTTGAACACCTACAAGGCTATCGTGGGATACCTGAACACCCCGGCCGAATTTGAGATATTCCGGAAGCTGATATTCCTTCGGGACTTCCGGGCCGGGTTGGAAGCAGGTGACCCGACCACAGTCGGTGGTTTGACGATGGAGGAAATCAAACAGGCCGAAGCCGAACTGTGGGAGAAAGCCGAGAGTCTTGGCGAAGGGGCAAAAGAGAGTATTGAAAAGGCCTTGGAAGCGCATGACAAGGTCTTTGAGGCTGCATGGGAAGAGCTGATCCGCCGAGGTAAGGTTGGCCATCGTAAGCATTATGTCCCGCACCTTGTATTGGACTACCTGATGGACGTTGACCGGCGGATGCCAGCGGTGGCCAGGCGGTTTAAAACACCATACCGGTATTACCTCCAGAAACGGTCCGGGAAATCGGAAAAACTCATTGATACCGATTATGCTTCAGTTACGATTAAGCACCTGACGAAGTTTTTCATCGACAACGCCACCGATGATTTTGCCCTTAACATCGCTAATAACTATGACCTTCGCAAACAAGTCAGCAAGGAAGAACTCCGGAAGATAGTAGGGGCTGAAGAGGGAGAAAGGATTCAGATTATCCCTGGTCGGCTCTACGAATATAAAGGGCAGAGATATAGAGGATGGCAGTATGATCCTGGGAGGCAAATTTATCCTGGCCTAGCCATCGGCGAAGAAGAAGTTATGAACCTAATTATGGCTATTGCGGAAGAAGATGTTGATGCCGGGGACGAATACTTAAAAGATGCAATCAAGGAGTTATTGGGGACTGTTAAGCAAGCGCCGATGATTGGCCGGTATAAAACTGTCTACCTCCTGCCGGAGGAGATAGCCGACCGGCTAATTCGGTTGAAAGAACCTTCTTTAAACTCCCATATTTTCAACTTTGTACGCCAGGTCTTGCATGTCTGGAAAGGGGTGGTGTTGGGACCGCTAGGAGCCGGGATACCATACCAGACAATGAACTTTGTCGGGGACTGCATTAATCTCTTCCGGGATGACCCGGCGGCACTTCTTTACTTAGGACAAGCCTGGAAGGCTGCCGGCGAGTGGCAAAAAGGAGAAGTCTCCGAGAAGAATAAGAGACTGATCCAAATTGCCGAGGAAATGAGAGTGGCCGAATCCGGCATTATGAAACAAGCGGGCCTCCCATATGATCCCCAATTAAAGCGTCTGGAACCTCAAAAATATGTAATGAGAAAAATCAACCCGGCCAGGTGGTATGGTGACATCTCAGAACGCCGGGAGCTGACAGTACGGTTTGCCAAGCTATTGAAGGATCTGGAGCGGATTGAAAAAGGCGAAATGCCGGTGGCGAAGTTTTTGGATGTTAAGGCATTAGCTGAAGCCGGGATGACACAGGAAGAAATAGCCGGGAAGATAGCGCGGGAATTCACGGTGGACTATGGCAAACTCACGCCGGAAGGCCGGGGAGTGCTAAGGGATATTCTCTTTCCGTTCATTACCTTCTATGTCCAGAACGCGCAGAACTGGTCCCGATACGTCAAACGTCATCCGGGGAACTTCCTTCTGAAATTCATGATTCCCGCGGGCTTGATGGCGCTATGGAACTGGCTCCGTTTTCCGGACGAAGAAGAGGACCTTCCGCCCTGGTACCGGGTGATGCCACACATTATTACCGGCTACAAGACCCCGGATGGGAAGCCGATTATAATTGCTTTTGAGACCCCGGTTGACCAGGCGGCCAAGATGCTTGGTCTGGAGATTACCGGCGACCTAGCTCGTCAAGTCCTGAAGGGGGATAAAACCCTTGAAAAAGCGGCCAAGGAATTAGCGCAACATATGATCACCGCGCCGGGCCGGATCGCCTGGGACCTCTTCAACCCGTTCTTCAAGGCGCCCATCGAGGCGGCTATGAACAAGAACACCTTCTCCGGGCGGCCGATTGTCCCTACCAGGCTCTTGGGCACGCCGGAAGAAAAGAAGATGAAGCTCCAATATATCTTGCAACAGTGGTACACTCCTTATGCCCAATACACAAGGAGTATAGAACGCATGGCCGAAGGAGAGTTGACCCCACCACAACTAGACCTAAAAAGAGCACTAGGGATCCGGGAAGTAAATATTCAATCCGAAAAGGTTAACCGGTTCTACGCACGTTTGGATGAGCTGGAAGGGCAATATAAAGCCTGGAAGGAGAAAAGTAAACGGGGTGAACGTGAACCGCAGTACATGCCTGAACTTCGCGCTTTGCGCAAGACGGCCAACTCGCTGACTTCTCTCTGGTCGCGAATCCGGGCGTTGGAGAAGATGAATCTATCTCCGGAACAAAAGGCCAGAATGGAAGAGCAATACCGCAAGATGATAGAGCGGCAGGTTACATCTGTGATGAGAAGATATGAACTTCTGAGAGGGAGGAAATAGCCTCCCTCTCATTTTTTTGAAAGGATGGTGGCAATTGTGGATGTAGCGACGATTGGTAAAGGTATCGGAGATGCCGGTGGCGGGATTATGGGCGCGCTGGCCATTTTAATGGTTGGCCTTGGGCTTGGGATGGCTTACCTGGTCTGGAAAGAGTATCAGAAAAAAATCACCGAGGACAAAACCGAAGACCAAAAGCGCATTGATAAACTTGAAAAGGAGGTTGAGGAGCTAAGGGAAGAAGGCCGCCAGCTTAGGGAGGAAGGCCGGATAAGGGAGGATAAACTCATCCAGCTTGTGGCAGAAGGGCAGAAAATCCAGACACAGCAAAACCAAATCCTGGCCGAGATTAATACCAAGCAAACAGAAATTAAGACCGAAATCAGCTATATTAAAGGGCAGATTGGAGGGCTTGTCGGTGTTGAAAAAGCTAAAGAGAATTTGGGAGAAGTATGACCAGTGGCTGACCCTTTTGGTTGGGATAGCCCTGGGGGCTGCATTGCTTTACGGTTTGCTCAAATTCGCTATTTGGGCGGAACCGGTACTTCGTTTAATCAGGAGGTGACAGTTTTGAAACAAATCAAGCGGCTAGTATTGCACTGTTCGGATTCCACCTGGGGAGACGCCAAAGCGATAGATGAGTGGCACCGGAAACGGAAACCTCCCTTTCGGGAGATAGGATATCACGGTGTAATTCTGAACGGATTTAGGAAGCCTGGCCGGTATGACGGTGATGACGACGGTCTGATTGAAGCTGGCCGGAGCCTCGACCATGATACCTGGCTGGAGGAAAACGAAGTCGGTGCCCATGCGTTGGGCTTCAATTCCGACACCATTGCCTGGTGCCTAATCGGCGGCGCGGGCGGCAGTAAATCCTCCTTCACCAAAAACCAATACTATTCAGCGCTTGTGGTCGCCTCCTATTGGAAGTTGATTGTTCCTGATTTAGAAGTGGTAGGCCACGGCGAGTTGCCGAACGCGAATAAAGCCTGCCCGGTCATCGACATGAACCTTTTTAGAGACCGTCTTAAGGCTTACTATAAAGGGTCGTTGTCTTATAAAGGCCTCATGGAAGACATCGAAATGCGGGGTCTATAAACAGAAGCCCTCCCTTGACGGGGAGGGCCTTATGGCTTATAATTAAAGTATGCGGCTCACGGCCTCCTGGGGAAGCTAACCCCGCTTTCTTTAGCCAGGAGGCCGTTTTATTTATATAGAATATAACTGAGGTGAGCATAAATATGAAGTATCATACTAGCACTTACGGTTGTCCGTAAGCCTTAGTGTGCACGATATAAAAACCCCTGCAAATCAGGGGTTATCTTTGTAGACAAATCTATGAACGACCTCTTCATCTCCTTCCGGCGGGTAAAAAGCAATCTTGGTGACCCTCTGGTCCGCCACCTCAATGTACTTGATGACACCATCCAGAAAGTCCCTCACCACTCTTTTATCCAGCTTGTAAAGAACCTCCTTTATGTCCCCGGCCAGGTACAAATCATGTAAGAGCAGGAACCGGGAGAAGTTCTCAATATCCATCTTCTTCGTGTTCGTTGCTGGCGCCTTTGCCGAGGCGGCCGCAATCTCCGCATCCACTTGGTTCAGCTTTTGTTGGAAGTCTGCCCGCTTGACAAGGTAATCCGCTTTAGAAATGGCGTTTACGCCTTCAGAAAAATAATATGCATCATCCAGCCGGGCAATCGCCGTTTCGATCTTCTTTTTCCTGACATTCAAGCCTTTCAGCGGGTCCTCTTCAGCAGCAGTCGCGGCCTGGGAAGAAGCAAGGATGTCCACCCCTTTGTAAACACCGGCAGGCCCTGGGATATCAATATACTCCACTTCAGGATGGCCAAACTCCTTCAGGACATCACCGGCCTTTTCTGCTTTGACCAACGCCCGGAGATAATCAAAAATAAAGGGTTCAACTTGGAACCCCGAAACGCCTTTGTTTTGACAGCTCCGGTTTCGGGCGTACATGGAACACCGATAATAGGTAGGATGTATTCCGTTTTTGTGTGCCCTGGTGGAGCGGGACCCAACATAGTTTTTCCCACAGTATCCACACTTCAGGAGACCTACCAGGAGGTGGGTGTATTTCTTCCGGTTGCTCCATTCACCCTTTCTGTTAGAGTCGATCTGCATTTGCACCCGCTCCCATTGCTCCCGTTCGAGGATAGCCGGGATAACGTCTTCATTGATGACCACTTCGCCGGGGTCTTTTTTAGTCCCCCGGCCGCCTTCCCGGTAGTTCCAACGATATATGCCAATATAAATGGGATTTCTCAATATTTGCAGCACAGTTGTCCCCATCCAGTCCCCGCCCCGTTTGGTCTTTTCCCCCTGTTCCTTCAGCAATTTGGCCACCAATGTGCTAGACCCCGTCTTCTCATAGAGATTAAAGATCTTCTGCACCAGGACGGCCTCTTCTTTGTTGATCACTATCACCTTCTTCTCATAGTTCCAATCATACCCGAGAGGAACCCGTGACCCGTTCCAACCTCCTTTTTCCGCGCGAGACAGCATCATCGACAACACCCGTTCTGCGGTGAGTTTCCGTTCCAACTCCGCAAAGACTAGGATAATCCGGAGCATGGCTTCGCCCATCGCGGAACTAGTATCGAACTGTTCCATCTTAGACACGAAGGTGACACCATACTCTTTTAGTTCATCCCACATTACGGTGAAGTCTCGAAGATTCCGGGAGATACGGTCTAACTTCCAAACGAGTAAGTGAGTAAACTCCCCGGACCGTATCCGGGCCATCATGTTTTGATAGTCCGGTCGGTCAGTGTTCTTTGCGGAATACCCGGCGTCCTCGAAGGTTACATAATCTTCACAGTTCAGAACATACTTGGCGTAGTTTTCAAGTTCCTGTCGTTGGAAAGGAAGGGACTCCTTGTCCACCTGGTGATGAGTGCTTACGCGGATATAAATAGCCACTTTAATTTTCTTTAACCTCATAATAACCTCCAAAATAAAAACATGGGAAAATCTTCTGTACCCTATTTTCTTTTATTTGCCAGCAGGTAGCGGTAAATATGCCGCAGCGTTCGAGGTAAAAAGAGAAACCACTTCTTTTGAGGTACCTACTCCCCCGCGGCGGCTTTCTCAACGTTATGTCGTTCCAACATGTCCAGGATAGTATCGATAATTCTTTTTTTATCCGCATCCAATTTACTGATCCGTGTGTCATAGCTACGGTTATCAGGCTTTTTCGGCGCTTCCAATGGGATTAAAACTCCTATACAGGTATCGTCCCGCAACAGAAATTCCAAAGATACATTAAAAATAGAAGCGATATTCTTACAAGTATCGGTATCTGGTGGCCGGCGATTACATTCGTAACTACTTAAGGTTTTGTCCGATATATTTAGCTTGTCCGCTAAATCTTTCTGGGTATAGTTGTGCGACTCTCTCAGCAGACGGATTTTCTGCCCTAATGTTATTTTTATCCCGTCATTCATCTTCCATCCCCCCTTTCAGCATGATGATACTCGTTACGCGAGAGTTTTTCAAGTAGACTTTAAAAAATGGAGAAATTTCTCTTGACAGGAGAGGTAATTTATAGTATTATCCCATTGAGAGAATATTCTCCGACATGGAGAAATATCTATTTAGTACGAAAGGGGTGTTGTGATGGCCAAACGGATAGCATTGATTAGTGCCCGGCTAGAAAAGGGCTGGTCGCAGGAAGAGACGGCGGAAAAGCTCGGCCTGAACTCTCCCAAGACATATAGTCACTGGGAAACGGGGAGGACGAAAAATCCCCCGCCAAAAGGAATGGTAGCAGCTGAGAAAGTCTTTGGGCGGCCAAAGGAAGAGCTATTCCCGGATGTGTTTGGGTATCAAGGCTAATGAAGGGGAGGGGGTTCCCTCCCCGAAAGGAGGGATTTTTGAGGTGCAAGAGACAGCGCAATACAACATGCTCCGCATGGAAGTCGAAAAACGCGGGGCAGACCCTTCTAACATTGCCGCCGAGATAAAGCGCTTGGCGGAACGGATCAAAGCAGAAAGGAGGGGGGGCGATGGACGGAACCTGCTTGACTTGTCGGAAAGCAAAGGTTACTCCCGGTGTTCGGGGTACCCGGTTTGAACCGCCGGTATACCCGGAAGCCGAGTGTCGAGTTGAGGACGAAGTCAAAGCAGACCTCCCTGGCCAGGAGGAGGTGTTTGAGAGTGCAGACCTTTTTGCCCGGCCTGGGTTGTGCCGCCAGTACGACAAAGTTGAAGTCCCTTATTTTGCGCTATGGGGATGAAGGGGAGAACGTTCTGGGGGAGGCGGCACATAGGAAGCTGATTGTTCTGATCCGCAAAGGCGGAAATTTGTACGGGAAGGTGGTGAAAAGAAATGCCTAAACTGGGGGTTCGGGCGGACTACGACCTGAGAGCTAATGCCGAGCCAACCGCTAAGAACAACACGTGTGAACTTTGCGGGGCGTCGCCGGCACAGTATCAATGGACCGACTTATATGGGGAGGCGATGTGTGTCCGGTGTGGCTGTCCCTATCAACTTAAGGGGGGAACCGAGGCACAGGAAGAGGAGGGGAATTACCCCTACCTGAACTTGTCGGATTCGTTTCTCCCGGTGGCCCGCGAATACTGGCAGAGGACGAAGAAGTTCGTTTGTTACGGGCATGTGATAGTAGGGCACCGGCAAGGAGTAGCGGAGTTTGTCTCCTGGCTTAAAGAGTGTCATCCAGAGTGGTTATAAAACTACCGCCCACTGAGGCGGGAAAAGGAGGATAAATCTATGAAAAAACCCGTTGAATTGAAGATCTCCAGCTCCGGGAATGAGCTTGTTAACCGTAACGTCAAAGGGGCTATTATTATGACCGATGATGATGGGCAAGGGACTGTCGTGTTGGCCGGGGAGATGTCTACCACTTCAGTTTTAGCCTTGCTTGTGATAGGAATCCGGACTGCATTGCAGTCGATATGTGAACGGCTTCCCAACATATCATATGATTCGCTTGTGGAGGGCCTTTTGTTTGGGTTAGAGGAGGTGGCAGCGCTTGAAGCGGAAACAGCACTAAATGGGATCCTCACCGACATAAAACAATAAAACAGAAAAAAGGCCTCAATAAGAGGCCCAAACAAAAAACCAAACTACTCTTCTATTATACCATATTTCGGGAGGTGTGTGGCTTGAAACTTTATGAAATCAGCGAACGCTATCGGAACCTTGTGGAACTTCTGGAAGATGAAAGCATTGACGAAGAGGCGGTTGTAGCCGCGCTGGAAGAGGTGGAGGGCGAGTTCGCCGATAAGGCGCTGAACATTGCGCGGATACTGAAAAACATTGAGGCGCAGATAATGGTCCTCGCTTCCGAAATGGACCGTCTAGCTAAGCTAAAAAAAGTGTTTACCAACAAGCATAATCGGCTTAAAACATATCTGGAAATGCAGATGTTGGTATCGGGGATCGAGAAAATAGCAGACCCGGTTTTGCCGCTGGCGCTCCGTAAAGCCCCGGCGTCGGTCGAGGTGGCTCCGGGTGCAAAGGTGCCGGAACAATATCTCATCCCGCAAGAACCGAAAATCGATAAGCGAGGATTGCTGGAAGCGCTTAAGTCCGGCGAACAAATCCCAGGGGTTAGGCTGGTAGACGGCCGTAAATATCTCAAAATCGGTTAAGGGGGTATGACCGTGCATTACGCGGAGGAATGGGGGGACCGTAAAAGCGGTCACTACGCCGAAGATTGGCAAGACCCTGATTATTACGATGAGGAGGAGGGAGAATAATGGCCTTTGTAAAGGCGACCAAAAAGCAAGCCAAAGCGAGGATTGGGCTTATCGGACCGTCCGGCTCAGGGAAAACCTACACAGCACTTCGTTTGTCAACCCATATGGGGAGCAAGGTAGCCCTAATCGACACCGAGCACGGTAGCGCTTCCAAGTATGCCGACAAGTTTGAATTTGACGTGATGGAGCTTATCGACTACCACCCCCAGAACTATATAGACGGCATTAAGGAGGCGGAGGCCGCCGGATACGACGTTTTAATCATCGATTCCTTGTCCCATGCCTGGAGTGGTACCGGCGGGATTCTTGACATCGTCGATACCGCAACGGCAAAAAGCAGAAGCGGGAACGCTTTTACAACTGGGTGGAGGGAAGCATCTCCTCTCCACAACAAATTAATCGAAAGTATGTTAAGCGCTAGGTTGCATTTAATTGTCACCATGCGGAGTAAGATGGATTATGTTTTAGAAGATGATGGCAAGGGCGGGAAAAAGCCGCGCAAAGTGGGGTTGGCCCCGGTCCAGCGGGACGGCATGGAGTATGAGTTTGACATTGTCGGAGACATGGACCTGGAACACAATTTTATCGTCTCTAAAACCCGGTGCGACTTGTTAGACGGCAAGGTATTCAATAAACCGGGGGAGGACTTGGCCGCAATCATCATGGGTTGGTTGTCCGATGGCGACGAGGACGACCCGTTGGCCGTAGAAGTCCAGCGCTTACGGCAAGAGTTGAAACTGGCCGATGACAATCATCCGATGTGGAAGCAGATTGTCGAAAAGGCGGGAGGTAACTTGGCCAAAATCAAGATGGCGCTAGAATACGTGCAGGGGCAGAAAGGGGCGTAACCCGCCCCTCCATTAGCGCCCGTAGCTCAATAGGGCAGAGCAGGCGGCTCATAACCGCAAGGTTCCCGGTTCAAGACCGGGCGGGCGCATCAAAAATAAAAGGATGGAGGTGTTGTTTCTGATGGAAAGCGAGAGAAGCAAGTTATTAGGCGCTCTATCAACCATAGAAAATGTGGTTGCTGTACTAGCGAGTGTTCCGGGTTTTCTTAGTTTACGCTATCACCACCATGATGGGAGACCGGAACTGCATATGTCTGCAAAAGGCTTTAAGAGTATATTTTCTCGCGATGAGGTTGCCTACAAGAAGTTTTCCTGGGACGAAGAATCGGGATTTAAATACAAAGTGGCTGTCGCTTATAAAGAAGGACTGCCAATATTCCCGGTGGTAGGAATCAAAGTATTCTGCCTTATGGAAGAAAACGAGCTGGAAGAATACCTTGGCCCGCCTCGCGAGGCCCAGATGGAGGTAATATGATGCGTTGTCCGGTTTGTGAATTAAATTGGTGGGCTTGTTCGTGTAGTAATTATCGGATTAGAAAAGCCGCCGAGGAAAGAGATTGGGGGCGTGACTATG
>Ga0208693_1001139_pt1 | contig 19751 bp, 18 predicted proteins | sample AD_UKC071_MetaG_FD_184438 | JGI IMG/M metagenome (GOLD analysis project Ga0208693, IMG submission 184438) | Active sludge microbial communities of municipal wastewater-treating anaerobic digesters from USA - AD_UKC071_MetaG (SPAdes) (version 2) | ecosystem: Engineered > Bioreactor > Anaerobic >... | reverse complement strand
TAGAGTCATTAATAAAAAATTTAGATTTTAATTTTCAAAATTATTTTAAAGAATTTGATATTTTAAGCAAGGGATTTAAAGATAATTTTTTAAAGATAGAGAGATTGATAAAAAATCAAAGAGAAGAAACTAATAAGATTCAAAGCGATTTACAAAAGAATAAGGATTGGTGGTATCAAAAAATTGAGAGTTTTTTAAAAGCAGAAAGGGCAAAGATTGTGCTTTCGAGCCCTTATTTTCGATTAAAACAGGGTTATACCATTACCTTAGATGAACAAGGAAAGAGCATAAAAAATTCAGAAAAATTAAAGATTGATCAAACAATTAAAACAAAATTTTATAAAGGTCAAACCCTGTCAAGGGTTAAAAAGATAGAATCATAAACTTATGCCAGAAAAAAAATTAAATTTTAGTGAGGCGTATAAGGAGATAGAGGAAATTAATGAGTGGTTTCAAAGCGAGGAAATTGATTTGGATGAAGCTCTTAACAAATATGAGAGAGGAATGGAGTTAATAAATAATTGCAAAAACCGATTGAAGGAAGCTGAGAATAGATTTGAGGAAATAAAGAAAAAATACGGAGAAGAAAAATAAATTTTTTGAAAAAGTTATTATTAAATGTGAATTTCAATGATGTCTTCGTCCTCTAAGATGTAATCTTTTCCTACAATTTGAATCCTAGGAGAATTCTTTTTTTTAAGGCGAGCATATTTAAAAAGCAGGACAAAATCTTTGTTTATTTTTTCTGCTAGATTAATTAATTTTGTTCCTTTTTGGGCAATAAAAGGATTTTCAAAATTCACTTCCTCGCCGATTTTTTTTGAGTAAACCCTTACAATTTCGAGTGTTTCAAAAATTTTCTTTTTTAATTCTTTAAGCCCTGTTCTTTTTTGGGCTGAAACAGGTACAATTTTTTCTTTTGGGGTTGTTTTTAATTGTTTGAAACATTTTTTGGATATTTCAAGATCAAATTTGTTGCCCACAAAAATAATTTTTTTATTGGTAAATCGCCAGATTTCTAATAATTTTTTTATCTCTTTGATTTGTTTTTGAACAGCAGGATTTGATAGATCAAAAACTGCCATCAGGGCATCGCTTTCAAAAATAAGTGATTTTAGCCATCCAGGAGAATCCTTGGTAAGGGGTGGAGTATCTACAAGTTGAATGAGGATATTTTCAAACGGCATCATTGCTGGCTTGGGAAATTGGGTGGTGAAGGGATAATCAGCTACTTTTTCCTGGGCATTAGTGAGGGCGTTTAAAAGAGAAGATTTTCCAGCATTGGCAGGCCCCACAATTACTACTTCACCTGCACCTTTTTTGGGCACAGTATAAAAAACTTCGCTTTTTATCTTTTTTGGTTTTTGTTTTTTTAGTTTAGCGATTTTTGTTTTTAGTTCTTTTTGAACCTTTTCAGTGCCTTTATGTTTTGGGCAAACTGCCAGCATTTCCTCTAAAATAGAGATTTTTTCCTTTAAATCAGCTGTTTCGTCTAATCTTTCCTGAAGTTTGAAAAAATAAGGTGGTAAATTTGCTGCCATAATTATATGTCTCTTTTTAGACGATCGTCTATTTGTAGACATCTAGTTGTAGACAAAAGGAAGAGCTTTTATTTGGATTTTTTTGTAAATTTATTGTATCATAAAATAAGTTATTTTATAATGGAAAATATTAAATTTTTAAATTGCAAGATTAATTTATTAAAAAAGGTTTTTGTTCCAAGACCAGAAACTGAATTTTGGGTGCAAAAAGCAATAAAAGAAATTAAAAAGATAAAAAATATTCCTTCAACAGATTCAGGGGATATACCATTCCAAGAAAATTTATCGGCAGAGTCAGGGTTTAAAATTCTTGATATTTTTGCGGGATCAGGATGCATTGGAATAGCAGTTTTAAAGGCCTGTCCTGAGAGTTGTCAAAAAGTTGATTTTGTTGATATTGACGAAAAGGCGCTTCAGGAAATAAAAATTAATTTAAAGGAAAATAATATTGAAAAAGAAAGATACAGAATTATTAAATCAAATATTTTTGAAAATATCAAATCAGAAAAATATAATATTATTTTTGCCAATCCTCCTTATGTTGCCTTGGAAAGAATTTCTGAAGTAGATGAAGAAGTTTTAGAAAATGAACCTTGGACAGCTCTCTTTGCCGGGAGCGATGGAATGGTTATAATAGAAAGATTTTTAAAAGAAGTAAAAAGTCATCTTAAAAAAAACGGGATTATTTATTTGGAATTTGACCCTTTTCAAAAAGAAAAAATAAAGAATATTTTAAAAAAACAAGGATTTTATTTTTGTTTTTGCAAGGATCAATTTCAAAAAACTCGTTGGGTAAAAATATATGCAGATACCAAAAAATCTTAATAAAACATTAAAGGAAAAAAATGTAAAATTTATCAGGCCGGTTTTTGTAGATATCCTTGGCAGGATGCTTGATTTTACTGTTCCAGTGACACGGATTAACAACATAATAAAAAATGGCAATGGTTTTGACGGTTCATCGGTTGAAGGATTTGCCAGGATTGAGGAAAGCGATTTAATATTTCTTCCGGAAATTAAAACACTAAAAATTTTACCCTGGGAAGAAAAAGGAGTAGATTATTCTTGGAGAGAAGCAATAGTTTTTGGTGATATTATTGATTCCCAAAGGAAAAATTTTGAAGGAGACACAAGAACTTTATTAAAAAATATTATTAAAAAATATGAGGATATTGGCACTTTAAAATGCGGCGCAGAAATAGAATTTTTTATTTTTAAAGATAATTGTTTACCCAAGCACACAGACGAAGGAGAATATTTTCGCTCAGGTCTTTACGGAGAAATAAGAAAAGAAACTCAACTAATGTTAAATAAATTGGGTATAAAAACAGAATTTGATCATCATGAGGGTGCTTTTTCACAGCATGAAATAGATTTGACCTATGGCGAGGTCACAGAAATGGCAGATAGTATTATTTTAACTAAATTTATTTTAAAAAGAGTTGCAAGAAAATATGGACTTTATGCTTCTTTTATGCCAAAGCCAATTGAAGGAATAAACGGAAGCGGAATGCACCTACATTTATCTTTGTGGAAAAATGGTAAAAATTTATTTTTTGATGAAAGAAAAAAAGATTTAAGCGATATGGCAAAATCTTATATTGCCGGTTTAATAAAATATGGAAAAGAAATACAACTTGTTTTAAATCAATGGATAAATTCTTACAAGCGGCTTTACCCAGGGTATGAAGCGCCTACTTATTTAGTATGGGGCACCAAGAATCGATCTGCCTATATAAGGGTGCCAGAGTATCAAAAGGGAAAAGAAAGTGCTACGAGAATTGAGATAAGAAGTCCGGATCCGGCTTGTAACCCTTATATAGCGCTTGCTCTTATTCACGCTGCTGGTGTTCAGGGGATTAAAGAAGGATTAAATCCACCATCTTCAATTGAATTTGATGTTTTCCATTTATCAGAAAAAGAAAAAAGACAATTAAAAATAGAAGAACTTTCGCCAAGCTTAGAAAGGGCATTGGATTTTTTTCAAAAAAGCACCTTGGTAAAAGAAACACTAACCCCTCATCTTTACCATAAGTTTATTGAAAACAAAAAGATTGAATGTGTCAATTTTAATAAATCCGTGACAGATTACGAAATAAAAAATTACTTTAAGGCCTTATGATTAATCGAGGAATTGCTACATTTACATTGGATTATGGAAAATGTCCACGTTGGCTTTTTGAGCGCATGGTAAAACTTTCGCGCGGTGTAATTTATGCAATTGTTGATGAATACGGTCCTGATGAATTTATAAAAAGAATATCTGATCCGGTTTGGTTTCAATCTTTGGGCACAGTTGCGGCTTTTGATTGGAATTCTTCTGGCTTGACCACAATTCTAACTGCAGCTTTAAAAGAAGCAATTAGAGGCCAGGAAAAATCGTTGGGTATTTTTATTTGCGGAGGAAAAGGTAAAACATCAAGAAAAACACCTGATGAAATTAAGCAATGGGGAAATATTTTAGCTTTGCCAGATGAAAATGTTAATAATTTAGTTTACAATTCAAAAATGTCTGCCAAGGTAGATAACGGATTGATTCAAGATGGTTTTCAGATTTACCACCACACCTTTTTCTTTTCGCAAAGCGGTGCTTGGAGTGTAGTTCAACAAGGAATGAATTCTCAAAATCAAACAGCCCGGCGTTACCATTGGTATTCAAAAGATGTTACTGATTTAGTTTGTGAACCCCATACAGGCATTGCGACCATGATAAAGGTGCCAACCCTTGATCTTACCTCGCGCAAAAGCGAGAAAAATCGTGAAATAAGCACTAAATTGATTCAGAATAATTATTTATCTTTGATGAAGGATATTAAAATTTTAAGAAAACACTCTGATAGCTTGTCTAAAACTCTTGCTTTAAAGTTTAAGGATCAAGAATTAACTTTTTTAAAATTAGAAAACAAAGAATTTTCGTGGCATCCGCTAATAGATGAAGATTTTTCAAGGAGTAAGTATTTGGAAAAAATTTTAGCCAAGGTGTGTGAAAGAAAACCAAAAAGTTATGAGGATCTTTTAGCGATAGAAGGCGTTGGTCCAAAAACCATTAGGGCTTTAGCTTTGGTAGCAGAAGTGATTTATGGAGCAGAGCCGAGTTATGATGATCCAGCCCGTTATTCATTTGCTCATGGCGGAAAGGATGCGACACCTTATCCTGTGGATCGTTTTACATATGATAAAACTATAGAATTTCTTTGTCATTTTAATCCCCAAAAAGAGCCACAAAAAATAGAAGATTATGATTACCAAGAAATTAAAGAATGACAATAAAATAAAAACACTGTACAAAGAATTGAAAGACAAATATGATCTTTCTGAAGGACAATGGGCGTTATGGTGTAAAAGAAAAAAGAGCAAAAAAGACAAAGAACAAATTATTATTGAAGCCATTTTGACCCAGAGGATCAATTGGAAGAATGTAGAACTTTCAATGATTAATCTTAAAAAAGCACGAGCTGATTCATTAAAGGATATTGTAAATATTGGACCTCAAAAACTTTCTTTTCTTATCAGGCCATCGGGATTTTATCAAACAAAATCTTATTATCTTTTCCACTTGGCTCAGTTTGTTTTAAAAAATTATAGTAGTGTGGAAAAAATGCAAAAAGAAAATATTAAAAAATTAAGAGAAGGATTATTAACCGTGAAAGGGGTTGGCAAAGAAACAGCAGATGATATTTTGCTTTATGCTCTTGAAAAATCTATTTTTGTGATTGATGAATATACACGGCGTTTTGTTAAAAAATATAAAATTGCCAAAGATCTTTCTTATGATTATCTTCAAAATTTATTTCAAAAAAATCTGCCTCAAAGCATTAGGGTCTATCAGGATTTTCATGCTATAATTGTTTTAGAGGGAAAACCCTTTGCAAGGGGAAAGGTCGAAAATAAAAATATATAACTTATTAAATCTATGAATGCTAAAAGTTTATTATTTATAATTTTAGGAATAGTGCTTTTAATTTTTGGAATTTATGGGTTGATTTTTTGGTGGTGGCCTCTTTTTGTTAAGGTGTTTTTGGCTTGTCTTGGGCCTTTCTTAATTCTTGTAGGAGCATTGTTAATTTTTATTGGCAAAGAAGAATAATTTTAAAAAACAAGTTGACAAGTATTTTTATTTTTCGTCAATTTATGCGGATAACGATGAATTCTTTCAGTAGCAATGTAAGGTTTGGTTGGTATTATTGTGAGAATAAATACGAATAAAAATATGTCAAATGATAAAAAAATTCAACTATCGCCGAATTCTTTAAATCTTTATTTGGAATGTCCATGCTGTTTTTGGTTAGAGAAAAGACAAAAAATTAGAAGGCCTCAACCATATCCTTATGCCTTAAATACGGCAGTAGATGTATTATTAAAAGAAGAATTTGATCAATATAGGGCAAAAGGGGAGCCGCATCCTTTATTGGTGCAAAATAAAATTCCTGCTAAGCTTTTTTCTAATCAGGGATTACTCAATCAATGGCGGAGCAATTTTAGCGGGATTCGTTATTATGATCAAAAATTAGATGCTATTTTATATGGGGCGGTAGATGATATAGTGGAATTTGATGACGGCAAATTAGCTCCTCTTGATTACAAATCAACCGGCAGCAAAGTTCCTCAGGTATATGATCGTTTTCAATTGCAAATGGATATTTATACTTTTCTTTTAGAAATGAATGGATTTGAGACACCTAAAAAGGGTTATTTGGCTTTTTATGTTGTTGATAAGAAAAACGGATTTAAAGATCGTTTGCCCTTTAAAAAAGAATTATATGAAATAGAAACCAATCCTTCAGATATTCCGGGGATTTTTAAAGAAGCTGTTTTGCTTTTAAAAAAAGAGACACCGCCACCCCATAATTCTGATTGTGAATATGGTAATTGGATTAATAAAATTACTAAATTATAAATATTCTTTTTATGCCATGTTCACTTTTTGTTTATACATATTTTAAAAACGATCGTAGAAAAGTTATGATATGAAGGTTCAAAAGAAATATATTTTATGGGCGCTGGCTTTGATTGTTTTAGGAATTTTATTAACTGGTTTCCCTTTTCTTTTTAAAAAAGAATTTGATTTTAAAGAGATGGATTTTAACGATGGAAAAGCAGTGGTCGTTTCAGATTTACATTTAGATTCAAATCCTCGTGATTTAACTTGTGTCGGTGATTATTTAAATAATGAAAATGTGTCTTTGCTTATTTTAAACGGCGACGTTTTTGATAAAAAGCATAAAGATCCATTAAAAAAAGAAGACTTAGATTATGTAAAAGAAAGATTAGGGATTGAGGATGGTTCCTCTTTTGATATAATTTATTTACTATCTTCTTATAATCACGATCCTTATTTGAAGTTGAGTAAAGATTTCAAAGAAGAGAATGTTGATGTTTTGGAAAGCGCCCTTGCGCTTAAAACCGGTAATGAAAAATTTTATATTTTTCACGGTGATTATATTTTAAGCGGTTATAATACGGGCATAGCAAGTATTGTTAATAAATTAAGCGCAAATTTACTTTATGAGAAATTTGCCAAGATAGTAATAAACGAAGGAAAAGATAATTGGGTTATTTTGAGTCATTCCCATGTGCCAGGGATTAATCAAAAAGCAAAAGTAGCTAATACCGGCTCTTGGATAAATAGATTTGTATCAAGTAAGAATACAGCAGTTTTAATAGAAGTCACAGGAGGACAAAAATCAGTAATTGACCTTGTTAAAATTCCTTGTGATTAAGTGAGATTTATTAAAATATTTTATGAAGTTTATAGGAGATTTTCATATTCATTCCAAGTATTCTAGAGCCACCTCAAAGCAGATGGATCCAGAAGATCTTGATAAGTGGGCACAAATAAAGGGAATAAAGGTGATTGGTAGTGGTGATTTTACTCATCCTGATTGGTTTAAAAATTTAAGAGAAAAATTAGAACCGGCTGAGGAAGGATTATATAAATTGAGTACTAAATATCAAACATCAAATACCAAACAAACCACTCGATTTATTTTAACAGCTGAGATTAGTTGTATTTATACAAAAAATAATAAGGTAAGAAAGGTTCATCATTTGGTATTGGCGCCGGATTTTAAAACTGTGGAAAAGATTAATACTCAGCTTTCTTGGGTTGGAAATTTAAGATCTGATGGAAGGCCAATTTTAGGACTGGATTCAAAAGAATTATTAAAAATTGTTTTGGACTCTTCGCCAGATTGTATGTTGATTCCTGCTCATATTTGGACTCCATGGTTTGGGGTTTTTGGATCAAAATCTGGATTTGATTCATTAGAAGAATGTTTTGAGGATTTAACGTCTTATATCTATTGTATTGAAACCGGTCTTTCTTCGGATCCACCAATGAATTGGCGATTGTCAGCGTTAGATAATATTACCTTGATTTCAAACAGCGATGCTCACTCTTGTCTTAAAATTGGTAGGGAAGCTAATGTTTTTGAGGGTGGGGAATTGAATTATAAAAGCATTATTGAAGCAATTAAAAATGGCGGAAGATCAACAAATGCAAATTGTCGATTGGTTTCTACCATTGAATTTTTTCCAGAGGAAGGTAAATATCATTTTGATGGTCATCGGACTTGCGGATTACGATTATCACCGCAAGAAAGAAAAAAATATGGCGGGATGTGTCCGAATTGCGGAAGACCATTGACAGTGGGAGTTCTTTCAAGAGTGGATGATTTAGCTGACAGACCTGAAGGAGAAAAACCACCTAATGCCGTTCCTTATGTGAGCTTGGTGCCATTAAATGAAATTATTGGTAAGGTGTTCTCAAAGGATTCATACACAAGGGCAGTAATGGAGGAATATCAAAAATTGATTTTGGCCTTTGGTAGTGAGTTTGAGGTATTAATGGAAACGCCAATCGAGGAAATCTCTCAAGTTTCACCAGAAGTGGCTGAAGGAATAAAAAAAATTAGAGAAAAAAAGATAAAAGTATTACCGGGATTTGATGGAGAGTTTGGTAAGGTTCAAATTTTAGAAGAGGAAGAAGATAAAATAAAAAAATCAAACCAAGAAACATTATTTTAATGTTTTTTGGTGTTGGTTTAATAAAAATATGAAATTTCAAATAAAAAGTACTAATATTGTTTTAACTGAAAGTTTAAGAAATTACATTGAAGAAAAAATTGGAAAATGTGAAAGATTTATTCAGTTGGAAAATTTTCCATTAAAGGCTTATGTTGAAATAGAAAAGATTACAGATCATCATCGCAAAGGAGATATTTTTAGAGCAGAGGTTAATATGGAATTACCAGGGAAGCTTTTACATTGTGATGCAAGAAAAAATGATATTTATTTAGCAATTAATGCGGTTCGAAACAAACTTGAAAGAGAAATAAAGGAATATAAAGAGTTAAAGAAATAAGATTAAAAATCAATTTTTAATTTTCAAAAACTATCATCGCGACCCCTCACCTTTTACTAAGGTGAGGGACTCCTCGCAATGACAGGGAAGGGAAGCTTGCCTTCTTTTTGACACTTCACTACGCTACCGTTTAAACGTTTTACTGTTTTCTGACAACTGATTTCTGTTTAATATTGTTTAGTATTTAGAATTTAGTATTTGTTTGGTATTTGGTATTTGTTATTTGGTGCTTTTTTGTATTTTGGTGCTTGTGATTTGGAATTTTACCAATGTGATCTTTCAATGTGGCTTCTGGGACGGGATTGCTTCGCTTTAATTACAATTATTGTAAATTTTTATTAGGTTAATTTAGAATTTTTATTTTTATGTCTTTTTTTTCTAAAATTTTTGGAGATCAAAATGAGAAAACGTTAAAAAAAATGCAGCCGATTGTTGAAAAAATCAATAATCTCGAATCAAAAATTCAAAGATTATCTGATGAAAAATTAAAAGAAAAAACAGTCGACTTTAAAGATAGAATTAAAAAAGGAGAAGTTCTTGATGATATCTTGCCTGAGGTTTTTGCTGTAGTGCGAGAGGCAGCAAAACGAACCTTGGGACAACGTCATTTTGATGTTCAGCTAATGGGTGGCATTGCGATGCACCAGGGCAAGATTACAGAAATGAAAACTGGTGAAGGAAAAACTCTTACTGCCACTTTGCCTCTATATTTAAATGCCCTTGAAGAAAAAGGATGTCATTTGGTTACAGTAAATGATTATTTGGCAAGACGTGATACAGTTTGGATGGGACAAATTTATCATTTTTTGGGACTTTCTGTTGGCTGTTTAAATCATGAACAGTCGTTTGTATATGATCCAGAGTATAAAAAATCTGCAGAGGAAAAAGATAAAATTAGAGATGAGTTGGGTAGTTTTCAAGTGGTTGAAGATTTTTTAAGGCCCGTTTCGAGGAAAGAAGCGTATTTAGCTGATATTACTTATGGCACCAATAATGAATTCGGATTTGATTATTTGCGAGATAATATGGTTTATAATATGGATCAGTTGGTTCAGTCACGCAACAATGAGAATGATGAAGATATTTATCACTTTGCCATTATTGATGAGGTTGATTCAATCTTAATTGATGAGGCCCGAACACCTTTGATTATTTCTGCTCCTGATACTGAAAGTTCAAAGTGGTATCAAGAATTTGCCAGAATTATTCCCAAGCTTAATTCTGAGATCGATTTTAAAGTTGATGAGAAAAGAAAAGCAGTAACATTGACCGAAGAAGGCATTAATAAAATTGAAAAGCTTTTGGGAAAAGAGAATATTTATGAGGAGCGAGGGATAAAATATCTTCACCATCTAGAGCAAGCCTTAAGAGCAGAGGCACTGTTTAAGAGGGACAGAGATTATATTGTAAAGAATAATCAGGTGATTATTGTAGATGAATTTACGGGCAGATTGATGCCTGGCAGGAGATGGTCTGGAGGACTACACCAAGCCATTGAAGCAAAAGAAGGTGTTCCTGTTCAGGCAGAGTCATTGACCCTAGCGTCTATTACCTTTCAGAATTTTTTTAGAATGTATAAAAAAATAGCTGGAATGACAGGTACTGCCGTTACTTCGGCTGAGGAATTTCAAAAGGTTTATGGACTGGATACAGTAATGATTCCCACTCACAAACCAATGATTAGAAAGGATTTGCCTGATAAAATTTTTAAAACTCAAAAAGGCAAATATCAAGCAGTGGTAGAAGAGGTAAAAAATCGACATAGCCAAGGACAACCCATTCTAATTGGTACTACTTCTATTGATAAAAATGAACATTTATCACGATTGCTAAAGGCAGAGGGAATATCACATGAAGTTTTAAATGCTAAAAATAACGAGAAAGAAGCGGCTATTATTGCGCAAGCAGGAAAAAGGGGACAAGTGACAGTGGCAACCAATATGGCTGGTAGGGGGGTAGATATTATTTTAGGAGGAAATCCTCCAGATCAAAAAGAAGCAGAAGAGATTAAAAAAGTGGGGGGACTTTGTGTGATTGGAACTGAACGGCACGAAGCGCGGCGGATTGATAATCAATTACGGGGAAGAGCTGGTCGGCAAGGAGATCCTGGAGTTTCTCAATTTTTTATTTCTCTGGAAGATGATATTGTAAGAGTTTTTGGTGGCGATACTATAAAAAGAGTATTTGAGCGTTTTGACTTTCCTGAGAATATGCCAATTGAAAACAAGATGATTTCTCGAGCTATTGAATCGGCTCAGGCAAGAATTGAAGGATATAATTTTGATATTAGAAAACATCTTTTAGAGTTTGATGATGTATTAAACAAACAACGAATAAAGATTTACAAAAAAAGGAGAGAAATACTTAAAGAATCTGAAAAATCGAGTTTTGCAACAGCAAAAAGAGATGTAAAAGAGGGGGAGCAAACTTCTTTTTGCTCATCAAATTTAAAATCTCAAATCTTGGAGATGGCAAAAACGCCGGAAGAAAAAAAAGCCCTTGAAGCAAAAGAAAAAGAACTTGGAGAAAATTTTTTCAAAGTGGCAAAGTTTATAATGCTTAATACCCTGGATACATTATGGATGCAACATCTTGAAGATATGGAGGCATTGAGAGACAGTGTACAGCTTAGGGCTTATGGTCAGATTGATCCTTTGGTTGCTTATCGAACAGAAGGACATAAAATGTTTCAATCGCTTTTGGAGGATTTTGAGGAAAAAGTATTGGATACAATATTAAAAGCCAAAATAAAACCCAATATTAAAATGACTTCTAATAAAATTACACAGCCAGTCAGTTCTGCTACAAAAAATGCTTATAAAAAGGTAGGGCGTAATGATCCTTGTCCTTGTGGCTCCGGAAAAAAATATAAAAAATGTTGTTATCCTAAATTTGGATAAAAAGTGATGTTTATTGATTTTTTATTAAAAATAAATTAAATTTATATTAAGGTAGGTTCAAGAACAGAACGCAACAATCCTTTTTTGTCTTTGACACGAGCGAAGCGTAGCGCAGCGAAGTGTCGATTCCCTTTATGTCATTGCGAGCGACCGAAGGAAGCGAAGCAATCTCGTGGTAATACTCTGGGATTGCCACGTCCTACTGCGGTAGGACTCGCAATGACAGTAGACGCGCGCCACGGGATCGCCACGCCCTTCGGGCTCTCAAAGAAAATTTCATTTTCTTTTCGACGAGCTCGCTTCGCTCTCTCGTTCGCGATGACAGCGGGCGAAGCGTTTAAAAAAAATTAAAAATTAAAAATTAGAAATTAAAAATTTTCATTTGAGTTTTTGAAAACTATGCCCAGTCCCAGAGCTCTAGAAAAATCCGGCGTAATATTGTTTTTTTCATTACTTTCTCTTATAGCAGCGATTATTGGTTTTATAAATGGTGCTGAGTGCGGTAATTGGTTGTGCTCTTATTTTTTTATTGGTTTGGCAGTTATTCTTTTTTTCTGGGGATTTGAAGTTGCTCAATAAATTCAATTTGTTTTATGGTGTTCAATCCAAAAGAAAGCGAGCGTCGTCTTGCGATTATTCGAATTCAACAGCAAGAAAAAAAGGCAAGGGAGATGGCTATTTTGCACAATCTTCCTTATATTGATTTAACTGTAACTCCTATTGATCTTGATGCTCTTGCTTTGGTGCCAAAAGAAAAAGCAGAAAAGGGATTATTTGTTCCTTTTCAAAAAATTGAAAAGAGGATTTTATTTGCTACTGTTGATCCTCAAAACCCTCTTTTGAAAGAGACAACAGAAAAATTTAAAAATAAGGGATTTATTGTTGAAATTCTTATTTGCTCTAAAAGATCATTAGAGAGGGCTTTAAAAGAATATAGCAAGGTTCCTGCTTCTTCTAAAGAAGTAGTAGGCAAGATAAAAATAAAAAACGAACGTATTGGTTTGATTGAAAAGGAAATAAAAAATATTGCTGATTTAAAAAGCAGATTAGAAAATATATCTAAAGAAGGGAATGGCTGGGTACTTGAAATGATTTTAGGAAGCGCATTGGCTCTTCGTGTTTCTGATATTCATATTGTATCTGCTTTAGAGGGAGCCAATCTTCGTTATAGAATTGACGGAATTTTGTATGATATTACATTATTAAATGAACCAATGTATCATTCATTGTTGAATCGATTAAAACTTCTTTCAGGGCTTAAGGTAAATATTGAAGACATTGCTCAGGATGGAAGATTTAGTATTTTTGCCAAGGAGCAAGAAATCGAAGTACGGCTTTCAGTGATTCCTGGTGAATACGGAGAAGATATTGTAATGAGGATTTTAAATCCAGATATGATTCTTTCAATTGAGGAATTAGGTTTACATCCTTGGCACCAAGAGGATATATTGCGAGAAATAAGAAAACCTACGGGAATGATTTTAATTTGTGGACCGACAGGATCTGGTAAAACTACTACTCTTTATGCTTGTTTAAAAAAAGTAGCGACATCAAAGGTAAAAGTAATTACTATTGAAGACCCTATTGAATATCACCTTGAAAACGTTGATCAAACTCAAATAGAACCTGAAAAGGGATATGGTTTTACTAATGCCCTAAGGGCAGCAATGAGACAAGATCCTGATATTATTTTGATTGGAGAAATAAGAGATGGCGAAACAGCTGAAACAGCTATTCAAGCTGCTTTGACAGGACACTTAGTATTTTCAACTCTTCATACCAATGATGCTGCGGGTGCAATTCCTCGATTAATTGAATTGGGAGCAAATCCTGCTTCTATTGCCCCTGCTTTTAATCTTATTGTGAGTCAGCGTCTTTTAAGAAAAATTTGTAAAAAATGTGCAAAAAAGATAATAATAGATGAAAAAACAAAGGAGAAAATAAAAAAAGAACTAGAAGGTCTTCCATTAGAAATTAAACCTAATCTTGAAGGAAATATTGAAATTTTTCAACCTCAGGGTTGTGTTGATTGCAATAATTCTGGTTACAAAGGAAGAATTGGCGTTTTCGAAATTCTTAAAAAAACACCGATAGTTGAAAAAACAATTTTAACAATTCCATCGATTTCTATAATGAGAGAAATTGCAATTCAAGAAGGAATGATAACAATAAGACAGGATGGTATATTGCGGGTTTTAGAAGGAATTACTACTATTGAAGAATTAGAAAGGGTATTAGGGCCGATCGAAGAATAAAATAAAAAAACCGCCAGTGGAATAATAAAAAGTTCTTTTATAAAAAAGAAAAATTAGAATTTTTCCGAGGAGTGGTTTGGCTTTAGTCCATTGAGCTGGGTTGCCCCAAGTCGCAGGAGAAACTAAACCATCCGAATACTAAGAAAAATTCCAGTGGGCAATTTTAAAATAACTCCTTTTAGGGGTTTTTTCTAATCAGCCCTTATTCCACTTGCGGTCTTTATTATTTATAGCATATGAAAATGAATTTGTCAAGGGTAAAGAAAAAAATATTAATTTTTATTTTAGCAATTCCATTTTTGGTTTTGCCTTTTGAATTAGCGTGGGGAGCTAATCCTGGTGATGTGGTAATAAATGAAGTAATGTGGGCAGGAGCAGATAATGAATGGATTGAACTTTATAATAATACTGATGAAGAGATTAATTTAGAGGGATGGAGAATAGATAATACACGATCATCCAGTGTAGAATCTAACACTTTGTTATTAAATGGAAAAATAGAACCAGGAAGTTATTTTGTTATTTGCGAAACAGCGATGGAAAATTGTGATTTTAATTTGGAATCTATTTCTCAAACTAAATATAGTCTTTCTTTAAATGATACTTATAACAAAAATGGACAATTAATTTTAAGAGATGCAAATCAAATTATTATTGATCAAACGCCAGAAGCAACCGAAGATAACTGGCCAGCTGGTAAAAATGATTCTAAAAATAAAAAGTATTTTTCAATGGAACGAGTGAATCCAAAAGTTTCTGGTATTGAGCCGTCTAATTGGAAAACCACCATAACCGATAAAATTTGTGGTACTTCTACTACTAGTAGTGGATCGATTTATTATCATTATGGTACTCCCAAAGCCCAAAATTCTCAATTTTCAACTGCGCTTCCTCAACCTCTTTCTGCCAATGCTGGTGATAATGATATTATTAGCACTACTGGCACAGAGATTACTTTTGATGCTTCCGCTTCAACCGGCGATATTCAAAGTTATTCTTGGAATTTCGGAGATGGTGAAACAGCAACAGGTAAAATTGTTACTCATAAATATCAATATCCCGGCGAATATTACGTTTCCTTAATAATAAGCGATGGCGAAAAAGAAAGTTCTGACTTAAAAAAAGTTACTATTTTTTCTTCTGAAATTTTTATTTCTGAGTTTTTGCCAAACCCTAAAGGAGATGATTCTGGAAAGGAATGGATTGAGGTTGTAAATGAATCAAGTAATGTGCAAAATATTTCTGGTTGGGGATTAGGGAATAGTTCTGAAAAACCTAAATTTATTTTTCCCTCTGGTAGCTATCTTGCTTCGCAAGGTTTGATTTTACTTTCTTCGTCTTTAACTAAAATTTCACTTTCAAACGATAGTGGTTCTTTATTTCTTTTTTATCCCTCAGGAAGCATTTCTCAGGAGGTAAAATATGAAAATCCAGGAGAGGATGTTTCAATTGCAAGAAAAGACGGAGAATATTTTTACACGAAAAATCTAACCCCTGGAATGAAAAATATCGTTTCTCTTTCTTTCAAAGAAGTACAATCAAATAGTGCTTCTCAAGCCCAATCCTTATCTCAATCTTCAACTTCAACTTCAACTTCAACTCAAAGTCAAAATCAAAGCCAACCTCAAAATCCGAGTGAGGCCTCAACTCAAAATTTAACCCCGAATCAAGAATCCGCTTCTTTTAATTCAAAAGTCAGTGAGGAAAATGAGGATCTCGTTTTACAAGGTCAAACAGTTGCTGTGCCAACAAACACTTTGCCTCAAGATGTTTTAAATAAAAATCTTTTAGCTGAAGTAAAAGCAAATCAAACAAAATTAATCTTATCAATCGTATGCGTTACTCTTTGCTCTGGATTTTTTGGCGTTAGTTTGGTAATATTAAGGAGAAAATTAAAAAATAAAAACATTGGTGATAAAAATATTGAAAAAATTGAAGTCGAAATAGAAAAATAATTTTTCCCGAATTTTCCTCGAGTCGTTTCGAATTTTTCTCGAATATTCGAGATTTATTCGTTTTCATTCGTAGATCATTCGAGAGATATTTTTTATGTCAGGTCATTCACATTGGGCAGGTATAAAACATAAAAAAGGATTAGAAGATGCAAAGCGGGCAAAGATCTTCTCTAAGATGAGTCGGTTAATTTCAGTTACTGCTAGGGAAAAAGGAGGAGATCCTGAAACGAATGCAGAATTAAAAATGGCTATCGAGAGAGCCAAGTCCTTTAATATGCCCCAAGAAAATATTGAGCGGGCAATAAAAAGAGGATCCGGAGAATTAGGAGAAGAGAAATTAGAGAGTTTTTTGCTGGAAGGTTTTGGTCCAGGAAAAATTGCAGTTTTGATAGAAGGAGTAACTGATAATAAAAACAGAACTATAGCTGAAATTCGACACCTCTTTGAAAATTTTGGAGGAAAATTGGCAAGCGGTGGAGTATTGTGGATGTTTGAAAGAAAAGGAATTATTACAATAGCCGAACATCAAGAATATAAGGACAAAAAAGATGATTTGGAGTTATTAGTTATTGAAGCAGGAGCAGAGGATATAGAATGGAACGAGAATGAAGTATTAGAAGTTTACACTAAAGCAGAAGATTTAAATCAGGTTAAAAAAAATTTAGAAGAAAAAGGTATTAAGATTGAAAATATCAATTTGGGTTTTAAGGCAAAAGAGGAAATCAGGATTGAAGATAAAGAAACAAAAGATAAGATTGAAAAATTATTCGAATCCCTTGATGAGCGTGATGATGTTCAAGAAATTTACTCTAATTTAGCCGTCTAACACCTTTTTTTAATTTTACATTCTAATCTATGCCCAAAGAAAGTGAAATTAGAAAAAAAGTAGTGCAAATATTAGAAAATGATGGTTGGATTGTGTGGTATCCTCCAAAGGTCCGGTATAAAAAAACGGACATTTTTGGTATTATTGATTTATTGGCATTAAAAGGTCGAAGACAAAAAAATATTCAATTAACAACAGTTTCTAACCTTGCTACAAGAAGAAAAAAAATTGATAATTTTTTGACAAAATTTGAAATTGAAATGACAGTAGAAATCTGGGCTTGGTACGCTAAAAAGAAAGAGTTTAAAAAAGAAAAGGTACGTTTTGATTTGCCCAAAAAACCAAAAAAGAAAAAACCAAAAATTATCTAGCAATTGAATCTTAAATTTTTTTATGTCTTTTTTAGTAGAACAAATTGTTAATTTTGGAGTATCAGAGGGTACGTTAGCCTTAATTTTAATGTTGCCGGTAGTGGCTACTTTTATCGCCTTTGCCCGGCAAATTATTGGTATTCGGGGTTTTGGTATTTATATTACCTTGATTATTGCTTATGCCTTTGTTGCTACAAAATTAAAATATGGCATTGTCATATTTTTAGTAGTAGTTATTGCAGGAACATTGATGCGGCGGTTGCTTCAAAAAATAAAGATTCTTTATTTGCCTCGAATGGCAATGGTACTTACTTTTGTTGCTTTAGCTGTTTTTTTGATGTTTCTTTTGGGTAGCTATTTAAATATAGAGGGGCTTCAGGTAATTTCTATTTTTCCTATTTTAATTATGACTCTAGTAGTGGAAAGATTTGTTGCTGCGCAAATGGAAAAGGGTCAAAGAACAGCAATTTTTATGACGTTAGAAACTTTGATATTAGCAATTATTTCTTATTATATTATCACTTGGGCTTCGCTTCAGCAATTATTACTTGAATGGCCTATTGTTTCTATTTTTGTTGTTTTGATTTTAAATTTTGCTTTAGGACATTGGACTGGTTTTCGACTATCAGAGTATTTTCGTTTTAAAGAGTTAATGGAATATTTGCCTAAAAAATAGTTGAAGTTTGTAAATTATATTTTATGTATGGAATTCTTGGCATTAATGCACGTAATCAAAAATATTTAGACTCTTCTAAGAAGATAAAGAAGACCCTGGATTCAAAATTATTGACCAAAAATATTTTAAAAGAAGCTGGTTTGCCTGTGCCCAATACCTTAGCTCTTATTAAAACACGATCAGAGCTTTTTAATTTTAACTGGGAAATTTTACCTCCTACTTTTGCTTTGAAACCAAACAGGGGATTTGGAGGACAGGGGATTATTGTGGTTTATGGCAAAAAGAAAAAAACCATAGAACCGACTTGGATACGGTCAGATGGTTCTTTAGTTAGAAAAGAAGATCTTGAGGTACAGATTCTTGATATTATGGAGGGAAATTTTTCTTTATTCTCTTTGCCTGATGTTGCTTTTTTTGAAGAAAGAATAAAAGTATTAAAAGAATTAAAACCATATTCTTGGAAAGGTATACCTGACATTCGGATAATAGTATTTGAAGGAGTGCCTGTAATGGCTATGCTCCGTTTGCCAACGCCAGAATCTAGAGGAAGAGCCAATCTTCATCAAGGAGCTGTTGGTGTTGGGATTGACCTTGGCACGGGCCTTACCACCAATGCTGTTTGGCATAATAAATTTATTGATTATTATCCTGGTACAAGATATCTTTTAAGAGGTATAAAGATTCCTTTTTTTAAAGAAATTTTAAGATTCTCTATTAACGCTCAAGCCGCTATGGGAATAAAATTTTTAGGAGTTGATGTTGCTATTGATCGTGAGAGGGGACCGGTAATTCTTGAGCTTAATGCAAGACCTGGTCTTTCAATCCAAATGGCAAATTTAGCTGGACTAGAAGAACGTTTAAAAAGAATAGCCGGTCTTAATGTAAAATCTAGCGAAAAAGGAGTGAGACTGGCTCAAGATCTTTTTGGTGAATCAAAAGAAGATCAGTTGATAGAAACAATTGATGATAAAAAATTAGAACCATTATTAGGCAGGAAGGTCTTAGGACCGATAGAAGAAGTAGAGATAGTTGTACCTCATTTAGACAAGGAAAAAACCAATGATGATTATTTAAATGAGCGGCGATATTATAAAACTATTGCTAAAATTGATACAGGAGCTTGGCGTAGCGCTATCTCTTTTGAAATTGCTAAAAAATTAAAAATAAAAGAAGGCGGAGAATTAAGAATGGTAAAATCTGCATTGGGTGAGGAAATAAGAACAATTACGCCATTAGTTTTTTTTATCAAAGGAGAAAAGATTGAAACAGAAGTATTTTTAGCCGATAGGTCACAAATGAAGTATGAAATGATTATTGGTCGTAGAGACCTAAAACGATTTTTAATCGATCCTGCCAAAAAGATTGATATTAAAAAATAAAAATTGAATCTTTTTTATGAATATTTCTCCCCAGAAAGTGGCATCAAAAATAGAATCAACTTACGAAAAAAACATTTTTAGTTTTCCTTTAAAATATCAATTCCACTTTTTTCTTCGTCTTTTTCGAATCACTGGTGATAAAAAATATTTAATGCCTATTTTGACCTATCAAAAGCTTCGGGCGATAGAAACAATTCAGATGATAAAAAATAGGAATCAAAAATTATTTTTAGAGAAAAAATCAAACAATCTTTTTAAAAAATTACCAAAGCGAGGAGAGAAGAATAAAAAAAGAAGAAAAGTCTTTCAAAAAAATAAGCAAATTTTATTTTATTTTTATCTTGTAGAATCTTTGTATCAATGGAAAGTTTTTAAGATATCTGAAAATGAATTTTTTCAAAAATATTATAATGAGGGAATAGAATATCTTTCAAAAATTGATTTTGGAAAGATTATTTTCGAAAAAGATCTTTTTTTACATTATT
>Ga0208693_1001124_pt1 | contig 19903 bp, 18 predicted proteins | sample AD_UKC071_MetaG_FD_184438 | JGI IMG/M metagenome (GOLD analysis project Ga0208693, IMG submission 184438) | Active sludge microbial communities of municipal wastewater-treating anaerobic digesters from USA - AD_UKC071_MetaG (SPAdes) (version 2) | ecosystem: Engineered > Bioreactor > Anaerobic >... | reverse complement strand
CGTGACCCTGCCCATGACCCGCCTGGCCACTGGCACGGTGGACGCGCCCCAGCTCTCGCCCTGGTTCGTCACACTCGGCCGCGCCGCGCTGGCGGGGCTGCTGTCCGTGGTCTTCCTGCTGGCGACACGTTCGCCCGTGCCGCAGCGCCAGCACTGGCGGCCACTCGGCATCGCCGTGCTGGGCAACGCCGTGGGCTACCCGCTGCTGCTGGGCTATGCGCTGCGGGTGGTCACGGCCAGCCACGCGGCGGTCATCACCGCGCTGCTGCCGCTGGCCACCGCCGCCGTGGCGGCCTGGGTGCTGCACCAGCGGGCACGGCTGGGCTTCTGGGTGTGTGCGGTGCTGGGCAGTGTGCTGGTGCTGGTGTTCTCGGTGCTGCGTGCCACCCAGCACGGTGGCGGTTTCGGGTTCGAGTGGGCCGACCTGCTGCTGCTGGGCGCCGTGGTGGCGGCCGCCTTTGGCTACATCTTCGGTGCGCAGGTCACCCCTGCGCTGGGCGCCGAGCGCGTCATCTGCTGGGTGTGCGTGATGGCGCTGCCCATCACGCTGCCGGCCACGCTGTGGCTGTGGCCCGCACAGCCGGTGGCGCCGTCGGCCTGGATGGGGTTCGTGTACGTGGGGGTGTTCTCGATGTGGGCCGGCTTCTTCGCCTGGTACCGCGGCCTGGCCCTGGGCGGTGCGCTGCGCGTAAGTCAGGTACAGCTGCTGCAGCCCTTCCTGTCGATCCTGGCGGCCATCCCGCTGCTGGGAGAGCCGCTGGACGTGGTGACCCTGGGTTTCGCCGCAGCCGTGGTGGCCACCGTGGTGGTAGGCAAACGCCTGGCCCAGCCGCCCATGGTGCGCAGTGCCGCACGGCCACAAGGGGGCACACCATGACCGCCGACACCTGGCTGGCCTTCGCCCTCTTCGCGTTCGTGAGTTCCATCACGCCGGGCCCCAACAACACCATGCTGCTGGCTTCGGGCGTGAACTTCGGTTTTGTCCGCTCGCTGCCGCACATGGCGGGCGTCACGCTGGGCTTTTGCCTGATGATCTTGCTGATGGGCCTCGGGCTCGGCAGTGTGTTTGCGCGTTTCCCGGTGCTGTACACCGTGCTGCGTTATGTGGGTGGCACCTACATGCTCTACCTGGCCTGGAAGATCTTCCGCAGCCAGCCGGCGGCTCCCACCGACGGCCACGCTGCTGCCGCCAAACCCATGGGCTTCACCGCCGCAGCGGCCTTCCAGTGGGTCAACCCCAAGGCCTGGGTGATGGCGCTGGGCTCCATCACCACCTACCTGCCGGCGCAGCACACGCCGTGGCAGCTGCTGGGCCTGGTGGGGCTGATGGGTGTCATCAACATGCCCACCACCAGCACCTGGGCGCTGTTTGGCAGCAGCATGCGCCGCACCCTGCAGGAGCCCCGTTTTTTACGCATTTTCAACACCGCCGCCGCACTGGCGCTGGTGGCTTCGCTATATCCTCTGCTGATATCCCCCTGAACCCGACGGAGAACAACATGACGACACCATCCAACACCGAGACCTCCTGGAAGCTGGCCGCCCGCGCCGAAAAGATGAACCCCTCGGTGATCCGCGAGATCCTGAAGGTCACGGAGAAGCCCGGCATCATCAGCTTTGCCGGTGGCCTGCCTTCGCCCAAGACCTTCCCCATCGCCGAGTTCGACGCCGCCTCGCACAAGGTGCTCAGCCAGGACGGCCAGGCCGCGCTGCAGTACGCCGCCAGCGAAGGCTTTCCCGCGCTGCGCGAGGCCGTGGCCGCCATGCTGCCCTGGAACGTGGACCCGGCCCAGGTGCTGATCACCACCGGCTCCCAGCAGGGCCTGGACCTGGTGGCCAAGATCCTGCTCGACCCCGGCAGCCGCGTGCTGGTGGAGACGCCCACCTACCTGGGCGCGCTGCAGGCCTTCTCGCCCATGGAGCCCAGCGCCGTGAGCGTGGCCAGCGACGACGAAGGTGTGCTGGTGGACGACCTCGTGGCTAAAGCCAAAGACAGCCGCTTCATCTACCTGCTCCCCAACTTCCAGAACCCCACCGGCCGCACCATGAGTGAAGCCCGCCGCGCCGCCGTGTCGGCCGCCGCCGCCCAGGCCGGCCTGCCCATCGTGGAAGACAACCCCTATGGCGAACTGTGGTTCGACGAAGAGCCGCCGCTGCCGCTGACCGCCCGCAACCCCGAGGGCTGCATCTACCTGGGCTCCTTCTCCAAGGTGCTGGCGCCCGGCCTGCGCCTGGGCTTCCTGGTGGCGCCCAAGGCCATCTACCCCAAGCTGCTACAGGCCAAGCAGGCGGTGGACCTGCACACCCCCAGCTTCACCCAGCGTATGGTGGCCGAAGTGCTGAAGGGCGGCTTCCTGTCGCGCCACGTGCCCACCATCCGCGCCCTCTACAAGCAGCAGCGCGACGCCATGCTGGCCGCGCTGGAGCGCGAGATGGCAGGCTTGGACGTGCAGTGGAACCGCCCCGCCGGCGGCATGTTCCTGTGGGTGCGCCTGCCCCAGGGCCTGGACGCCGTGCAGCTGCTGCCCCAGGCGGTGGACCGGGGCGTGGCCTTCGTGCCCGGCGCGGCCTTCTATGCCGAGCAGGGCGACCCGCGCACGATGCGCCTGTCCTTCGTGACGGCCAGCGTGGAGCAGATCAACATCGGCATCAAGGCACTGGCCCAGGCCGTGCGCGCCGCGCTGCCCACCGCCGCCGCCAGCCCCGCCCTGGCGCCCGCGGCATGACACCCGCCACGGGCCTGGACTTCCAGCGCACCGAGGCCGGCGGCCCGTTCGGCCTGGTGCAGACCCCCGAGTACCTGGCGCTCAACCCCAACGCCCTGGTGCCCGTGGTGCAGGACGGCGGCCATGGGCGTACTGGACCAGCCACTGCGCTGAGCCGTTTCTTTCGTTTCCCTTTTCTGGTCTGACCATGTCTGCCCTGCCTCCTGCCGCCGCCGTCCGCAGCCGCCCGTTCAAACAGGTCGACGTCTTCACCCAGACCGCCCTGCAGGGCAACCCGCTGGCGGTGGTGCTGGACGGCACGGACCTGGGCACCGCGCAGATGCAGCGCTTCGCCCACTGGACCAACCTGTCGGAAACCACCTTCCTGCTGCCGCCCACCGACGCCGGCCGTGCCGCTGGGGCCGACTACCGGGTGCGCATCTTCACGCCCGGCGGCGAGATGCGTTTTGCCGGCCACCCCACGCTGGGCAGCTGCCACGCCTGGCTGCAGGCGGGCGGCCAGCCCCGGTCGGCGCAGCAGATCGTGCAGGAGTGCCAGGTGGGGCTGGTGCCGATCCGGCGCGAGGGCACACGCCTGTCTTTCGCCGCACCGCCCCTCACCCGCAGCGCCCCCAGCCCCATGACCCTGGCCCGGGTGGCCGCCGCACTCGGCCTGAAGGCCCAGGACGTGCGGGCCGCCCAGCTGCTGGACAACGGCACCACCTGGCTCGGCCTGCTGCTGGACGACCCGCACACCGTGCTGCAGCTCAAGCCCGACCAGCTGGAGCTGAAGAACCTGGGCCATAAAGTGGGCGTGGCGGCCGTCTACCCTCCGCAGGAAGCTCCTGCTTTGATAGCACGGTCCAACCGCGAGGCGCGCGCGTTCGGCCAGTCCGCCGCCAGTGCGGAGGACGACAACCCCGCGCTGGAGGTGCGCGCCTTTGCCGCGCCCCTGGGCATCGTCGAAGACCCGGTCACCGGCAGCCTCAACGCCAGCCTGGCGCAGTGGCTGATCGCCGACGGCCACATGCCCGAGCACTACCTCGCCGCCCAGGGCACCTGCCTGGAGCGGGCCGGACGCGTGTGGGTGGAGCGCGACGGCAGCGGCCAGGTGTGGGTGGGCGGTGCGTCCGTCACCTGCATCGACGGCATGGTGAATTTATGAGCCTGGTGGACCACCTGGTCGTGCTGGCGCCCAGCCTGGCCGAGGGCGTAGCCTGGTGTGAAGCCACGCTGGGCGTGGTGCCCGGCCCCGGTGGCGAACACCCGCTGATGGGCACCCACAACCGGCTAATCCCCATCACCACGCCGACATTTCCGCACGCCTACCTGGAGATCATTGCTATCAATAGCGAAGCTGTTCCCCAGCGTGCAGCGTGCGCAAAACGCTGGTTCGACCTCGATGACGAAGCCGTGCAGGCCCGCCTGCGCACCCAGGGCCCACACCTGGCCCACTGGGTCGCCGAGGTGCCCGACCTGCCCCGGGCCCTGGCCGCACTCGGCGCGCAGGGCCTTGACCGGGGCCGCGTGGTCGCCGCCTCGCGCCCCACACCGCAAGGCCTGCTGCGCTGGCAGATCAGCGTGCGCGATGACGGCCAGCGCCTGCTCGACGGCTGCCTGCCCACCTTGATCCAGTGGGGTGACACCCATCCCACCCAGACCATGGCCGACCAGGGCGTGGCACTCGAATCGCTGCAGCTGACACACCCCGAAGCCGGCACCTTGCGCCAGGCGCTGGACGCCGTGGGGCTGGGTGGCATCCCCGTGCGCACCGGCCCCGCCCGCCTGCAGGCCCGTCTGCACACCCCGCGCGGCCCGGTCGAACTGTTTTCCTGAAACACCATGCACCCCACCTCCCTGCTGCCCACCCTGGCCGACATCGAAGCTGCTGCTGCCCTCATCTACCGCAGCTTTCCGCCCACACCGCAGTACCGCTGGGCGCTGCTCAGCGAACGCCTGGGCGCCGACTGCTGGGTCAAACACGAGAACCACACGCCGGTGGGCGCCTTCAAGATCCGCGGCGGCCTGACCTACTTCGACCAGCTCGCCCGCGCAAACGCCCTGCCGCGCGAGGTGGTCAGCGCCACCCGGGGCAACCACGGCCAGAGCATCGGCTGGGCCGCGCGCGAACACGGCGTGGCCTGCACCATCGTCGTGCCGCACGGCAACTCGCGCGAGAAGAACGCCGCCATGCGCGCGCTGGGCGCCACCCTGATCGAGCACGGCAGCGAGTTCCAGGAGGCACGCGAGCACGCCATGGCGCTCGCGGCAGAACGCGGCGCCCACATGGTGCCCAGCTTCCACCCCGACCTGCTGCGTGGCGTGGCCACCTACTGGTGGGAACTGCTGCGCGCCGCACCGCACCTGGACGTGGTCTATGTGCCCATCGGCCAGGGCTCGGGCGCCTGCTCGGCCATCGCCGCCAAACTGGCGCTGGGCCACCCGGCCCGCATCGTCGGCGTGGTCAGCGCCCACGCCACCACGTATGCTGACTCCATTGCAGCCGGCCGGGTGGTGGAAGCCCCGGTCACCACCGTGCTGGCCGACGGCATGGCCTGCCGCGTGGCGGACCAGGCGGCGCTGGACATCCTCATCCCCCACCTCGACCATGTCGCGCAGGTCACCGACACCGAGGTGGCCCAGGCCATGCGCATCCTGTTCACCGACACCCACAACGTGGCCGAGGGCGCCGGCGCGGCCGCCCTGGCGGCGGCGTTGCAGGACCGCGACCAGTTGCATGGCAAGGCCGTGGGCCTGGCGCTGAGCGGCGGCAATGTGGACGCCGAGGTGATGGCAGGTGTCCTGCAAACCTCTGCTGCAACGCAATAAATTTCATAGCACCCGTCGCCCAAGAGACAAGCGCATGGGCACCTTTTTGCTTGAATGGGTGGCATGGGAAACCTCTACCTCGTGCGCCACGGCCAGGCCTCGTTTGGCGCAGACGACTACGACCAGCTGAGTGCGCTGGGCCAGCGCCAGGCCCAGCGGCTGGGCGCGTACTTCCAAGACAAAGGCCTGCGGTTCGACGCCGTGCTCATGGGCACCCTGCGCCGCCACGCGCAGACCTGGGAGGGCATCGCCGAAGGTGCCGGCCGACAGAACATGTCGCACCTGCAGCCCGTGCTATGGCCTGGCCTGAACGAATACGACAGCGCGGCGGTGATCCACGCCATCCACCCCCACCCGCTGGAAAAACCCGACACCCCCGAGCTGTACCGCCACCACTTCCGCCTGCTGCGCGACGGACTGACCCAGTGGATGAACGGGGTGGTCAGCCCCCACGGCATGCCCGACTACGAAGACTTCCGCCACGGCGTGGTCAGCGCGCTGGACCATGTCCGCACGCAGCACAGCGGCAACGTGCTGCTGGTCTCCAGCGGCGGCCCCATCTCCACCGCCGTGGGCCATGTGCTGGGCACCACGCCCGAAACCACCATCGAGCTGAACCTGCGCATCCGCAACTCGGCCGTGACCGAATTTGTGTTCACGCCCAAGCGGCACATGCTGCTGACTTTTAATACCTTGCCGCATCTGGACGGCAAGGAGCATGCGGACTGGATCACCTCCGCATAGGCCTTTTCGGGCACTCTGTTGCCAGGAGACTGGCACAATTCGTCCAAGCTTCCACTCGCATCACTGGTTTAACTGTTATCAGTGTTGACTTATGGATCTATATACAGTACTTTCTGTATGAATCCTTGTCCACGATCTCTGCCATGACCATTGAATCCGTCTCCGAGAATTTTTTGAATTTCGTGGATGGTCGCCAATTCAAGACCATCCTCGCCGACCCTCCTTGGCAATTCCAAAACCGTACAGGCAAAGTGGCGCCAGAACATAAACGCCTGAACCGCTATGGAACGCTCTCACTGGACGATATCAAGGCGCTTCCCGTGGCCCAGGCAGCAGCCGATACAGCCCATCTTTACCTGTGGGTTCCAAACGCTTTGTTACCAGAAGGTTTGGCTGTAATGGAAGCGTGGGGGTTCAAATACAAATCCAACATCATCTGGCAGAAAATCCGCAAAGATGGCGGCCCCGATGGACGAGGCGTTGGGTTTTATTTCCGCAACGTCACCGAAATCCTGTTGTTCGGCACACGCGGGAGAAATGCCCGCACGCTCCAGCCAGGACGAACCCAGGTGAACATTCTCAGCACACGCAAGCGCGAACATTCGCGCAAGCCAGACGAGCAATATCCCCTGATCACTTCGTGCAGCCCAGGGCCGCACCTGGAGATGTTTGCTCGGGGCAAGAGGGATGGCTGGGCAATTTGGGGAAACCAGGCGCATGAAGCCTACGTGCCCGATTGGCCCACGTATGCCAACCACTCACAGTCTCATACTGAACAACACTCCTTGATCCTGGCTTAAGGCGACGCTGAATAAATCCCCGCGATGCGGTGCGCTCTGGTTTGGGATGGGCTGCAAGGCGCAAACCGCAGTCATAGCCGAAGCTATGGCGAGGACTTGCAACGCAGCAGACCGCCCAGAGCGGAGATGCGCCGCGCGCGAGGGACTTGTTCAGCGTTGCCTTAAGCCTCGCTGGAAGTATTGAAGTCCTCGTCAGCCTGCTGCTCAACCTTCGCATCATCGAAAACGACGATAGATGCGGGCAACCCGATCAGAAGCAGTGGGCATGGGTTGCCTACACCACGCTCCACCCTATGGATCAACTTGTCCCAATGGGTAGTCGCCTGCCCAAACTTGTTCGAAACGAAGTTATCAGTCCATGCCTCAGCGAAGGCAATGGGCTCTCGGCTGCGCTCAACCCGTTTCACAATATTTGCTCTTTGCTTCGGCGTGGGGATGACGCCATGGGCAGCGAGTTGCTCCATCGAGCCAATAGAACGTTCTTGGGCAAATCTATGAACACAGTTCCATAGGCCATCCTGCAGCGATTTTCCTCGGGTCACGATCACACCCACACTGATGGCGCCCTCGGCATGCAATCGCTTGAAGTTCTCAAGGTCGCGGTCGTAAAAAGGATCTTTGTTATTCCACTCCACCTCCATTGCCAGGACGCCAGCGCCTGGATACCGCTTCACATGGTCTACTTCGTGCGAAGTCGATTCCCTGGGTTCTCCGTCGATCGTCTTGCCTATGACAAAGTTGTGCTTCACCCAGCCCTGGGCGGCAAGCGCTCTACGAAGCCTTTGCGTAAATTGTGTCTCTCCACCCCCAGAGCCAATGATTTCCGTGATCGGCAACTCAATGGCGTCCAGCACTGTCTCAATTTCCGTCAAGGCCGCAGGAAACTCCCCTGAAAGAATGGACTTGGCATGAGAAAGGAAAAGGATGTCAAACCCTTTGTCTTCCAAACTAGCTAGTGCGCGGTACTGATTGAGATTTGAAGCCATAGTCAACTCATTGCCCCATGTCATCCAGCGCCTGGGCCAGATGCCCCACCGTACGGTCCACGTGGTGCCACTTCTCCAGGCCGAACAGGCCGATGCGGAAGGTCTTGAAGTCCGGGCCTTCGTCGCACTGCAGCGGCACGCCCGAGGCCGTCTGCAGGCCCACGGCGGCGAACTTGCTGGCGTTCTGGATGCCGGGGTCGGTGGTGTAGCTCACCACCACGCCCGGGGCCTTGAAACCTTCGGCCGCCACGCTGGGGAAACCGCGTGATTCAAGCAACGCCCGCACTTTGGCGCCCAGTTCGATCTGCTCGTCGCGCACCTTGGCAAAGCCGTAGGCGCGTGTCTCCAGCATCACGTCGCGCAGGCGCACCAGCGCGTCGGTGGGCATGGTGGTGTGGTAGGCGTGCTGGCCTTTTTCGTAACCCTCGGCGATCTGCATCCACTTCTTCAGGTCGCACGAGAAGCTGCTGCTCGTGGTGCCGTCGATCGCCTGGCGCGCGCGTTCGCTCAACATCACCATGGCGCAGCACGGCGAGCCGCTCCAGCCCTTTTGCGGCGCGCTGATGAGCACGTCGACGCCGGTGGCCTGCATGTCCACCCACATGGCGCCGGACGCCACGCAGTCGAGCACGAAGAGCGCGCCCACATCGTGCGCCGCGGCCGTCACGGTGCGGATGTAGTCGTCGGACAGGATGATGCCGCTGGCCGTCTCCACATGGGGGGCGAACACCACCTTGGGCTTTTCGGCGCGGATGGTGGCCGCGACTTCGTCGGCCGGGCACGGCGCCCAGGGCGCCTGCGGGCCACTGCCCTGCTGGCGCGCCTTGCAGACCACAGAGCCGCCACCCAGGCCCTTGTCGGCGTCGAAGATCTGCGTCCACCGGTAGCTGAACCAGCCGTTGCGCACGATGAGCACCTTTTCCTTGTTGGCAAACTGGCGCGCCACGGCCTCCATGCCGAAGGTGCCGCTGCCGGGCACCAGCACGGCGGTGTGGGCGTGGTAGACCTCTTTCAGCGTGGCCAGGATGCCCTGCACCACGCCGGTGAAGCGCTTGGACATATGGTTGAGCGCACGGTCGGTGTAGACCACCGAGAATTCGAGCAGGCCATCGGGGTCGATATCGGGCAAAAGTCCGGGCATGGGGAGTCTCCACGGGTGAAACTGAGGGGGCGAAACAAGGCAATCGGGCCAGCTTATCATGGCCCCGCACCACCCGGAGCCCGTGCGCCATGCCCACCAAACCCTTCCAGTTCCTGCCCACCGCCCGGCCCGGCATCGAAGCGATGCAGGCCGATTCGCGGTTCGCGTTCGGCAGGCATATGCACCTGCAGTTCGGCCTGGGCGTGATCGACCGGGGTGCGCAGAAATCCATCAGCGGCCGGGGCACGGTGGAGTCGCTCCCTGGCGACACCATCACGGTCAATCCCGGCGAGGTCCACGATGGCAAGCCGCTGGGCGACGGCGGACGCGCGTGGCGCATGCTGTACCTGGATCCAGCCCTGGTGGCGGGCCTGGCGGCCGAGGTGCGCCCGGGCATGCCAGGCGCAAGCTTCGAGTTCCATGCGCCCAACCTGCGCGACGCCCGGCTCACGGCGCAGGTCCGAGCGCTGTTCACGGCGGCCACGGTGCACCCGGCTCACTCGGCCGCACCGCTGCAGGTCGAGGAATGCCTGCTGCAGATCCTGGCGTGCCTGCTGCGCTCGCCGGCCCCCGGCCGGCATGCAGCAGCGCCCATCGCAACGGCCCGCGCCATGATGGACGATGACCCCACCACCGCCTGGAGCCTCGCGCAGCTGGCCCACGAAACCGGCCTGAGCCGCTACCAGTTGGTGCGCCAGTTCGCGCAGGTGACGGGCCTGACCCCCCATGCCTACCTGGTGCAGCGCAGGTTGCACCACGCGCGGCGACTGATGGCTGCCGGGGTGCCGCTGGCCGAAGTCGCCGCCGCCAGCGGCTTTGCCGACCAGAGCCATCTGACGCGCCTGTTCGCGCGCAGCTTTGGCGCCACGCCGCACGCCTACCTGCGCGCCCACGGCTGACAGCTGACGGCTGGGCGAAGGGGCCCCTGCAATTTTGTTCAAGACGTTGAAGCGGGCGTTGGCGGATGCTGTGGTCATCTCCACTTCATGCCGCAGCGAAGCGGCTAAAGCGCCATGGGCATCGAATTCCTCATCACCTCGCTCATCGTCGTTGTCTCGCCGGGGCCAGGCGCCCTGCTGACCGTGGCGGCCGGGCTCTCGGGCGGCGCGCGGGCGGCAGCCGTCACGGCCCTGGGCTGCACGCTGGGCATCGTGCCGCACCTGCTGGCGGCCGTCACCGGGCTGGCCGCGCTGCTCCATGCCAGCGCCACGGCCTTCGAGGTTCTGCGCTACGTGGGGGTGGCCTACCTGTTGTACATGGGCTGGGCCACCTGGCGCTCGCCCGCTGCGCTGCAAGTGCGCACCGACGCGCCCGCTCGGTCCACCGGCGCACGCATCGCGGAGGCCATGTTGGTCAATCTCCTCAACCCCAAGCTGTCGCTGTTCTTTCTCACGTTCCTGCCGCAGTTCATCGCGCCAGGCGAAACGCAGCCCGCCCTACGCATGGCGCAGCTGTCGCTGGTGTTCATGGCGATGACGTTCGTGGTGTTCCTGGGCTACGGCGTCTTTGCCGCGCGGTTTCGCGACCAGGTGCTGCAGCGCCCGAGCGTGCTGGTGTGGCTGAGGCGCGGCTTTGCCGCAGCGTTTGTGGCGCTTGGGGGAAAGCTGGCGCTGATGCAGCGCTAGCCAGGCGACCCTCCCCTGCTCACCAGGTGTCGACGAACCGGTGCCCCAGCGGCGCCACCTGGGCCGATGCCAGTCCGCGCGCCAGCCACGCACGCGTGTCGGCCGGGTCGATCACCGCGTCGATCTCCAGCGTGGCCGCCATGTGCATGGCCTCGCCGTTGGCGTAGGACTTGGCGAGCAGCTTGGCAAACAGCGCGTCGCGCTCCACGCCCTCGGGCAATGCCTCCAGCTCCTTGCGAAAGCCCAGGCGCACCGCGCCTTCGAGCCCCATGGCGCCGAACTCGCCTGTGGGCCACGCCACGGTGAACACGGGCGCATGGAACCCCCCGGCCGTCATGCCCATGGCGCCCAGGCCGTAGCCCTTGCGCAGCACCACGCTGAAGGTGGGCACGCGCAGGCTGGCGGCGGTGACGAACAGGCGGCTCACGTGGCGCACCTGGGCCGTGGCTTCGACCTCGGGGCCGACCATGAAGCCGGGCGTGTCCACCAGGCTCACGATGGGCAGGCCATGCGCGTTGCACAGCTGCATGAAGCGCGCGCCCTTGTCGGCCGCATCGGCGTCGATGGCGCCGCCCAGGTGTTGCGGGTTGTTGGCCAGCAGGCCCACGGGGCGGCCTTCGATGCGCGCCAGCGCGGTGTGGATGCCCGCGCCGAAGCCGGTGCGCAGCAGCAGCAGGCTGCCCTCGTCCACCAGACCGGCCAGCGCGGTGCGGGTGTCGTACACGCGCAGGCGGTTCTCGGGCACCACGGCGCGCAGCAGGAGCTGGTCGGGTGCGGACCACTCTGATGTGCGGCCCTGGAAGAACGACAGGTAGTGGCGCGCGGCCTGCACTGCACCGGCCTCGTCCTCCACCAGCACGTCGATCACGCCATTGGCATGCTGCACGCGGCTCGGGCCGATCTGCTCGGGCTTGAAGACGCCCAGACCGCCGCCTTCGATCATGGCGGGGCCGCCCATGCCGATGTTGCTGCCGCGCGTGGCGATGATCACGTCGCTGCAGCCCAGCAGCGCAGCATTGCCCGCGAAGCAGCGCCCCGCCGCGATGCCGACCACCGGCACCTGGCCCGACAGCGCGGCGTAGCTGGCGAAGGTGTGCACGTGCAGGCCGGCCACCACGGGCATGTCGGTGTCGCCCGGGCGGCCGCCCCCGCCTTCGGCGAACAGCACCACGGGCAGCTTCTGCGCCAGCGCCACGCCCAGCATGCGGTCGGTCTTGGCATGGTTGCGCGCGCCCTGGGTGCCCGCGAGCACGGTGGCGTCGTAGGACATGACCACCGCGCGCGACTTCTCGGGCCCGAACAGCGCGCCGTTGATGCCGCCGATGCCGGTGACCATGCCATCGGCGGGCGTGTTGGCGATGAGGTCGTCCAAGCTGCGGCGGCGTGTCTGCGCGGCGATGGCGAGCGCGCCGTATTCGATGAAGCTGCCCTCGTCGCACAGGTCGGCGATGTTCTCGCGCGCGGTGCGCCCGCCCTGCGCGTGGCGCTTGGCCACGGCATCGGGCCGCGCGGCGTCGAGCGTGAACGCGTGGCGGTCCAGTGCGCGCTGCAGGTCGGCGCGGATGTGGTCTGGGTCCTGCGCGGCGCTACCCAGCTCCTCGGCCTCGGCCGCGCCTTCGGCGGCCTGCAGCACCAGGATCGGCTGCCCTTGCGCGAGGTAGCCCCCGGCCACGGCCAGAAGCGCGCCCACCCGGCCCGCATGCGGAGCCAGCAGCACATGCTCCATCTTCATGGCTTCGAGCACGGCCAGCTCGGCACCGGCTGCGACCATGTCGCCCTCGGCCACGCTGAGCTGCACCAGGCGCGCGGGCATCGGGGCGAGCACGGCATCTGCCGGTGCGGGCGCAGCGTTCTGGGGTTCATGGGGGCCTGCACCGCTTACTGGAATAACGCTGCCAGCTATGCTTTTGGAAGCATCCAGCAGTACCGGCAACACCGACTCCAGCCAGCGCGTGTGCACCTGCTGGACCTGCATCTCGGGCCGGGCGGCCAGCGCCTGCAGCAGCGCGAGGTTGGTGGCCACCCCGTCGATGCGGCACTCGGCCAGCGCGCGCTGCGAGCGGCGCAGCGCGTCGGCAAAACGCGGGCTGCGCGAGTGCACGATGAGCTTGGCCAGCAGCGTGTCGTAGTGCGGCGAGGGCGTGGCGCTGGCCACGCCGTGGGTGTCCACGCGCACGCCGGGGCCCGTGGGCAGGTCGAAGCGGGTGAGCGTGCCGCTGCCGGGCGTGGCGCCGCCCTGCGCATCCAGCGTTTCGGCATTGATGCGCCACTGCACTGCAAAACCCTGCGCCGCCGGCGGCGCGGCGGGGTCGAGGCCCAGGTCCTGCAGCGTGTGGCCCGCAGCCAGCGCGATCTGCGCCTGCACCAGGTCCACGCCCGTGACTTCTTCGGTGATGGTGTGCTCCACCTGCAGGCGCGGGTTGCACTCGATGAACACGAAGGGCAGCTCGGTACTGGCCAGGTCCACCAGGAACTCGAAGGTGCCCAGGCCTTCGTAGGCCACGGCGCGCGCCATGGACAGCGCAGCCGCGACGATGCGCCTGCGCAGCGGCGCGGGCAGCGAGGGGCTGGGCGCGATCTCCACCACCTTCTGGAAGCGCCGCTGCAGCGTGCACTCGCGCTCGCCCAGGGCGATCACCTCGCGCCCATCGCCCAGCACCTGCACCTCGATGTGGCGCGCGTTGCCCATCAGGCGCTCCACGTACACGCCATCCACCCCAAAGGCGGCCTGCGCCTCGCTGCGGCAGCGGGCGTAGGCAGCAGGCAAATCATCGGCCGACGACACCGCCCGCATGCCGCGCCCGCCGCCGCCGCCGATGGCCTTGATGACGATGCCTGCCTGGGCGTGCTGCGCGAAGAAGGCCTGCGCCTCCTCCAGCGTCACCGCCGTCTGCGTTCCAGGCATGAGCGGCACGCCCTGCTGCTGCGCCAGCGCGCGGGCCTGCGCCTTGTCGCCGAACAGCGCGAGCTGCTCGGGCGTGGGGCCGATGAAGCGCAGTCCGGCCTCGGCGCAGGCGCGGGCGAAGTCGGCACGCTCGCTCAGGAAACCGTAGCCGGGGTGCACGGCATCGCAGCCCTGTGCCTTGGCAATGGCGATCAGCCGCTCTGCATCCAGGTAGGCCGCCGGGCCGGTCGCACTCAGCGCCACGGCCGCACTGGCCGCCTGCACGTGGGGGCTGGCGGCATCGTCATCGGCAAACACGGCCACGCTGGCAATGCCCAGGTCATGCAGGGCGCGCACGGTGCGCAGCGCGATCTCGCCGCGGTTGGCGACCAGGACTTTGGTGAACAAGGTGGGCGATGGCATGGGGATTCTTGCTATTAATTTCAAAGCTACTAGCGCTTGACAGGCGGACGCCGGATGGCAATTTGACTCAAAGATCGCGTAACAAACGGCGCAGCACCTTGCCCGCGCCGGTGGCGGGCAGCGCGTCGATGAAACGCACCTCGCGCGGCCCCTTGTAGGGCGCCATGTTCTCGCGGCACCAGGCCACGAGCGCGGCGGCGTCCACCACCTGGCCGGGCTTGGTGACGATGAAGGCGCGCACCACCTCGCCCTTCTCGGCGTCGGGCACACCGATCACGGCGGCCTGGGCCACGGCGGGGTGTTTGATGAGCAGGGTCTCGACCTCTTCGGGGAACACGCTGTAGCCCGAGACCTTGATCATTTCCTTGAAGCGGCCGATGAAGGTGACATAGCCGTCCGCATCGATCTTGCCCATGTCGCCGGTGTAGACCCAGCCGTCCCGCAGGGTCCTGGCCGTGGCCTCGGGCTTGTTCCAGTAGCCCTGGAAGTTGCCGGGGCCGTGGATGGTGATCTCGCCCACCTCGCCGGTGGGCAGCGGCGCGCCTGTGTCGGGGTCGACGATGCGGATGGTGTTGCCCGGCACGGGCTTGCCCTGGGTGCCCCAGCGGATCGCGTCCACCGGCATGGCGGTGTCCACCGTGTGGGTTTCAGAGAGGCCATAGGCCGCTTCGTGCGCAATGCAGTTGGGCGCGAACTGCCGCCACTGCTGCGCCAGCGCTTCGGTAAAGGTGATGCCAAAGCTCGTGACCGGGTTGCGGCGCAGCGCGCTCCAGTCCATGTCGCGCGCGCCGGGCACCTGCATGAGCGCGCCGTTCATGGGCGCGATGCTGTACCACCAGGTGATGCGGTGGCGCGCGAGCGCCTGGGCCACGCCCAGCGGGTCGAAGCGGTAGAGCAGCACGGCCGTGGCACCGGTGTACACAGGCAGGTTCACGCCCATCACCATGCCGGCGATGTGGTACAGCGGCGCCACCGCGAGCAGTATCTCGCCCTGGCCCATGCCGTTGCAGTCGGCCGATGCGGCGGTCTTGAAGGTGGCGTTGCCGTAGCTCAGCATCGCACCCTTGGGCAGGCCGGTGGTGCCCGAGGTGTAGGTCATGAGCGAGACGTCGTCCAGCGACAGCGCCACGGGCGCAGGCCGCGCGCCAGTGCGGGTGGCGGCCAGGAAGTCCTCGCAGCCCGCAGGCACGGGGGCCATGGCGGCGCGCATGGCCAGCAGCTCGGCGGGCACGTCGATGCTGGGTGCGCCCTCGGGCAGCAGCTCGGCGTAGCGCACCACGAACACGGTCTGCAGCGCCGTCTTCGCGCGCACCTTGTCCACCACCGGCAGCAGCACGTCGGCCGCGACGATCACCCGCGCCTGCAGGTCGGTGAGCTGGTACTCCAGCTCATGCTCCTTGTTCAGCGGTCCGCAGGGGCAGACGATGGCGCCGATCTTCTGGATGCCGTAGTGCGCCATCACGTACTGCGGGCAGTTGTTCATGAACAGCGCCACGGGCTCACCCTTCTGCACCCCCAGCGCCTGCAGGCGCGCCGCGAACGCATCGCTGGCCGCATCGAGCTGTGCCCAGGTGAGGGGCTGGCCGTACCAGAGGTAGGCCACACGGTCGGGCGTTTCGCGCGCATGGCGGCGCAGGTGTTCGTGCAGCGGCAGCTGCGGTGCGGTCTGTGGCATGGCGTTGTCTCCAAGGTGTCTGGAATCGCTGGTTCTTGGCGGCCCCAAGGGTTTTCGCTAGGTGCCTGCACCCGCCAGCGTCTTGCCAATATATACCTCTCGGTAGAACAATGCTACCCATGGGTATAACTTCAACGTCGCACAAAGGACAGCCATGAGCCAGCAGCCCCTCCCACAGGCCCGTGGCCGGCAGAAGGCCGCCACGGCTGGGTCCGATGAGAAGCGCGAACGCATCCTGCGCGCGGCCGAGGCGCTGTTTGATGCGCAGGGCTACGCCAACACCACCATCGAGCAGATCGTGCAGCAGCTGGGCGTGACCAAGCCCTTTGTGTACTACTACTTCCGCAACAAGCAGGAGATATTCGAGACGCTGTCGTGGGCGCCTGCCGTGGCGTGTTTTACCGCGATGGACTTTGCGGCAGACGACGACCGGCCCGCGCATGTAAAGGTGACCGAGGGCATCGAGCGGCTGATCCGCGCCACGCTGGAGCACCACCCGTCGGCCTTCTTCCCGTACCGCGAACCCCAGGTGTACCGGCCTGAATACCTGGCAGCGCAAAAGGACTTGGCCAACCACTTCTATGACCGGCTGTGCGCACTGCTTGAACAGGGTCGCGACGACGGCATGTTCGAGTTCAACGACACCAAGATCACCGCGCTGGCGGCCTGCAGCCTGCCTGGGTTTCTCTACAACTGGTACCGCCCGGATGGCCGTCTGTCGCAGGACGCGGTAGTGCAGGAGTTGTCACAGCTGGCCTGGCGCGTGCTCGGGTTGCGCCGCACCCGCAAGCGGAGCGCGGAATAACACGCTCCACGACACGCGACGAGCCCTACCACCACAGGAGACAAGAGCACCATGAAGAAGACAGCATTCCTTACCCCGCTGGCCGCAGCGGCGGCCCTGCTGATCGGCACGGCCGCCAGCGCGCAGGAAACCTTCAAGATCGCCTACATCGACCCGCTCTCGGGGCCGTTCGCCAATGTGGGCGAACTGATGCTCACGCACACGCAGTACGCCATCGAGGACATCAACGCCAAGGGTGGCGTGCTCAAGGGCGTGAAGCTGCAGCTGCTGCAGTTCGACAGCAAGCTCTCGGCGCAGGAGAGCCAGAGCGCGCTGCAGGCCGCCATCGACCAGGGCGCCAAGGCCATCGTGACCGGGGGCTCGGGCTCGTCCGTGGTCACGGCGCTGGTACAGGCGGCCGCGCGCCACAACCAGCGCAACCCGGGCAAGGAGATCCTGGTGCTCAACCACTCCTCCATCGACCCGGAGCTGACGGGCAAGGCCTGCAGTTTCTGGCACTTCCAGTTCGAGGCCAACACGGCCATGAAGATGAAGGCCATTGCCAACTACATCAAGAAGCAGCCGGACATCAAGAAGGTGTACCTGCTGAACCAGGATTACGCCCATGGCAAGCAGTGGGCGCACTACGGCCGCGAGATGGTGGGCCTGGCGCGGCCCGACATCCAGTTTGTGGGCGAGGCGCTGCACCCCATCGGCCGCGTGAAGGACTTCGCGCCCTACCTCGCCAAGGTCAAGAGCAGCGAGGCCGATTCGGTCATCACCGGCAACTGGGGGCAAGACATGACACTGCTGCTCAAGGCCGCGGGCGACGCGGGCTACAACCTGCGCTATTTCAACCACAGCGCGGGCTCCATCCCCGGCACGGTGCTGGCGGTGTCGCAGGCCAGGCAGGGCCAACTGACCTGGGTGGCCGAATGGCACCCCGGCCAGGCCGACACGCCCAGGGTGGATGCGCTGGCCAAGGCCTACAAGGCCAGGACGGGCAAGGACTTCCTCGCGCCGCGCATCGAGATGACGCCGCGCTTCCTGGCGGCAGCCATCGGCAAGGCCCAGTCCACCGACCCGGTGAAGGTGGCGCGGGCGCTGGAAGACCTGACCCTCGACTCGGTGGTGGGCCCCGTGCGCATGCGCGGCGAAGACCACCAGCTGCTGCTGCCCCAGGTGGTCAACACCATCGCGCCGGTGGACGACAAGGCCGTCAAGTCGGGCTGGGAAGGCACGAACTACGGTTTTCGCACCGACGCAGCCTATAGCGGGAACGAACTGGCCCAAGGCACCGAATGCAAGATGGTCCGACCCTGACTCCGCTACGACACAGGTATCGTCCGCGTGGTGCGTGAACCGTCGGCACCAGCCCCTGGCAGTCCGCTCAGTCGGGGCGCTGGTGCAAAGTGGATAACGGCAGCCGAACCATCTCCTGCAGCAACAGGGCCAACTGCTGCGCGGCCGCGCCGATCACGGCCTGGCCCTTGCCGGCCGTAGCGGCGGCGGCATTGCCCACCGCGCCCTGCGGGTTGTAGTCCTGCATCTGCCAGCCCAGCTTGGCACTGCGGCCATTGCCCAGAATGGGGTAGTGCGCGGCGCGGTCTTGTGAGGTGGAGTGGAAGTGCTGCGCCTGCGCCATGTCCACCAGGTCGGGCCGCAGGGCCAGCATCATCGAGGTTTCCACATCACCGGCGTGGATGCCAAAACGATGTTCCTCGGGCGGAAACAGTGCCTGCACCGCGTCGGACTGGGGCAGCGAATACCAGCTGGCGCTGTACACCAGCAGGCCGTGCCGGGCACGCAGTTCACGCGCCACGATGTCCATCACGCTCACCTGCCCGCCGTGGCTGTTGAACAGCAGCAGCTTGCGCACACCGGCGCGGGCCACACAGGCGCCGAGTTCGGTCCACAGCGCAATCAGGGTGGCGGATGACAGTGTGAGCGTGCCCGCAAAACGTTCATGCTCCGGGCTCAGCCCCACCTGCTGGGTGGGCAGCACCAGCACCGGTGCATCCGTGGGCAGGTGCGGCAGCGCTGCGGCAATCACCCCATCGACCAGCGCAGTGTCCACGTTCAGCGGCAGGTGCGGGCCATGCTGCTCGACGGCCGCCACGGGCAGCACGGCCACGGCGGCTGCGGGGTCGAGGCGGGCGAAGTCACTGGACCGGAGTTCGGCCCAGTAGCGGGGAAAATGCGGCGCAGCTGTAACCATGCCGCATCTTACTGAGATCGTGCAGGTGCCCTGCGCAGCTCAAGGGCTTGGGGCGTTCTCAACGGGGTTGGCTTGCGGTTCGGCGGCGGCAACCACTACCGCCGCAGGTTCGACAGCGGCTGCGGCCTTGCCCGCCTTCTTGTCGAACCAGCCGTCGAACAACACGGTGGTCACGTACTGGTGGTCCAGCCAGAGCCAGATCACGATGGGCGCCACCGTAGGCACCAGCAGCGTGCCCAGCTGGTAGCCGTAGGCGATCATCTCCAGCTGGAACTGGGTGAAGGTCTGCCCCCCCACGCCGCTGCGAAAGGCCAGGTCCTTGAGCAGCACCATCGAGATGGTGAACGCCTGAAAAGGAACCAGCAATACGGCACCGATGGCCGCCTTGCGAAAGAACTTGCCGCTGTGCGCCGCCAGCAGCAGGGCCAGCAGGATGGGCAGGCCATAGCCATAACGGGCAGGGTCCATTTCCAGCACAGCCTCGGCCACGGTGCCCGGCGGAATGGGCTGGCCCATTGCTTTGGCCTGGGCCAGCTGCTGCGGGGTGAGTGGTATGGCCACACGGGTGTTGACCACCAGTTGATGGGGACCCTGCGAGGTGCTGTCCAGCCAGGTACTGGCGAAATTCATCTCCAGCGCCACCCGGGCGATGAAGGCGGCAGGGCGGGCTGCGTAGTCGGCCACGAAGCGCCAACCCGCCGTCATCAGCACAAAGGACAGGGCGGTCAGCAAAAAGAACCGCAGGATGGGCCGGTGGGCCAGGAACGGAATGCCACGCATGGAGGGCTCTCAGGCTGCCGCAGGGGTGGGCATGTTGTCCTGGGACGGCGGCGGCGGGGGGGGCGTGTCCTGCGGCTGTCGGGGCACCCGCTTGGCCCACAGCAGGAAGACCACCAGCACGTCGAACATGATGAAGGCCTGCCAGAGGTATTCGTGCGCGAAGTTGAACCAGGCCATGTTGTACTGGCCCAGGTAGAACAGGCTGATGACACGGATGATGTTGAGCACCTGCACGGCGAAGAAGCCGATCAGCAGGCCCCACAGGCGGTGTTTCCAGGGCGCCGGGAAGGCGATGATGGCGGCGGTCAG
>Ga0208693_1001122_pt1 | contig 19913 bp, 17 predicted proteins | sample AD_UKC071_MetaG_FD_184438 | JGI IMG/M metagenome (GOLD analysis project Ga0208693, IMG submission 184438) | Active sludge microbial communities of municipal wastewater-treating anaerobic digesters from USA - AD_UKC071_MetaG (SPAdes) (version 2) | ecosystem: Engineered > Bioreactor > Anaerobic >... | reverse complement strand
CCGGGACTTTATGGGCATGGATGTACAATCCGGCGAACGGGATTCTCAATTCCCTGGTCCGGATTATGGGGTTCGATGTGCTGGTGGGGACATGGCATACAGCTCAAAACACAGTGATGCCGGCCATTATTCTTGCCCTGGTCTGGCAGTTTTCCGGATATGTGGCCCTCATCTTTCTGGCCGGTTTGAAGTCGGTTCCCCAAAACCACATTAACGCGGCCTATCTTGACGGAGCGTCCAGTGTGAAGGTATTTTGGCGGATCATCCTGCCGCAGCTGAGGTCTTCTGTAGCCGCTTCTATTGTTGTAATTGCTATGTACTCCCTCCGCTCCTTTGATTTCATCTGGGTTTTAACTGCGGGGGGCCCGGCTATGCTTCCCATACTCTTCCAATAATGATGTACCGGGAAACCTTTGCATCAGCCCGGTATGCTTACGGGGCCAGTATTGCCACAATTTTGCTGGGGCTGGTTGTGATTTTGGTCGTTCCTTATATTTACAGGGCTTACCGGAGGTGAGTTTATGGACCGGCAGTTGGAGACAACCATGAAGATCAGAATTGTCCAGGGCATCTATTACATAACTTTATGCGTATTTCTGTTGTTTTATTTGCTGCCGTTTTGGGGTGCCATTACTACTTCCCTTAAGTCAGCTGGCGAGGTGTTGACCACAAATCCTCTGTCATTACCTCAGCGGCCAACGCTGAAAGGGTATATCGATGCGTTTAATCATCTTAGGAAACCGCTGCTCAACAGTTTGCTGGCTACCTGTGGGGGAGCATTTTTCTCGGTCTTTTTTGGTTCGATCTGTGGGTATGTCTTTGCCCTGTACCGTTTTAAATATGATAACATCTAATGGTATACTTACGATAGCTTAAAAGCAAAAAACAGAATTGGGGGCGATGTGATGGTAAAGGCACGTGGAGCTGGAATAATTTTGCTAATAGTGGCAACATTGTGTCTGGTGCTGGCGGGTTATGTGTCAGCGGATGATTACGTTCCGCTGCCGGGGATCAAGAGCCCAGAAGAAGTTGATTTTGGCGGAAAAACGGTGTCAATTGTAAGGCATGTCGCACGCATTTTTGATGAGAACCGGATTGCCGATGCAGAAAAAGCTTTCAACTGCAAAATCGAAGTTGTGAACATAACTACCGCTGACCAGTTCATATCCCGTATTCTATCCGGCGATTCCACATACGACATTATCCGTGAGAAGCACCGCGTAATCCATTTCCCGCTGGTGACAGCCGGCCTGCTCTATCCTGTAGGTGATCTGCTGCCTGATGAACACTATGAGGCGTTGACGGTCATGGATCGCTATTCTATTGAAAAGCTTGAGTACGAAGGGAAGAAGTACGGGTTTGGCCCTTATGAAGGTATTTACAACGACTCAATGATGCTTTGGCTTTACAACAGGGATTTGCTGGAACAATACGGCCAACCTGATCCTTACGACCTGTGGCAGGCTGACCTTATGAAGGTATTTACAACGACTCAATGATGCTTTGGCTTTACAACAGGGATTTGCTGGAACAATACGGCCAACCTGATCCTTACGACCTGTGGCAGGCTGACCAGTGGACCTATGATGCGTTTGAAGAAATAGCAAAAGCTGTGACTGTCGATACAGACGGAAATGGCATGATTGATCAATGGGGTGTGGCAAGTTTTGCCGACTCGTACGGTGTATATCGCTTTGCACCGTCAAATGGCGTCGAGTTGGCAAAACAGATTGATGGGAAATGGGTTTTCACATTCGACAGTAAAGAGGCCATTGAAGTGCTCAATTACATGAAGCGCTGGAACGTCGATCTTGGCTTGATGGGCGGCAATTTTGGGCAAGGAACTGCGGCGTTCAATCCCAACGTACATTTGACTGGAATACGAAACATCGATCATATCAATTATGGTGTGGTGCCTATGCCCAAAGGGCCCAGCGCCGATCGGCACTACTATCCGGTTTTTCAATTCTGGATGATGTCGCTGCCGATCAACGCCGAAAGGCCGGAAGATTTGATGGCGCTGGGGTGCTACCTATTCAGGACTGAAGACTCGTATGTCCATTTCGATCAAGATGTCAATCTTTATCTTAAAGATCGCCAGCATCTCGAAGCGTTTACCGCAGCCATTGAGGGCTGGCGAGGCGAGGGCGACATCTTCCAAAACACGGATCTGTGGAATATCTGCAGTGTTGTTTCTGAGGGGTGTGACAGGGGACGGTGACCTGTCACCTCTTTATTCTTGATAGAAAAGCCGGTTTAAGCAGAAAAAAAGGTGACAGGTCACCGTCCCCTGTCACCCTCCTTCCAAACTCTAAATCCAACCTCTTAGCTTCATAGCATCGGCGATGCGCTTGATGGAGATCATGTATGCGGCTGTGCGCATATCGACCTTGTATTCTTCTTTGAGATCCCAAATCTCGTTGAAAGCTTTGAACATCACAGAACGCTGTTTCGCTTGGACTTCGTCGAAACTCCAGCTGTAACCCATTAGGTTCTGGACCCATTCGAAATATGAAACGATGACACCGCCGCTGTTCGCCAAGATATCGGGTACGACCAGGATGCCTTTTTCCGTGAGGATTTGTTCAGCTTCCGGTGTGGTCGGGCCGTTGGCTCCTTCGACCACAAGCTTGGCTTTCACACCGGCGGCATTTTCCACCGTGATTACGTTTTCCAAAGCACACGGCAGCAGAATGTCCACATCCCAATTGACAATCTCTTCTTTTGGAAACTCCCGTTCTGCCCCGGGGAATCCCTTGATCACTTTGTTCGCCTTGACATATTCGAACAAGGCATCAATATCGAAACCACCGCTGTTGTACAATCCGGCAGTGTGATCGGCGATGGCCACAATTCTAACGCCCTGTTCAGCTATGTACTTCGCCGCGTAGGAACCCACATTGCCGAATCCCTGAAGAGCGACTCTCGCACCGCTCAGTTCCAGGCCGATCCGATCCGCGGCATGCCGTGCGATCCAGGCAACACCGTATCCAGTGGCTTCGGTCCTGGCTAAAGAACCATGGAAAGACACAGGTTTGCCGGTAAACACACCTGGTGTGAACCTGCCGGTGATTTTCTGATACTCATCCACCATCCAGGCCATTACCTGCCCGTTGGTTCCTACATCTGGGGCGGGGATATCGGTTTTCTCGCCAATGATCGGGGCAATAGCCCTGGCATAGCCTCTGGCCAGCCTCTCCAATTCGCCCTGAGACAGGGAATTGGGATCGACAACCACTCCTCCTTTGCCTCCGCCGTAAGGCAGGCCCACAACACCACATTTGAAAGTCATCCACATGGACAATGCCTTGACTTCATCCATGGTCACGCCTTGATGGAAGCGTATACCGCCCTTGAACGGGCCGATGGCATTGTTATGCTGCGATCGGTAGCCAATAAATGTTCTCACCGTGCCGTCATCCATGGTTACCGGGATCGCGACTTCGAAGGTCTGCATGGGCTGTTTTAATATTTCATATACAGCCGGACTCGCTCCCAATTTGTCACAGGCTGCCTTAATCTGTTTCTGGGCGTTTTCAAAAGGATTCAAGGTTTGCGTCATCTGTAAACCCCCGTTTCTAGGCCGCCAGATTGTGGAATATTTTCCTTATTATATCACACACCCTAAGGGCGATCTAGAATTTTTGGGTTAAACGTGATAAAAAAGTTTTAGTTCATAAGAAAGAAAAAAGAATTATTAGGATTTAGTTAGCTTTGTCGTTCCTGCTTGGAGGGTTTGCGCCGGTAACAGCGTAATCCAGTAATGAATGTCAAAACAAGGGAGGGTTTGCCAATGGAAAACCGCATTTGCGGTGTGGTGGTGGCTGCTGTTACACCCTTTGCCGAAGATACACGCAAGATTGATTTCGATATTTTCGCCGATTACCTTGAGTTTTTGATCAGCAAAGATGTTCACGGGTTCTTTATCGCCGGGACGACAGGAGAAGGGCTGCTGCTTAGTGTGGAGGAGAGGGCTGAACTGTTCCAGGCGGCGGCCAAAGCAGTGAAAAACCGAGTCCCGATCCTGGCTCACGTTGGCGATGTATCCACCGACAGCGCCGCCTTATTGGCCAAAAGGGCCCGCGATGCGGGAATAGGCGCTGTTTCGGTTGTGCTGCCTTATTTTTATCCTTTGGACGATGAGGCCATATATGCTCACTTTGCAATGATTACCGCCAGTGTGCCGGAAACAGCCGTTTATGCTTACAACATTCCGGGCAATACTGTGAACAATTTAAGCGCAGGGCTCTATCGACGGTTGGTGGAAGATATCCCGAATTTTGCCGGTGTCAAAACAAGCAGCCCGGATCTGATGCAGCTCAAGGACTATCTCTATGCCGGCGGCGAGAAGTGCGCGGTGTTGGTAGGATGCGATGGGCTGGATTTTCCGGGCAGCCCGGATCTGATGCAGCTCAAGGACTATCTCTATGCCGGCGGCGAGAAGTGCGCGGTGTTGGTAGGATGCGATGGGCTGGATTTTCCGGGGCTTGTCTGCGGCGCCACGGGTTTAGTTTCCGGTAACAGTTCCGCGTTCCCGGAGCCATTTGTGCGGTTGTACGGTGCGGTTTGCCGCGGTGATCTTGATGAAGGCAGGCGCATGCAAAGATGTATCGACGAACTAAGGGCCATTACCCGCGACGGCAGGTACCTGGCCATCTTCAAAGAAGCTCTGGCTCTGCGTGGGTTGGCGGTTGGCGCTGTTAGGGGCGCATTGCGTGGTTTGACCGCGGATGAGCTTGAGAAGTTCAGGGAAGAGATTCGCGAGTGGGCTCTGCGCTGGCAGATTGATATAGGCTGGCTTGATGCAAGATAACTCTATGATTTACTAACCTTGACGCTTACTAAATTATTAGATAGCATTGAAGTAGTACAAAGTGAACAGACGATTGCTTATGCAGTCAAACAGAAGGATGGAAGTTCCGTGAAAAAACCGCTGCTCAGCTTGGTGAATCTGAATAAATACTTTGGTGATTTCCATGTGCTAAGGGACATTTCTTTTGATATTGAGAAAGGAGAATTTCTCACTCTCTTAGGCCCTTCTGGCTGCGGCAAGACCACACTGCTTCGGTGTATTTCCGGGTTGGAAAGCATTGATTCCGGAGACATCCTGCTCAACGGCGAGTCGATCAAGGACCTGGCGCCGAACAGACGGAATGTGAACACAGTGTTCCAGAATTACGCGTTGTTTCCCCATCTCAATGTCTACGACAACATCTGCTACGGCCCCCGGGTGAAAAGGACACTCACAGAAGAACAGCTTAAGGAAAAGGTGCGGGAGGCCCTGGATTTGGTGCAGATGTCAGGATACGAAAACCGGATGCCGCACCAGCTGTCCGGCGGGCAGCGGCAGCGGATCGCCATTGCCAGAGCGTTGATCAATCAGCCGGACATCCTGCTGCTGGACGAGCCGTTGGGGGCATTGGACTTGAGACTGCGGAAACATATGCAGGCAGAACTGCTGCAGCTGCAGAAAGTGACCGGCACCACCTTCGTTTATGTGACCCATGATCAGGATGAGGCTTTGAACATGTCCGACCGTATTGTGGTGATCAATCAGGGTGAAGTGCAGCAGCTCGGAACGCCCCTGGACATTTACAATAATCCGAAAAATCTCTTTGTGGCAGAGTTTATTGGGGATCGGAACATCTTGGAGGTGGATGTCCTTGAGTGGGCGGAAGGCTCTGCGAAAGTAGGGCTGGGCAGCCAGGTGGTGCAAATAGGTAACGGCCGGCACCAGCTGTACGCCGGCGAGCGGGCGGTATTGGCTGTTCACAAGGATAAGATGCGTATTTCCTGCACCCCTGTTCCCAATGCCCTGGTGACCGAAGCGTTGTCAATCCATTACGCCGGCTCGCAGATTCGAATTGAGCTGGCGGTTGTGCACGAGACAGAGGCTGGCCGGGAGAGAATCACTGTGATCTTGTACCAGCAAGGCGATTGTGAGTGCCGACCCGGGGACACCGTGTGGGTATCTTGGGACGCTGACGGCGCTGTGCTGCTGCCGCTGGAACCCGGCTGGCAAGGGAGAGTGCTGGTATGAAAGCTTTAAGGCAAAACGCACTCGCCATTCCTATTTTGATTTGGTTTGGGCTGCTGGTAGGCATCCCCTTGGTCTATGTCGTGGTGGTCAGTTTTTTGTCCAGGGATGATCTGGGGAACATTGTCTGGCAATTTACACTGGACAACTACCGCAGGATCCTCGACCCGGTTTATCTGCGGGTTTTTGTCAACTCATTCATGTTGGCTTTTCTAACCGGACTGGTCACTTTGCTGATCGGCTATCCGGTTGCCTATATCACTTCCAAGTTGGATCCAAAACGACGCAGTTTGGCTATTGGCTTGATCATCCTTCCGTTCTGGATCTCCAGCTTGCTGAGGACCTACGGCTGGGTGATTCTGCTGGGCAATTGGGGGATCATCAACAATGTCTTGATGGCGCTTGGTTTGGTTGATCAGCCGCTGCAGATGATGTACCGATTCGGAACAACGCTTGTGGGCACAGCGTATATGCTGATTCCCTTCATGATCATAGCTGTTTACAATTCCGTGGACAAGCTGGACAAGTCGCTGCTGGAAGCTTCTTACGATTTGGGGGCAAGCAAACGGCAGACATTCCTCAGAGTGGTCCTGCCGTTAACGATCCCTGGAATTGCCGGTGGGTTTACGCTGGTCTTTATACCCGCCCTCGGCTTGTACTTCATCTCTGATCTGCTGGGCGGCGGGCAGACGGTCTTCTTGGGCAATCTGATCCACACTTTGGTCAACAGAGGCCGGAACAGGCCGCTTGCGGCAGCGTTCTCGGTAGGCATGATTGTGATGGTGATTCTGGTAGTTTCCATCTACAGCCGATTGACAAAGAACCAGAAGGAGGGGCTGCTTTTGTGACAAAGGCCAACCGGTGGCAGACAATTTATCTGGCAGTGTTCTTTGTCATCCTGTACCTGCCGGTGTTGAGCGTGATTCTCTATTCTTTCAACGCCAATCCTTCGACAGCCAAGTGGACCGGTTTAACGCTGGACTGGTATCGGGAGCTGTTTGATGATCTTAAAAAACACGCAACCGGCGAGGCACTCGTCGTCAGCATTCAAGTGGCAGTCCTCACTGCCGCGCTTTCCGCTGTGTTAGGCACGGCCGCCGCGATCGTTTCCCAATCTCTTTCAGAAAGAATGAAAAAGGCGGTGCAGTGGGTGATGCTGCTGCCGCTTCTGGTTCCCGAAGTCGCCCTTGGCGTGTCGCTGTTAATGTTCTTCAATGCTTTGAGGCTTCCTTTTGGGCACTTGACGCTGGTTTTGTCCCATTCACTGTTTTGTGTGCCGTATGTGTATGTGATGGTGCGCCTGCGGCTTGCGGAAATAGATCGGGAAGTGATTGAGTCGGCGCGTGATCTGGGCGCGACCAGGTGGCAAGCAGTCAGGACCATTATTTTGCCGCTGGTGATGCCTTCGATTATCACAGCGTCGCTATTGGCTATTGCCATGTCTTTGGACGATGTTGTAATCTCAACCTATATGTCCGGGCCGCGGACGACCACGCTTCCCGTGCACATTTTCTCCATGATGCGGGTGGGAGTGACGCCGAAGGTCAATGCCCTTTGCACTTTGATTTTGCTCGGCACTTTCTTGATTATCGGTTTAAACCAGGTTGTGAGTATGAAAAGTAAAACAAGGGGGTTGTCTAATTGAAGAGATCCAACTATATCACGATGGGGGTTTTGCTCATTGCTATCTTGGCCTTTGTCTGGATGACTAGCACTAAGGATAAGGGCGAGGAGATCAATTTGATGACCTGGGGTGGCGATTTCATTCCCAGGGTGATAATTGACGAGTTTACCGAGGAAACGGGCATCAAGGTAAATTACAAAGAAGTGACCTCCAACGAGGATATGCAGTCGCTGTTGGAGGCCAATCCGGATCAGTACGATTTGGCGGTAGTCACAGATTATATGGTGGACATTCTGCGGCAAAACGGCATGCTGGAGAAGCTGGACAAGTCAAAGATGCCCAATGTCCAGAACATCAATCCGGTTTACCAAGGGAACTACTATGACCCGAACGACGAATACTCCATCCCGTATGCGGTTTCCACCTCGTTTTTGCTTGTGAACCCGGAGGCGGTGGCCGCGCTTGGCGCACGTCCGATTACCAGCTACAAGGATCTTTGGCAGCCGGAGCTAAAAAACAAAATCGTGCTCATCGATTGGTCGGTGGAGATTATTGGGCTGGTGTTGAAGTCGTTGGGTTATGAGTACAACGAGACGGATCCGGTAAAAGTGGCGCAGGCTAAGGAGAAGCTGTTCGAGCTGAAGCCTAACATTGTCCGGTTTGAAACCAACACGCCCGAGGACTCGCTGGTTAACGGTGAAGCTGTGGTAGGTTTCATGTATTCGAACCAGGCGGTGAAGGGGCAGACGGCCAATCCGAAACTGCAGCCAGTGTTTCCCGAAGAAGGATTCCCGATCTATATCGATTCCTGGGTGATGTCCAAGCAGGCGCCGCATAAAGATGCCGCTTACAAGTTCCTGAATTTCATCCTGCAGCCCGAAATCGCGGCCCGCATTGCGGAGATGACCAAATTCACGAGCCCCAACAAGGCGGCGGAGCAGCATTTGTCTGATGAGTTCAGGAACAACCCGATGCTGAACCTGCCGGATGATGCTGCACGGCGGACCAGTTTTTACATCGGCGTGGAAAAGGTTCTGGAGGAGTACGAGCATATCTATTCCGAGTTCAAGCTGAGATAAGTGCGTGGGGGTGGTGCAGGGGACGACAGCCTGTGCCGCCCCCTTTGCCACTTTTTATTAAAAAAGATAGCTGTCATAATCCCCAATGGGTCGATAGCCGATCTTTTGGTAGATGCTGTTGGAAATGGGGTTTGCCAAGTCTGCGAAGAGAGTGCAGAACTTATATCCTGAATCCAACAGATGCTGGCTGAGTGCGGCTACGCAGCTTGTGGCGTAACCGCGGCGCCGCAGTTCCTTCGGGGTGTATACTAGGTTGACGGCGATGCCGCTGCGGGTCTTCCTGCCTGCGGCAGCCATAGAAGCAATCTCGTCGTGGAGCTCCCACAAATACAGAGCTTGATTGGCGATCATTCGTTTTGCCATTGCGGCGCAGGTTTCGGGATCTGGCCATTGCGGCGCAGGTTTCGGGATCTGGTTCGCCAAATCCCGCATCTCTTTGGAACTGCGCCACTGCTTCGATCACAAACTCAAGATCTTTTTCTTCCGCAGTCCGAAGCCTGCCTTCACCAATGACTTCACGGTTTACTTCCCGCAGCTCATAGACGCGCATGTGCATCTCGAGTTTGACCGGGGAACCGGTCTGGTGAGCCCATAGATCGGCGAACAGCCGAGCCAACTTGGCAGGCCCGATCACGCCTGATATGCTGACGTTGTTGTCCAAAACGCCCTGAATTAGACACCTCAAAGGCTCGGCGGAAACTTCCCGCGGGCTGTAGACAATCAGTTTTTCAGGGGGAGTCATAAGGGCAGCCAGTGCCAAGCCATCTTCATCCCGGATGGTGAAACAGACAGCATCTGGGCAGAGACTGGCGTCTTGCTGCAGCCGCAGGGCAATTCCCAGCATCAGATTGTTGATGGCCTCGTCTTTTTCGAGATGGAGCAGCGTTTCTTCCATGAACGTCTCAATTCGGCGGTGCTGCACAAACTGCACGGTCATCCCTCCGTTCTGCCTTCATTGGTTTTCCTATAGTTCATCTTGATTTGACTCGAATCCTGCTTAATTGGTACAGTGTCTAAAGGCTTTGTTTGCAGGCTTTTTTCAATAGATGGTGAATTTAGAACGCAGGAGATTGAAGGCTAAGGGCATGACAAGAACGGCGAGAGCGTGTGCAATACTAAATCCAGCTATTGTTTTATAGGAGGCAAATCCAATGATTGAGCGAAAAAAACTGGTCACAAGGCATAACCCACAAATCCATGAATTTGACCCTTTGTCGCCGCTGACGGTTGGCAACGGTGAGTTTGCGTTCACCGTGGATGCAACCGGTTTGCAGACGTTTCCGGAATTGCACAACATGGGAATGCCGCTGTGCACGATGTCGAACTGGGGTTGGCACAGCTACGCCACTCCCGATCATCTCATCGGCCGACAGCTTAAGCCCGCCATGTATGACACTTACGGTCGCCAAGTGGGGTATTACTCAAGCCCGGAAGGACAGGAAGAGCTGTTTGATTGGCTGAGGATCAATCCGCACCGTTTTCATCTGGGGCAAATCGGACTCGATATTAGTCTCGCGGACGGAAACCGGGCACAGCCGGGCGATCTCCACAGTATTGAGCAGACTCTGGATCTGTGGAACGGCACGATTTTCAGCCGCTTTGAGGTGGAAGGAGCGCCGGTGCGGGTAGCCACTGCCTGCCACCCCAGGCAGGACATGGTTCTGGTTTCGGTGGTTTCACCTCTGGTTGACGCCGGTAGGCTGCAGATCAAAGTAGCTTTTCCTTATGCTTCTCATCAGACGGGTGCTGCTGATTGGAAACAGCCGGACAAGCACAAGACACTGACGATCCATTCTAACGGCAAGTCAATCCAGTGGGTCAGAATCCTTGACGATACAGTCTATTACTGTACTCTTCAATCCCAACATAGAATGTTGGTGTCAAAACTTGATCAGCACACGTACACCATCACAGCCATGGATCCGGGGGCTCCGATTGAGTTTGTCTGCCTGTTCTCACCACAGCAGCCTCGGCAGTTTCTGCCGGAGTACCGCGAGGGCATGGAGGCTGTAAAAACATACTGGAACCAGTTCTGGCAGAGCGGCGGAGCCGTTGAGATGGCTCACAGCAGGGATATAAGGGCCAAAGAGCTTGAGCGGCGGGTGGTGCTGTCGCAATACTTGACCGCCATTCAGTGCTCAGGTGTGCTGCCGCCTCAGGAGACAGGCTTGACCTGCAACAGTTGGTACGGCAAGGCTCATTTGGAAATGCACTGGTGGCATGCTGCCCACTTTGCGCTGTGGAGCAGGCCGGAGATGCTGGCCAACAGCCTTTGGTGGTATGAATACATCATGCCGAGGGCAAGAAAACACGCTGCTTTCCAAGGGTACCCTGGTGTGCGCTGGCCAAAAATGATCGGGCCTAAGGGAATTGATACACCGTCAAAGGTCGCGACGCTTTTGATCTGGCAGCAGCCTCATCCTATTGCCTACGCGGAGCTGCTGTACCGCGAAGCGCACAGCGGTGGGCCAAGCGCAGGCCCGAGCGACAAAACAAGCCGCCAGGTGCTGGAGCGTTACCGGGACATTGTTATGGAAAGTGCTGAATTCATGGCAGGTTTTGCTCATTATGACGCCGGCAGCGACCGATATGTCCTGGGCCCGCCGGTGATTCCGGCTCAGGAATGCCACCGGGCGGTGGAAACGCTGAACCCCACATATGAGCTGGAGTATTGGCTGTTTGGCTTGAAAACAGCTCAAGAGTGGCGGAAGCGGTTGGGTTTGGAGCCAAATCCACATTGGGAGGATATAATCGAGAAGTTGGCACCTCTGCCGCACAAGAACGGCGTTTATCTGGCCCACGAGAACTGCCCTGATACTTTTGCCAAGTACAATTACGATCACCCGTCGATGCTGTGCGCTTGTGGTGTGCTCCCGGGCGAGCGGGCCGACTATGAATTTATGCGGAACACGATCAAGACCGTCTTTGAGACATGGAACTGGGATCGAGCCTGGGGTTGGGATTTCCCGGTTGTTGCCATGAGCGCTGCCAGAGTCGGTGAGCCTGAACTGGCTGTTGAAGCGTTTTTCGTTGACACTGTCAAGAACACATGGCTGCCCAATGGGCATAACTACCAGCGCCCAAACCTGCCGTTGTATTTGCCTGGAAATGGCGGGCTCTTGCTGGCAGTGGCCATGATGGCTGCGGGATGGGACGGCTGCCCGCCTGTGCAGGCGCCTGGGTTCCCGCAGGACGGGTCTTGGGAGGTTGCGGTGGAGGGTATCCACAGATATTGGTAGAAACCAGGAAAAAGGCTTGAAGCGAACCGTCCCACAACAAGCAAGAAGGGGGAATTCTTGTGAGGAAAATCGCGGTTGTTAGTTTTCAAGGTGAGATGTCTTGTTTTGTCCATGCTCTTCTTAACGTCTGGAACTACCATCAGCGCGGCTATGACACTGTTTTGATCATCGAAGGAGCTTCTACAAAACTTTTGGGTAGTATCGTCCAATCACCCAAAGCGGAATTGTGGGAAAGCATCAAAAAAGCGGGTTTGATCAAGTCAGTCTGCAAAGCATGTTCTGCCCAAATGGGCACGCTCAACGAGGCGGAAAGACAGGGATTGCCCATTGACGCTGCTTTGTCGGGACACTCGGATCTGGAACGGTTTACAAAAGATGGCTACAGCATTATCCTGTTCTAAATCCGCAGCAGCTAATCCACTGCTGATAAACACAAGGAGGTATTGCCGTGCAGAGCAAATATGAGGCATTTTGGGGCCGGGTGAAAGATTTCTTCAGCTTTAAGCTGCTTCTGGGGAGGAAGTATGGGGAGATCATTTATTTCATCGGCTTCGCGCTGATCACGGTATACGGTATCCGGACGCTGGTGCTCGTAGTCAATCAATTCCGGTATCTAGACGGTTTACATCCCCTGATCACCAGAGGCAAACTGATCGGCGCAGTGCTGCTCCAGATTCCAATTGCTCATCTGATGTGGCGTTTGTTGTTCGAAGCATATATCGGGATCATTAGAACTTACGATTTGGTCGAATCAATCAGCAGCAGGCCGCAGGGCCCGGGCAGTTCTTCCGGGATCAGCGAATAAGGTGTTCTGGTAAACATCGACAGCTCTTTGGGGAAACCTGAAGAGCTGTTTTTTTGTGGGGATGTCACACCCCCTGTCACACTCTATCACTCTTTGCACATCCATGGTATCATTAATCATGAGGCAAACAATGAAAAGGACTGACGTCGTTCATGAACAAAAGTGTGAAAAAGCTTGTAATAGGCATTTTGGCTCATGTGGACGCCGGAAAAACCACACTGTCCGAAGCTATGCTCTATTTAAGCGGCAGGATCCGCAGCCTCGGCAGAGTTGATGATAGAAATGCATATCTGGACACCCATGAACTGGAAAGGCTGAGAAGAATCACCATCTTTTCCAAGCAGGCTGTGTTTGAATACGCCGGTATCCAGGTGACTCTTCTCGACACGCCGGGCCACGTGGATTTTGCCGCAGAGATGGAACGGACCCTTCATGTCTTGGATTATGCCATTTTGGTCATCAGCGGCGCCGACGGCGTACAAGGCCATTCTCGAACCCTTTGGAAACTGCTCGAACGCTACCGGATACCGGTTTTCATTTTCATAAACAAGATGGATCAAGCTGGGACTGACCGGGGCCAAGTTCTGGCTCAGCTGAAAAAAGAGCTGGCGGCAGAGTGCATTGCCTTTGATGAACCGGAGAGCCCACGCTTTTTTGAGCAGTTGGCCGAATGCGACGAGGTTTTGCTGGAGACATACTTGGAAACAGGCAAGATAGATCTCGATGCCGACCTTGTCCATATTCAGCGAGCCATCAATACACGGAAGGTTTTTCCTTGCTATTTTGGTTCAGCTTTGAAGCTGCAGGGGGTAGACAGTTTTTTGCAGGGGCTTGCCAGATACTCGGAGCAGCCGGTTTACCCTGCAGAGTTCGGAGCGAGGGTGTTCAAAATTTCCCGTGATGATCAAGGCAACCGCCTGACCCATCTGAAGATCACCGGCGGCAGCCTCAAGGTCAAGGATCAGCTTACCAACGGCGATTGGTTGGAAAAGGTCAATCAGATCCGAGTTTACTCCGGGGAGAGATTCGAACTTGTAAGCGAGATTGAGGCCGGGTCAGTATGTGCTGTGACCGGGCTCAGCCAGGCAAGGCCGGGTGAAGGGCTGGGCTGGGAAAAAGGCCATCGGATGCCAATTCTGGAGCCGGTGTTATCTTATCAGGTGCGCCTGCCCGAAGGGTGTGAGGCCGCAACGTTCCTGCCTAAACTGAGAATCTTGGAAGATGAGATTCCTGAGCTGAGCATTGTCTGGGATGAACAGCTCCAAGAGATTCAAGTCCGGATCATGGGCGATGTGCAGGTTGAGATTGTCCAAAGATTGATTCAAAAACGTTTTGGCGTCGATGTTCAGTTCGACACCGGCAAGATCCTGTACAAAGAAACCATTGCCAATACGGTGGAAGGAGTCGGCCATTTTGAGCCGCTGGGCCATTACGCTGAAGTGCACTTGCTGCTGGAACCAGGCGATCCCGGCTCCGGTTTGCAGTTTGAGTCGGTATGCCCTGAAGAAGTGCTGGCTAAGAACTGGCAGCGCCTGGTATTGACGCATTTGGAGGAAAAGACGCATGTAGGGGTGCTGACAGGATCGCCGATTACGGATATGAGAATAACTTTGGTATCAGGTCGGGCGCATCTCAGCCACACCGAAGGTGGAGACTTCCGGGAAGCCACATACCGGGCGGTACGGCAAGGCCTGAAGCAAGCCCGGTCGGTACTGTTGGAGCCGTTCTATTCGTTTCAGCTGGAAGTGCCGGAGCAGATGATCGGCAGAGCCATGACTGATATCAGCAATATGAAGGGAGACTGCGCCATTGCCGAGACCAGAGGTGGGATGGTGGTTTTGGTAGGCACCGCCCCTGTTGTGAATATGCGGAATTATCATCGCGAAGTGACGGCATACACCAGAGGAAGAGGAACGCTGTTTTGCTTCCCGGCGGGTTACCGGCCCTGCCACAATGCGGAAGAGGTGATCGCCGACATTGGGTATGACTCGGAAAGGGACGTGGAGAACCCCACCGGATCCATTTTTTGCTCTCAGGGCGCTGGTTTCTATGTCAACTGGGATAAGGTGAAAGATTATATGCATTTGGAAAGCTGGCTGAAGCAGCAGCCAGTGTCGGATCCCGGTGAACCTGGAAAGGACAGTGCGGCATCAAGAATCCCCGGCGGAAGCGCGGACGATCCGAATGATTGGGAAAACGATTTTAACTACAAATACTTCGAGCAGGCCGTATTTGCCAACAAAGGCAAGAAGCGCTCCTGGAACCGCCGGGAGCTCGGAATGCAGGGCGATTTTCCGGCCAAACGCCGTCCCAGCCAGCCACCGGAGCCTAGAAAAGAAAGGGCAGGCCAGCCAAGAGAGGTGTATTTGCTTGTAGACGGGTATAACATCATCCACGCTTGGCCGGACCTGCAGAAACTTGCTGAAGACAGCCTGGAAACAGCCCGTACCAAACTCTTGGACCAACTGTGCAGCTATCAGGCAGTAAAAAACTGGCGTGTGATGGTTGTTTTCGACGCTTACCGTGTGCCGGGGCACCGAGAGAGCATCAGTGATTATCACAATATCAAGGTTGTTTTCACAAAAGAGGCCCAAACAGCTGATCAGTTTATTGAACGCTTTGCCAATGAACACCAGGAGAAGTTCAGGATCGTTGTCGCAACATCCGACAGTCTGGAGCAAATCATCACATTAGGAGCAGGAGCTGTGCTTCTATCGGCGCAGGATCTCTTAAATGATCTGGAACATGTCAGACAGCAAACAGCGGAAGCCGGCCGGAACGTACCTCAGCGCAGTTTCCTTGGCGACTCCATCGACGCGGAAACACGGGCGCAAATTGAATCGCTGCAGGATGAGTAGGTGGATGACAGGCAGTGTGACAGGGTGTGACAGGGGACGGTGACCTGTCACGCCAGCGTGACAGGTCACCGTCCCCTGTCACACCCTGTCACACCCTCATTCACGAAAATTGACTTCGGTCAATTTTTTTATTTCCAAAACGTGTTAGACTACAGATGAAGAGGTTACGGAAGCAGGTGATGACATGCAGCGGTGGATCCTGAGGAGCAAAAACAAAATCGTCGCGCTGAACGGCGTCTTGATTGCCGCGGCTTTTGCCGGCAAGTGGCTTGTTGACAGCCATACTATGTTTCACTGGGGCTTGGCGCTTGCCGCTGTGTTTGGAGCGGCGCCCATCGCCATTCAAGCATATCAGGCCTTGAGAGTCAAAGTGGTAAGCATAGACCTTCTCGTCACCATCGCCGTGACCGGTGCGTTTGTCATTCGGAATTTTGAAGAAGCGGCCATTGTCACTTTCCTGTTTTTGTTTGGAGCATTCTTGGAGCAGCGGACGCTGAACAAAACCCGTTCAGCCATCAAAGAGCTTGTGGAAATGGCGCCTGAGACAGCCGTAAAGCAAATTGGCGACGGCCAATTCGTCGAAGTGAGCGTGGACGAGGTTGATGTCGGCGATGTGCTTTTGGTAAAGACCGGAGCCAAAGTGCCTGTCGACGGACAAGTCATGTCTGGCGAAGGAAGTGTCAATGAAGCCAGCATCACAGGAGAATCGATGCCGGCATCCAAAGAACCCGGCTCCTATGTGTATGCCGGGACAATCCTCGACAACGGCACCTTGTATATCAAAGCCGATCGTGTTGGCGAAGACACCACATTCAGCAGAATAATCGAGCTCGTGGAGGAAGCCCAGGATTCGAAGTCCGCGGCGGAAAGATTCATCGACCGCTTTGCCAGGTATTATACACCAGCAGTGCTTTTGATTGGCCTCATCGTCTGGTTGGTGTCCAGGGATCTGGAACTGGCAATCACCATTCTCGTTTTGGGATGCCCAGGCGCACTGGTGATCGGCGTTCCTGTATCGCATGTCGCCGGGATCGGCAACGGCGCCCGCCACGGCATTCTCATGAAAGGAAGCGAAGTAATCAGCGACTTTAGCCGCCTCGACACTATAGTCTTTGACAAGACCGGAACTCTGACCATGGGCGCTCCTTCAGTGGTGGAGATTGAACACTACGGCGATCAAACCAAGCAAGCCTTGGCCTATCTGGCCAGCGTCGAGCGGGAATCGGATCATCCGCTGGCCAAAGCAGTCCTGGCGGCGATCAAGGATGTTGAATACTACGAGGTTTCTGACACAGAAGTGATCAAAGGCGAAGGAATTGTCGCCACCGTGGACGGACACCGGGTAGCTGTCGGCAGCCGGGCGTTGATGGAGAGGGAAAAGGTACCCCTCAGCGGCAAAGCGCTGGCGGATCTTGAGCGAGTGGCGGAAAACGGCGGCTCTCTTGTGCTCGCTGCTGTGGACGGAGAGCTCAAGATTCTTATGGGTGTGCGGGATCAAATCCGGTCTGGAGTCGAAGAGGATTTGCGCAAACTCAAGCGGCTCGGTGTGAAAAACCTGATTATGCTTTCCGGCGACAACCAGCGGACGGTTGACGCCGTCAGCCGCCGGCTCGGATTGACCCAGGCGCACGGAAACATGCTCCCCGAAGATAAATCGAGGTACATTAGAGACTTGATGGAAAGGGGTGAGATTGTCGCTTTTGTGGGCGACGGCGTCAACGACAGCCCGTCGCTGGCCCTGGCCCAAATCGGGATCGCCATGGGCGGCGGCACCGATGTGGCCATCGAGACATCCGATGTGGTGCTGGCCAATTCAGACTTTCACCGGCTCCCCCACGCGCTGGGGTTGGCCAAAGCCATCGTGCGGAACATGAAGCAGAATATCGCTATTGCCGTGGGTGTGGTGTTGTTCTTGCTGGCAGGAGTCTTGTTCAGCGACTGGATGAACATGTCGATCGGGATGTTGGTCCACGAGGGCAGTATCCTGGTGGTGATCTTGAACGGAATGAGACTGCTCCGCTTCAAGCTTAAGCATTAAGCAAAAAAGCCAAAAGCATAAAAGCATTACAAGAAAGGAGTTTGCGAGATGAAAACAGCAACAATCCAACTGGAGACTTTGACTTGCCCATCATGCCTGCAGAAAATCGAAAACGCAGTGAAGGTCTTGGACGGGGTTGAGAAGGACTCGGTTCAGGTGTTGTTCAACTCCAGCAAAGTAAAAGTCAACTTCAACGACGACTTGATTGGAATTGGCGAGATCGAAAAGGCCATCACTCAGCTGGGTTACGAAGTGAAGAAATCCAGCGTGAAGTAGGTTGTACCGGTGAACCGGGGCTTTGCCAAAACTGGCGGGCCCCGGTTATTTATGACTGCGCTTCGGTATACAGTTTCCGCACAGTCCAGTAAGCTTGTTTGGGCTTGCGGTACTCATCGACAATCCCCTTGTTGTTGAAGCTGCGGGGCCGGCTCAGTTCCAGTTCCCTGGCTGTGCGGATATCGCAGTACTGCCAGATGTATGTGCCGACGACCTCCGGATCATTGAGGAAAAGCTTGAGAGTGTATTCCAAGTACTTCGCCTGGAAATTCTCGCTCCACTTTTGCTCTTCAAACGTGTTCTCCCCATAGAGAGCCCCGGCGCCGAACTCAGAGACAATGATCGGCCTGCCTGACAGCCCCTCTTTTTCCAACTTGGCTTTGAATGTGTGGAGAAACTCCTGCCAGTCTTCCATCTTGCCTTGGTACCAGCCGAAATACTTGTTGATGCTGATCAGATCCACCAGAGACAGGCAAGTGTCTTCCAAGGGGTGCATAGTGGCGTAGGTAATAGGACGAGTGGCGTCCAGCCGCCGGACTGTCTCGGCAAAAGCCTTCGTTACTTTGTAAGCCGCCTGGGTGCGGGTGTCGATCTCATTGTGGAGCCCCCAGACAATAATCGAGGGATGATGGTAATCCCGCTTAATCATCTGTTCATGCATGGACAGCCCTCGTTCAAGAGTCAAAGGATCCTCCAGAGCATGCTCGGGAAAACCCCACATGGGGATCTCTTCCCAGAACAGGATCCCCTCCTGATCCAAAAGATCCAGGAACGCAGGGGAGTTTGGGTAGTGGGAACCGCGAACAGCGTTGCACCCCAGGTTTTTGATGATATCGATATCCTTTTTCATCAGCTTCAAGGGCACAGCGAAACCCCAATCAGGATGTTCCTCATGCCGGTTGACGCCTTTCAGCCTGATTACTTTGTTGTTCAGCAGCAGCTGACCGTGGCGCACCGTGATGGCGCGGAAACCAATGCGCTCCGCGATATCGTCGACTACGTCCTCGATGCCGCTTTCGGCACTGGCTTTGGCTAGTTCAAACCGGGCCAAGTACAAGTTGGGATCGCCCGGTTCCCAGAGTTTGACACCGGGCACAGACAAGCCAGCGAACCGGAGCGGAACTTCCGAGGATGAGCCGGTGCCAAATTCCACCGGTTGGGCGGCAAGCAGCCGATCATCCAAATACACCCTTAATTCGTGCGTGCCAGATGCGGAAAAGCTCTGTACTGTCACATTGATTTCCAAGGCCGCCGCAGCCTGATTAGGTGTGTCCAACCCGTCCAGCGTGTAGTCGATCCTGTAATCTTTAATCCAAGCGGCGTCCAACTCCATCAGTTCGACACTGCGGAACAGGCCCCCATAATGAAACCAGTCCACCCTGGAGAGGGGAATCGTGTTGGTGTCGTTGTGGGTGTTGTCGGTGACCACCACCAAGCTGTGTCCGCCTGGGGCCAGGCCATCGACGAGGCATTGATAACCGGCAAAGCCGCCGTAGTGGCTCCCCACCTCTTTGCCGTCGACGTAGACTTTGATCGAGCCGTAAAAGCCGTGGAACACCAGGATTATCTCGCTCTTCTCTGTCTCAAACTCCCGTCGGTACCAGGCGGCACCTTCATAGTGATAGAGTCCAAGCTCGTTATTCCAGCATCCGGGTACGAGAATCAGCTGACTGTCTTTGGGAAAATCCTGATACCACTTTTCCTTTTCACCGACTTGGCCAGGATCGGTTTTGAACTGCCAAAAACCATCCAGGTTTGTGACTTTCCTGTGCTTGTGGCGTTGATACAGCCGGTTCATGCCGACGCTCCTCTCTGGTCTGCGCTGCTGGTGGATAAATGCTCCACGGCTAAATTATACCATATTGGCTCATGCTTATTGCTTAACTTGGGCAGAGACACAAGAATTAGCACTTGATATCTCTGCCAGGTGCGAAGGAAATCCATCCCAGACAATCGA
>Ga0208693_1001120_pt1 | contig 19953 bp, 18 predicted proteins | sample AD_UKC071_MetaG_FD_184438 | JGI IMG/M metagenome (GOLD analysis project Ga0208693, IMG submission 184438) | Active sludge microbial communities of municipal wastewater-treating anaerobic digesters from USA - AD_UKC071_MetaG (SPAdes) (version 2) | ecosystem: Engineered > Bioreactor > Anaerobic >... | reverse complement strand
GTCACGCGTGGACGCGTTCAAGCCATTTGGCGGCATCCGCATCGAGGACGATGTGGTGTGCACCGAGGATGTACCGATCAACCTGACGCGTGAGGCGTTTGCAGCCTAAGACTTCATTCTCCCGCCGGGAGAGTGGATGCCGCTGTGGAGGCGCTGCAGGCTGCTGGGGGCGTTCGAGCGCACCATGGTTGGTGCGCGGCCGCGAATCGTAGCTGGACGCGAAGCCTGAGCGGCGAATGCACCCCGACAGCCCCCACAGCGCGGCGAGATCAGCCCGCCATCAACCCCTCTACATCCTCTGCGCTGCGTTCCAGCGCAGCGGTCAACACCCGGTGACCCTCGCGGGTAATCAACACGTCATCTTCAATACGGATACCAATCCCGCGCCACTGCGCCGCAACCGACGTGTCGTCGGGCGGGATATACACGCCAGGCTCGATGGTGAACACCATTCCCGGCTCCAACAGGCGCGATGCGCCATCGATGCGGTACTCGCCCACATCGTGCACATCCAGCCCCAGCCAGTGCCCGGTCTTGTGCCGATAAAATCGCTTGTAATCGCCATTGGCAATCACCTTTTCCAGCCTGCCCTTGAGCAAGCCCAGCGACAGCAAACCCTCTGCCAGCGTGGCCACTGCCGCGTCGTGACCAGCCTCGTAAGGCACACCCGGACGCGCCTGTGCCAATGCAGCCGCTTGTGCCGCGCACACCAGCGTATGCAGCGCACGCTGCGGTTTGCTGAAACGTCCATTGGCCGGAAACGTGCGCGTGATGTCCGCCGCATAGCCAGCGTATTCGGCACCGGCGTCGATTAGCACCAACTCGCCGTCGCGGCATTTCGCCGCATTATCGCGATAGTGCAGCACACAAGCATTGGCACCGCTGCCCACGATGCTGGCATACGCAGGTTGTGCGCCATGCTTGCGGAATACGTATTCCAACTCTGCCTGCAATTCAAACTCATGCATGCCCACTCGCGCAGCGCGCATCGCAGCACGATGCGCCTCGACACTGATCTCCGCCGCCTGTTGCATCAAGCGAAGCTCATCGGCCGATTTGAACAAACGCAGCTCGTCCAGCAAATGTCCCAGCTCAAGGAATTCCTGCGGCGGTTGCGCGCCCTGTCGCACCTGGGCGCGCACACGGTTGATCCAGCCGATCAACTTCAGGTCAAAGTCGGCATCGCGGCCAAGGTGGTAATGCACGCGCCGGCGGCCTTCCAGCAAACCGGGCAGGATGTCGTCGATATCCGCAATCGGGTAGGCATCATCCAAACCCAATACCGCAATCGCACGCTCCGGCCCCAAGCGTGCGCCATCCCAGGCTTCGCGCTCAAGGTCGCGCTCGCGGCAAAACAAAATCGCCTCGCCATGCTTGCGCCCCGGTACCAAGGCCAGTACCGCTTCTGGCTCATCACAGCCGGTCAGATACCAAAAATCGGAATCCTGCCGATACGGATAATACGTGTCGCGACTGCGCACACGTTCCGGTGCAGCCGGCAAAATCAGGATCGATCCCTCCCCTGCCGCCTGCATCAGCTGTTGGCGTCGCCGTGCAAAATGCTTGCGATCACTCACCGGCAAGCTACTCCATCAGTGCAGACGCTGCCGTTGCTGGCTACCCAGTACGCAATCTGCGTGCAGCAACAACACCGCCATGCGCAGGTATTCCTCGATTTCGGCCAAGGCCTCCTCGTCATCGTCCTGCTCACCCTCATCCAGCTGCGCGCCGCCCAGATTGGCCAGATCGGACAAGGCCTCCTGCGCTTCCTCGGACAAGGTGGCTTGGCCCAAAGCCAGCCCGAACCCGCCCAAAAAAGCACGGCACCACGCAAACAACTCCATCGCACGCACACTGACGGCAGCGTCCTCTGGCAGCAGCATTTGGAAGCCGAAGTCCGGATCCCGCAACTGCTCAACGCTGGCCCTGCGCAAGCGATCCAGCGCATCCCCAGCCACCGGTGTGGACAAGGCCGAATCCACCATCACCTGTGCTGGCCAATCGGCCACATCCGCACCGCCCGCCGCCAGCCAACCACACAGGCTGCCATGCAATTCGGCAGGGCTGCTGGCCAACGCCAGTCGATTTGCGGCTTGCGCCACTTCGGTCCAGCCCGGCAACTCGTTCTCGCTCACGCACACAATCTCGGCGAAGGGAGATGCGAGTGTAGCAATCGCCGCCCCGGCTTGTTGTCTTCCGGTTGCCTTGGTCTACACTCGACACATGGGGAAAGAGCTGTTTTCAGCGGCAGGAACAATCCTTGGCAGCGCACAGCGTACGCTGGCGACAGTGCCTGCGGTTGCGGTTTCTGGCAACTTGCCGGGCAGCCACTATTTGTTGTTGGTCTTGGTCGCTCTGGTGCTGGTGCTGGCCGGCACAACGCTAATCAATTACCGTCGCCGCGAACGCGTGCAACGCGAACATCTATCGGAGACCCATGAACGTGAACAGCGCCTGCGCCTGTCACTGTGGGCGTCCAACGAGTTGTACTGGCAGTACGACTTGCGCTCACGAGAACTGGAAACCACTCGGGTACTGCCAGACCAAGCCAACGACTTGGTGGTGTACAGCATCCTCGACAGCAACCCACAAATCCATCCTGACGATCTGCAGGATGTACTGCAGCGCTTGCGCGAGTATTTGCAGGGCAAGTCTGCGATTTTCCTCTCCGAACATCGCATGCTAGGGGACGCCGGGCAGTGGCAATGGATGCTGCTACGCGGCCGCGCAGTTGAGTATTCTGATGATGGCCGGGTGGTACGTATCGCCGGCACGGCGCGCAATGTCGAATCACTCAGAGAGTTGGAAAGCCAACGCCAAATTGCCGCCAAGGTGATGCACAGCATGGCCGAGTCAGTCGCCGTGCTGGATGCGCAATTTCACTTCGTGACCGTCAACCCGGCGTTCAGTCAAATGACAGGCTATACCGCTGAAGACGTGGTGGGTGAAGATGCAGCGCTGATCAACTCCACCCGCCATGACCCCCAATTCTATGCAGATGTCCGCAATGCCGTACGCAACAACGGCAGCTGGGTGGGCAACATGTGGCAGCAACGCAAGGACGGTAGCGTGGTGCTGTGCGCAATGCAGTGCAACCAGATCGAGCAATCGGGCGCTGCCGCCCCGCTGTATGTGCTGGTGGCCAATGACATCACCGAGCGCCACCGGATTGAGCAAGAGCTGCGCTACCTGGCCAATTTCGACACCCTGACCGGCCTTCCCAATCGCACCTTGCTGGCCGAACGCCTGTCGCGCGCCATCGTCAACGCACGCCGCAAGGGCAACAAATTGGCGCTGCTGTTTCTTGATTTGGATAACTTCAAGGACGTCAACGATTCGCTGGGCCACGCCACTGGTGACCGCGTGTTGCGCGCAGCAGCACAGCGTTTGCAGGACGTCGTGGGTGCGGAGCGCACAGTTGCACGGGTCAGCGGCGATGAATTCACCGCACTGCTGGAAGATCTGCACGATGCTTCCGAGGCTGAAGCATGTGCACAACGCATTCTGACTGCATTTGATGCGCCGCTGCGGCTGGATGACCGCTTCGAATTCACCATCACGCCCTCGATCGGCATCAGCCTGTTCCCCGAGCATGCGCAGGTGCCCACCGATCTACTTAAATACGCCGATACCGCGATGTATCACGCCAAGGCTGCCGGCAAACGCACCTGCATGTGCTACACCGACAGCATGGCCGTGGATCTGCGCAGACGCGCACATCTGATCAGCTCGCTGCGGCGCGTGGTGGAACGCGGCGAATTGCGATTGGTATTTCAACCGCAGCAAGTGCTGGCCGACGGCCGCATCGATGCAGTGGAAGCATTGCTACGTTGGGATAGCCCTGAACATGGCTCGATCCAACCCGATCAATTCATCCCGTTGGCAGAAGACTGCGGTGCCATTCTTCCCATTGGCGAATGGGTGTTGCAAGAAGCGTGTCGCACACTAGCCGCCTGGCAGCGTGCCGGTGTCAGCACGCAGCTCTCGGTGTCGGTCAACGTATCGGCGCTTCAGTTTCTGCGCAGCGATCTGACGCAAACCGTCCACGCCGCGCTCACACAAAGTCATTTGCCGCCCAGTGCATTGGAATTGGAGTTGACCGAGAGCGTGCTGATGGCAAATGCCGATGTGGCTACCGAGCGGTTGCAAGCCTTTCGGGAGATGGGGGTGTCGATTGCGGTGGATGATTTCGGTACCGGCTATTCGTCGCTGGCCTATCTGCATCGTCTGCCGATCAATACCCTGAAGATCGACAAAGCGTTCGTCGACGGTCTGCAATTGTCCGGCGACAGCGAAGACACCACCATCACCACCACCATCATCGCAATGGCCCGTTCACTGGGCTTGCTTGTGGTCGCTGAGGGCGTGGAAACCCCCGAGCAACTCACCTTCTTGCAACAACAACACTGTGATCTTGCGCAGGGCTATCTGATTTCTCCTCCATTGGAGGCCGACGCCTGCCTGCGCTTTATTCTTGATGTTCAGCAGCGCACTGCTCGGCACGCGTTGGCACAGCCCACCACGCATCTTGACCAAGCACTGCCACCTGCCTAATGTGGGCAGATGACAAACCGCGACCTGCATGCTGAATTGCACAAACTGCTGGCACGCATCGACTTGCTTGCCGTGCGCACGCAACGTCTGCACGACGAAAACCGCAGCCTGCGCCAGCAAATAGAGCAAATGAGCAGCGAGCGCGCACACCTACTCAGCAAGCAGGAACAAGCCCGCAGCCGGGTGGAAGCGATGATTGGCCGCTTGAAATCGCTGGAGCAACACACATGAGCGAGCCGGTCACCGTCCGTATTCTGGACCGCGAATACACCGTGGGCGTGAGCGATGATGAACGCGATTCGCTCACCGCAGCGGCACGCATGCTGGATGCGCGCATGCGCGAGCTGCGCGGCGGCAACAAGATGGTGGCCCCCGACCGGCTGGCGGTGCTGACCGCGCTCAATTTGGCGCACGAATTGCAACAAAGCCAAACGCCGGCAACAGCGCGCAGCGGCGATCCCTTCGCCCTGCTGGATGATGCCAATCGCAAACTGGATGCGCTGCTGGCGGCAAGCTGAACCACTCAAGTCCGCAGCCCACCTTTCTGCTTCACTAATCGACATCGCCAGCTATACTGGCGATGTCCTCTGCTGTGAGCGACGGCGCGCGCAACATTCGCCTTGTCCCTTAATGACGACCACGGGGACGCATTGGTTGCCGGGAGTGCAAGTCCGCTTCATGCGGAAAGCCCAATGGCCGCCACGCGTTCCCACTTGAACCCCGGGTTCAAGGTCGTTTCGCTCGCATCGCCACAGCGGAGACATTCCCCCCTTTTGCTGCAGGCGTTTGCCGCGTGAGCCCGCCTTCCAACCGCGCCATGCTGCGCAAAACCCTGCGTGCCCAATTGCGTGAAGTGCGCCGCAGCCTGCCGGCCGCGCAGCGCATTGCCGCCGCCGATGCCCTCGCCCAACGCTTGCTGGCGCTGCCGATGCTGGCGCAAACAGACCCGTCGGCCGGTGGTTATGTGGCCGGCTATTGGGCAATGGATGGCGAAATCGGCTTGCACGCCTTGCAATTGGGCCTGCCCAAGGGCTGGATCTATTGCCTGCCGATCCTGCACCCCGATGGTACGCTGCGCTTTGCGCCGTGGCACCCGGGCGATTCGTTGGTGACCAACCGCTACGGCATCCCCGAACCCGACATCAGCCCCGACGCGGCATTGCGCGCCGACGCAATGACGCTGGTGCTGCTGCCCTTGGTCGGGTTTGATGCGCACTGCCACCGCTTGGGGATGGGCGGCGGTTGGTACGACCGCAGCTTTGCATTCCGCAACACCCAACCGGCCCCACCCTGGCTGGTCGGCGTTGGCTTTGCCGCGCAACACACCGACGCGATTACCCCCGCACACTGGGATATCCGGATGGATGCCATTTGCTGCGAAAACGCCACCTACTTCCGCGAGGATCACGCATGAGCCCACGCAAACGCTATTGGTTGATGAAATCGGAGCCGGATGCATTTTCGATTGATGACCTTGCCCGCGTCGGCACCGAACCGTGGAACGGCGTGCGCAATTATCAGGCGCGCAACTTCATGCGCGATGGCATGCGGGTAGACGATGGGGTGATGTTCTATCACTCCAATTGCAAAGTCCCCGGCATTGCCGGGCTGGCCCGCGTGGCCAGTCATGCTTATCCCGATAGCACCCAGTTCGACCCGAAGTCCCACTATTTCGACCCCAAAGCCACCCCCGAAACCCCGCGCTGGTTCTTGGTCGATGTAGCGTTTGAACGCAAGTTCAAGCAGGTCATTGCGCTGGAAGACATTCGCCAGCACGCCGATGCATTGGGCGAAGGCTTTGCACTCACCGCACGTGGCAGCCGGCTGTCGGTGTTTCCGGTAACCACCGCGCAGTGGAAACTATTGCTGGGCCTGGAAAAGCCCTGACCTTCTCCCCTTGAACTTGGTGCACCCCATGTCTGAAGCCAAAAAACTCGCCGCAGAAAAAGCCATTCAATACGTTGAAGACAACATGATCGTGGGCGTAGGCACCGGCTCCACCGTGGCCTATTTCATCGACGCGCTGGCCGCCTGGAAAGATCGCATCCAAGGTGCGGTGTCCAGCTCCGAGCAAAGCACCGCGCGCCTGCAAGCGCACGGCATCGAGGTCATCGACCTCAATGCCGCTGGCCCGTTATCCCTGTATGTGGATGGTGCCGACGAATGCGACCCCGACAAATGCCTGATCAAGGGTGGCGGTGCCGCGCTGACCCGCGAAAAAATCATTGCCGAAGCCAGCGAACGCTTTATCTGCATCGTCGATCCATCCAAGCAGGTACCGGTGCTGGGCAAATTCCCGCTGCCGGTGGAAGTGATTCCAATGGCGCGCAGTCTGGTCGCTCGCAAACTGCTGGAACTGACCGGTGGCCAACCAGTGTGGCGCGATGGCGTCATCACCGACAACGGCAATGTGATCCTCGACATCCACAATCTGGCCATCACCGACCCGGTGGCGATGGAGCGCGCCATCAATCAAATCCCAGGCGTCGTCGCGGTGGGTCTGTTTGCACGCCGCCCCGCCGATGTGGTGATTGTCGGCGGGCAGCCACCGCTGGTGCTTTGAACGATACTCGCAGGAGCACACCACAGGGGTGCGAACGCTTTCGCGAAATCCCTGGAAATGCATCGCGCCCCTGCGGTGCGCTCCTGCGGCAGTGCGCTCTACTGCTCCAGCAACGCCTGATTCCGCACCGCGCCCTTGTCGGCGCTGGTGGCCAACAGCGCATACGCTTTGAGTGCACTGGAGACCTTGCGCGCACGCGGAAATGCAGGCTTCCAACCTTGCGCCTCTTGCGCTGCGCGGCGTGCGGCCAACTCGGCCTCCGGCACCAGCAAGGTGATGCTGCGCGCAGGAATATCGATGTGGATGCGGTCACCTTCGCGCACCAAACCGATCGCGCCACCGGCGGCCGCTTCCGGTGAAACATGGCCGATCGACAAGCCCGAGGTGCCACCGGAAAACCGGCCATCGGTGAGCAATGCACAGGTTTTGCCCATGCCCTTGGATTTCAGATAGCTGGTGGGATACAGCATTTCCTGCATGCCCGGCCCGCCCTTCGGACCTTCGTAGCGAATCACCACCACATCCGCGGCGCGCACCGCGTCGGCCAAGATGCCAGCCACCGCTGCGTCCTGACTTTCATACACCCGCGCACGCCCCTCAAACACATGGATGGATGCATCCACGCCGGCCGTTTTCACCACGCAGCCATCTTTCGCCAGATTGCCGTACAACACCGCGAGGCCACCTTCTTGCGAATACGCATGTGCAACACCACGGATACAACCCGTGCTGCGATCCATGTCCAACGACGGCCAACGTGTGGCTTGACTGAACGCCACTTGGGTGGGAATACCGGCAGGCCCGGCTTGGAAAAACTCATGCACCTTGGCATCGCCGGTTTGGGTGATATCCCAATGCGCAATCGCCTCGCCCAATGTCCTGGCGTGCACCGTCGGCACATCCGTGTGGAGTAATCCGGCGCGCGCCAATTCACCCAGGATCGCGATCACGCCACCGGCGCGATGCACATCTTCGATATGGTACTTCTCGGTATTGGGTGCCACCTTGCACAACTGCGGCACCTTGCGTGACAAGCGGTCGATATCACGCAGCGTGAAGTCCACGCCGGCCTCTTGCGCGGCGGCCAGCAGATGCAAAATGGTATTGGTGGAACCGCCCATCGCGATGTCCAGCATCATCGCGTTTTCAAACGCATCGAAGCTGGCGATGCTGCGTGGCAATGCACTGGCATCTTCCGCGCCATACCAGCGATGACACAGCTCGACCGCCGTCACACCGGCTTGCTTGAACAGCGCTTCACGGTCGGCATGGGTGGCCAGCATCGTGCCGTTGCCGGGCAGCGAGAGACCCAGCGCCTCGGTCAAACAATTCATCGAATTGGCAGTGAACATGCCACTGCAACTGCCACAGGTGGGGCATGCGCTGCGCTCCACCGCGTCCAACTGTGCATCGCTGACATTGACATCGGTGGCCTGCACGATGGCGTCCACCAAATCCAGTTTGCGCGCTGATAGCGCGGTCTTGCCGGCTTCCATCGGCCCACCCGAGACAAACACCACCGGGATGTTCAAACGCAGCGCCGCCATCAACATGCCGGGGGTGATCTTGTCGCAATTGGAAATGCACACCAGCGCATCGGCGCAATGCGCATTGACCATGTATTCCACCGCATCAGCAATGAGTTCACGGCTTGGCAGCGAATACAACATGCCGTCGTGGCCCATCGCGATCCCGTCATCCACCGCAATCGTGTTGAACTCCTTGGCCACGCCGCCGACACGCTCGATTTCGCGCGCGACCAGCTGGCCCATGTCCTTCAGATGCACGTGCCCGGGCACGAACTGGGTGAAGGAATTGGCAATGGCGATGATGGGTTTGTGGAAGTCGGCATCTTGCATGCCGGTGGCGCGCCAGAGGGCGCGGGCACCAGCCATGTTGCGCCCATGGGTCGATGTTTTGGAGCGATAGTCGGGCATGAAGGGTGCTCAATTCCAGTGGGGAAGAATCATGAAAGCCTTGGTGCAGAAAGCTTTCAACGATTTCAGATGAAATCGTTTTGCGGCTCCGGATTATTTTTGCGCGAGGCTTGACAAACCCGATCCTAGCGTGTTTTCCTGCAATTATGTTGCAACGCCACATGCCCCTGCCGACACCTTCCGTGACCGCCCTTTCGGCGGCAAGCGCGCTCGTACTCGTACTCATTATTCCGCCCACATCTGCGGGACGATCCGGCGTGTAAGCAACAAACGCACAACGCCAAAATCGAAAACCCCGCATCGCAAGGTGCGGGGTTTTTCGTTTTGGGTCTTTACCAACCTCTCCCAACAGGAACCACCGCAATGACCAGCAACAAACCCCGCATCACCATCGTCGGCTACGGTAGCCAAGGCCGCGCACATGCGCTCAACCTGCGTGACTCCGGCTTCGATGTCACCGTGGGCCTGCGCCCCGGCGGCCCCACCGAGCTGAAAGCCAAGGCCGATGGCTTCACCGTGAAAACGCCGGCCGACGCGGTGAAAGACGCCGAGATTGTGGCGGTGCTGACCCCCGACATGGTGCAGCCGCAGCTGTATGGCGAAGTGCTGGAGCCGAATATGGCCAAGGGCGCGTGCCTGCTGTTTGCGCATGGCTTCAACGTGCATTACGGCCAGATCAGCCCACGCGCAGACCTCGATGTGGTGCTGGTGGCACCCAAGGGCCCGGGTGCCTTGGTGCGTCGCGAATACGAAATCGGCCGTGGCGTGCCGTCGGTGTATGCGGTGCACCAAGACACCAGCGGCAAGGCCGAACAATTGGCGCTGACCTACTGCGCCGGCATTGGTGGTGCGCGCCAGAACGCGATCAAGACCAGCTTCAAGGAAGAAACCGAGACCGATCTGTTTGGCGAACAAGCGGTGCTGTGCGGCGGCGCCACCAAACTGGTGCAGGCCGGCTGGGAAACCCTGGTGGAAGCCGGCTATCAGCCCGAAGTCGCCTACTACGAATGCCTGCATGAGCTGAAGCTGATCGTGGATTTGTTCTACGAAGGTGGCGTCACGCGCATGCATGAATTCATCAGCGAAACCGCGCAGTACGGCGCATTGACCCGCGGCAATTACGTGGTGGATGACAACACCCGCGCGCAAATGCGCAAGGTGCTGGCAGAAATCCAGGACGGCACCTTCGCACGTCAATGGATCGCCGAATATGCCGCCGGCAATGCCAATTACAAGGCGATGAAACAGGCCGATCTGGATCATCCGATCGAAACCGTGGGCAAGCAACTGCGCGCCAATATGCAATGGCTGAGCACCTCGCAAGCCGCCAATACCACCGCCAAACAGAGCGAGGCCGCGTAATGAACGGTGCCCGCTGGTTGGCGCAAGCCTTGGTTGCAGAAGGGGTGGACACGCTGTTCGGGTATCCGGGTGGCGCGATCATGCCGTTCTACGATGCGCTGTACGACGTGCCCGAACTCCAGCACGTGCTGGTTCGCCACGAACAAGGTGCCGCGTTTGCCGCCAATGGCTATGCGCGTGCCAGCGGGCGCGTGGGGGTGTGCGTGGCCACCTCCGGCCCGGGTGCCACCAACCTGTTCACTGGCATTGCCGATGCACTGGTGGACTCGGTGCCGATGGTGGCCATCACCGGACAGGTGCCCACCGGCCTGATGGGCACCGATGCATTCCAAGAACTCGACGTATTCGGGATGAGCTTCCCGATGGTCAAGCACAGCTTTCTGGCGCGTAGCGTGGACGAATTGCCAAACATTGTTGGTGAAGCCTTTCGCCTCGCCCGCAGTGGTCGCCCCGGGCCGGTGTTGATCGACCTGCCCAAGGATGTGCAAAACGCCGATGCCAGCCATCTGCCACCGCATGTGCCGCAGCCCATCGACGATGTCGAGGCGCCCAAGGATGCCTCGCTGCACGAAGCCTTGGCCTTGATCTCATTGGCCCAGCGGCCGGTGATCTACGGCGGTGGCGGCATTGCCCTGGGCGATGCCGTGCAGGACTTCCGTACCTTCGTGGATGCCACCCAAATCCCCACCGTGCTGACCCTGAAAGGCTTGGGCGCACTGTCATCCAAGCACCCGTTGAACTTGGGCATGCTGGGCATGCACGGCTCGCGCGCGGCCAATCTGGCCGTGCAAGAGGCCGATTTGCTGATTGTGGTGGGTGCGCGCTTTGATGACCGCGCCACCGGCAAACTGGCCGAGTTCGCGCCACATGCGCGTGTGGTGCATATGGATGTGGATGCCTGCGAAATCGGCAAATTGCGGGTGGCCGATGCCGGTGTGCGTGGCGATATTTGTACCACCTTGGCCAAGCTGACCTTGGCGTGTGCAGCGCATCTGCATGGCCGCAACGGCCCGGCACGCAAGGCCTGGCGCAGCCAATGCCAGCAACGTGCATTGCAATTTGCACCGCGCTACGACGCCCCTGGTGCCACCGTGTATGCGCCAGCCTTGTTGAAGCGGCTATCGGAAACTGCCGCCGATGCATTCGTGGTCTGCGATGTGGGTCAGCATCAAATGTGGGTGGCACAGCACTGGCAAATGCAGCACCCACGCAAACACCTGACTTCGGGCGCACTCGGCGCGATGGGCTTTGGCCTGCCGGCCGCCATCGGTGCGCAACTGCAAGACCGCACTGCGCAAGTGATCTGCGTCAGTGGCGATGGCTCGATCCAGATGAACATCCAGGAGCTGGCCACCCTGCGCCGCTACAACCTGCCGGTGAAAATCGTGCTGTTGGACAACCAGGCACTGGGCATGGTGCGGCAGTGGCAGGAGCTATTTTTCGAACAGCGTTATTCGGAAATCGACCTGTCCGACAACCCCGACTTCATCGCCTTGGCCACCGCCTTCGGCATCGAAGCCCTGCATGTGGATCGCGCCGGAGACGTGGATACCGCCATCGCCGCACTGCTGGCTGCAAAAGGCCCGGCACTGCTGCATGTGGCCATCGACACCACCGCCAATGTGTGGCCACTGGTGCCACCCAACCGCAATAACGCGCAAATGATCGACGACGCTTCCTCACCCAAAGAGACCCCCCATGCGCTACCAGCTTGAGTTGACCTTGCGTCGTGCCGAAGGTGCACTGACCCGCGTGCTGGGCACAGCCGAACGCCGCGGTTTTGCACCGCTGTCGGTGGATGGCCATGCACATGCCGATGGCGAGCGCTGGCAGTTGCGCATGACGGTGGAAGGTGAACGCGAAGCCGAAGGCCTGCAACACCAGCTGGCCAAGCTCTACGACTGCCTTGCGGTCGAGGTGCAACCATGCGCGTAACCATGCACAGCGCAGTCTGCTGATGGAGCCCTCCGTAGCCATCGCCTCAGCTGTTTCTGCCAGTGATGTCCTGGCAGCACAGGCCCGTTTGCGCCGCTATCTGGACATTACCCCCACCCATTACGCCGAACGTTTTGGCTGCTGGTTGAAACTGGAAAACCTGCAGCGCACCGGCTCGTACAAAGTGCGCGGCGCGCTGAACGCGCTGCTGGCCGCGCGCGAACGTGGCGACAACCGCCCTACCATTGCCGCCTCGGCCGGCAACCACGCGCAAGGTTTGGCATGGGCGGCGTACCGGCTTGGCCTGCAAGCGATCACGGTGATGCCGCGCTGCGCACCGCAAACCAAGATTGCCGGCGTGGCGCATTGGGGCGCCACCGTGCGCTTGCATGGCGACAGCTATGACGAAGCCAAAGCATTTGCCGCCGAGTTGGCCGCGCAGCACGACTACCGCCTGCTGTCGGCATTCGATGATCCCGACGTGATTGCCGGGCAAGGCACGGTGGGGCTGGAAATTGCCAGCGTGTTGTCGCCGGATGTGGTGATCGTGCCGATTGGCGGCGGCGGCCTGGCGGCGGGCGTGGTGCTGGCACTGAAATCACAAGGTGTGCGGGTGATCGGCGCGCAAGTGGAAGGCGTGGATGCAATGGCGCGCGCATTGCGTGGCGATGACCGCATCCTTGAGCCGGTGGCCACCTTGGCCGATGGCGTGAAAGTGAAAGAACCCGGACAACTGACCCGGCGCGTGCTGCGTGAGCTGCTGGATGATGTCGTTATCGTGCGCGAAGCCGAACTACGCGAAACCCTGGTGCGCTTGGCGCTGGAAGAACATGTAATTGCCGAAGGCGCGGGTGCGCTGGCGCTGGCCGCCGGCAAGCGCATCGCCGCCAAGCGCAAATGCGCGGTGGTGTCCGGCGGCAATCTGGATGCCGGCGTGCTGGCCAGCCTGCTGCAAGACGTGCGCCCGCGGCCGCCGCGCAAACCGCGCCAACGCAAACAGGAGCGACTTATGCCGCCGGCAGCGCTGCCAAGCGCACTGCCTGCCGGCTTGCTGTCCAGTCTTTCACATACCCTCCCAACGCCGCGCAAGCCGCGCGTTTCCCGCACAGAAGAGCTTCCCGCATGAACAGTCCCAACAACCGTATCCGCATTTTCGATACCAGCCTGCGCGACGGCGAACAATCGCCCGGCTTCACCATGAGCGGCGCGCAAAAAATCGCCTTCGCCCACGCCTTGGCCGAGCTGGGCGTGGACGTGATTGAAGCCGGTTTTCCCAATAGCTCGCCGGCCGACTACAGCGCGGTGCAGACCATCGCCCGCGATGTGCGCGGCGCGTCGATTGCCGCACTGGCACGCTGCCACGAAGGCGATATCGAAGCCTGCGCGCGCGCATTGGAGCGTGCCGAATCCCCACGCATCCACGTATTTATTTCCAGCAGCCCGCTGCATCGCCAATACAAATTGAACATGAGCCGCGAGCAAGTGATCGAGCACGCCATCATGGGCGTCACACTGGCACGCAAGCATGTGGATGATGTCGAGTTTTCGGCCGAAGATGCGTTTCGCACCGAGCGTGATTTTTTGGTGGCCGTATTCAACGCTGCGGTGGCTGCCGGCGCTACCACCTTGAATGTGCCCGATACCGTGGGCTACGCCACCCCGGATGAAATCCGTGAATTGTTCCGCTACCTGCGCGCCAATGTGCAAGGTGCTGAAGGCGTGGTGTTTAGCGCGCACTGCCACAACGATCTTGGGCTGGCGGTGGCCAACTCGCTGGCCGCCATTGAGGGCGGCGCGCGGCAAGTGGAGTGCACCATCAACGGCATCGGCGAACGCGCCGGCAATGCCGCGCTGGAAGAATTGGTGATGGCGCTGAAAGTGCGCCAAGGGTGGTACGGCGTGGACACCGGCATCACCACCCCCAAACTGCTGGACACCTCGCGCCTGCTGTCGCGCATCACCGGCATCCAAGTGCAGCGCAACAAAGCCATCGTCGGCTTGAATGCCTTTGCACATGAATCCGGCATCCATCAACACGGCATGCTGAAAAACCGCGACACCTACGAAATCATGCACCCGCAAGATGTGGGCTGGCCGGCATCGCAATTGGTGCTGGGCCGCCACAGTGGCCGTGCGGCGGTGGCCGACCGTCTGCGCGCATTAGGGCATGTATTGGACGATGCACAGCTGGATCTGGTCATCGCGCAGGCAAAGGCACTGACCCACACCCAGCATGTGGTGAGTGATGCCGACTTGCTGCGGCTGGTGGCCGGCGACCACGGTGATACCGGCTGGCGCATCGCCTCGATGAGTTTGATCGACGAGGGCCAACATACCCGTGCGCATGTGGAACTGTCGGATCCCGATGGCCACCGCGTCAAGCAGGATGCCAGCGGCGACGGCCCGATTGCGGCGCTGTTTGCCGCACTGGCCAAGGCCGCCGGTGTGGATTTCGAACTGGAAAGCTACGAAGTGCACAGCATGGGCATCGGCCGCGACGCCCGCGGCGAGGCCAACCTCAGCGCACGCATCGGCGGCGAAACGTTCAGCGGTCAAGGCACCAGCCGCGACGTGCTGGAAGCCTCCGCGATTGCCTGGCTGGAGGTTGCCAACCGCCTGCTGCGCAGCTATGCCATGCAGCGCGTACCGGCCTTCGCTTAATCCATTTTCCAGGGAACACCATGAAAGCCCATATTCTTGTCTTGCCAGGTGACGGCATCGGCCCGGAAGTCACCGCCGCTGCGGTCGAAGTGTTGCAATGCGTGGCCCAGCGCTTCGGCCATGAGTTCCAGTTTGATGAACAGTTGATCGGCGGTGCCGCCATCGACGCCACCGGCACGCCGCTGCCCGACGCGACGTTGCACGCCGCACAGCACGCCGATGCGGTGTTGCTGGGTGCCGTGGGCGGGCCCAAGTGGTCAGACCCCAATGCCAAGGTGCGCCCCGAGCAAGGCCTGCTGGCCATCCGCAAAGCACTGGGCTTGTATTCCAACCTGCGCCCGGTCAAACCGCACGCGGCCACGCTGGGCGCATCGCCCATCAAACCGCATCTGCTGCAAGGTGTGGATTTGATGGTGGTACGTGAACTCACCGGCGGCATTTATTTTGGCGAAAAAACCCGCAGCGCCACCGATGCCTCCGACCTGTGTCGCTACAGCGTTGTCGAAATCGAACGCGTGGTGCGCCACGCCGCCACCTTGGCGCGCAGCCGCAGCGGCAAACTGACCTCGGTGGATAAAGCCAATGTGCTGGAAACCTCACGCCTATGGCGCGACGTCACCAGCCGCGTGGTGCGCGAGGAATTTCCCGATGTCACGCTGGAGCATCAACTGGTCGATTCGATGGCGATGCATTTGCTGGCACGCCCGCGCGAGTACGACGTGATCGTCACCGAAAACATGTTTGGCGACATCCTTACCGACGAGGCGTCGATGCTGGCCGGCTCACTGGGCCTGCTGCCATCGGCATCCCTCGGAGCAGGCAAGGTCGGCCTGTATGAACCCATCCACGGCAGCGCCCCCGACATCGCCGGCAAAGGCATCGCCAACCCCTACGCCACCATCCTCAGCGCCGCCTTGCTGTTGCGGCATTCATTGGGGCTGGAAGCAGAAGCGCAATGCATCGAAACATCCGTCGCCGAAGCCCTCGAAGCCGGCATCTTCACCGCCGACCTTGCCACACAAGGCCACGCCGTCAGCACCCACACCGCCACCACCGCCGTGCTGGAACGCCAGCAAGGCTGTCAGGTGCTGGTGCTGCGGGATTAACCCCTACGCCGCCATCACCGCCGCCCCCGGCACTGTTGTGGCGGCGGCTTGCGGCCTGACATCTTGCACAATTTGACCGCCGTGCAGCACCAGCACGCGGTCGGCGCTGGCGATGGTTTCCGGGCGATGCGCCACAATCACCTTGGTGACATTGAGCCGTTTGACGGCGGTATTCACCAGTTGCTCGTTGGCCACATCCAAATGGCTGGTAGCCTCATCCAAAAACAGCAGTTTGGGGTTGCGATACAAGGCGCGCGCCAAAATCACCCGCTGCTTTTGCCCGCCGGATAGGCTGCTTCCCATATCGCCAATCAGGCTGTGATAACCCATCGGCATCGCCGCGATCTCGTCATGCACCGCCGCCATCCGCGCGGCGGCTTCCACCCGGGCGTGGTCATACGCGGCATCAAAAAAACTGATGTTGTCGGCAATGCTGCCGCCAAACAATTGGTCGTCCTGCATCACCGCACCGATGATGCCGCGCACATTGCGCGGGCCCAGTTTATGCAGGTCTTGCCCGCCGATGCGGATACTGCCCGACGTGGGTTTCAACAAACCCAGCAATACTTTGACCAAGGTGGTCTTGCCGCAGCCCGACGCCCCCACAATCGCCACCGCCTCCCCAGCCTCGATGCGAAAACTCAAATCTTTCAGCACCCACGGCTCGCCATCGGCATAGCGAAAGCACAACGTGTCCACCTCGATACTCGCCTCGCCCGGCGCTGCGGCCTCCGCCAAACCGTGCGCGTCTTCCGGTGGCGTCAGCACGATATCGGCCAGGCGTTCGCCGTGTAGGCGCAGCATGCGAAATTCGATCCACTTATCGATCAACGCACTCATGCGCTGCGCGAACTGATCTTTGTAAGCCAAAAACGCAATCAACATCCCGACCGAGAACACATTGTCCAGCGCCAGCAACGCGCCAATCCAGATCACCGCGATGCGTTCCACACCAAACACCAACTGGCTGGCACCGTTGAAGCCCAGTCCCAAATGCGCCAGCTTGATCTCGCGGTTCACGGTGTCACTGATCAAATTGTCATACGTGCTGCGGCGCTGCGATTCTTCACCCGCCACTTTCAAACTCTGCATCCCGCGCAGCGATTCTAGAAGATGCGTTTGCTGTTTGGCCGCCGCCACCAATTGCTGCTCGGTGCCATCACGCAATGGGCGATACGCCAACGTGCGGATGCCCAAGTACAGCACCACTGCTAGCAAGGTCACCAGCGCCAGTTTCCAGCTATAAAACAGCATCAAACCGAAGGTCACCACCGCCATCAACCCATCAATGATGGCCTCGACAAAACTCGTGGTTAGCGTGCGCTGAATCGCCTGCACGCTGCCCATGCGCGACGTGATATCGCCCAAATGGCGCTTCTCAAAAAAATCCAACGGCAAGCGCAGCGCATGCGCAAATACATTGCCCATCCACTGCAAGCCTAATTTGGAAGACAGATACACCACCGCCCAACCGCGCAGCAAACCGATGCCCACTTGCAGCAGCAGCACCAAGCCAAACCCCAGCCCCAACACGGTCAGCAAACTGGTATCTGCAGACACCAAGACCTGATCCACCACCCACTGCATAAAGAACGGGGCCAACACCACAAACACTTGCAACGCAATCGACAGCAACAAAATCTGCGCCAACGCCCGCCACAGCCCGCGTACCGGCCCGGTCAACTGCCGCGCCGATACCGCAGGTACCGCCTGTTGTGGTTTGAATTCGGCGGCAGGGGTCAACTCCAACGCCACCCCGGTGAAGTGATCAGACACCTCGGCCAGCGATAACCTGCACTCACCAATGGCCGGGTCAAGCAGCGTGACCTTGGATTTACCGACCTTGGCCAGCACCACAAAGTGATTCAAATCCCAATGCAGCACGCAAGGCAGTTTCAACTTGCCAAGGTCTTCCATATCCAATCGCAACGCGCGCGTGGAAAACCCCAACCGCTGCGCGACATGGATCAATTGATTGAGTTTTGCGCCTTTCAGCGACAACGGAAAGCGCCGGCGCAGCTCTGGCAAACCGATATGCAGCCCATGCGCGGAGGCGACCATTGCCAGTGAGGCGAGACCGCATTCGGCGGCTTCGGATTGGAGGAGGAATTTCATGATCGCCTTGTCAACTTGCTCAACGCAGATAGCGCTAGAGATTATCTGGGGCCGTTATGGATTCCAATTCATGAAGGGATGCATCGGAATAGTTGATCCTGTAAGTCCCCGAGGGCAAGAAGAGTGAGCATGCATCCTGACCGGTCATGACCACGCAACTATCCGCAGGAATGCCAGATATTTCGTTTTCCGGGAATGCCTCGATCAGGCAAGGGAACGTGTTCTTGCAATGGCTAGTCGGGGGAAACCTCCGCTTACGGGCGCCATCCAGATCAAGCCATGACGGCCCACTCGCGCTTCTCCCCTGGATTTCTGGCAAGAACAATATTAAGTCATAATCATCGGAGCCATAGAAGTGGCCATTCGAATCTGCCAATGCATATCCTTGGGATGGATGACTTGCCAGCATGTTCTGATCGAGATGAATTGAGTCCGGCAGCAGATCAAGCAAGGTAGTAGTATCTATGCTCAAAGGGTTAATTCCGGTGATTTTCATGAATCGGGCTGCCATTAGCCCGTCCGGAGCATGATGACTTTTCGATTTCGCAATATGACCGAATCCGGCCACGACAAGCAATTTGGCCCTCGGGTCGTTCTTGAAAATACAGGCCAAGTTCTGCGCCTGCTTTTGTTCTCGACCCTCAATCGTGTTATCCCCTACGTCGGAATCTTCGTATGCCACTAATTTAAATTTCAATCGAATCGCTTCCCGAATTATTTCGCCAAAGATCGGTTCTCGCAAATAAAATCCGGTTCCGCGTATCGGGTACCCGCGCGAAAGCAAATCCGCATCCGCCAAGGATGCGTTTGAACAAGTTTTGGAAGGGTCGCCAGGTTTAACCGTGAGGCCTTCGATACCAAGATAGTTGTACCCCTCCTCATGGAGCGCGTTGAGCAGCGTATAGATGGCGGCTCTAGTCCTCGGTCTGGCGTGCGATTCGTTTATGAATACGGCTCGGCGATTCCTTGCCAAGTTTCGTATCACATCATTTGCAGGCTTCGCATCAAGATAGCCAAGACGCGTTGGATCAGCGTCAGATCCGCGAACCGGATATATCTTGTCCGCCGCCTCGTATTGCCCCATGAAACTTGCAATAGTTGCGTAATATTCCCGGAATGTGGCACTGGCCGTTTCGATGTGAAATCCATGGTCAGACGCCCGATTTACACTAAAATACGCAAGCTGTGGAGGCTGCGACAGATTCATGACTATCCTGGAGAGGCATGTCTCTTCTGTGCAATCCTTGCCAGCAGGGGGGGCGCTTTTCGTGGCAGCAAACGAAGTGGATACCAGAGAAATACATCCAAGCAAAAAAAAAGAGACGCCATTGAGTTTATTCATGCGTTTTCCTCTTCATTCCAGGAATGGAAATTGGGTAAAGAGAGCAGAATCCCTTGAAAGCTAGGAGCACTTGATTTTCATGGTATTCCATTTTATGCCTTACAGACAGCGCCTTCCCGCGACCATACTCTTCTAGCAATGCCTTACGTGGGCGTTTGTTTTTCATGAGCTGCTCTCCAGTAAATCCACAATTTTCTCCGTAATCGGGAATCCGGTAAGCATTTCAACAAAGCCCCGGCGAGTTCAACTCTGATTCGCAACAGTGTTGATTGATTCCCCGTTGAGGACTTCGAGGGGCGTTTTGAAGCCGAGTATCTTTCTGGGGCGGTTGTACAAGCGCTGCTCGACCCAACGCAGATAATCGTCGGTGAGGGTGCT
>Ga0208693_1001118_pt1 | contig 19964 bp, 19 predicted proteins | sample AD_UKC071_MetaG_FD_184438 | JGI IMG/M metagenome (GOLD analysis project Ga0208693, IMG submission 184438) | Active sludge microbial communities of municipal wastewater-treating anaerobic digesters from USA - AD_UKC071_MetaG (SPAdes) (version 2) | ecosystem: Engineered > Bioreactor > Anaerobic >... | reverse complement strand
TTCCTGCGGTCGATCCCCGCGCATGCGGGGTAGCCCCTTCAGACAATATCTGGCTGCAATGCGCTTATGCATGCGTTCCCGTTTGTTCAGCGTAGCCCTCATAGACAACTCTGCCTACTTCAAACCTGTCTTCATTAGTCGTCTTCCTGTTTTTTGGGGGGCATTTCTCGACGAGCCAAAATAATCCCATCAACTTCCACTAGATCAATCGGCGGGATACCAAGTACCTTAACAGATTGTCCGCCTGGCATCTTCTTGTCTTCCCACACCATTACAATGCTACCATCTGTCCCTGGAAACCAATCTTCTAAAACACCCCATATTCTATCTCGTACTGCTACAGACAGATTGGAACCTGTATACACTCCAGGGCCTACCTCCAACATCGATGACGCAAGAAATCCCCGAATGCGATCTGGCACATTACGTGTTACTACTACGGTCATCGACATAAAGCAACTCCTTGATACGATCTATCATTTTGGGTATCAATTTGTGTTTCTTAAACCATTTCGCAGCCTCATAACGCATGTGTCGCTCTAGCGTACCCTCAGGCTTGCGGCTAACCTGAGCAGCTACCGAAAACGCCAACGGTAAAGTAATCTCCGCCCTCCACAAATCAGCTATATCTAGTGTGAAAGCGTTGCTCGAGTCTTCGTGGATAAAACCTAACGGCGGCAAAGCGCCAACTGCTGCTACAGCAATGTCTGCAGCGGCCTCAACAAAAGTTGCAGCATGATTAATCGCCTGATTCGGCAAGTCTGCGCTCTGAGGGTTCTGTCGATCATAGCATCGTCCTTTCCATTCCACACCGTATTGCCTGGCTATTATCTTATATGTCTCTTTTAGCCTAGCTCCTTCCATTCCCCTCAAGACGCTGATATCATCATGCGGAAACGCACTCTGAAAACGATACCCATACATTCTACGAGCTACACGAATCCTAGCGTCCTCATCAGCCCACAAACGCGCGTGTGCCCTCGCTACGCTAGAGCGCCCTGCTCCCATCGGAGGAGCTGTATAATGTTTCACACCGCCCTCACCAACCGCTGCCAACAGAGTCCCTTGACGAGCTAGGATTCGAAGAACATCGTGTGTTACCGTGGTGCCAGGACCTATAAGAATCATAGAGATTGTTTGATACGGAATAGCATATTCACCGGGATCCATGTCATCGTTCCCGGCAGCCCGAAAACAGAGTGTACCATCTTTCACATACAGATTTCCTCTCGAGAGCCAAAGCAACCCATGACGATCAACGTGTGGTATACGGGACCGCGCCAAACCCAACCTACCGGAAAACAGCGAGCTACTCATGATGGCGGCCTCAGCAAGATCATACCGTAACCAAATGCACGATGCCGTCCTACTCCATGCATCAGGAAACGAGTGAATTCAGTGGGATCTTCAATAGTCAGCTCCCCTTCTAGCAACGCTTGAGGACGGACAATATGGTGGGCAATGCGCTTCCCATTTGAAGATTGGGTCTGGCGCACTTGTTTTACCAAACGAAAACTCGTCAGTCGCATTGAATTAACAGTAACCGAGTAATCGTTGAACCTCTGTCTGGCCCAGTCGCAATAGACTGTCTCTCGGCATAATCCAGCATCGTCACTTTGAGAATCGGCATGAATCAAGAACAGATCCTTCTCTATTCCACTTCTCGCCTTCCGCCCAACTGGACAAACCAGGGTCTGAAATCCCAGCCTACGTCCTCCTTGCCACGCTGGCATAGCACGACTAGCAATCATTGACTGTGGCTCCGAACAAACCTGCAGAACGCTTGGCTCCGCGAATTCAATTATTCTTTGCTGTAGCACACTCGCATCATGGAGAGCATAGCCTAGTATACGCGGTGGACGCCGCTTATCCATTAACAACCGCCATGGTCTGGGCGCCAACTCACCAAACGCAGCACCTAACCACGCATGCAGCTCATAACCTAATTCTGTTTCCCCTTCTTTCCAAGACAATCCCTGAGTATATAGAAATCGATACAACGCAGCTATATCGAATTTCAGTTCAAGCATGTATAGTGGATTCATCTTTCTCCCCCAATCATGCCTTCTCTTCGCCATCGACTACCAGCAGGCAACTGAGTGTGCCAATCCCTTAGATCGTAGACTAAACGACTCTCCCCACAACGATCTTCCCCTTCCGAAGGAGTCCAACAGGCCCACGTCTTTCCTGACACCAGTTCAGGCACGCCTTCTCGATTCCACACCGGTATTATTGTTAGTATGGAAACTAGATCCTGACCTTCCACAATCGGGTTGATTGGATCCAAAAGAGGACGCGCTGGCAAACATGTCTTGCGCCCGAGGAATAAGGGACGTGCCGGTCTCTCCAAAGCCTCTTTGATCTCATCGAGACTGGGAGAGCCTTCTTCTGTTAAAGCCAGAGCAACTGTCATCAGCCCGTCGACCAAATAATGGCGGTACCGTTGATGCGTACCATACTTTGCAGCTGTTCCGCCGGCACGATGCTCCGGCTCACCTCTAGTCGTCCAACCTGGATTACGCATTTTAGACGATCCCAAATCGACTGTATGATAGTCTATCAGGTGGTCCGGAAGCACGTCCCACCGAGCAGCAAAATCAATTCTGTCCTGTAGACTTTGGAGTTGTTCGACATCATTGTGATGCCAGCCCAGAGAATTACCGATTACACCCGTGAGCATGCTCATTCCCGGAAAGAAATCCGTAAAACCGTGCTGGTCCACGATTACCGATCCGAAACTAACCATGGGGGCATCGAATCGCAAGATCAGAGCTCTCATGATTCCTCACCAAAAATGGCGTCTAGGCTTTGATCGATGGCTGCTTGCAGAGGAATTGCTACCTCACTTTCTCTCGGCCAATGATGGATCGGAGCAAGTGAAACAAATCGCCTTTCACCATCATCTCCGTACATCTCGTCCAGTGCACTCATGTATTGAGCCATAGCGTCTATTGAGAGCCCCATTGGATGCGCCTCTTTTTGACGAATATTGATGGGACGCAAGAACGCATTAGCCAGGCTACGCGGTTGCTTGTTACCCACCTCAAGAACAATGGATTCCGCCCTAGCATAAGGAGCAGTTGCCCCCAGCTTTGCCCCGGGAGTCACCTGAGCGGTTGCGTGGATTAGCAAATTGAGTAAACTACGCGCGTCGTCGAACTCCTGTTTTGTCCATTCGTCCCTTTCGCAACCAGTCAGATTTGAAACTAGGAGAGGTATGTCAACAACAACGTACCCATAAAAGATGCCCCCGCCCAACTCCATATCGTTAGCATGAGCGGCTCCTGTCTCATCACCTGCCAAGTCATCCACAACCGTAAAGAAATCCACCTCCGTGTCCAGCGTATGAGTGGTAAAAGCGTGAGCCACATGGACAGGAGCATCAACCCGCGCAAGTATGTCAGAGGTAACAAAACGTCCAAATAGAGCACCTTCAAATCCGGCAGCAGGGTCACCGAACCCAGCTTGTTCCAGCAAGACCTTGAAGTTTCTCTTCCCTTGTTTCATCTGCTCGTCAATGTAGGAACTGGCAGCTTCCATATTGCCTTGGTTCGCTGCCTCCTGAATGAGCTGAACAAAGTAGTCAGCTTCAGGCTTGCCAAAAAGAACAGGCTGTTTCATAGCAAGCGTTTCTTCGTCCAAAGCGGCCTTGTCTCCCGAGGTCGACAATAGCTTCTTGCTCAATTGAAGGGTCAAATCATGCGCGATTTGTTCGTCCATGCCTTCTGCTACAAGACGCCTCTTCACAACACGACTGAAGAAGTGCCTAGTCCGAAATCCTCTAGGTAGAGTGGTTTGCTCTAGCATCCACTCCCGCCAATGTCGTTTTTGGCATTGACTCGAAACACGAAGCCGCGGACTCCCACCGAAATTGATGCGTTTTGCGAGCCCAACATCATCCCTGTTTAAGAGAGTCGCATGGTAGCTCGTGAGAAAATGAATCTGCAAGAACATTGAATTCACTCCTTATCTGCTTTGCGATAGAAATCTCTCGCAATACTGAGATTCAGCATTTCCCGTTTGCTTTTGCTCTCCGTCAATAGGAACCGTGCTCCTTCAGCCCAGTTGAATGGTTTCGACTTCGCCGCCAAAAACCGGATTGCCCGAAGGAACAAGGTCCGTCTGACTTCGTATTCTGCTGCTAGAAGACGTTCTAGTCTAGATTCAGAATACTCAGCATCTGCCAAGGCCGCTCCAAATCCTACTTGAGGACTATATGCATTGGGGCTCATCAAAGCAATCCCGGCAACCAGCGTAGTCCAATCGTCAATTGCTTTCTCCCAACCCGGCGGTAGATAGCTAAAGGCAAACCGATAGAAGGATAACGGCAACGGATGCCCAGGATTCATCCGCCTTAGAGCCGCTCGTTCCCCAGTTGGGAACCTTTCACTACTGAGAATACCTGCAATTCTTCCCACCTGCTGTTCCAAAGTCCCCTCAGGAGCCTGCACTGCTTGCACCATAATCCCCCCTCATGAATGGGAAATTCCTATAAAATGCACCCCAGAACCTATTCCTGACTTCTGTACGAACACGGTACTGACGACCGCTGTGATTTGCCATCGCCTCTTCCACTTCTTTGAGCACCGTCAGAGCGTGTTTTCGCAAAACGTCTGTCCATCGGCGAAGTTCTTCTTGCTCATCGAATGGGTCCGGTACAGAGAACAGCCATGGAAAGTATTCTGGCGACCACAGTGATTCAAATCGCCTATATGCCCTCATCCAAACCGAATTTCCAAAAGCATTATCTAAATCCAGCTTTTGTGGAGCTCCAAGAGCGTAGGCAAACACAGCTGGCTTTAGAACTTGATTCTGCATAGTGGCGACATATGCAATAGCATCTCTGCTCAACTTCTCCAATGCGTCCCTTTCGGAAGACCTCCCGAAAACACTCAGGGTTTTTCTCTTTGGGATTTGCACCTCCCACTCATGAAAACCATCTGTAGTGCCTTGTCCCCGCACCAAAACCGAGGCGGATAACCACAGATCCCCTTTCCAATTTGGTTGCGGCTTCTGCAACGTACTGAGCTGCAATTCATCTTCAAATACCAAGCGGCGCATGTGCTCCGCAGTAATACCCGCCGACGGGAAGCTAAGTGCCTTCACACCCGCCTTGTTGCCCTTATCAATACCCTTGAGCTCAACAGGCAACCATGGGTCTCCAACAACACCGTTCAGCTCTTTCGCCGCGATACGGGGCTGCCTTGAGGTGTGAAACTCTGCGCAGTCGATAGTCCGCCCGCCATGCAACCTAATCCTGCGACATATCTCAATATAGAACGGATCCAATCTTGCCAGTTCCAATGGGGTATTGCCATCCCACGGCTCCAGCCAAACCAGTACTAATCCCTCAGGGTCATAACCGAATGGCCCTTCGAGAACATGTCTCCGGTGGTCAAGCAGCCTGGTCACAGCATCAATCCAGCGTTGTCCTGGCGTTCGATCGCGCATTACCTCCACGACCGATCTATTACCAGCTCCGCTATTCATTCGTGATATCCCGTGGTTCCCACTGCCACAATAACCGCTCATAGTCTGTAAGCTAATTAAAGCATAAAGCCATGTATCAACCTCGGCAGAAGTAGCTCGTTGCCGTTTTACATCATGGTTTTTTGCCGTTTGAAGAACATCTAGTTCATCAGGGGTATTCATTACAGATGTCGGTTTTCGATTACCTTCTGGCAATGGCGGTTGCATAAAGGCTGGTCTAGAGACATCTTCCACAACCACTTGCCAAGCATCATAGCCAGCATTGCCAGATAGCCTCAATAGCCCTTCCCTCCAGAAATCCTCTCTTCTCACGGGATTTGAGCTATGATCTCTGGCTAGAACGGCACCCGCTAGATAGCAGAGGAAAACGTGAAAGGCATCATGCTGATGTCTCTGAATTCCTACCAGATGGCGAACCTCATTCTTGCCTAATGCGGCAAAGAGAGCAGGCAAACTCAGGTATTCCAAGTCCTGTTTAGTCTGGACCCGCAAGAGAGGGTCGATTAGCAGATTCACGATACCTCCTCCAATCCGTACTTGCTGTATCGGTAGCGGCGTTCCTCACACCGCAGAATAACGACCCCACCTCCCTCTTCCTCCACTGCGATAACCCCATCATTCAGCTCATTCGGAGCCATGTGCCCCGGAATTATCATCTCAGTCAATGTCTCCCCAAATGGACTGACTACTCGGCGGTCCAAAGGAAGACGCAACTGATCTGCGCCTAGCCGGGTCGCGACCGCCCGACCAGCTTCAACGAACTCAATTTGTCCGAAGTATTGATCAAACATGTTGGTAATAGTACTGGCGGCAATTGACTTTGCAAGCCCTTTCCCGTAGATCAGATTGCGATGCTGTATCCACCGCTCCCCAGTAAGTGAGTCCAACACCTCTGGATGAGTTGCTTTCTCGACTAAGAACCTATTGTCATCGGGAATAAGAACCTTCGGTTTCTCCTTCAATGTGCGATAAGTCAGTTCTAATGAGCGCAAATCCTCATAAACGCTGCCATAACCTATACGTTTGAACTCACCAGATACTTCACCTCGAACCGTAAGGGCTGTCTCCAAATCCCGATCAGGCACTAAAACCACACAACGGGCATAATCGAATTCTAATGGCCGTGCGCGATCATGGCGGTGTAATCGCCCAACACGCTGCAACAAAACATCACTAGGCGCCAAATCCGTAACCAAGAGATCGGCATCAATATCCAGGCTTTGCTCTAGAGTTTGGGTACCGATGAGAAGCACCGGGCCAGGCAGACTGCCCTTGCCTAGACGCGCACTCACTGCACCGTCCAAGACTGCCCGATCTTCAGGCGCAAAACGCCCATGATGCGCGCATATTTGATCTCTGCACCTAAACAACCAGCTCTCATCAGCATCAGAATTACTCTCCACTTCACGGAGTAGGTTGACAGCCCTAGCGACCGTATTCATCACGACCAACACCCTCGCACCCGCTTGTAAAGCTGGAACCAATACCTCATCCACTACCTCTTCAGGGCAGAAAGCCCAATGACGCAGGTCAAAGTGCACCTGCTTTGCACGTCTGACTGGCAACGTAGCTACAGTCTGCCCGTTAGATAAGGTGAGAGAAGGATATGGCGCCCCAATAGCTGTTTGCAGATCAGGCAGCACGGTATCAGGCTCAGTGAGCTGAATGTACTCATTACGCGCCCGTGACCCCAATGTTGCCGAAAGAAGCATAGCATATCCCCCAACTCCCAAGTGATGAGTCAATAGAGATCGCAGAAGACTAGACATGTACAGGTCCGAAGCATGAACTTCATCCACAACTAGCAGACTTCGGTCAAGGCATACTGAACGCAAGTGTGCATGACCAGCCTGCACTATTGAAAACAAGGCCTGGTCAATAGTGCCTACAGCCACCGTCGCAGCCAAGAACCGCTTAGGCATCGCCCCTGCCCAATGCCTTTCCAGGAAGAGGGCCTCCTGATCATCTTGCCAAAGATTGGCGGTTTGAGCGTCGGGAACGAGCCTTTGCACAGACTGCCCATCGATCTGTTCATAGCCAGGGACGGCTAGTAATGTTACCGGTCGGCAGTCAGGGTCGGGAAACCAAGATTTGATAGTCTCATTGATCCGCCCATAAAGCTCCCTCGCCGCAACTCGAGTCGGTAAAGCAAAATACAGGCTATCTACTTTTCCAGCTATAAAAAGCTTGCAGAACCAGTTAAGGGCGGCTTCGGTCTTGCCCGATCCAGTCTCCGACTCTGCTACCACAAGACGAGTATTTGAATCGTCAGGATCGAGATCATCTACGATCTCCTGTAAAGGATGAGGCGGTAGGTTAAACCGGGATTCGAATCTATCACCCGCCTTCGTTAACGTCGGGCGAAGAGGTTCTGCATCAAAGCCTATAGCCCTCAACAGCTCCGGTGCGACTTTGAAGTTGTGCATAAGCCGTTCCTCCGCTGTCACTCGCTCAATAGGAAACCAATAGTTATGCGACCCAAGCCAATCTGCGAGCATTACCAACCCGGCAAAACGATGATGAAAACGGGGTTCATCTGGCAAAGGGCCAGCCGAAATTGAAAACGCTCCAGGAAAAGCCCTTTCTGCAAACGAAGATATTTCACTGATAGCCTCGATGGGATTCCGAAGTCCATCAGGGCGCCACCACTCGTCACGTGCCGACCAATAACTCCCGGATTTGCTTTCTAAAAACCTTACTGGTCGCCCGTGGTGCGAAAAAATCGCAAAGAAATAGCTGTCCGCAGAATCGATACTGGAAAACCAAGTCTCGACATCGCGCGGAAGTGACTCCAAAAACATCATGCTAAGCTCTTCATCACTGAAAAGAGGAGCTAATTCTTGAATATGGCCTATATGGGCAGGAGGCCTTTTCAAAACCTTGTCTTGAAATCCTAAGTTGGCTTTGCCAATGTCATGAAGCATAGCCAAGACTGCTAATCGATCCAGATGTTCATCTGTCAACAATGTCTCTGTGGAGTTAACCAGAGTACGCCTTATCCCATCAACATCACAGAGAGCTCGGAACACAACCGCTACGTCCAACGAATGGGCAAGAAGCGAAAGGGATTGCCCGGTCTTTACTACATACTTCCCCCAGAATTGGGAATTGGGAGGCCCAACCAACGCCTCTACCCCCTCCTCGCGTGATGTTTTGCGTTGCACGAGGGCATTAACCACCGACTTGCCATACTTTTGTGATCCACACTTTGCTTATGTATTCCGCAGACTCTACTCATGCCTATTGCATGTTAGGGCTAAACACGTGACTCAGTGGCCAGCCAATCAATATCAGCCAGTGCCACCAACCCTCGTTCCCTTCTCAGACGGCTCCAGATGCTTGCAGCTAGCAATGACGAATAGAACCAACTCGATAGCGCACTAGATCCTCTTGCACAACTACCATTAAAACTCGAGATATGCTAGATTACCGTCCCCAAACACATCGGCGAAGCAACGGGCCCTTTCGCCGACTTTCCTTGAATGCGCACAGAGGTAATCCCATTCACCATCTTCATTGGGAGTATGAGCGTAGAGCATATTGCCTTCGTCAACAGGTGAAAAGCTACTTTGCGACATGAGTAATCAACCACCTATGCAGCCTGCTCGCATCGACTCGTCATCCCGACCGGGCAATTCACACGGTTCCGGTTCAAGCTGCTTAATGCACCAGGTTGGTTAGCATGTCAAGTGTGAGAATGAGTGGAACCATTTTGTGTCGTCATAGTACGTGTTGGCAGGCTGTCTAATACCGGAAAGCGCATACCGGCACGCCTCTAGTCACATTACATATTATCGTCCTGCGCCATATGTCCTTCTCGAAATCCTGGTGTTTTTCACAACATTTGCTCCTTGCGTGATGCCGCGCCCCGAGCCGGAATGCAACTCGTTGCAGGCATAATACCAACATCTATCTTGGTTTCCCCACACACTTGAATGTTTGGCTATATCCGGTCTATACCATCCATGTAGTGTCCTTCCGACACATTTTTTCCTGTGAAGATCCTGCTCAAACCTGCCGATAAAGGTATTAAGCGAAGCCATGGAGGTGCAATGCGGTTGAAATTGAGCATTCGCAAAAAACTGATCTTCTCTTACGTAATAGTGTTAGCACTGGCCGTTGGCGTTGCAGCTGCAGGCATCTGGTCAAACCAGAGAACGGCTCAACGCTACACAGATATCATCAAGCTAAGCCTCCCTCTTGAAACACAGATATTGACGGTCCGTGCACACATGTTGGAAAGAAGCGTCGTGCTCCGAGACTACATCCTCACCCAGGACGAATTCTGCATCTCAGAATACGAGTCCATCAATGAGAGCATCGATAAGGCTCTGCAGGCCATGGATGACTATGATCTACACGCCCAGTCCATAGAATATAGAGACGCCATAATGGATTTTGAATCCATGTACAGGGACATGGCAAACCGAATGTTCATCGCAATCAGCGATGGCTCTGTGGACCAGGCCGTGAATCTGCTCATCGACGAAGAAACCTTTGCCAACGCAGCACTAACCGATTCGATCAACAGCTGGCGCGATTACATCGTCAACGTGAACGATGAATGGATTGCAGAAGCAAACAGAATAGCCCGAAACGGTCTGATCATCATCGGGATATGCCTGGTAATCGCATTAGCGGCTGTAATTGCCCTCTCCATAATCCTCTCGAAGAACATTGCTGTACCAGTCGAAAGAATACAGGCAGCAGCAGACCTCATGTCAATGGGTGACCTTACTGTCGCCATCCCATCGATCGAGACAGGGGACGAAATTGAAGCCCTAAATGAGTCTGTGCGTCGAATGACGGAGAATCTCGCAAGCCTTGTCCGCGAAGTTCAGGGCACTGCAGAGCAGGTTGCCGGATCAAGCTCCCAGCTGTCAGCGGCCGCCGGGGAATCAGCCCAAGCCGTGGATCAGATAGCAGCAACCGTGCAGCAAATGGCAAACGCCGCCGAGCAGGAAAGCTCTTCTGCAAACGAGACAGCAGCCGCCAGCGAACAGATAATGGCCAGCGTGAATCAGGTTGCGTCAGGCGCCGAAACTCAAATGATGCAAGTGAAAAACACATCCGAACTGGTAGATCGCATGACCGAAGAACTCAGCAAAGTGACGGGTTTCCTCAAAGAGCTGCAAAAGGATATGGAAATTACCGTCAAGTCTGCTGAGGAAGGTAACGCATCTGTCCAAGAGGTTGAATACATAATGAACCAAATCCGACAAGCTTCGGCCGAAGTGGAAAGCGCAGCGAAGGGCCTAGACGAAAGCTCACGCCAGATCGGGCAGGTTGTTCAAGTAATAAGCGACATCGCAGACCAAACCAATCTGTTGGCCCTAAACGCAGCCATAGAGGCGGCGCGCGCCGGCGAACAGGGTCGAGGTTTTGCGGTAGTTGCTGAAGAAGTGCGCAAACTTGCAGAAGGATCGCTTGAGGAAACCAAGACCATCTCCAAGCTGATAGAGAGAACAGTAGCTGATACTGGACGTGTTGCCAAAGCTATTGTTGCATCAGGAGAGCTGATAGAGAAAAGCGTGCCTGTAGTATCAGCAGCAACCGCCTCTTTAGAGGTCATACGAAAGAACGCTCAGAACAACCTTGCTGTTGCAGGCTCGGCAGCCACACTAGGAGAAGCACTGATGAAAGACACAATCCAAGTCAATCAGGGCATGAGCCAAGTGGTTGCCGTATCCGATGAAAATGCCGCTGCAGCCCAGCAGATGGCGGCAGGCATGGCAGAAGTGCAAAAATCCGTAGAGAACATCGCTGCCATATCCGAAGAAAACGCAGCCTCAATCGAAGAGGTATCCGCATCCTCCGAGGAAGTGAACGCCTCAATACGTGAAATTCATGCCGCGTCCGAGCTGATGGCCGACATGGCGCATAAGATGATGAATGACGTCGCCAAGTTCAAGGTCGCCTAGTTGCGCTTTGAACTAGGCTACGTTGTGTTAGAGAGCCCTGCTCCTGCAGGGCTCTTCTATTAGCAATTTGCCTCCCCAAGTGAACCGTTCGGCCATGCTCCGATGGGGACATCGCCAATCCCCAACACCTTCTGCAACTGTAAGGCCGGCTAAAAATCATGCCGGACTCAATATCAAGATTCACCAAACAGACCTGAGGGCATCTGAACGTAAGGGCCTTGTCATCTCTTTTTGAGGTGAACCTTGGGCACCGCTCCTGCCTTCTACCCACCTCCCGACGGCGAAAGCAATACCACTTCATCCCCGGGCAACAGAGCAGTCCTGAACAGCCTCAAATCTACGATATTCGTCCCATTCACGAAAACTGACGCTTTGCGCAGCTCCGACAGACTGGCCGCTCCAGTGACTTCGCTTACCACGGCAAGCAGTTCGCCGACGGAGCCCGCCCGCGATGCCTCAACTTCGAGCGAACCCGTACCCAATCTCTCCCTGAGCGGGCCATAGATGCGCACCTCAATCATGAATCAATCCACCCCCGCCAGGCCAAGCTTGCGCAGCTTCTCTTTCTTGGGCAGCCCGTTAAAATCCCAACCTCTCAGTTTGTAGTACTCCTTTTTCAGGTCATCAAGCGGGACCCTGCTTCCGGGAACCTCAGGATCCTGCAGGTCATCGGTGAGGCGTTTCGGCAACGCATCATCTGCCGCCGTCACTCCCCTTTTCGCGTTGAACATGCGTTCGAGATTATATCCTCTCTCTCCTATCTCCTTAAACCTCCCGAAGGTCATCTTCATCCCGGTTACAGCAGTAAGAGCCTGCGTATGCCAAAGGCCAGGAAAGTGAAACGGCATCATCCAGCCCGGCATCTTCGCAACAGCTCCCATCAGATGGCCGTGGCGAGTGAGTGCGCGATTGATCCACCTAGTTGTCCATGCGTTCGCATCCTCCAGCATGAACGCGGGCATGGCAAGGTAACACGTGAACAGACAGCTCCCTCCCGCCGACACCGCCTCCATAATGTTCTGAAAAAGAATGGTCAACGCCGCCTTTGAGTTCGTCGTCAACGGGTCGATATTGAGTGCCAGCCCTTCAAGGAGAACCAGGTATCCCCCGTTTAGATGGCATCCTCCCCTGTTCGATGTGGCATAGCCCAGCCCCATCCCGACTGAACGCCGCGGTTCATACGCTGACAGCTCCAAGCCCTTGGAGTGTATAGCAAACTCCCGGCCGCCGAACCTCTCGGAAAGGCGCTTGGTCCCATCGGCCAGAAGATCCCCAATCCCTTCCCTGCAGGCGATCTGCCTGAACACGTCTGCAAGGTTGTCCACCTCGCCAAAGGCGAGGCCATTGTCCCACAAACCCTTTTCATTAAGCTCCATGGCAAATCCAACAGTGCTGCCGGCGGATATGGTATCCATGCCGAGCTCGTCCAAAAGATAGTTCCATTCCAGAATAAGCTCGAGATTGGAGTTCTCCAGGTTCGGCCCGAGCAGCCCCAAAGTTTCGAGCTCAGGGCCTTTTACCTCCTTGCCGTCCACCTCCACCACCCTTCCGCATTGGATGGGGCACGTAATGCATCCCTTGTTCCTTATAAGATGCTTTTCCCGCAGCGTCTCTCCGGATACGGCCTCAAACTCGTCAAATCGGCCGCGAGCAAAGTTTCTCGTCGCAAGTATCTTGTTGTACTGCATCGGGGCCACGAGCCCCGCCGACCCCAGTTGAGGAAGTTGCACCCCTGTCAATGGATGCCCCCTGAGTGCCTTGACCCACTCTTTGAATATCTCCTTTGCCTTCTCCTCATCGTAAAGAACCATCCTCCTGCTTCCGCGAGCAGTAACAGCCTTCAAGTTCTTCGACCCCATTACCGCCCCAACCCCCGCCCGCCCGGCAACTCGCTCCTGGCTCACAATAGACGCATAAAGCACGAGGTTTTCGCCAGCCGGGCCTATCACCATCTTCCCTGCGTTCTTCGGAAGAGCCTCCTGAGTTTCCCCTGTCGTCTTTCCCCAAAGCTCTCCGGCGTCGTGGAAAACGACCTTGCCATCGTCTATCTCTATCCAGACAGGTTCCGGAGATTTACCAGTAATTATTACGCCGTCGAACCCAGCCTTCTTCAGGTGGAACCCGAAATTCCCGCCGCAGTTGGACGATGTCAAAAGGTTTGTGAGAGGCGACAATGTGGAGATGTTGAACCTGCTGGAGCTGGGCGCCCCTGACCCAGTGAGAGGGCCTGTGGTCACAACCAGCGGGTTTTCAGGGGAAAACGGCTCCACTTCGGGATCCACTATGTCATGCATTATCTTAGCCGCCATGATCTTGCCGCCCAGATACAGCTCCCGCTCCAGGTCGGTCCATGGATATGTTGACACTTGGCGCGAACCCAAGTCTATCAACAAAGTCTCTCCTGCATAGCCCCTATATCGACCCTCCATAGCCTCTCCAGCCTCCCATCAATAGGCTTTCTCCAAGATGCCCAGCACGTCGTCTTCATCCGCTTCAACCGGATTAACTATCATAGCGCCATCATTCACAGCCGCCCTGGCTATTGCCGAAAAATCCTCCTTTTTCACGCCAACCTCCCTCAGCTTAGTCGGAAGCCCACAGATCCTGCTGTATTCTGCACTCATCTCCCGAACAGTCTCAATCGACTTTTCAGCCCTCTGCGACGCAGAAGTTCGCGCATATACTTCCGGTCCAGCCAATGGCAGAAGGAGTTCCGCATAGCGCTCCGACACTGCACTCAGATTATATTCCATCCCGTAAGGAAGCAATATCGCCATGCAGTCTCCGTGTGGCGCCCGCAACACCCCTCCGCATGCATGGCCCACGGCATGGACTATGCCCACCATGGAGTTGGAGAAAGCGACACCTGCCAGAAGCGATGCATTGGCCATGGCAAGCCGGGCTTCCTCGTCCTTGCCGTCTCGAACTGCTCGGGGCAGATACTTCCGGATCAGGTTGATGGCCGCATGAGCATGTGCATCGCTCAAGGGATTCCTCTGCAGACACGTATAGGCCTCAATAGCATGCACAAGAGCATCCATGCCAGTGGACGCAGTGAGACGTGGCGGGAGCGACTTTGTCATCCTCACATCGAGGACAGCAACATCAGGCAGAATGTTGGCCGATACAAATTCCATCTTCACATTCTTTGCAGGGTTTGCGATCACAGCGACCCCGGTAACCTCGGAACCTGTCCCCGCAGTGGTAGGCACTACCACGAAAGGCGTCTTACGTCTCCTCAGAATATCGACACCCATGTGGTCGAGAAGGTCATCAGTCCCCTCGGTTAAGCAAATACATACGCCTTTAGCGGTATCTATCACCGAACCTCCCCCAACAGCAATGACCGAATCGCATCCCTTTTCGCGATAAACACGGACTATGTCATTGACCACTTCCACTGAGGAATCAGGGGGGATATCATCATACATGGCGCCGATCACAATTTCAGATCCGCCGCACGCATCTACGACCTGCTGCGCCAGGCCTATCTTGACCAGCATCTTGTCGGTGAGCAGGATTGGCTTTCGGGCCTCGAATCCCCTGAGTTCTGCCGGAATATTCTCAAGAGCATTCTTGCCTGATAGTATCTTCACAGAGTTTATGAATTCATAATAAGAAGGAATCATTCTTCAGCCTCCTTCTATTACACCCCGAAAATGGTGTGGAAATAGACTGCAAACCCAGAGGAACTCCTCTTTGGCCATCTCTTCAGAATCTTCTTGGCAATGCTTTTGGGGAAGAGGTACGACTCCACAATGTAGAGGCACCTAACGAGCGGCATGCCTATGGAAAACAGATCCCCTTTCAAAGAGAATCTGTGTTCCGCGTAAGCCCGGTCGATTCCGATCTGTCCGGTAAGGACGAGCAGAGCGGCATCGAGGCTCTTGAATTCGATGACAGCGTCCGCGTCCGGAGCTTTCACATTGCCGAGGAAACGCAACCTGTTGCCAGTTTTTCTGACGCTCATGTGCGGGCCGCAAGGCGCAACTCCTATAGCGATAATAGTCCCATCTTTCCATCCGCACACCTCGTCCTGCACATGTTTGTCTACATGGGCGGCCGCCTGAAACCCTCTGCCCACAAACCACAGCAGAACCGAAACACAGCTTCTCTCAAACCTCTTTGCCGGTGGCCTTATCTCCCGATAAGCGCTGGCCAAATCGCTGACCCCTCTCTTTCCTTTGTGTATACTCGCTCTCGCCCATACCGCGCATCGTGCCCGCTGCATAGCTGGATATAGGCGGACAACGCGGGAAAGAACACCCCGTTTTAGCGATTTATCTGCACACCAAAGTGACAGTTGCCCGTCTGATCACTATCGTGCTCGGCAACACCCTACCACACAATCAGCAGGCCACTAATGAGCATCCTCATTATCGGAACTAGCGGATGCTCTCAGCTCCAGTCCGAGTTGCCTATATATAGCTTGTCTTCCTTGAAAAGACGCCTCAATCCTGTCACGCCACCTCCCCCATCCGTATTTCCCCCAGCTGATTAGAATGTATCACGGCACATATACATGTCAACTAAGTACTACTCTACCTCAAATCCCTTCAATTTACATATCGGCTCCTAGGCATAAAACGCAAGTTCTAGTGCTTGACATCTGCTTGGCGCTGATAGATAATGAAATGGCAGTTTAGTAACTACTTTAGTAGTTACTATCCGCTGGGAGGTTGCCATGGATCTGATAAGCGGTCTTCAGCAAATGGGCCTGACTGAATACGAAGCCAAGATATACGCTGCCCTCGTCAAACAGCCAAGCATTACAGGATACGAGGCCAGCAAATTGTCGGGGGTGCCACGAGCCAAAGTATACGAAACCCTTGAGTCATTGGTGCGAAAAAAAGCCGCATATTCACTATCAGTCGACGGGAAGCAATACTACACTCCAATCTCTCACCACAGCCTTATAGCCCGATTTCAGGATGAGCTATTGGATCTCACCACCTATCTCTCCGTCGAATTGGACAGGCTTAGCAAAGGGCGGACAGAAGACCCTTTTTCGGTCGTCACAGGATACGATCTAGTGACGGAAACCGCAGAGAGAATGTGCGCAAGATCACAGAGAAGGCTGTACATATCGGTATTTGCCGAAGACCTTCCCCGCCTGGCTGGCGAAATCGCAAAAGCGAAATCGAGGGGCGTCAAAGTTTTCACCCTCGTTTACGGGGAAGGCAAAGGTATAGTAGAGGACGCCGTAGAGCACTACGTCAGCCCCCTCCAATACCTGCAAGCAGCGGTGTATGGCAGATGGATGGGCCTTGTAGCAGACCAGGACGAGGGCCTCATGGCGCAGATTGCCGGACCAGACGATACCTACGGACTCTCCTCAACCCTGCCGGGGATCATCATGCCAATAACCTTGTGGATCCAGCATGACATCGCGGCATACGTAGTGGCCGAAAGGCTCAACCTCCCTCCGACCGTCACCGACGGACTGGAGGATCTGTGGTCGCTCGCCCCTGAAGAAGGCCCTCAAGCACCAGAGCACGGCAACAAGTCACTCGATGATCTGTTCGAAGTGGCAAAACGCAAATTGGAGCACAACGCAGGCACACTGAAGGACGGAATCATCGAAATATGTTTCACCGATGATGGCATAACCTATCATGTTTCAAAAGGCCAACACAAAGTGGAGATAGAACAAGGCGCAAAGGAAGAGGCAGACCTCAGGCTTGCATTGAGCAAAGCCGATTTTGAAGGCCTGATGACAGGCTTTCTCTCTCCCGAAGCATTCATGACGCGGGGGCGCATCGAGATCGACGGCGACCTCGGCATGGTGGCCTATCTGAATGCGATGTTCAGATGAGAAAAAAGAGCTTAAACTCATGCAAAAGGAGCGATCCACATGGAAATTGACAAGAGCGCCAATCTGCCAGTTCGGGAGATGTTGGAGGGTTTCTGCACGTCCTACATCGCCAAAACCCCAAACCCGGTTGACATCTCCTTCGGTTTCCTCATCAATGACGGCCAATGGTGGACGGTCTCTATACAGAAGGAAGGCAGCTACACGATTGCGAACTGCAAGCCTTCCAAGCCCACATTCTACCTTGTGAGCACAGCTAAAACACTGGAAGACATCTACTTGGGGAAGATGCATTTCCTAACCGCCGCAGGAAGAGCCAAGATGAACGACTACGCCCCGCTCGATGTCAGGTTCATCGATGGCTATAGCCCGCCAAAAGACTTGGACCTAATGGATTTCGCATTTCACTTCTTCGTAATCGGAGAACCGGAGAAGATACTATTTGGCAAGGACCACGCCAGGGTGGTGCATGGCGGATACGCAGTGCCTTTGGTATATACTTCAGGCCTCAGAACAGCCTGGTACAGAGTGGAACAGGGCATGGTCATCAACGAAAAAGAGGACGACCAGTACAATCCCTTCAACACTCTTGTCATCGGCACAAAAGGAGAGGGCTCCATAAAGCTCGGACACACAGAATACAGGTTCGCAGAAGGAGAAGCATACATAATACCGGCGAACACCGCCCACAGCTTCTGGACAGATGACGAAGATGGACTTGAGTTTGTGATAATCATGTACGGCGAAGGCGCTTAGACACCAGCCCGAGATGCCTGCTCGAACATATATCAGTTGGATGGGGATGGACGAGAGTTTCCGGAGCTCACCTGATAAATGACCCGCAAAGGGTCAATTTAGGCGAAGTACGACTCTCTGGCATTCATTTCGTTCGCAGAATGACCGCCAGTGGGCCACTCACCACCCCAACACGGAAAGCCCGGGTCAGCCAGCTACGTACAGTACGCCCGGGAGGAGGAGTGATTAACATGGAGTCAGTTTCGGGGGGTAATGACCGGGTGCGTGTTACTCCCCCTAAGAAACGACCACCATCTGCTCACCCCTCCCCGCCACAACCCCCCGCCTGCTGCAACATGCCGCCACGCGCAAAACGCAATGGGCCATGGACAATCACCACCTCTGCTCTCCTAATGCCGTAACATACTAACATTCCTCTACAAAAGCAAGAACGCTAATATAAACATAGTGGAGTGCAACCTTTTCGCCCCCGCCCATCTCTTAATAGGTGGAGGGGGGAAGAGCTGTGGCCATAGGGAACTATCTATGCCTATGCGTCTCGATGCACGAACCTCATGTGAAGAGGCTTAAGGCAGGCCATGAGGAAGCGGCGAACGAGTTGGTCGACATGTACACCGACGGGCTGTGACTCTCATCCTGGGCGATCACTTCCGTGGCGAATCCACACTCTACTCATGGATGTATACAATCCTCATAAGGCACTGCCGCCATTATCAGCGTCACCGACGGAAAGCCCAAAGCACCTCCAAGCTCTTGCCTCCTGAGGATTTTTCACACATTCCCGAGCCGTCGAAGGCCTTCCGCCCCGATACCGGGAAGTCATTGTGATGTTCTACTACGAAGAATTTTCCATCCCTGAAATATCGGATATCACAGGCAAGCCTGTCGGCACAATTAAGAGCCTCTTGCACACAGGCACCGCCTGCAGTACCCGGCGCGACCGCCCTTCAAAAGCCCAATCACAAGTCAACATCTACCACGTGGTGGACGGGGCCTACTTGCTCAAGATAGCCGAGCGTGCGCGCGAAGGCAATGATCCGGTCAAGGCACTTGCCTACTATGACAAGTTCATCTCCGAGTATCTGGACAATGAGAAAATACCGGATGCCTCATACTGGTCAGCCTCTATCCTGCCGGACGACCGAAGCTTCATAGCTGTCATCTTCCCGTGCAGATCTGGACAACGCGGAGCCATAATGTGATCGACGAGATTCCCGAAGGAACGTTGACCAAATAGGAGAGGCTGCTCAAGATCTGCACCGACCATCCCGATCACTGGTCGGCCCCTGACGCCACGCATCAGCTGGCGGTTTGTACCATTCAGGTGATCCGAGAGCTAAGGAAGAAACATAGGCAACCGCATTGAAGCCGCCTTTCTCCTCGTCGACATGTACGTCGCGGAAGGCCGGTTTGACGATGCAGAGGCCATGCCGGATTACCAATGCCCACAGCCCGCCGCGAAGAGAGGGGCGATCTTCTGGTTGCAATGGGAGACTATCAAAGGGCAAGAGCAGCCTATGAGAAGATCCTCGAAATGTTCGAAGATGAAGACCGGCTTCGGCAGGAAACGTATGAGCAGCCCGGAGATCCTGATTCCACTTCGGTTAAGAGCAAACCCATTGGGATCTACGGCGAGGCAGTCAACTCTCGATGCCCTAGAGGGCGCAGACGGCGGTGCAGGCATGGGAGAGATTAAAGGCATCGTGCTCCTTGACGGGAAACCCTTGCCGGGTGCGCGCATCATTGTGCGCGAAATGAAGGAGACTACTGCTTTCTCCACAGATTGCACCGGCCTCCCGCGGCACACCGTCGGCGATGATGGCGAGTTCTGTTTCAACCTGCCCGCAGGACGCCGATACGAGGTGGGAACTGCCCTAGGTCATTGAGGGGCAGGTCGGCGCTGAACTCGCCCTTGAATCAGGGAAAACAAGAGAAGTCGCCTTGCGTTTCGTAGAACCGGTAGAAATCTTGGAGCCGGGGACAGG
>Ga0208693_1001106_pt1 | contig 20119 bp, 9 predicted proteins | sample AD_UKC071_MetaG_FD_184438 | JGI IMG/M metagenome (GOLD analysis project Ga0208693, IMG submission 184438) | Active sludge microbial communities of municipal wastewater-treating anaerobic digesters from USA - AD_UKC071_MetaG (SPAdes) (version 2) | ecosystem: Engineered > Bioreactor > Anaerobic >... | reverse complement strand
CGCCCCGGACAACATCCGGCGCTATGCCGAGATCGGTTGCCCTGAGCTGTCTTCTCCGTCGACCGCCACCAGGAGGGCGGTCCTGCGCACGATGGGTCGCGCACTCACCGAGGACGCGCCGTGGCCGACACCGGAGCCGATGCTGCCTCAACGTCTCCGCCACCAGCCCTACAGCGCCAAAGACGAGCAACGGCTTCGCGCTCTGCGGCTGCCGACCCGGCACCAGCAGCGGCGACTGGACGCCGTGCTCGCACTTGGCCTCGGTGCCGGCCTCTGGGCCCGTGAGTACCTCACGGCCGGCCCTGCCGACCTGCGCACGATCGACGGCGTCACTCACCTTCAGGTCCACGGCACCCGGTCCCGGCACGTCATCGTCCGGGCTGACGACGCGGACACGCTTCGCCGGATCGCCGCAGAGCACCCCCACGAGAACTTCGTTGGCTTCCGGGCCAGCGAGTGGGACCGCTCCCGGACGTGGAACGCCATCCGCGCCATCGACACACCCACCGATCTGCGACTGGAAACCGAGCGGCTCCGCAGCACGTGGCTGGTGCACCACTTGGACCGGGGCGTGCACCTTGCCGTGCTCGCCCGGAACGCCGGCCTGAAGACCACGCGCGCGTTCACGCTTCTCATGCCCTTCCTCACCGAGCCGCCGGAGGCGACCGCCAACCGGCATCTGGCGGACCTGGAGTGACACGACGATCGTGAAAGCGGAGGCGACGCGAGAGCCGCGCTGGCGGCCACGGAACAGGACCGTGGCCGACCAGCTGCGCTACGCCACGGCTGCCGTCGACAACTCGCCTGAGCTGCTCTCCATCGCCGACGCCCTCACTGCCCGGACCGGGCGTCCCAGGAACATCCCCTTCCGCGCCCTGCTCATCGCGTGCTGCCTCCATGCCCGCGTGGACCCGACCAACATGTACCGAACCCGGATCGCGGACCTTCTGGTCAGTCTCAACGCAGCGCAGCGCCGCGAGCTCGGCATCGCCGGTCCCGTGTCCTACTCCCAGGTCGAGCGCGCCGCTCTCAAGCTCGACCGCGCCGCGCGCGACGGCATCACACTCCCAGCGAACGACCACCAGAACGCCCAGATTCTCAACCTCGACGTCGTCATGTCCCTCATCTGCTCGGCCGCCCTGCCGCCGGGCTTCATCACCACCGCGACGGTCGCTGCCGACGGCATGGACTTCGAATCCCCCGCACGGCCCCAAGGATTCGTCGACAAGCGCACCGGTGAGATCCTGCAGTGCGCCGACCCCGACGCCGGCATCGGACACCGGACGGCCACACCGAGTCACCCGAGCTCGTGGTTCACCGGTCAAGAGGTCACAGTCGTCACCAATGCGCCCGACCGGCCCACCTCCCGGACACCCCCACCACCCGCGCCAACCGTCGTCCTCGCCGCAGGTATCCGCGCAGCGGCCTCAGACCGGGCAGGAGTCACCGCCGGGCTCGTGTTGTGGTGGCACCAGCGCGTTCCCGTCCGAGAGTGCGCCGTCGACCGCGGCATCAGCCAGGGCAGCGACGACGACTTCGCTGCACCACTGCGGCGCGCCGGGATCGAGCCGATCATCGACCTGAAGACCCAGGACCGAAAGATCCACACCGCGCGGACCAACGACCAAGTCCTCATGATCAACGGCGGTGTCTTCACCAAAGGCACCCCCGAGGCGCTCTACACCGACCTGCCCACGCCGAGGCTCTCGGACACCACCGAGGAGAAGGTCCGCAAGCACGAGATCTACGACCGGCTCCAACCCTTCGCCTGTCAGCCACTGACCGCGATCGACGAGGCCGGTCGGCAACGCTTCCGCGGACCCGCTCACAAACACGTCCGCCGGGTCCGCTGCCCCAACTCGCCGCGCTCGATGCGCTGGTCCCTGCTGCCGAAGACCCGGTGCGTCAAGGGCGAGCCGTGCATCTGCTCCACCACGTTCACCCTCGGCCCCGAGGACGACATCAAGCTCCGCCAGCGCGACCTGTGGATGACGACCAAGTGGAAGGCCAGCTACGGCCGGCGCAACATGGCCGAGCAGGGCATCTCCCAAGCCCGCGTCCACGCCGGCAAGCTGGTCCGCCTCTACACCCAGGTCCGCAACCGCGCCGGCCAAGGCATCGCCGCCGCCTTCTCCCTCTTCGGCACCAACCTCACCGTCATCCAAGACTGGTACGACGCCCGCGGCATCGACGACCCTTGGGTCGCCTTCCTCGGCGAGCAGCCACTCGACCAGAGTGACCACCCCCGCATCCCACGGGCCAACCGCAAGAAGCCCAAAGCCAGCCTGCTGAGACGACTCGCCTCGGGCACCGACCCACCCTGACGACCGAGCATCCAACGCCACGCGGCGCGAGAGCACTCGCCGCCGAACCGAAAGCAGAAAGTGCAGCAACCTGCTGCACAACTGCGCCTCACCGCGCCAGACTGGCGCCTGATCAGCGCCCTTGAAGGCCCGACGAGGGGGCCCTTCGACTGCCGACGGCGTCCTGACCGAGTGCCGGAGCGACATCGGCGCGACACCAGACGCAAAAACTCCCGGCCGGATGACCCGACCGGGAGTTTCGTCCATCATTTCCGGCTGATTCGTTGACCAGCCTTACGTGGCTGGTCGACGAAAGACCCTGACCAGCGACGTTGGAGTCAACGCTCTGAACCTGGCACACCGACCTGGCAGTTGCTGGCACAGGGAGTGATGCCTACAGCGGGGAAGCGCGCCTCGTCCTTCCCAGCTCAGTCACCCGTTGATCTGCGTGATGCCGCCTTCTTGGTGGCCCGCCGTGGCGTGGCGGTGCCCAAGACCTGTCGAGCCATGGATTCCCAGGCCGGCTGGTCGACGCCATCGGTGTCGTCGCTCCACATAAGGACTCCGCGATCTCCACCGGCGTCGGGGTCGTTGAACGGTCGATAGCCGTGCGCGACGTACCAAGACTTCTTCGCTTCCCAGTCAGCGGCGTACTTGGGGTTGCCCATCATGCCGAGGTGTTCCCAGATCACCTCATCCCCCGATGGGGTGTCGATGATGAAGTCGGGGTACTTTGTCACCCCATCGATCGACAGCGGGCGCTCATAGGACCATCGATCCGGCGCTAGCCCTTGCAGGATCGAAGCGACGATGACCTCATTCTTGCTGCGCACGAGCACCCCTCCGGAAGCAACGTGGATCAGATTGGCGTCAAACTTCCGCATTGAGCCGCCGATCGTGAGTTCCCTCGGCGCGGGCTTGCGAAACAGGTCAGTCATGCGTCGAGCCGTTTCGGACAGCGCCGGCGACGCGAGCTCAAACAGCTGATCGACAGTGCCTTCGTGGAGGATGACCACCTTGCGCGTTTGACGCGTCAGTGCGGTGTAGAGGAGCTCCCGGCTCACTGCGACTCTCGCAGGCAGGACCAGGAAGGTGACTCCGAACTCTGAGCCCTGGGACTTGTGGACTGTCACGGCCCAGGCCAGCTCCAGCGGCGGGTCATCGGAAGAGGACGGCCGGTAGCCATAAGTCGCGCCTACCTGCGACGAGAACTCCACGTTGGCGAAGGTGGGCGACTTGCTTGCACGTCCGACGACAACACCGATCTCACCGTTCGCCACGTAGTTCATGCCCGCACCATCTGGGTACGCCTTCGCACGACTGTCGTTGCGCGTCTGCATGACCTTGTCGCCCATCACGATGCGCTCTGGGCCGATCGGTTTCGGCGGACGAAAGTTCCAGCGGTTTTCAGCCCACTTAAGATCGCCGGACCGGTACCGCTGCTTGATCATCCGGTTCAGCTCGACGGTCCCGAAAACCCTCGACCTGGTCGGCGAAAGGACCTGCCAGTCTTCGCAGCGGTCGCCAGCACCGCCGTCTCCGGTGCTCCAGTTGGCCCACTTTCCATCATCGGAAAGGTGAGCGCCGTAGGTCAGCTTGAAGGCTCGCTCCAGGTCGGCCGCATCCTCGAGTCCCAGTTCGGTCTCGATGGCCTGGATGAGCGTCGGCACGACACCCTCGTCCATCCACTTCCGGTAGGCGAGCGTTTCCGACGGGGTTCCGAGTCGGAGCTTCTGCCAGATCTCGTCGGCGGCACCAGGGAGGTCTTCGCCGCCGAACCATCGCGCGAGCGCAAGGTCGTCTCGCTCCCCTTCCTCGCCCTTCTGGCGCCGGAAGACCGTCAGTTCCACGTATCCGGCGGCGACGCGCGCTGCGCCGGTGAACGTATCGGGCTTCAGCCATTCGACGAGGTCCACGAACGGTCGACCGGGGCCGATTGGCGGCAGTTGCCGATGGTCGCCGACCAGAATCAGGCGCTTCACACCTTCGAGTCCGCTGAGTGTTGCAGCGAGCATCTCCTCGGTCAGCATCGAGGCTTCGTCGATGACGACGAGTCCAACCTTGGAGCGCTTGGCGCGGTCGACCGTTTGATAGCGGCCAGTGTCGGGGTCGTAGCCACCCTTCTTCACCAGGAAGCTTGCGAGGGTCTGTGCCTCGAAGTTGACCTTCGATTGCAGTTGTACCCGGGCCTTTCCGGTGGGCGCGAGCAGCAGCACTCCGTCCTGCTGGATGTCCGGTTGGGCGACAAGGGTCTGCAGCAGGGTCGTCTTGCCTGTTCCGGCCGGCCCCACGAGGACAGACAGCCGCGAGGCAAACAACTCCCCGAGGCCGGCCGCCTTCTCGGTGCGCGCCAGTTCTTCTTCAGCGTCGCTCGGGTCGGCCGGCCCGAACGCAGCGTCGATGGCGGCACGGGGATCGAATGGGAGGTTGAATCTGCGGGCATTGCGCCGCTCGTTCATGTGGTCGGTGATGTCGAGCCCGACCTCCCGCAGATGCGCGAGTTTGTACGCGGGCTCGCCACCGGCCAGCTCCGCGGCCGTGAGCGGTGTCCATCGCCCGTAGTCGTCCAGGTCATTTGCGTTCAACCGGTACGTGTTGAGCAGCGGTCGCGAGATCGGGCACGGGCGGGTTGCGGTGATGCTCGACGCTGCGCTGAGCACATCATCCTCGGCGGCGACGGTGTCGCCGTCCTCCGCCATACGCTCCAGAGCGTCGACCATAAAGGCTTCAAGCCGCCTTGGGTCTCCTGGATCACTGAGCGAGCTGATTGGCTCGATCAGGTTCACCCACTGAACATGTGCGGCCGGGAAGCATGCCTGGTCAACTGTGGAGAGAGGAATCGGGTGGCGAGACCTGTAGGAGCAGGTGGCCGCGTAATACGGGTTGTCGACCAGGTCAGGCGGTGTCACCTCCCAGGTCGTCCGACCACTCATCAGGGCAGTCACCTGCTCGCTCTGGACATCCATCGCGGAGAGGACCTTGAGGGCGTGCTGCTTGTCCGCTCCGAGTCCCCTCCATGTGTGGCCGATGGACGGCGGCAGCGCGTGGACTAGCTCGTCGGCAAGGGGACTCTTGGGATCGAGCGCACGTTCAACGACGTCCCAGGGTGCGCCCTGCCAGTCGGGCTCTGTGATGAACCGGCGCACCACGGCATGCGCGGACTCGACTCCGAGGTACCCGAGAACCGCACTGAGCCCGGGTGCCGGGCCGCGCAACTGCCAGAGGCGCTCGATCTGATCGTCCACCCAGTCTGTGGCCGACCTGGTGACCTCGACTCCGAGTTGTCGCAGCCCATCGGCTGCTGAACGGAGTGAGTTGAGGGCAGCGATCGCCGTGTCGTCGGAAACATGCTCCGTCACGTACGAGAACTCAACGTCCGCACCCTCGGGCGCCCAGGCAAGCGCACCTGTCAGGTCGGCGCCGGCTTCAAGCAGCGGAACGAGCTCCTGATACGGCAGCAGGATCCCTTGCTTCTGGTCCGGCCGCAGCGAGTGCCCCACGACGGTTTCCCACATGGAGGAGTCGAACGGCTGACCGCCGGACTGATTCCACATGGGCGGCGGAACCACGGCCGTTACGGCCGCAGCCCCAACCAGCAAGCGCCGGGTCGACTCCTCTTGGAAGGGCGAGTGCTTGAGATAAACCAGCACCAGGCTCTGCCCGGGAACGACATCAACAAAGAAGCGGTCCATCAGCGCGCGCTGGTTGTGACCATCCATGAGCCACCCCGGCTTGAACCCCAGCACTCTGTGGGCGTCGTCCTCACGCTCCGGCCTGTAGTCCTCGACCTCGAGCCACAACTCCTCATCAACAATCTCCCGGCTCAGCCAGCGAAAGGGCACCGCTTCGAACGCGTATGCGGGAACGGACACGGTTGTGGGTTCCAAGTGTCCCTTCAGTGCCTTGCTGAAGCGGTACGGATGCTCCTTCACCAGTGCGTAGCCGTGGGGCGACATGAACGTCCCGCGCTCGGACAGACATGGCAGACGTCCGGGATTGGCAAGTTCGGCGACGGCAGTGCCGGCAACCTGGACCTCCCACGCGTCGTCACGCTTGTCGCCGATGTTCTGCAGTAGCAGGCATGAGCTGTTGTCGAGCGGGCTCGTGCAGACCCTGTCGTTCCAAGGCTGGTCTCGCCACGGCACGCGCATCGAGATGTGCTGGACTCCTGTCATTCTGATCATCCCGTCACGAGCTGCATGAGCTCGGAGTAGTCGGTGACGACGTCGTACTTGACCGCTTGGCTGTCGAGTGAGGCGAAGAACTTGCGCGCGCACTCGATCTTGGCGTTCTCGACGCCCTTGAGTTGCAAAGTGGACATAGAGCCCTTGGTCTCGGCGACGAAGTAGACGTGCTTGATCTTGGTGGTGTCGTCGCGGAAGGCGATGGCCCAGTCAGGGTTGTAGTCGCCCACCGGGGTCGGGATGGAGAACCCGCGCGGGAGCTTCGAATAGACGACGACCTCGTCGCTGACGTCGAGTTTCTCGACGAACGACCGCTCCACCTTAGAGTCGGTCACCACGTATTCGTAGACGCTCTTCTTCAGTTTGTCGCCCGCCTTCGACAGGTCCTGGGCCGTCTGGTTCTCGGTGAAGATTGAGGAGTCGTAGCGGTTGTCGAGCGGGTCGTAGGTCAAGTGCTCGACGATGACTGTCGCCTTCTGCTCGTTGATGAGCCGGGCGGTCTCCGTGATGAACTGTTCCGGGTTCTGCTTGAACTTCGCGAACGTGCCAGGGTTGATGCCGGTGAGGATCGCAGCGCAGGTCCGGCGGGTGAGCTGGGTCTTCTCCGCGATTTCGCCGAGAAGGTCGTACTTCACTGTCGAGCCTGCCGAGACGGCCGAGTGCTCCACCTTGGTCTCGGACACCTTGAAGCCGGTGCCCGCTTCGAGTTGCTCGACTTCAAGGCCGACGACCTGTTTGCCGGCCTCGACGAGGTACTGCATGACGGTGACGTTGAGCGACTTGTCGAGGGTGCGGATGCAGTGCTTGATCAACTCCCCGGAGTCGAACTTGACCTGATAGACGGCCTTGTGGTTGATGCGGCCCCATAGCTCCTGGAACTCCCGTTTCTTGAAGTTCGCCTCGTTGAACGGAATCTTCTTCGGCTTGCGGCCGTCGGTCGGCTTGGGTACGTCGAGGTAGAGCGCATCGACGAGCGGCCAGACGAAGTCGATGACCGGCTTAAGCGCCTCGGCTGTTGGTGCGGCGAGCGTCCCGTCGGCGCGGGCGTCCTTGTACGCCTGTGTCACGAGGCCCTCGTCGTCGATGTAGTCGTGACGAATCAGATGGTTGTACAGAGCCTGAGCCAGAGACTTCTCCAGCACGCTCGTCGACCCATCCGCGAGCTTGATCTGCTTGCCGGTGAAGTAGTCGACGCTCGCCTTGCGAGGGCGGGCCGACAGCGACTCGATGATCTCCTTCTGCAGGGCTGTGACGAAGTCTGTGTACGACTCGTCGGTGACGACGGTCAGTTCGTTGATGTCGTGAACGGTGACCGGGTTGTCCATACGCTCACCGTGCTGGTCGACCGACAGGCGTAGGCCGCGGCCGATCTCCTGCCGCCGCGTCGTGGTGTTGTCGCTCTTCTTGAGCATGCCCATGACGAACACGTTCGGGTTATCCCAGCCCTCGCGCAGTGCCGAGTGTGACCAGATGAACCGCACGGGCTCCTCGAACGACAGCAGCCGCTCCTTGTCCTTCAGGATCAGGTCGTAGGCGTCGACATCGTCCGACTGGCCCGCGAAGTCACCGCGCGCGGCGATCTTGCCGTCGACGGACCGGCCCGTCTTCTTGTCGATCGAGAAGTAGCCCTCGTGGGTCGACCGGACCGGGATCGACTCGACGTGCTTCCGGTACTGCTCGGCAGCCTCGTCGAGGTCCAGCCGGCCCAGATAGTCGGCGAGCACGGCCCCGTACTCCTCCTCGAACACCCGGGCGTACTCGCCGAGCGTGTCTTCGCGCTCGTAGTCGCGGTACTTGGCGACTTCGTCAATGAAGAACAGCGACAGCGCCTTGATGCCCTGCGCGAACAGCTCGCGCTCCTTGTCGAGGTGGGCGCGGATGACCTCACGGATCTGTATGCGCCGCTTCTGGTCCTCGGCCACGTCCTCGGTCACTTCACCGGCGCCGATGATGTCGCCGTTGCTCAACTCAATGATGTCGCGGTTCGCGTCGACATCTCGGATGAACAGGCCCTTGTATGCCTCGATGCCGCCGGAGATGTCATGCAGGTTCATGCCCTGGCTCAGGCGCTTCAGCTGCCGCCTGATCCCCTGAGCCGTCTGCACCTCCAGCTCAACCCGGGCCTTCGGGTAGTCCGCGCCCTTGCCGATCTCCAGTCCGTCGACATAAAGGTATGCCGTGCTGCCGGCCAGGTGCTTGACGGTTATGCCGCGCACGGCGATCTTCTTGACGAGCTTCTGGTTGTAGGCGTCGATCGCGTCGAGCCGGTGCACCTTGGTGCGCTCGATTTTGTGAGTCGCCGAGTAGCGCAGCGCGAACAGAGCGTTGAACTGCCCGAGCGCCTCCAGCGACTTGGACGGCTTCTTGGCGTCGCCCTCGATCTTCTGTGGCTCGTCGATGATCAGGATCGGCCGGTTCGCGGCGATCACGTCGATCGGCTTGCGGGACTGGAAGTCGTCAAGCACCTCGTAGATGCGGCGGGCGTCCTTGCCGGTGGCGTTGAACGCCTGGATGTTGATGATCATCACCTGCACGCCGGAGTCGGAGGAGAACCGCTCCACCTCGTGCAACCGCGAAGAGTTGTAGATAAACGTCCGCGGTTTGGTGCCGTAGAGCTGCTGGAAGTGGTCGGCCGTGATGTCGAAGGACTTCTTCACACCCTCACGGATCGCGATCGACGGCACGACCACGATGTACTTCGACCACCCGTACCGCTTGTGCAGCTCCATGATCGTCTTGATGTAGACGTAGGTCTTGCCGGTGCCGGTCTCCATCTCGACATCGAGATTGATCGGAGCCGCCGACTTCTTGACCGGGTCCTTAAGGTCCTTCGACAACTCCAGGCCGCGGGCCTGCTGCACACGGTGGACGTTCGTCAGGAGTTGCGGTGGCGTGAGCGCGATCTCCGCGTTGCGCAGCCCTGCGTCAGCCAACAAGGTCTGCGCCGCATCCTTGCCAGGGTCAATGCGGTACTTCACCCCGTCGGCATACGGCTGACCGAAGAACACATTGACGACAGCATCGACGGCTTCGGTCTGATACGGCTGGACTTTGAATTGGAGCTTCATCGGGTCAGATCGCCCTTACCTCGGTCTCTGGCGACACCTCGCGGAAGATCTGCTCGGCATTGATGCGTGCTGCGTCGCTGGCGAACCCCGCGTCGAGAAACACGGCGCGGAGCGGGCGTCGGTTGGCGATCTCCTTCACGACGGCTTCGGTGACCTCGTCGGCAAAGCACGCAATCAGAGCGCCATCAGCGACCGACAGAACTCGAAGGGAACCAACTTTCTCGACTGCGATCGGCTCGGAGAGGTCGAGCCCCCACTCAACCATCACCTGGAACAACAGGTCTTCGTCAGTCCGGTCGGCCTTCACACTGTCCTCGAGACCCGTAAGTTGCTGCTGGTCTGTTTCATCCGGCGTTCGCAAAACATGCGCCATATTCGTCGTGTCAACTCGCAGCGACCTGAAACCTGTGTCCAGCGTCTTGTCAAGTAAGCCAGCATCGGCCCTGATCTCGGCGCCTGCCCGTCGGATCCGCTCGCGGCCAATCGCCGCAATCGATTTGAAACCTGCGCGAGCTGCCTCGGACTGGGGTTCCACAGCTTCGGCAACCTGAATGCAAATGAACGTTCGCGAGCCGCCATCGGCCTTATTCAACTCCATGACGGCGTGAGCTGTCGTACCCGATCCCGCAAAGAAGTCGAGCACGGTTTCGTGAGGGCCAACATTTGCCATCGAGATGAGGTGCCTGATGAGTTCGACGGACTTTGGATAACTGAATACTTTGGAGCCGAGTAGTCGCTTGATTGTTGCTGCGCCCGACCCGGTTGATTCGATTATCGTCGAGAAGGGCCGCGTTAGCACCTCGTCGTCCGAGGGTGCGAATACCTTCTCGTAGGGCACCCAGCCCCCCGACGCTTTAGACCACTCTACGAGGCCGCTAGCAATTGCCTCTGTCATCCGCTCCCGGCTCCAGCGCCAGCAGCCCTCCGTCTTGGCATCGACCATCGGGAAGTAGTCATTGCCGTCAGGATCCTGAATTGCGTAGTAGAGGTTGGGGCGGTCAGACCGTAGCGAGTTGTCGCCCCATTTTCTCAGGAGCTGGGTCTTATACGAGCGCCCAGAAGACGGGTCCGTTCTTGTGAAACCCGTTGCTTCCTTCTCCAACCTACCAGCCTGAAACTTGTCTATCAGTCGAGCATAAACGAGCACGTATTCCTGGGCAGTGGCGAAGTGTCGACTGTCTTGACGGCCCCCCGTAGTTCTCACCACAAGTTGTGCGACGAAGTTCGAGGCTCCGAAAGTCTCATCGAGAGCCTTCCGCAACTGCGCGTTTTCGTGGTCACTTATGCTGACGGCGATCGATCCGTCGTCCTGCAGTAGGTTCCGCGCCAAACGAAGTCGGGGGTACATCATGCTGAGCCAGTCAGAGTGGAAACGGCCATTCGACTCGGTGTTCGCGACGAGCCGCTCGCCGGTCTGTGACTTCTGGCCCGAGCGCGCGAGATAGTCGGCGCGCGTCTCGGCGAAATCGTCCTCGTAGACGAAGTCGTTGCCGGTGTTGTAGGGCGGATCAATGTAGATCAGTTTCACCTTGCCGAGATACGACTCCTGGAGGAGCTTGAGTGCATCGAGGTTGTCGCCCTCGATGAAGAGGTTCTTCGTCGTATCGAAGTCGACGGATTCCTCACGCACCGGACGGAGAGTCTTCGCGATCGGCGCGTTGGCGGCGAATGCAGCGGCGCGCTTGCCGGGCCAGTCGAGCTGGTATCGCTCCTGAGGGCCTTCGACGAGGTGGTCGGACAACTCCTGGCGGAGGAGGTCGAAGTTGACGGCGCGCATCGGGTTCCCGTCGGGGTCGATCGACTCGGTGATGACGCTCGGGAAAATCTCAGCAAGCTTGTCGATGTTGGCGGCCGCCAAGTCGAGCGAGGTCATGCGTAGCTTGTCCATCAGGTTCCTCAGTTCGCTTTCGTCATGGTCGAGGCGGTCGTCGAGTCCGTCAGGTCAACGAGTCGGCCCTGCTGTGTCATGAGGATGCGCCGCAACTCGACCTTGCGGTTGAGTTGCGGCTCCACCTTTAGCTTGCGCTCCAGCGTGGCGATCTCGCGCTCGAGTCGCGAGATGGCAGCGAGCCTGTCGGCCACGTCCCACAACCCCTCGCCGCCACGGATCCGTATGGGAAGCATCGGTTCGAGCAATGCGGCATACAGATTGGAGAGCGAGATGCTCGGGGGAAGCGGGAGGCGACGATCTTCACTGCTCCACTGGGTCGAGTAGTAACGCCCGCCAGGGACGCCCGTCTTGAGGGTCGCGGTCATGCGAACCTCTTGGGCAGTCGCCACCTCGAATATGACCGGCTGCTTGATGGCCTTGTCGATGGCGGCCAAGACGGTGTCGTTGACATCCGCGGCCTTGCCCGTGACACGCAGGATCTGGATCTCCGGGACCTCACTGCTGCCCCGGAGGTTGATTGTCGACTCCGCCAGTTTGTAGGCCCACGTGATCCCCTCGACCTCAGCGACGAAGCGCGCGCGCACAGCCGCACTAACCGTGCCCTGTTCGTAGAACTTGGTCTTCGGGATGGTCTTGCCGAACCGTGCCGCGTCGGGCCAGTGGTAGAGGATGTCGGTCACGCCGTGACCCCCGCGGGGTCGACGACCGCGATGAAGGCGGTCAGCTCAAAGTCGTCGAGCCCCGCGATGGACTGTGTCAGCGCCGTGGTGGGTCCGTCGGTGAAGAGGCTGTCGACGTCTTGTTCGTCGGTGACATCGATCATGGAGCGGATGGCGGTGGAGAGCAGTTTGGAGTACGTGCCCATCTCGGCGCCTTCGCTGGTGGAGTCGTTGAAAATGCGCGTGACTCCATTGACGGGCGCGTCGTAGGGGCGGCAGCCGGCTCGCAGCACGTCGAGAAGGTGCTTGGCCTCGGTGTGGTCCGCGAGGACGTTGCCGTCGTTGTCGAGGTAGACGAGGTAGTCGGGGTGAAGTCGGTTCCCGCGGTTGATGTGCTCGTCGGCATTCACGTTGCGGAGCGCGAAGATGACACCTGGGACCAATCCCTTGGTCGGGTCTGCGGGGATGACGGCGTGGAGTCCCTTGGGCGCCGTGGCCACACCGTCGTCGTCCTTCATGTAGGCCAGCAGGTCCATGCGGAAGTCGTTGAGGCCGAGATCGGTGATGGACACGCCTGTGCGGACGTCCTCGAGCTCGATGACCTCGTCCTGCAACTTACGCAGCTGCTCCTTGCGGAATGCCGCCTCGCTGCCTTCCATGGTGAGCACATTGTCATCGGCGGTGCCGGCGAGATCGGCGATAACCATGCGGTTCTCGACTCGTTCCTTGAGGTTGATGTACTCGTCGAGGCTGATGTCGGGCCAGAAGTTCACCATCTGGATCTGCGCGTTGGTTGACCCGATGCGATCGATGCGGCCGAAGCGCTGGATGATCCGGACCGGGTTCCAGTGGATGTCGTAGTTGACGAGGAAGTCGCCGTCCTGCAGGTTCTGGCCCTCGCTGATCACGTCGGTGCCCATGAGGACGTCCAGCTCGGCCGTCTCCTTGGGCATGGTCAGGTGACGCTGCTTGGAATTCGGCGAGAACAGGGTCAACACCTGTTGGAAGTCGTATCCGGTGCCGAGGGTGGTCTTGGATGTGTGGCTGCCCCCGGTGACGATGGCGCTGGCCAGCCCGTGCTGCTCAAACGCTGAGGCGAGCTCGCGGTAGAGGTAGTTCGCAGTATCTGCGAACGCGGAGAAGATCAAGGACTTCTTGTTCCCGGGATTGATCGGCTGGGCAGCCTTGGCGAGCACGAGGCGCTTGAGTTCTTGGAGCTTCAGATCGTGCTCAGGAGTGATCTTGCGCATCTCGTCCAGCAGCTCGCGCAGCGTCTCGCGGTCGTGCCACAGGTCGCGCTGCCAGGATTCGATGTCGATGTCGGCGAGGTCGACCTTGATCTTCGTTCCGAAGGACAGGGCCTCAACGTTGGCGTCCTCAGCGTCGTCGACGTCGAAGTCCATGTCGCCTAGGTCGACGTCGAAGTCGGACAGGGCGCCGGAGTGCATCTCCAACCGGGTCAACGTCTGGTTGACGGCTCCTTCGATCTTCTCAAGCGTGATCCTGAATGCCTCGACTGAGCTCTCGAGCCGCTTGAGCAGGTTGACCGTCATGAGCTTCTTAAGGCCCTGCTCGCGCCCGAACTGGCCGAGATTGTCTCGCGCGGTGCCGCCCTTGACGTTGTAGAGGTCTTCGTACTTCTCCCGGCGACTGGGGAAGACGTACGCCAGCGGGGTGTAGACGGCGAGGGTGAGGACTTGGAGTTGCGCGAAGATCTCGTTGAAGCTCGGCACACTCGCCAAGTCCGACAACGGCATACGCACCGACGACGGGCGAAGCCGCTCGGGGAACGCGCCGATCTCAGTGGTGTCGTAGAAGGCTTGGATGTGCTTGCGTGAACGGGCGATCGTCACGGAGTCGAGCAGCTCGAAGAAGTCGAAGTCCAGCATCTTCAGGATGCGGTTGGTGGTGCGCTCCTCGGACTCGAGCTTGGACCACTCGTTGAAGACCTTCTGGGCATCGCGGAAGACCGTTTCGATGCTGGTGGAGATGTTCAGGTGTTGAGAGAGGTTCTCGGACTCCCCCTCGTAGGCCAGCTGCAGCTGGTTCTTCAGGTCGTTGAATCGGTTGTTGACCGGAGTGGCTGACAGCATCAGCACCTTCGTCTTCACGCCCTCCTTGATGACCTGACGCATGAGGCGCTGGTAACGCGACTCCTTCTCCTCGGCGTAGTCGGCGTTACGGAAGTTGTGCGACTCGTCGATCACGACCAGGTCGTAGTTGCCCCAGTTGATGCGGTCGAGGCGCAGCCCCATCGACTCGCCGCGCGTTCGCGAGAGGTCCGTGTGGGCCAGGACGTCGTAGTTGAACCGATCCGCGGCAAAGATGTTGGTCGTCAGGTTCGCGTTGTAGTTGGTCCAGTTCTCAGCCAGCTTCTTGGGCGTGAGGACCAAGACCGCCTTGTTTCGCAGCTCGTAGTACTTGATGACGGCCAGAGCCGTGAAGGTCTTGCCGAGACCAACACTGTCCGCCAAGATGCAGCCGCTGTAGGTCTCGAGCTTGTTGATGATCCCGACGGCCGCGTCACGCTGGAAGTTGTAGAGGCTCTGCCAGACCTTCGTCTCCTGGTAGCCGGTCCGGTCGTTCGGCAGCACGTCTTCGCTGATGTCCTCGAGGAACTCGCTGAAGAGGTTGTAGAGGATCAGGAAGTAGATGCGTGCTGGTGAGTTCTCGGCGTAAACGCTCGCGATGTGCTCGTAGACAGCTTCGGTGACATCGTCGAGCTGGGCGGGGTTGTGCCAAATCTGCTCGAAGAGTGCCAGGAACTGCGACGCCATCGGGGCATCGATCTTCTGGACCATGTTGGAGACGGCATTGCCCGGCTCGTACCCGAGATCCGCCGTGGTGAAGCCCTGGAGCGGCATGTACGCAGCGCGGTCATCAACGACCGCGAACTGCTGCATCGGGTTGCCGGTGGCGTTGGAGCGGAAGGTCACCTTGCGCCGGACCCAGTCCGCGCACTCCCGGGCGATCGCGCGCTGTGTGAGCTTGTTGCGAAGCCGGATCTCGAACTCCGAGCCATACAGGCTTGACTCGGGCCTTCCGCCGTTGGGAATGAAGAACTCGCGCCGCTCCTTGCGCAGCCTGTCGGTCGCCTTCGTCGTGACGAAAGAAGGAGCCGTGAAGATGAACTCCAGCTCGCCGACCTGTTCCAGCTCCTTGCGCAGAGCCTCGAACGCGAAGATCGAGAACGTCGAGGCGGCAATGCGCACCTTCGACCCCGGGGTGATCTCCTGCTTGAGGTCGTCCCCCAGTACCTCGTTGACGTTGTCGATGAGCTTCACGCGCTGTCGCCCCTGGTCGGCGTACTGGCCCCACCGCGCCGCACCCACTCGTCGACTTCATCGGCCTGGAACTTCCAGAGCCGGCCGATCTTGTGGGCGGGCATTCCTCGGTCGGCGATCCAGGAGTACACGGTGTCCTTGGTGACGCCGAGGTGAGCAGCGATCTCCTCAGCGCTCATCCATGGCTGCGACATCCCGACCTCCTGTGTCCGTTCTTCCAGAGACTAACCCGGTGTGACCGGGTGTGTCTGGCTGTAGTGGCCCGCCCAGCCATTGGGCGCCAACCTGCTGCCCAAATCGACGAGCCGCGACGCACCGTGCCGAGCGGGGTTCTGGAACGTGCCCCGGCGCGTCGCTACCGTAGAGGTCACCAACACCCCGCAGGCCGACCACCTGCCGAGTGCGTCGGGAGACGCGCAGGAGAAGGGCCGCCGGAGGCGGCAACAACTTCAAAAGGTCGGCAGGAGAAGGGTGATGGGAACCGAGGAGACAGCGCAGGTGCGGCTGCGCCGTGCCGCTACGGGACGTCGTCGGGATGACCGCGATCTCGGCGTCGATGACGTGGTGCGCCTCGAGATCCGCCTCCCAGCTGCGGTCGCGGCTGCCCTGTTCGACCAGGCCCATTCGACCCACGAGCCGGTCAGCCGCGTAGCGGCCCGGCTCCTGCGCAGCTCTCTCGATGTCCCCCGGGACCGCCCATGACGTAGGCGATCCAGGTCGGCGCCCGACGACGCGCCCAGATACGGCAAAGGCCGGGATTCGCACTCCCGGCCAGCCGCTCGGACATCGAGTTCGCACCTCGTGGTCCGCTTCGAAACTTCCCGTCTCACTGAGGAGCTTCTGCATGCCATCGTCTCGCCCTGCCCACCGCCGTGTCAACGAGCAACGCCGTCAGCCGGCGCTCACGGCCGCCCAGGCCATAGAGCAGTACCGCCCCCACCTGGCCACCCGCGAGGAGTGGGCGGTCGTCGCCGACTTCGTCCGCGCCGCTGTCCGTGACCTCGAGCCGGATGGGCCACACCGAGCTCGCGAGTGGCTTCGGACGGTCACCGCTCTTGCCGCGTGGTCACAGCGGGAAGGGATTCCGTTGGACCGAGAAGAGGTGTTCGCGCCGGACAACATCCGCCGCTACGCAGAGATCGGTTGCCCGGAGCTGTCCACCCCGTCGACAGCGACCAGGCGGGCAGTCCTTCGGACCATGGGTCGCGCCCTCACCGAGGAGGCACCGTGGCCCGCACCCGAACCGATGCTGCCGCAACGCCTGCGCCATCCGCCCTACAGCGCCCGGGACGAGCAACGACTACGGTCTCTTCGGCTGCCCACGCGACAGCAGCAGCGTCGGCTCGACGCAGTGCTTGCACTCGGCCTCGGCGCCGGTCTGTGGGCACGGGAGTACCTCACGGCCACACCATCCGATCTGCGCACCATCAACGGCCTGACTCACCTGCAGGTCCAGGGGACCCGGGCGCGGAAGGTCGTGGTGCGCGACCGCGACGCTCAGACCCTGCATCGCTTGGCTGCCGAGCACCCACTGGAGAACTTCGCCGGCTTCCGCGCAAGCGAGTGGGACCGCTCACGGACGTGGAACGCCATCCGCGCCATCGACACCCCGACCGACCTGAAGCTCGAGACCGAGCGCCTACGCAGCACTTGGCTCGTGCACCACCTCGACCGCGGCGTGCATCTGACCGTCCTCGCCCGGCACGCCGGCCTGAAGAGCACCCGCGCGTTCACGCTGCTGATGCCCTTCCTCACCGAACCTCCCGAAGCCATGACGAACAGGCACCTCGCGGACCTGGAATGACGCGACCATCGTGACGGCACAGACGACGCTCGAGCCGCGGTGGCGGCCACGCAAACGGACCGTGGCCGACCAGCTGCGCTACGCCACGGCTGCCGTCGACAACTCGCCTGAGCTGCTCTCCATCGCCGACGCCCTCACTGCCCGGACCGGGCGTCCCAGGAACATCCCCTTCCGCGCCCTGCTCATCGCGTGCTGCCTCCATGCCCGCGTGGACCCGACCAACATGTACCGAACCCGGATCGCGGACCTTCTGGTCAGTCTCAACGCAGCGCAGCGCCGCGAGCTCGGCATCGCCGGTCCCGTGTCCTACTCCCAGGTCGAGCGCGCCGCTCTCAAGCTCGACCGCGCCGCGCGCGACGGCATCACACTCCCAGCGAACGACCACCAGAACGCCCAGATTCTCAACCTCGACGTCGTCATGTCCCTCATCTGCTCGGCCGCCCTGCCGCCGGGCTTCATCACCACCGCGACGGTCGCTGCCGACGGCATGGACTTCGAATCCCCCGCACGGCCCCAAGGATTCGTCGACAAGCGCACCGGTGAGATCCTGCAGTGCGCCGACCCCGACGCCGGCATCGGACACCGGACGGCCACACCGAGTCACCCGAGCTCGTGGTTCACCGGTCAAGAGGTCACAGTCGTCACCAATGCGCCCGACCGGCCCACCTCCCGGACACCCCCACCACCCGCGCCAACCGTCGTCCTCGCCGCAGGTATCCGCGCAGCGGCCTCAGACCGGGCAGGAGTCACCGCCGGGCTCGTGTTGTGGTGGCACCAGCGCGTTCCCGTCCGAGAGTGCGCCGTCGACCGCGGCATCAGCCAGGGCAGCGACGACGACTTCGCTGCACCACTGCGGCGCGCCGGGATCGAGCCGATCATCGACCTGAAGACCCAGGACCGAAAGATCCACACCGCGCGGACCAACGACCAAGTCCTCATGATCAACGGCGGTGTCTTCACCAAAGGCACCCCCGAGGCGCTCTACACCGACCTGCCCACGCCGAGGCTCTCGGACACCACCGAGGAGAAGGTCCGCAAGCACGAGATCTACGACCGGCTCCAACCCTTCGCCTGTCAGCCACTGACCGCGATCGACGAGGCCGGTCGGCAACGCTTCCGCGGACCCGCTCACAAACACGTCCGCCGGGTCCGCTGCCCCAACTCGCCGCGCTCGATGCGCTGGTCCCTGCTGCCGAAGACCCGGTGCGTCAAGGGCGAGCCGTGCATCTGCTCCACCACGTTCACCCTCGGCCCCGAGGACGACATCAAGCTCCGCCAGCGCGACCTGTGGATGACGACCAAGTGGAAGGCCAGCTACGGCCGGCGCAACATGGCCGAGCAGGGCATCTCCCAAGCCCGCGTCCACGCCGGCAAGCTGGTCCGCCTCTACACCCAGGTCCGCAACCGCGCCGGCCAAGGCATCGCCGCCGCCTTCTCCCTCTTCGGCACCAACCTCACCGTCATCCAAGACTGGTACGACGCCCGCGGCATCGACGACCCTTGGGTCGCCTTCCTCGGCGAGCAGCCACTCGACCAGAGTGACCACCCCCGCATCCCACGGGCCAACCGCAAGAAGCCCAAAGCCAGCCTGCTGAGACGACTCGCCTCGGGCACCGACCCACCCTGACGACCGAGCATCCAACGCCACGCGGCGCGAGAGCACTCGCCGCCGAACCGAAAGCAGAAAGTGCAGCAACCTGCTGCACAACTGCGCCTCACCGCGCCAGACTGGCGCCTGATCAGCGCCCTTGAAGGCCCGACGAGGGGGCCCTTCGACTGCCGACGGCGTCCTGACCGAGTGCCGGAGCGACATCGGCGCGACACCAGACGCAAAAACTCCCGGCCGGATGACCCGACCGGGAGTTTCGTCCATCATTTCCGGCTGATTCGTTGACCAGCCTTACGTGCGCAAGGGGGGATTTGAACCCCCACGTCCTTGCGGACACTGGCACCTGAAGCCAGCGCGTCTGCCGTTCCGCCACTTGCGCGTGTGCGTGGTCGTGCGAGGACCTAGTGTGCCCCGCCCACCGCCCCCAGGGCAAACCCGATCCAAAGGCATACACAGGCTCGCACGCGAGCCGCACGCGCCGCGGGCCGCTTACAGGCGCCGCCGGATACCATGTCAAGACCGCCGAACCACGGCCGACGACACGGAAGGAGGCGGGCATGGGCTTGTTCGACAAGGTCGAGAAGGGCCTGGAGCGCACCGTCAACCGCGCCTTCGCCAAGGCCTTCCGCTCCGAGGTGCAGCCGGTGGAGATCGCCGGGGCCATCCGCAACGCCATGGACGACCGCGCGAGCGTCCTCGGGCCGGGCCGCACGATGGTCCCCAACCACTACACGATTGAGCTCTCGACGACCGATTTCGGGCGCCTCGACGAATACTCCGACTCCATCACCGAAGACCTCATCGCCGCCGCCGCCGAGCACGCCGAGACCCAGCGCTACCTCCCCGGCGGCCCGATCGAGATCGTCCTCGCCGAGGGCTCCGACCTCGACACAGGCGTGTTCCGCGTCCGTCCCGAGACGTCCAAGCGCGGCCAGGCATCCGGTATGCCGCCCGCCCCCGTCCCAGCCCCGCCGCACCGCCCAGCCGCCCCGGTCCACAAACCAGCCCCGGCCCGCCAGCCAGCTGCGGCAGCACCCCCGGCGGTGCCCCCGGCCGCACCCGCAGCCGAAGCCCCAGCCCTCGCACCTCAACCGGCGCCGGACGCCCTCGCCGCCCCCGACCTCGACGCCAGCCACGTCAACGCCGACCACGTCGAGCCCCCCGAGGTCATCGGTGACTGGGCCAACGAGCTGAGCCACCCGGCATACGACGCCTCCAGCCACGTGGCCGACCCGGATGTCGAGTTGCTCCCCGACCGGGCTCTCGCACCCGACCAGCCCGCGGTCGCGCCCCCGCCGCCACCCCCGCTCGCGGCGC
>Ga0208693_1001097_pt1 | contig 20168 bp, 21 predicted proteins | sample AD_UKC071_MetaG_FD_184438 | JGI IMG/M metagenome (GOLD analysis project Ga0208693, IMG submission 184438) | Active sludge microbial communities of municipal wastewater-treating anaerobic digesters from USA - AD_UKC071_MetaG (SPAdes) (version 2) | ecosystem: Engineered > Bioreactor > Anaerobic >... | reverse complement strand
GCAATTAAAAGTATTATTAAAGCTAATAATGTGGAAGTTAAAATTAATCATTCATTTAGTGGTACAAATAAATTTTTTGAACACAAAAATGATAATATAATACTTGCTTTTGCCTATGAAACTTATACTTTAGATAATGAGTGTATATTTTTAACGGATGATTATAATTTATTTTTGAAAGCCAAAGCATTAAATTTACCATGTAGTTTATTTGAAAATAAAGACAAAGAAGATAATTATACTGGTTGGAAAATAATAGAAATGAATGAAGTTGAGTTAGCGAATTTTTATGAAAATGAAGTAAAAGTAAATAAATGGGACTTACACATAAATGAGTATTTGCTTATAAAGAGCAAAGAAGAAAATAAAATAGTTGACTCTTGGGTATGGACAGATAAAGGATTTAGGCATATTGCTACCAAAAGGGTTAATTCAAATTTACTTGGTAAATTAAGTTTAAAAGACGAATATCAAGTTTGTGCTATTGATAGTATGTTTCACAATAAAATGACAATGGTTAAAGGCAAGGCTGGTAGTGGCAAAAGTCTACTGTCGTTATCATATGCTATTTCTATGATTGAAAAAGGGGTATATGATAAGTTGATTATATTTGTTAATAATCTTCCTACTCGTAATGCAGTAAAGATTGGCTTTTTACCAGGCAGTAAGGATGAGAAACTTCTCGATTCGCAAATAGGGCATATGTTGGGATGTAAATTTGGAGATAAATCAATTATAGAACAAATGATACATCAAAACAAATTATTGCTATTGCCTTTTAGCGATATACGTGGTTTTGATACTACAAATTCAAAAGCAATTGTTTATATAACCGAAGCACAAAATCTTGATATTAGCTTAATAAAACTTGCCATACAACGTATAAGTGAAGATTGTCAATTAATTATTGACGGGGATTATAATTCACAAGTAGATTTGCAAGCATTTGAAGGAAACAACAATGGGATGAGACGTGTTTCTGAAGTATTTAGAGGACAAAGTTTCTATGGAGAAGTAGAATTGCCTATTATATATAGGTCGAAGATGGCTGAATGGGCAGAAAAATTGTAAATAGAAAGGAATTAGCGAAATGATTAAAAATTGTTTGTGTAATAATTGTAAACATGCAAATGTATGTAAGAAAATGTATGTGTTGCAGAAATTCGATGATGAAAACAAGAAATTCATTGGTATTAATATAACAATGGATTCCTGTGAAGATTATGAAAAAAATAATTAATGTGAATTTTTCATTTTGTTCATATGGAATGTACTTTTGTTGGATAACTGGCAAAAGATATTGTTGGATTATATAATTTCAGTAGTACAAAGTCACAACAATGTTCTTATAAGAACCGCCGATAAGGCATCATTAATACAATATTATATTTTTTGCGTAAGTGACCAGTGCTTCGGTGTTCTTTGAGAGCCGAAGCCATTGTAAAACTAGCAGTGTAGTAACAGCAACTATACTGCTCAATCCGATTCAAGTTTGCATTGGTTTTTGCTGATGTACCAATGTTTTAGAGAGTCGGTTTTTTGCAAAAACGTTCACTTTCTGAGAAAAGTGAATAATATAATTTTCAAAAACAGGGAGTCTAGAATAGATTCCCTATTATCAATCTAAATTATTTTCCAGTTTGTCCTCAAGATTCCTTCGGGACTTGGGCTATACCAATCCAACAACTGCATGAAGTTTACGGATTGTAAATTATTAATATAAAAATGTATTATTATATTATTGTATTAGGAGGTATATTTTATATGTTAGAGAAAGGTTTTTACTCTTTTAGAGCATTTGATGAATTGGACAGAATAACAAATAATATTATGCGTACATTTTTCTTTGATAAGCCATATTCAGTAGTTTCAATTAAACAGGAAAAAGAAAAGCATAATTTCAGCACACGACATTGGCAGGAAATTGTAAAAGATGATAAAGCAATTTTAGTGTATGATGTGCATGGTATTAATCCAGACGATTTGACTGTAAAAAAAGTTGTGGAAGATGGTATTGCCTATATCACAATAGAAGGTAAATCTAACAATGAAGAACTTAATTGTGAAATGGAAGTTAAGGCAAGGTGGGCTATACCATACAAACAATTCAAGAAGCCTACTAAAAAGATTGAAAATGGGTTGTTATATGTGTACATTGAGAAAGACAAAAACGAAAATGATGAAGAAATAATATAAGTAATTAGTTTAATTGAGTAGGGACTTCTCTTCCCTACTCTTTCGTTCAAATAAAGAGTTAGGGAGGTAGAATTTTTGAATAAAGAATTATTGAATATATGCTATAAAAAGCACAATAAAGAGATTGACTTATCGTGGGAAGAAATTGCAAAAAAATATAATTTTTCTTCAGGGGAATGTTTACGCAGTTGGTTTAAAAGAATACGTAGAGAAAATGGAGAAATAGGATATAAAAATAAAACAAGAATATTACATATTTCAGATAATCATTATCCTTTTAATCTTCCAAAAGAAGTTTTAAAAGGATATGTTGATAAAGTTGATGTGCTTGTCTTTGGTGGAGATGAACAAGATTGTCAATCTGTAAGTAGATTTAAGAAAAAATATAGAGTGCCTTTCGTTGATGAAATGATAGGTACTAGACAAATGATTATTGATATTATTGAGTATATAAAACCAAAACAAGTTAAGTTAATAGCAGGAAATCATAACTATCGTTTAATTAACTATTTTAGCGAAAAAGTACATGAAGATTTACTTAATCTTATGCCGGAAACAAATCTTGATTTTATAATAGATTTAGGTTTTTGGAAACATGACCATCAATCAAAAAGTAAAACTTTTTATGAACCATTAACTAAAGTATTTGATGGTAAGATTGATATAGAATATATGAAAAATTGGTGGTGTAAAATAGGTAATACTATTTTTGCACACCCCAAGGCGTTCAAAAGTGGTATACTTGCGACTACAGAAAAAGCATATACATATTTCCTTCAATTAGGAGAAAAATTCGATACACTTTGTTTAAGTCATACTCATCATCAAGGGTTTAGTAGATATGGTAATGTATATATGTATGAAAGTGGTTGTTTATGTGAAGAACAATCTTATGCTTCGGATGGCACTATGATAAGACCACAAGATAAAGGATTTGTCTATTTAGTGCAGGACGAGCAAGGAAATCTTATATATAATGAGTCAAAATTAATTTGTTTGTAGAAAGGTTAAAATGGTGGGTACTATGAAGTTTCGTGAAGAAATTTATAAAGAAAATGGAGAAATTATTAAAAAGTATTATATAGATGATAAAGAAGTTACACAAGATGTATATTTTAATCTAACAGATGAATTATACGAGAACACAAAACTTAAACAAGATGATCATAACGAAGAAATATGCAACTGCGAAGAATGTCAATATCTTCTTGAATTAATCAATGAAATAAGACAATCTTCTGATAGTGAAGCATTAGCAATATTGAAAGACGAAATTGATTTTAGAGTACAAGAAGCTTATATGCAAGGGCAGTATGTTTTGAGTAATGAATTAGGTAATTCTTTACTAAAACATGCAGTTAAATTAGAAGATGAACTTGATAATTTGTATGAAAATGGCAGTTTTGACAAATATAACGAAGATAGTTGAAAATGCTGCTAAAAATATATTACTAACGAGATTTTAGAGGAGAGGTGATTTTTATATGTTTAATTTAAATGAATACTCAAAGTTTTTAGAAGCATATAAGGAAAACCTCGTAGGCTCTAATGACTTGAATGAAGAGTTAAAGGTTAATTATAGAGTTCAAAAGTTGATGTTGTTTTATCCTTTAAAGGACAAAACAACATTTAGTACATATTTAAAAAATGATGAATGTTTTAAACTAATGGGTACGACCAAATATATACTAGAAAATGTAGAAAATTATCCCACGTATAACTCGAAAGAAATGAGGAATTTGGCTAAATTCTTGTTAAATGAATACTTTACTAATGTTAAAATTCCAAATTCAAGAGATGATGCTTTAGTTGAAGGTGGTTATAAGTTGTTGGCTGACTTTATAGGACAAAAAAAGTTTCAAAAATTAAAGGAAAAACACAATAATGTTCACTTTAATATAGATTCTTTAGAGTTTGTTTAATTGTGGATATATCGTGTCCTGCTAAATATGGCAGGATATTATTATGTTCACAATATTTTTTGAGCAAAAGGAGTGATTTCAGATGCCAAAAAATGGCACAAATAACAGACAGCCAAAATTGGCGTCTGGAGAAGGATATTGTAGAAAATGTACAAAAATAAAATCATTTAATGATTTTTATGAGACTACAAATCCGTTTTTGGATACAAATGGCTATATGTCAATTTGTAAAAAATGTTGTAACGATTTATATAATCATTATTTTTCTATATATAACAACTTGGAAAAAGCATTATATTTGACGTGTCAAGATTTAGATGTTAGATTTAACGATGAAGCATTAAAGCAAACACAATCACATGTTGATAGTATATTATCTAAGGGTAAAAAGATTGATAAAGTTTTTGGCATTTATAAAAGCAAATTAAGTTCAACAGGTAAAAATAATGCAGGAATAGATTGTTTTAGATTTAAAGATAGTGATTATATAGAAAATACAAATATAATAAACTCCAATAAAGAAGATGATATATATTATAAAACATTAGAAAAATATTGGGGAAAAAATAGAACTCTGTGGGAATATGAGTTTTTGGAAGAAGAAATGGTTAAAATTAAAGCAAGTTTTGAGTGTCCTGATTATGGCATGGAAATGCTTATGAGGGATATATGTTTTATTAATTTAGAAATAGAAAAAGCTCGTCAAACTGGTAAGGGAGATGTTACTAAATTAATTGAAACGAGAAGCAAATTAATGACAGATGCTAATATGAAACCCGTTCAAGCTACTGGTGCTGAAGCTAATGACCAAATTACTTTTGGAACATTAATAAAAAAATGGGAAAATGAAAAACCGATTCCCAGTCGTCTTGACGATGAAATGAAAAAGTATATTGATACATATATGGTTGGTCATTTAGCAAAGATGGAAGGTTTTAATAATGATTTAGTAAATAAATACAACGAATCACTAAAAGAATACACCATTGATTTAAATAGTTTAGACGATGAAGAAGATGATTCTTAATGGCTGGATATAAAAATTTTGAAGTTAAAAGAAATAAAGCTACTAATACAGTTGGTGTATTCGATAAAACTAGAAGTTATAATATTAGCGAACAAAAATTTACTAAATCAGAAAGATTAATGAATGGCGTTGCTGAATGGTGTGCTTTTTATAGGTCAAGACCAGATATATTTGCAGAAGAATATATGGGATTATCATTAAAACCATTTCAGAAGATTTTGCTATACTGTATGATTCATTACAACTATACAATGTTTTTAGCAAGTCGTGGTTTGGGTAAAACATGGCTAACTGCTTTATATTGTGTAATCAGATGCATTTTATATCCTGGAACAAAGATAATAGTTGCTGGTGGTAAAAAAGGTCAGGCAATGAAGGTAGTAACTGAAAAAATTCCTGAATTAATAAGCAAATCAAAGACAGGAATGTTAAAAAGAGAAATTAAAGGTTCTATAAGAACTTCTATGAATACAGACGATCCCAATGTTGAGTTTATGAATGGTTCATGGATAAAGGTTGTTGCTGCAAATCAAAATGCAAGAAGTGCTAGAGCAAATATTTTAGTATTAGATGAATTCCGAATGATTGACCCAAGTGTATATAAGAATGTATTAAGAAGATTTTTAGCCACTTCAAGACAACCTGGATTTCTTGATAAGTCAGAATACAAAAATAAACAAGAATATTTGGAAAGAAACCAAGAAATATTTCTTTCGTCGTGTTGGTTTAAATTTAATTGGTCTTATGAGAGATATAAAGTATTTATAAATGCAATGCTTAAAGGTAAAAAGTATTTCGTGTGTGGCTTGCCATATCAATTTGCTATAAAAGAAAATATTACAAATCGTGAACAGTTATTAGATGAATTAGCAGAGGAAGATTTGGATGAGATTGGATGGACAATGGAAATGGATTGTCTTTTCTTTGGTGAAAGTGAAAAGGCGTTTTTCAAAACCGAAGAGCTTTCTCAAATAAGAAAACAATATAGACCAATTTATCCAAAACCAACGTATGAATTAATTAAAGATAAGAAATTTAAATACATACCGAAAGAAGATGGAGAAATAAGAATATTGAGTTGCGATATTGCAACTATAGGAACAAGACAGAATGACGCGAGTGTATATATGCTTATGCAATTGTTTCCTATTGTTTCAAAGAAAAATGAAAACGAATTTAAGTGTTATAAAAGAGTTGTATCATACATGGAAACTATGACAGGAGGACATAGTGAAACACAGGCTATTAGAATTAGGCAATTATACGATGACTTAGATTGTGATTATATTGTTCTTGATAGACAAGGTAACGGTATAGGTGTATATGATAATTTGTGCAAGCGTTTGTATGATAGAGAAAGAGGAATAGAATATGCTGCGTTCAATAGTATGAATGAAGAAAAAATGCAAGAAAGGTGTTTAGTTCCGAATGCAGAGCGAAAAATATATACAATATCGGCTACTGCGGAGTTTAATTCTGAAATAGCAGTTTTGTTAAAAGATACTATTAAACGCAATAGGCTTGAATTATTGGTTAATAGTAATGATTCTTACGAATATTTATCAAATATTGAAAATTTAATAAAGCAAACTCCAGAAATTCAAGCTAAAATGGAATTACCATATAATCATACAGATGCCTTAGTTAATGAAATGGTACTGTTAGAGTGTGAACAAAGAGATAATGGGATTATAAAATTAAAGGAAAAAGCAGGGCAAAGAAAAGATAGATATTCGGCACTGGCATATTCTAATTATTTTGCTTCGATTCTTGAAAAAGACTTAATAAAACAAGATTCAGTTTATGATTTTGTGTTTTCATATAATTAAATTATTAATGTGAAAGAAAGGAGGATTGTAATTGAGTGAACAAAATCCTCAGATAGAAACAAATTCTTATCCTGTTGAATTAAATTCGTTGAAGGATATGAGTTTTTATTTATATGATACGTTATCAACAAACACAACAAATATGGAACAACTAAAACAATATATAAAATATCCAATGGTATATAACAAAATTTTAAGGACAATATCAAGACAAGCATATAACGCTAATGGTTTATATGCTAATACTATAGATTACTGTGTTGCAATACCAACATTAGATTGGATTACTGTTTTAAGAAATAAAGCTGATACTTATAAAAAGAAAAAAGCAAAATTTGATTTAATGCTTAAATATCTTAATCATAAAAGAACTACTAGAGATATATTAAGACATTTATTTATTGACGGTATGTATGTTGGCATATTAAGAGATACAAAAGCTTCAAACAAAAATATAAATCTAACTCATTCTATTGATATATTAGATAGGATTGAAGGACTTTCTTTAGATGATAATTTTATGATTCAGCCATTAAATTTGGATTATTGTAAAATTGTTGGTTTTCAAAACAACGTAAGTATTGCTGCTTTTGATATGCAATATTTCGACCAATTTAAATATGGTGGTTTAATTAATGAAATAAAGAATTATCCCCCCGAATTTATAAAAGCATACAAGGAATATAAAAAAGATAATAGCAAAAGATGGTTTGTGCTTGATTATAAAAAGACAATCGCATTAAAAGCAAGAGCTGATGAAGATGAAGCATATGGTAGACCTTATGGTTTAGCTGCTTTAGCAAAAATAAAAATGGACGACGAATATGAGAATGGACAGTATAAATTAATTCAAGAACTTGCAAGTAGTATTTATTATTTAATTCTTCCGGAAGGAGAAAAGAAAGGTAGTTGTAGTTTAAATAAAGAACAGCAACAAAATATTATTGATGCTTTTGTCAATGCCGTAAAGCTCAATACAAACAGCAGTGGCAGTGCAAAGATATCTACTTTATCGGTAGCACCTGGAACACAAATAGGTAGATTGTCAAAAGATTCTTCTTTGCTTAAAGATACATTAAGCGAAGAAAATATGAAAAAAATATCAACTGCATTAGGTTTTGCAAGTTCGGCTTTAAATGCTTCTTCTGAAGGCGGGGCAAGCTATTCGTCTTTGCAAGTCAATATTGATTTAGTATTATCTCAAGTGTTTCAATATGTAGAAGAAATAGCAAATGAAATAACGAGAGTATTAAATACTTATATAGGTAATCAACCTAAAGATTATATTGAATTAAAATATTTGCGTACATCTATATTAAATCAAGACAAAATGTATGAGAGGGCAAAAGAACTATATACAACTGGTTCGGGTTCAATAAAGGCTTGGATAGCGTGTGCAGGATTTGATGTAAATGATTATATGAGTCTTATGGAAGAGGAGCTTGAAGAAGGTATATATGAAAAATTTAAACCTCACCAAACATCATTTACTCTTAGCAAGAAAAATTCAATAGATGAAGGTGGAAGACCACTAAAATCCAACGATGAATTAAAGCCTAGTGGTCAAATTACTCGCAACCTTGGTTCAAATAAGCAAGTTAAACCATCTACTAAATAATAATGCAAACAATTAGAAAGGTGGTGATGATAGACGTGTCAGATAATATAATATTTAATTCACAAAATAATTATATAGAAATTTGTGAATTACCAGAAGAAGATTTAGCTGGACGAGTTAAAATAAAAATGTCTGCATTAACCATACATCCAGATAATTCACAATGGAATAAAAATGGTATAACTTGGCTTGAACAGTATGTGCAAGATAATATAGATTCTGCAATAGGAATGCCTTATGTTGTATCATGGATGGATGAAGAAAATCAAATTCCTTCTGACCACGGCACTATGTCTTATGATGACGAAGGTTATGTGCAGTTTGATGGTGTAGCTGTTGGAACTGTTTTAGATGCTTACATAACAAATATTAATATGAATGGTAAAGATACAAGAGTATTAATGACAGAAGGATATTTGTATAAACAACGTTATAGTAAATTTATAGATTGGTTGAAAAATGAAATACAAAACGGAAGTGTACATGGTTCTATAGAAATAAATGGTAAAGGAAAATTAAAAACTATTGAATATTTAAACGGAAGTAGGAATGAAGATGGTTCCTTGAAGATGGGAAGAATTCCTACTGTTTTTGATTTTTCAGGACTTGCTATTTTGTATTTAACAGAGCCAGCAGATGATAATTCTATCGTTTTTGAGGTAAATTCAAAAGGTGGTAAAAGTGCGCCGATTACAATAAATAACTCTAAAGATAGTGCTATAGATGGTAAATGGTCAGACCCAGGCAGTAAACTATATAAACCTTTACTAGAAGAAAAAAATTCTTCTACTTTATTACATGAAGCATATTTGATAGTTGATAGTAATTACAAAAATTCTCCCTCTACATCGTTACACTATCCTCATCACAAAATTATAGATAATGAATTGGTGTTACATATATCTGGTGTTCAAACCGCTTTATCAAGATTAATGGCAAATGACCCAAATAATGTAGATGCCAAAAAACATTTATTAAGACATTACAAACAGTTGGGATTAGAAATTCCAGATTCATTACAATCTTTAGAAAAAAATGATTTAAATGTTGTAACTAAAGGCAAGACTGTTGAAATTAATAAATTAAGTTATGATGATATAGCTACATTGATTACACGATCTATTAATGTTGTTATGGGTAGTAGTACTAGTTGGGGAGATTATTATATTTATAAATTTTATCCTACTACTTCTGAAGTTGTGTTTACAAAATGGAATTCTGTTGGAGAGTATTATATGACTACATATACTATTAAAAATTCAACAGTAATTATCGGCGATGTTTTTCAAGTAGAAGAAGATTGGAAACCTGTTGTTGAATCACAACCATTAGAAGTAAATGCAGAAAAAATAAAAGAAATTATTAATAAGGAAAGGGGTAATCTTATGACTGTTGAAGAATTAAATGCAAAAATAACAGAATTGAGTAATCAAATATCAGAATTAAATAATAAAATAAACGAACTCAATTCTTCAAATGCTGAAAAGGATAGTAAAATTTCAGAATTAAACGAAGCACTTGTAAATGCTAACAAAACCATTGAGGAATTAAACACAAAATATTCTAGTTTAGAAGCAGAATATAATAAGGTAAAAGAAGATAAAGAAAAAATGGAAAAGGAAAAGAAACAAGCAGAAGTAAATGCTTATTTTGAGAATGAAATTCCTAAGAATGGTTTTGATGAAACTGAAATTAATACTCTCAAAGAATATGTGGAAAAATGTGACTTAGAAGGTCTGAAAAATGCAGAAAAAGAATTAGTTTTCAAAAGATTTAAGGAAGGAAAATTCAATCCTGTAGAAACTAATTCCAAAAAAGAAGAAAATATTTTCTTCCATACTAAAGAAGAAAAAATTGAAGTAAATGATGTAGAAGCTGGAAAGGCATTATTTTTTTAAGTTAAAATTTTAGAAAGGAGATTGAAATATGAGTATGTTTAAATTTCAGAATTATAGTGCAATAAAAAATGCACAGGATAATCCTAGAGTAAGAGCAACTGCTTTAACTAAAAACGGATATGTATTTGGAGTAGAAGACAATTATGTTGTTGGTGAAGGAGTTATATACTCTGAAGCTGCTGTACCCTTCGCTAATGCTGCTGCTGCAAAAGCTGGCGATGTTTGGGTTGCTATTAATATAATTGATAAACCTGAACTTATGAATACTTCTGATTATGTAATTAATGCTGGAGAATATATTAGAGCATTTAATCTTAGTAAACTTCATGGCGAAAAAGTTGAAATTACAAGCGACCTTGTAATTGATGATTATGCAAATGTTGCTGTAGGAAATAAATTAATTCCTGCTAATGCAGATGATAATGATTCTGCACCTATGAAATGGAAAAAGGCTACTGGCGATGATACGGGATATAGTGTATGTCTTGAAGTTACTGCAAAAACCACTTTTGGTGTATTTACTATTGATGGTAATGTTGGTGGCGGTTTTGAGTGTAAGATAACATCTAATTAATAATATAAAAGTATGAAAGGAGTAGCGATTATGATAGATTTTAAGAAATTTGAATTAAATGCAGAAATTAATTCTGCAATGAAAAATATTTATCCTAAGAAAGAAGCTGTTGAAATATTTTCTGCTATTTGTAATGGGAAAGATATAACTAAATATGGCGATAAAGTTGATAAGGTAATGGCTTATATGAAGCATATAGGTCAGAAAGCAGTAGATGGAGATGTTCAAGCTAAGGCTGAAATTAATGCTATTAGAACAATGATGATTGAAGCTCCCCTTGTAAAAAGACTTAGCTTGTTTGATTTTATGGGAGAAAAAATTCAGGTTGGATATGATGAAGAAGTAAGATATAAAGTATATCAACTTCAGGGCAAAAAGTCTGGAGAACAGGCTAATAGTGGTAGTTTTCCTTTTGCAACAGCTAATTGGAGAACTGAAGTTATGACTGAGTTTACTACTATTACAGGTGGTTTTGTAGTAGATTATAGAGAAGTTGCAACTGGAAACACTGATGCTATAGCTGTTGCTAATGAGCAAGTAGTAACTGATATGCTTAACCAGATGTTTTATAAGATTATGGTTGCTTACCATACTGGAATAAAAAATGCAACAATAAATAATTATTCTGAAGGTGCTGGAATTACTAAAATTGCACTTGATAACGTCTTGAAGAAAGCAAGGAGATTTGGTAATTTAACAATCACTGGAGATTATTCAGTTATTGAACAATTAAGCGATTTTGCAGGATTTACTACTACTACTAATACTGTAATGTTCTCAGAAGCAGTAATGGAAGAAATTAGAAAGTCTGGATTACTTAAATTTTATAAGGGATTCCCTGTAGTTGAAATTCCTAATACTTACAATGTAACAAAATTCAACAATACTAAAGAATTCTTTGAAACATATCTTCCCGAAGGTTTGTTACTTATTGTACCTTCTGGTGCTACAAGTCCTTTGAAGATTGGTATTAAAGGCGGTCTTACTTCTATGTCTGGTACTGATATTAGTCTTAGAGCAGAAGTAACAAGATTTGATATGGAATTTGGTACAAAACTTATTAAGGAACAGGCATATCAAATAGGGTTGCTTTCTGATACAAGATATGAAGTTAATAAATATTAATATAATATATAGATAGGGTTGAGTATATCTCTTCCCTATCTATATAAAATTTTGGTTAAAAGGAGAGTTGATTTATGGCTAATATTGATTTTGACAAGCGTTCGTTTATTAAAAATCTTTGTCCTTGGGCTGTAAGTTTTAAGTTACAAAATTCAAATGGAGAAGTTTATCTTGAAACTAATCAAAAAATAGCTATTAACAATGGCGAGATTGTAACATTAGTAGAAAATGGCAATGTTCTTTTTGTTGGTACAGGAAACGGTAATCATGCACGTATATATATAGAAAATGAAGAATTACGTAAATATGTTGGTTTTGAGTCTGAAGATGGTAAGGTTAAGCAATTTGTTTTAAATGATGAAGAATGTCAAAGAATTCTTAGTTATAAAACTTTTAGTGTTTTTAAAGAACATGTTGAAAATGAAATAGTAGCTAATCATGAAAAACATAAAATAATGCAATATGCGAGAAAAATTAAACTGAATGATTATGACCGTATTAGTTTTCTTGAAGAGTATACAGGATTAAAATTTAAAGAATAAGGGGGTTATATAAGTGGGCACTCCCTTTCAGCAGTTATATGATAGGTTTTTTTCAAAAACAGACGAAGATTTTACTGGTAAAGAAGGTTTAGTTTTTGCTCTGGTAGATTCTGCAATAAGTAAGTCATATAAAACAGTTAGGCATAGTTTAGAATACGTTCTGACGGATTCTAATACTTATGATGGATATTTTATAGATGATTTAGATAATGATGAAATTGAATTATTGTCTTTGTGGATGTTGTATGAATTTAATAGGCGTGAACAACAAAGACTGGTGAAATTAAAAGAATTTATTGGCACAAAAGATTTTAATAAATTACCAGATAAATTAGACCAATTGCGTGTCGTTGAAATAAGTATGAAAACAATAATAAACGATATAAATGATTTAAAAGATAGTTTTAATACTTATAAATATAATTAAGGGGGGATGGCGTTGAAAAAAGAACATATACTTTTGCAAGTGCCTGTTTCTGGAGAAATGACACTTAATGATGTTTGTGATAAAGAGTATAGAAAATTACGCTCCCTTCTTTATTTGATAGAATCGGAATTTAATACTAAAATGATTGACCATCCAGAAATAAGAAAATTTATTCTTGATAGTGCAAATTTTATAAAAAGAATACCTGAAATGGTTTCTGAAGTTATAAGGACTGGTAACTCATGAATATACGTAAAGAATGGATGAGCGATAATCAATATTTTGGCAATAATTATCCTAATAATTTATTATTAGATGAAGCGAAAAGAAGATTTGATGTTCAAAGATATCAATCACTTGAAGGATATGATGTTATTATAGATGGGGTTACTGAAAGAGTAGTAATACAAAATCATACAAATTCACTAAATCAAAGTAAGTATGATAAGAAAATTCATTGTACTATTGATAGCAATATTCATACTGGGTCAATTGTAGAATGGCAGAATAAGAAATGGTTGGTTGTTAGTAAAATATACGATAATCTTGCTTATAAAACTGCAAGTATATTAGAGTGTAATAGCACATTAAATGTTTATAAAAACAGTATTTTATATAAAGTACCTTGTATTGTGGAAGATGCAATACGCTTATATAGTATGGGTGCAGATGAAAATAAATATATTATTCAGCCTAGCACCGATATTATTATTCGTGTACCTAATAACGAAGTTACAACATTAATTAAACGAGATGAGGTTTATCAAATTGGTTTGAGCAACTATAAAGTCGTAGATATTTCAGATATAATTAATCCTGGGCTTCTTATATTAAAATGTACATGGTCAGCGGAAGATCAACATTTGCCGAATTATAGTATTAATATATTAAACGGCGACAATATTCAAGTTAATATAAGTGATAGTTTTCAAATACAGTGTGAAGTGTTGGATGGAGATAAAGTCCTTTCCCCTACCCCACCGCTTGTTTATGCATCAAGTGATGAAACAATTGCAATAATTGATGAAAGCGGTGTAGTTAATATATTAAGCACAGGTGTAGTTACATTTACAGTATCATTAAAAGATAATGAAAATATAAAAAATAGTATTATTGTTGAGTTTATTGATGAACCACAACACAATTACATGGTGATTATATCAGGTAACACTTCTATAGTTAAAGGTAGAACAGCTACATATACTGCAAAATTTACTGATAACGGAATACCTGTAAGTATGTTGTCTGAATTTTGGTTAACAGATGATTTGGGGAATCCAACTACTTTAGCAACAATTACAGAACATGATTCAGTTGCTAATACTTGTGTAGTAACTGCTGGTAACACATTGGGATATGTGAAGTTGTGGTGCAAGGATACAGAAGGTAATGTTGAACCGCAATTTTTAAGAATACAGATTAAAAATATATTTTAATAAGGAAGGTGGGGTAAATTGAGTAAAAAGACAGATTTTACTGCGTATAAAGAAAGCATATTGTTTAAGATAATTGAAAGCGATAATATTGTGCAAGCATTAACCAATAACAAACCTAATTTTCTTGACGAAAGAATAGATATTGACCCAACTTCCTTAATATATACTTATATTTTCCCATATAGAAAATCTATAAAAACACTTACAGAACCACAATCATTAATTACAATGAGATTCGCTAACTTTAAGCCAATTGGTAACAAATTTAGAAATGGCGATATTTATTTCTATATCATATGTCATAATAGTTTAGTTGCAACAGATTATGGATTAAGATATGATTTTATATTTGATGAGTTAGATAAATTGTTTACTAATAGTAGGGATATTGGTATAGGTAAATTGAAATTGTATGATGTTAGCGATTTAGATATTGATGAAAACTATATGGGTAGTTTTTGTGTTTTTCATGTAACTGATTTTGTATAGGCAGTTGATTATTATGATTGATAAATTAAAGTTGCTTGCAGGAGATGAAAGGATAGAAATTGATGGTATTGTTTTCAAACAGCCTAAACTTAGAGATATAAAAGATATAGGTTTACAAACATACTATGCTTATATTAATTTTTTGTTAGTTAGTGCTGAAGAATATTTAATATCTATTAAACGTGAAGATTTGATACCATTTTTTAAACAACACAACTTAACTATGTTTGATGTTTATAGGGATAATTCATATGAAAGACAATTTTTTATTGAAGCATTGTCTTTTTTTATTGATGGAGAAATTGAATTTAAAAATGGTAAGTTTTTGATAAACAATACTAATATAATTAACAAAGAAATTTATCAAAAGATTTTAGAAATTATCGCAGAAATTAATTGCTTAAAGGTGAATAAACAACAAGAAACATATGCTAATGAAAAAGCAAGAAGAATTGCTGAAAAAATACAACAAGCAAAACAAAAAAGAAGAAGTGTTCAATCTAAAGATTCTATTTCATTAGCTGATATAATATCAGCAGTTGCTTCAAGAAAAGAAAGCTTAAATTTGCTTAACATTTGGGACTTGACAATATATCAATTATATGACCACTACAATAGGCTAATAGCAGAAGATGAATTTGATATACATGCTATGAATTATGCTTATTGGGGTGGAGAGTTTAAATGTAAACATTGGTCTAAACAATTAAATTATTAATATAATAAGGAGGAATTTAATTATGACAGTAAATACATATGGTTTGCGTGAAGTTGCTGACCTCACATTTTTTGATTTAACTACAAATAAACCGTTTTTGTATATGGATTATGCACTAACATCAACTAATGAACATAGTGCTGACACCACATATGCAACGGGAGGTAAGGGAAATCCCAGAAGACTTGCGTTTGATGGAAATAGACAATCTACTTTAACTATTTCAACACAAATAATTGATTTTAGGTTGATTTCTTTGCTTGCCGGTGCAGATGTTGAAAAATGTGTTACAAATGTTTTTAAGAGAGAAGTTTTGACTGCTAAGGAAGTTGATGGTGAAGGTGATTCATCATCAGTTAAGATAACGCTTTCCAAAACTCCTGTAACTGACACTGTAACTGTATTCCCTCTTTCTTTCGATGCTATTGCAGAAAAAGAAGAAGAAATTATAGTAATAGATGATGAAAATGATATTACAATCACTAACGGTAATGCTGGTACTCAGTATGTAGCTTATTATCAGTTTAAATCTGATAGTAATGCTGAAAAGATTAGTTTTAAAGCAAAGAATTTCCCTAAATATTGTAGAATAGTTGGAGATACTCTTATTAAGAATGAAACAACAGGAGAAAATGAACCTTTCCAGATGATTGCACACAAAGCAAAACCACAGGCAAACTTTACTCTTACTATGGCTTCAGAAGGAGACCCAACGACTTTAGAAATGACATTTGACTTGTTTGCTGATGCCTCTGTAGATGATGAATTTATTAGTTATGTAAAATATCTATAATTATTAATATAAAATGGGTAGGTGAACTTCTCACCTACCCTATCTTATTTTTTAGAAGGTGATTTATATTAATGTAATAAAATTAGTAATAGACAACGATACACTTCAAAAATACAATTCTTATTATTTCAAAAAATATCCTAAAAGAACTAAAGAACCTATTTCCTCCCCTATTCATCCTAGTATAAACAAATGGTTTGTCATGAAACGTCCCCAAATGAATACTTTAATATATATTTCAAATTTCAATTATAAATAAAGGAGGAACAACATGGGAAACAATGTGAGACAAATTATCTTTCCATTTTTAGACAATGCTAACGCTGCTTCAGATGGGAATGAATTACTAGTAGGAGCGAGAATGCTTACAGCTACTATAGCAGTTACAGGTAATGCGGAAAATTTTAATATTGTAGTTGAAGCAAAAGCAAATGATACAGATGATTATACGGCAATTTCTGTAGTTAATCTTAACACTTATGCTATGTCACCTAATATTACTGCTAATGGAAAGTACTCTTTACCATTAGAAGGATATGTGAGAGTAAGATTAAGATTATTAGATATAGGTGCAGGTGCGGTAACGGCGAAAGGTACGGTGACTGACTAATGGCAACAGATATTATAGCTAGGGCGATTGGTAAATCTGCAAAGGATAAAACTGATAAAATTACAGTAAATAATAATATAAATTTAGATATAGTTAGTAGTACATTGGCAGATAATGTGAACCAGCTAACTAAGCTAAGTGAAGATTTAAATGTATTAGATGAAGAATTGTTCAAAAAATATAATATTAAAGAATTAGTTGAGCTTAATATCCAAAAAGGTTACTACCGATATACTAATTTTAAGTTTGTTTCAGATAGTAGAAGAACGGCTATTATAGATGTAAATCCTGGTGAAACATATCAAATAACAACACAAATTAGGTCGACTGCAATTGCTGGCATTATATTTGCAACAGCTAATGATGCAGTTATTGGATATGATTTAGTTGGAACAGGTGTAGACCAAGACATAATAGATTATAGATTTACAATACCACCACTTTGCACTAAGATTGCAGTACAAAATACTAATACTAAAGCTCCTATTGTTTATAAAGTTATTACTCAAAAGATAAGAAAAACAGGTAATGAATATTGTGGCTATGGTTTAAGATGGAAAATTGATGACAACGACGATTTAGGAGAAAGATGTTTTACAGCTATTGGTATGAATGCACAAATAGGAATTGGTGCTACTGATGGGTATTCTGATTTTGATAATATTTATCCTTGGTCACAAATTAAAAGATGTAATATCAAGACCAATGCTAATGGGGCGAGTGTAATAACTTACGAAGGTGAAGATGGTTTTGCACTTGATGGCTCAAATGGAGATGTATTTGTTAGAATCCCAAAGTTTAATATTCTTAGATATGTTGAAGATGGATATGAATATAGAGTTATTGGTGTTCCTGGAACTCCAGTACATGAAGCATTCATAGAAAATGGAAAAGTTTTGGATGAAATATTTGTAGCTGCGTTTGAAGGATATATAGATAGTAACGGTAAGCTTCGTTCTATCGCAGGAGTGATACCGACTAGTAATGAAGTGCCTGCAACATTTCTTTCTGCAGCCACTGCTAATGGAAGTAACTATTCGTTGTATGACATTAGATGTGTAGATGCTATCTGGACATTAATGGCTGTTGAATACGGTTGTAGAAACACAAATCGCATTATAGGCTATGGTGTAGCTAACTATGCACAGCCGACCAATGCTACTGTAAAAATGATTGTCGAATCTGCAACTAATACCAATAGTGTAAAAGTTGCTAAAATGTCCAATTACTATAAGGATTTGATGCCTGTCGGCTCAAACATTACTATATGTGACACAGAACAAACTGAGATAATTGCTCAAAGAAGAATTATCTCAGTAGAAGATACCGAAGATAATTTATATACTGTATTCACCTTTGACGGTGACGGTATTGACGTTAATACTAGTTGTTTTATTGGTAGTGCTGCGTTAAACACCAACTTCTGTGAGGATTGCCCTAGTGGTGCCATGACAACCTACCATACAGGCAGAGCTAACTGGATTAAAGATTCAAATACACAGAACCCTATAAGATATAGATGGATAGAAAACGTGGTAGGTAATTTGTGGCACTTCCTGCCTGACGTTACGTTCAGAAATTTGCAAATGTATTATTGTAATAATATGCAGGATTATGAATTTCACAAATATACTGCTCCGTATATACCTGTTGGGAATACCCTTATTGAGAATGTTAGTAATGGAAATAAGTCGGATATTCCAGGTGAGAATTACTGGATTGACCAACTTCTTAACGATACATTCGCAAAAGCCGTTCCGTTTGGCAAAAGCTATGATAAGTCATTGGTAAGTACAAAAGCATTTGGTGCTTATTATTATCTTAATGGTGCAACAGATACAGCTTATTGCATAGCGAATGGAGGCGGGTTTGACCATTTATATAGATGCAATATGTTGACCAATAGAGCATGGATAACAAATGGACGCAAATGGTATCTGTATGGAGCGAGGATGATGTTTAAGAAGATTCAATAATTATCTGAGTAGGACTTTAGTTTATTCCGCAATTGGTACATATATCCCGTAATATAAATGCAAGTAAGAATTTGCTGAAGCTAGCTATATAACTTTGGTATATTCGGGGATGGAACAGCCCTTTGAGCTTGGGGAATCTGGTAACAATAGTTACTTTGACCAAGAAGCTCCTACTTCTATAAGTAGGGGTAGTTCACTTAACTGTTCCTACCCTATCTTATTTTTTAGAAGGTGATACTATTAAAGTCTTATCTTTTGACCAATCTACAAAAATTACAGGTTATAGTTTATATAACAATTCTAGTTTACTTACCTATGGAACACTTCGATCCGAACCCAATGAAAAAAACCCAATAGAGAGAATGAAACAAATGTATGATAAAATAAAAGGATGTCTTATAAAAATTAATCCCGATTTTGTTGTTTTTGAAAATGTACAATTTCAAAAAAATTATGGTACTTTTCAACAATTAAGTCAATTACAAGGAGTATTAATGTCTTTACTATTTGAAAGAAATATTGCTTTCCATTATGTAGAAGCAACAGCATGGAGGGCTTTTTGTAAAATTAAAGGAAGAAAGCGTATAGAACAAAAAGCTAATGCTATTCAAATGGTAAAAGATAAATTTAATTTATCTGTTTCTGAAGATGAAGCAGACGCAATTTTGCTTGGTTATTTTGCAGTTAATAAAATATTAAAATAAAAAGGAGATTTGATTGAATATGAGTGAAAATAGAATTAAGGTAACTGAGATTATTGAAAAAATAAAAAACGGTGATGAATCTATATTTAAAGAAATTAAAATAAAAAGCTATTTACCTATTTCAACCAAAAGACTAATGTGTGAAGAAATTGCAAAAAACAGTATTGTTGAACAGGATGGTATGAAAGTAAAAGACAGTATAGCGTTTACGATTGCATTTGACCTGATGATTGTACAGTTTTATTCCAATGTAGATATAGATGAACACTATGACGAAGCATGTG
>Ga0208693_1001096_pt1 | contig 20185 bp, 17 predicted proteins | sample AD_UKC071_MetaG_FD_184438 | JGI IMG/M metagenome (GOLD analysis project Ga0208693, IMG submission 184438) | Active sludge microbial communities of municipal wastewater-treating anaerobic digesters from USA - AD_UKC071_MetaG (SPAdes) (version 2) | ecosystem: Engineered > Bioreactor > Anaerobic >... | reverse complement strand
ATGCCCGCCGACGGTGCGCCGTAGAAGACAGCCTCTGCGGCACCTCCTCCACAAAGCATTCCCAGGAGCACCAGCATTTCTCGGCGGTGTAGATCGAGCGTCAGGACCTTTTCCGTCAGCGAGTTGAATGAGGACACGGCGCCAACCGCCAACGCCGCCCTGCGGTCGCCCTCGACCACCTCGCTGAGTTCGGGCAGTTCGTCATCCATCCAGGCGAACAGGTCTTCTGGCACGGTGTTGCCCAGCCCGAAGAACACAGCATGGCCGGCTTCGTGGATGGCCACTTGGCGCCGGGCCTGATCCGGCAACTTGCGCGCCGCCATGGCGAGCAGCTGGTCGACCGGCAACAGTCGGTGCGTGATGTGCCGGGGTGCCTGAAGAGCAATCACCGTTCTGAGAAACAGAGGCCAGACCAGCCATGCCACCAGAAGAAGCGCAATCGCAGTGCCCGCCGACAGCGGCCATTGGAACTGGGCGGCCACGAATGCGATAGCCGCCAGGGCGGCTGTGCGCAGTAGCGTGGGCACGAGGCTGACGCTGAACCGGTTGATCAGAAGATTCGAGCTGTAGGTGCTGGCGAGCATCGCGAGCGATCGCAACGCGATGGCCAGCCCGGCACCGACAACCGAGGCAAAGGCAATCAGCGATGCGATGTTGAGCTGACCCTCCGTGGCGCGCGGCTGTGGGGACCAGCACACCAGGGCAACGCCCGCAATCGTTCCCAACAGGTACCAGATCCTGGTCAGCCGCAGTGTCGAGGCGAGGCCATACCCGGTGATTTTCTCTTCGAGTTGGATGCGTATGCTGCGCAGCGCGACGCGCAGGCCTGCCTGACGGATGACGCCGGCGTAGACACGTAGCCAGGTGCGCGGGCCGAACTTCAGGGGCTGTGGACTGTCAGCGGACATGAGGGCAGTCTAACCAGCGGACAAAGCCGTCCCATCCGCTCGAAGCGGCCCAACCCGAAGCGACCTGATGCCCTCCAGCCCCGCCCGCATGAGAACGGTGGACGTGTCTTCCTCGGTGGCCAGCCAGTGCGCGATCAGGGTGTTGCGGATGATGGCTGCGCCGAACGCCAGCCGTTGCTTGGGAGCAATCACCGATTGCGCTTCCGGGGTGGCGTAGGCGGCCTCTAGGCAGGCCCGTACCGTCCGGTACAGCACCCGCTCGTCCAGCGAGGGGAGTGGCAACGCCGGCTCTCCACTTTGGCGCGGCGGTGGCTGCCTGGACAGGAACAGTGGTGCGTCCGAGTCCTTGGGAATGGTGTGGTGCTGGGGATGCGCCAGCATGCGCCCGGCGTGGATTTTGAGTCGCTCGTGTCGCAACTTCAGCCAGTCGCGCAGGAGCGGAAGAATCGCGATCGGCACCTCCACCGTGCGGGCATCGCCACCCTCCCCGATCTGCAGGAAGACCGGCTTGGCTTTCAGCCCCGGCAGTTCAGCGGCCGGGGCCACATGCGACATAGCCACGCCCCCTTCGCGCAGGCTTTCTCCAGTAAGCGACTGCAATTCAGCGGTGGTGGGCCCGCAATGGGCCAGCAGCGCGACCAACGCGCGATCGCGGCTGGCGCGCCAGTCGTTGCCGTCGCGGGCAGGCATGAGCCGGCGCAAACGCTCCGGGCTGCGCAGCTGCCGCAGCACTCCCGGCGGCAGCACCTGCCCTTGGCGGGTTTCATCCTCTTGGCCAGGTGTGAGTTCGCCCAACAAGGTCGGGTCCGGACCGGAGAGCCACTTCTGGCCTTCGGCGTGCTTGTAGACGCCGCGCAGCACGCGGTAGTAGCGGTAGCGGGTGGCTGCCGACATGTGTGCGGCGTCCTTCGGCGGCCGCCGGCGGCGTAGGCCCGGCGCTGGGCCGTCCAGGAACGCCAGCACGTGATCGCGGGTTGCTGCATGCCACGCCACATCCCCGGGGAGCTTGGACAGCCACCCTTGCCAGACGGTCGAATAGATCTCGGCTGTTTCACTGTTGCGAAACTCCTGCTGGCTCGATGCCCACGCCTCGAAGGCTTTCTCCGGTGCCGGCGGAACGCTCTTTGCATTCATGCGAAGCACCCTTGAATCGCGGTCATCGACCGGCCGATGATCTCAGCGCTTTCCGCGGCGCCGAGTCCCATGTCGCGGTGCAGGACGCCGGCGGCGCGCTCCAGGTCCGCCAGCAGCTTCGCGACCTGATCCGCGTCCACGCTGCCAAATTGCCGGTTGCCTGCTTGCCCTTCGGGCTGCGCATCGACCAGGGAGAGCAAGAGCACGCCCCATGCATCCGGCATGGGAGCGAGGAAGTGGGCGAACTGGTTCCATTGCCCGCACAGGGCCTGCAGGAACCGCCGGACTTCCGGGACCTGCCATACCTCGCGCGGATCCGCGTCGTAGCCGCTGCAGGTGAGTACCACGCCATGGGCCAGCTGGCGACGCAGGCGCGCATCTTCCGACAGCCGCATCAGGTCGTCGACCACGCGCCCGACGGCGCAGGCCTCGACCTCGGAGCGGCTTAGGACCAGCACGAGAAGGTCCACGTCGGGGCCGATTTCTGGCTGGCCAGCGCCAAGGGTCCACTGAATCGGGATGGTCATGGGCAATGGCGAAACGAATCTGTCATGCCCGCCAGCATGCCAGCTGCAAAGGCTAAGTCAAGCACAAACAGAGATTTACGCGCATGCCGCTTCGCTGCACGCGGACTCCCCTCCCTCCTGGTGACGCTTTGGGCGCTCGAACGCCCGGGTCGCGTGCCGCGCGCGCCGGGGCTGCGGCGCGATGGTGCAAGGGAGAATGAAGGGAGACAAAAGGCAGCTTATCAGGGGGGTGGGGTAGCCAAGGGCGTTCGAGGTCGCCCGGGAAGTGGTCGGGTGCGGCCTGCGCGTAAATCTCTGTTTTTTGTGGGCTACTTTCGGCCGGGTGCGTGCCGCGCGTCGGACCCGCTGGCCAACATAGGGTTGACGGTGCGTTGGCCTGGGGTCGCCTGGTCGGTGCCGGCGGGATCATGGGGCATCGCAATCCACCAAGGGAGTCACTCCATGTTCGAACCCATCGCGGTGCCGCTTGGCGCACTGGTCGTGGCCGCCCTCCTCACTTCGACCGAAGCGCCATCGACCCGCACCCGGGCGAGCGCCGCCCAGGTCAAGCCCCGTCCGATCGCACGGGCAACGAATCAAACCGCCCGCGCGCCCACCGTCGACAGCACCCGGTGCGCCGCTATCCGTCCGACCCGGCCCGCGCGCCGCGCCATGAAAAAAGCCCCGGCTTGTGGCCGGGGCTGAAGGGGTTGGGTGCTCACGCGATCGCGAGCAATCTGTTGTGCTCTTCGGCCCTGCAGCAGACGCAATCGCATCCGATGGGGCACTCGCTCGGCGATGACGCCAAGAAGCCCACCGGGGGAGCGACTTCCTCCTGCTCGACGACGAAAGCCGTCTCGCCCGAGGCCAGCGTCGTCGGCCGCAAACTCACGCCGCCTTCAAGGCGCAGGAAGTAACTGTGCCCGCGCTTGAAGACAGACATGGCCATGGCATCGGGGGAGAACCGCAGATGCAAACAGGCGGTTTCGTCCTGGGTGCCGGGCAGATCACCGATCTCGAACGAAACGCCCAGCACGTCATCGACCTCGCCGCTAAGCGGCGCAACGTCGACGCAGAGGGTGCCGTTCGCCGCGCGAAGGTCGGTTATCTCCATGGCGAAGGGTTCGCCGCGGCGGCTCGAATCCCAATGGCGCACAGCGACCAGGTCCGGGGTAGGCTGGGCGCCGCTCATGGTGCGAGCGACGCTTCGATGCCGGCGCTGGCCAGCCAGCCCAGGGAGCGCTCGATCTCGCGCAGGGCGATTTCGGCGCGCTTGTCGCCCAGCCTGGCGTAGTCGACTTCGGCTGCCGCGTTGAACTCCGGCACGCCGGAGATTTGGATCGGCGAGGACAGCAGTGGAGCGCCGCCAGGGCCAAGGTGATAGGCGTTGCCATGCACCACGATGTAGGTGCGGGGCTCGGCTCCGGCCGCTTGTTGGCCGGTGGAAATGGAGTGTGGCATACGATTCCTCAAATGGAGAAGCCGCAGGCTCAACGTCAGCCTGTCGGCTGAAACGGGTCAGCCTGCAGGCGGGTTGAATGCGGACATGTGTCCGCTCGCTAGTGCGAGGTGCCCATTGTTCGCCGCGACCGGCGCAAGCGCAAACGATGCGGTCCAACTCGGGCGGCCAAAGACGGCGGCGCCAAAGGCTGTGGTGGGCCCGCCGCCGAAGACGCGTAGCTCGCCATTCAGTTTTCATGGCGTTCGGCGCACTCGCACCAACCGTGTTGCCGGCCAAAAAAGAAGTGCCCACCGAAGTGCGAGGCGTTCAAGTAAAGTGTTGAAGGGCCGCAGCAATGCGGCCTTTTTTCTTTTGAGCAGCTAGCCGTCCACGTGGCCGGCACCACGCCTGTGGTGCCGGACTGTTCGTCACGGTGCCGAAACCGGCACCGTGGACGCGTCCATCAATGCCCGACTACTGGCCAATCTGGACACTTGAACCAGCCTCCTGACGGACTGCGGCTGCTTGGAACTCTCGCCACGCTTCCCGAAAGGCCCGGATAGCTTCTGGCACGGCACCGCTTCGCTCGAGGTAGGCTTCCAGGTTTCCGCGCGAGCCTTCGGCGATGGGAAACTTTCGGTCGCCCTTCACGTCCCGCGCCAAGTCGCCGACCGGATCATTACGCTTGAGCTGCTGCTCCAGCCAGCAGTGGAACGCGCTGCGAGAGGCCTCACGCGCGGCACGCTGGGCGGTGGCGGCAGCGACGATCAGGTTGCTAGCCGTCGCGGGGCGGCGCACATTGATCTTGCTGCGTGCCGGGCGTCGCTGCCACGCGCGCATCGACGCGAAGAACCGTTCCTCGGTTTCGCCCGCGTGCTCAGCCTCGAAATGATCGGCCGGCACGAACAGGTCGCAGCTGGCGCAAAAGTACTTGGCCGGCTCGCTCTCATGCTGATCGCCGTGGACGTAGTGGCGCCGGGGCTGGGCGTCGCGCCCATGCACGCGGTCGAAGAAGTAAGGGGCGACGGTCACACGCAGATCGGAGTGCTTGCGCTCAAGCTTGCGGCGCAGTCGCGGCGTCAGATCCAGGTCCGAGAAGTCGAAGAGCCAGCCATGAACGACGCCCTCGTCGTTGGCGAGCTCGTCCACCTGGGCGTCCACCAATTCGTCGGCTTCGTCGAAGGTCAGCCCGAGTTCCTCGGCCAAGGCCTCGGTCAGCGACACGCGAGGTGGTTCTTCTTCCCGATCATCGAAGAACCCACGATCGAGCTTTGCGCCTTCGACCTTGCAGACCGAAGCCCAGATGGCGCGGCCCGGGCGCGAAACCCACACCGAGGCCTTCACGTCGATCCGGTGGCCCCAATAAGGCCGCTCCTTGTCGATTTCCATGCTGACGTGGCCCTCGAACGGAAACTCCACGGGATCACCGTTGTCCGGGATCTGGTCCCACTCGATGTCGAAGGGCAGATAGATCTCGCGGATGCCGTCGTTGTTCGTGACGGTCATTTCGCCCACGACAGACTCGTTGTTCAAAACCTCATGCTGGACGCTGTCGCGCAGCGCGTTCTCGAAGGCGTCGTGCGAGGCGTGGACGGCGATTCCTACGAGGCGCTCGCCGAAGGCTGCGTGAATCAGGGCGAGCAAGTCGTCGTCCTTGAGATCCAGCGCAAGCTCCTGGCGGCGCTGCGCGAGCGCTTCGGCGTCCAGCAGGATGTGGGTTTCCCGGTCCATGGGCTGGCCCGGGTCATCCGACGCCTGCAAGGCAGCGAGGCTCTTGTAGCCGAGGGCGGCAGCAATGCACTGCTGTGCGTGGCTGAGCTTGAGGGGGTGAGGCGACTGGGCGGTGTCGCGGCGAAGCGCGAAGGCGATGCCCGAGATGTCAATAGTCATGCGGTGCTCCAAATAGGCACAGGACGTTCGAGCGATTAACCGTCCTGCGCCATGCGAACACGCATGGGTGGGACATGTGACGAAGAAGAAATACGGTTTCGCTGCAGTGCAGCGGTGTCTGGTATGAGCCGCTCGAAGCTCAGGCGGACGCCTTGCGCAGAAGTTTACTACTGCCAGCGCCCGCGCGCAGCGCGCCAGGGGGACTGCCTAGAATCGGCCGCGTGAGCGAGCCCAAGCTACATCCCCGCATCCCGTTCGAGGTGGACGGCATCCAGGTGAACCACTGCAAGACGCCGACATGCCCAAATTTCGGCGTGCCGGCGGCGCAAGCGCCTGAGGGGAAGGTCAACGCGTCCCAGGACCCGTACCGGGTGATCGGGGGCCGTCGCAGCCTGCGGCAGCTCACCTGCCACTTCTGCCAGCGCAGTTCCGCGCTGCGCAGCAACCTGGCGATCGCCCAGGAGGCAACGCGCCTCGACCCGATCCGCTGGCGCGCCGCACGCACGACCTGTGTCACGCCTGGCTGCGCCGCCTTCGGCTTGGCTGTGGCGGATCACCCGCAGCACTACCAGAAGCACGGTCACACCGCCGCGGGCGAGCCGCGCTACCGCTGCAAGGCCTGCCGCGCGACGCTCACTGGCGGCTCGACCCTGCGCACGCAGAAGCGGCCGGAGCTGAACGTCGAGGTGCTGAAGCTGGTGGTGAACAAGGTGCCAATGCGCCGCATCTGCGAGGTGCTGGATCTCAACCCGGCCACCCTCTACAGCAAGCTGGGCTACCTGTCCGAGTTGGCCAGCGACTTCAGCGCGCGCCATGAGCGCCGCATCGCCTCCGGTGAGGTGCCGCTGGCGCGCGCCTACATCAGTGTCGACCGACAGGACCACGTGCTGAACTGGGGCAGCCAGCTTGATCGCCGCTACACCGCCGTGGGCGCGGTTGGCGCGGCCGAGAATGAATCCGGCTACGTGCTGGCCATGCAGCTGAACTTCGACCCCGACAGCGATCCCGAGGACGTGGAAGCCGACGCCATCGAGCGCGGCGACTACCTGGTGCCGCCGGTCCATCGCCACTACGCGCGCCTGTGGCTGCGCCGCGACTACCAGGAGGTCGACGCGCCGGAGGAGGACGAAGCCGCTTTGCCTGCCGATCTCAAGGCCCCCAGCGGCGGGATGCAGGTGAAGCTGGAGGTGCTGTACTTCGCCCTCATGGTGCACTTAAAGCGGATGCTGCATCCGGTGGAGCGGGTGCGCCTCTTCGTGGACCGAGACCCCGCCCTCGATACCGCGTGCCTGGCTGCATTTCGAGAGGAGATCGTCGCGCGGCGCTGCGACGTGTTCCTGATCAAGACGGGCAAGGACCTTTCAGTGGACAAGAAGAAGTTGCTGATCGCGCAGGTCGGCCGCGATCTGGAGCGCTTCGCGGCGCGTGCCGGTGTGCCGGCGGGCGAATCGGTGCGGCTGCACTACGTGGTCGACCAACTGCGCCGGCACCGGGCCCGCAACGCGGCAGGCTGGTTCGAGTACCCGCTGTCCGACATGGCCGACCCGAGCAAGGAGCTGCTGTACCTGACCGATTTCGGCGACATGGAGCTGGAGCACCTGGCGCGGCTGCACATGCGAGCCTCCTTGCGCGGCATCGACAAGTTCTTCATGCAGGTGCGCCGGCGCCTGTCGGTGCTGGAGCGGCCATTGCAGACCCGCAACAACGCCCAGCGCGGATGGCATGGGTACTCGGCGTACAGCCCGCTGGTCGTCCAGCAGCTGTTGAACATCTTCCGGGCGTACTACAACTACTGCCTGCCCGGGCAGGACGGCAAGACGCCGGCCATGCGTCTGGGCCTGACCGGTCAGCCGGTCTCGCTGGACGTGCTGTCCTCGCTGCGCCCGCGCGGCATCAAGTAGCGCTGGGCGAGCGCCGGCTCCTTCAGCTCGATCAGGCGCTGCGGGTCCGACTTCAGGTCAAGCCGATGCAGGTAGATGAAGTAGCCGACCAGGCACTCGCGCATGCGCGCCTTCCACACCCAGCCGCGGCCGGCCTGGGCCATTCCGAATTCGCGGGCCACCACTTCGGCTTGGCTGGCCGACAGCGTTCGGCTCGGGACAACATCAACCTCCACCCAGTGCGACCAAGCCTTGTCGTCGTCTGGTTGGCGCGGCGCGGGCAGCTCGAGCGCCGCGGTCGACAGGATGCGCTGCAGCACCAGGTCGATGAAGGCGTCACGGCTTTCGTCATAAGCGCGGGCGTGCCACCGCGTGCCGCTGAACAGCAGGGCATGCGGCCAAACCTTGCGCGGGCTGGGCTCGGCGCGGCTGCGCGACTGGTAGCTCACCGTCAGGCCGGTTTGTGAGGAGATGGCACGGGTGACGGCATTCAGGATCACCGCCTCGAGCCGGCCGCGCGGCGGCGGCACCGCGTCCGTGGTCACCGAGGTCGCCCCGGCCGGCGCGATCGCACCGTCGTTTTGCTCGGCCTGCGCACGCAGCAGCGCCAGGTACTCCTCGGCCGAGCCCTTGCCGATGCGCGGCTTGAACTTGCGGGTGGGTCGGTATGCGCGGGCTGTCTCGTCGTACTGCAGGTTGCCCGGAAAGGCGTCCTTGTAAAGCCGGAAGTCCTTGGTGACGTGGTTTTCGCTGACGTTGAACGCGCTGGACACGCGCGGGCGGTCGACGCGGCCCTCCCAGAAGGCCACCGACTCAATGAAAGTCAGGCGCTGCCGCTGTGCGAAGCGCAGCTTGTCGACGTCGAAACCCGTGGTCATCCAGTACCTACATCTTTTGCGTAGCGTACTTGTTTCTGGTGGGCCACGCAATATGATTGCCTCAGGGCGAAGTTGCTGGTATGGTGGAGGCTTATGAAAGCGGCGATCGACGACTGGCTGCAAACGCTGGGCTATGACGGCTCGGTGGGCGTCGTGCATCGCGCCGCTAGCGACGTGCGCCCGGACCATCCGTACGCACGCGAGATCGAGCTGATGCTCCGGGCCCCGGGCGCGGCCGCCGCGGCGGTGTTCGAGGTCGACCGCGTTCCCGCCGTGTGCTTCGTGGAGCCGGATGCCAGCCAACCGCTGGACGCTCGGTTCATCGACGAGGTGCGCAGCAGAATCTGGAACCAGAACCTGGTGTCCATCGTGGTGATCGTGCGCGGCCAGGAAGCGGTCCCGTATCCGGCACCGCGCGACCTGCCGGCCGACTCGCCGCTTTCCCTCGCGCAGGCCAGTGCCGAGGGGCCGTTCTCCGCGAACGAGGTGGCACGCGGCGACATCGCCAATCGCCTGCCCGAATGGTTCAACCGCTCGCACCGGGTCGACCGCGTCATGCAGGACAACCTGGACGTCGCGGTGGAGACCTTGAAGGGTTTGAAGCTGTCCCAGGAACAGGCGCAGCTGCTGCTGGGCAAGTGCATCTTCGTGTCCTTCCTGGAGCACCGCGGGATGGTGGGCGAGCACTACCGCGAGCGCCACAAGGTTGGTCAGCTGCTCGACCTGCTGCACGCCGGCGACGGCCGCGGGCTGGACCGCCTTTTCCGACGGCTCAAGAGCGACTTCAACGGCGACTTGCTGGAGATCGAAGGCGGCTCGAACGTCGACTGGCGCACTCTGCCCGCGAAGGTTCTGGACCTGCTCGCGCAGTTTCTGCTGCACACGCGCCTGCGCGACCAGCAGCGCTCGCTATGGCCCTACGACTTCAACTACATCCCGGTGGAGTTGCTGTCCGGCATCTACGAAACCTTCCTGGGCGGCGCGCAGCGCGAGATGGGGGCCTTCTACACGCCGCGCCATTTGGCCGCGCTGGCTGTGGACGAAGCGTTCCGCGGCATCGAGAAACCCTGGCAAGAGGTGGTGCTGGACGGCGCCTGCGGCAGCGGAATCCTGCTCACCAGCGCCTACCGCCGCATGCTGGGCGCGCGCCGCGCCAGCCTGCAGCGCGAGCTTCGCTACGAGGAACGCCAGGACGTGCTGCTGACCGGGATCCGGGGCGGCGACACCTCCTCGGCCGCGTGCAAGGTCACGGCCTTCAGCCTGTACTTGGCGCTGCTGGAAGACCTGGCTCCCAGTGACATCGCCCGCCTGCAGGAAGACCAGGAGGTCAAGCTGCCGCCGCTGATGGGCAAAGTGCTAACGCGCGACGGCCAGGGCGACTTCTTTTCTGCGCGCAACGCGGTGGCCAAGCCCGGTGGCGCCACCATCCTGCTGTCCAACCCGCCTTGGTTCGAGCCACGCGGCGAGGACGAGCGCTCCTATGAGCGCTGGTGGATGCAGCGCTTCAACACGCCCCTGCCGCGCCGGCAGATCGCGTTGGCGTTCGCTCGCCGCGCAAGCGAGGTGGTGAAGGTGGGTGGCCGCATCTGCTTGCTGCTACCGGTCTCCACCCTGGGGGCGGCGTCCGCCGGCGCCTACCTCAAGGACTGGTTCCGCGAGGTCGCGCCGCAGCGCCTGATCAACCTCGCGGACATGCGGTTCGTGCTGTTCGAAGGCGCGGACCACCCAACCCTGGTCTTCACCGGCGAGCGCCGCAGCGAGGACGCCCAGCGCATCCCGCCGCGCGAGAGCTTCGAGTACCTGGTGCCCAAGGCGGACATCTCGCTGGCGTTCGGCCGCCTGACCGCGCACAGCTTCGACCGCAAGCGCCTGCACACCCTCACGGCGGCCGACGACCCGGAGGTCCTGCGCACCTACTTCTGGGGCACGGAGCTGGACGAGTCGCTGATCGCCCGGCTGCGCCTGTACGGCACCATCGAGGACCAGTCGCGCGGTCCCAAGGCGCGCTTCGTGATCTGCAAGGGCTTCCACCGCCTGGACTCGAGCAAGGAGCCGTCCAGCTCGAAGCCGCTGCACAAGTACAAATTCCTGAGCACGGCGATCGGCGCGACCCGCTTCCCGCGTGACCGCATGTTCGTGCACCACCGCGACCTGGAAGACTTCCCGGCCAAGGACATGCCGCGCGTGGCCGACTTCGGCTCGGCCGGCGGGCAGGCGTTCGAGGGCGTGCGCGTGCTGTTCCCCGACGGCGCGCACAACCACACGCTGGAAGTGCGGGCCTGCTACAGCGACAAGCCGTTCTGCTTCATGCAGAGCGTGGGCGCAATCGTCGACAAAGAAGGCGACAGCGATCTCATGCTGTTCCTGACGGCCTACCTGCGTTCCAAGCTGGCGCGCTACCTGCTCTTCTACACGTCCTTCTCGCTCACCATGGAGCGGCCCCACGTGAAGCTGCGCGAGATCGAGAAGCTGCCCTTCCTGGCTCCGGAGCGGCACAAGAATCCCTCGCGAGCCCGCGGCATCGTCAAGCACGTGGCCGAAGTGCTCAAGCCCTTCCAGCAACTGCGCTCGGTCGAGGGCAACGAGGACTGGACGCGCGCGCGCGCCGAACTGGATGAACTGGTGTTCGACTACTTCGAGCTGTCGGCCACCGAGCGCACAGTGGTGAGCGACACCTGCGACTTCATCATCCCCAGTCGCCTGCCACGCAGCCTGCAGCGCCTGCGCCTGCAGCTGTTTCGCCCGCCCGCGGCCACCGAGTACGGGACCTACGCGCGGCTGCTGCGCGACGAGCTGGAGACCTGGCGCGTGCGGCTGCAAGGCGAGGGCCAGTTCGAAGTCGAGCTCAGCCGCCCGAAAGCGGCCCAGCCCGGCACCATGGGCGTTGTCCGCATTGGGCTGTCCGCGGGGCGGCCCAAGCGGGCGGGAACGCCGGCGGCGGTGGAACACGTGCTGCAGCAGTTGCGCGGTGACGATGCCTTCCCGCAGGTCGGCGGCGAAGGCCTCACGGTTGCCTCCGACCTGCTGCTGTTCCACGGCGGCGACTACTACTTCGTCAAGCCGCTGGTGCGCCGCCTCTGGCTGGCTACCGCGGCGGCCCAGGATGCCTGGCGCATCGTCCAGACCGTGCGCCAAGGCGCCCCCATCCAGTAAATGAAGGCACCGGCGCGCTACCACCAGGTTCTCTCCGACAACCGCTGGCAAGCCGCCTTCGGCCGCCAAAGCACCGTCGAACAGGTGATGGCCTATGTGATTTCCCATTGGCAGGAGCTGCAGGCCAACCCGCCGGCGGACATGCACTTCGGCAACGCCGAGCCCAAGATCACCCAGTACTTCGGCCACTCGCTGCGCAAGAACGCAATGCGCAACGGCATCACGGGCCTCTTTTCTCCAGAAGCGGTGCAGGCCGACGTGGACGAGGCCAAGAAGGTGCTGGAAGCGCGCGGACGCTCGGACATCAGCTACTTCAGCGATCGCACCGACCCACCGCTGGACTTCGTGCTCGAGTTCAAGAAGATGAAGCTCAAGCCCGGGGGCAACCAGTCGCGTCTGGCCTATTGCAAGGACGGCGTCGTGCGCTTCGTGGAGGCCATCTACGCCCGCGACTCGGACTTCGGGTTCATGGTGGGCCTAGTGGAGAAGCCCGAGCATGTGAAGCCGGTGGCCGACGCGCTTGTGCGGGCGATCCAGCAGCCGGACATGGTGCGCATGTTGCGGATGATCCGCCACCCGGACGGCACCGCCGTCACGGTCAAGCCTCTGAAGTTCCAGCAGTCGGGGTTCGAGACGCGGCACGCGCGCGATCACGTGCCCCGGCCAGATGTGCTGCTTGGCCATCTGGTGTTCGCCCATCTCGCCTGAGTTTCACCATGGTGCGCCGGCGAAGCAAACCGCTGGATGCGCTGTGCAGGGAACTGCATTCCCTGCTCGCTGGTTACCGCTTCTCGCCCGTTGGCCGTGAAGCGCAGTCGGAGCTTGCCTGGCTGTTGATTTCCACTGAATCCTGACCCCGGTTTTTCATCTAATTTTGACCCCACCCTTGGTGGAGTAGCCGGGCTACTCGGTTGTGGATAAGTCTAACGTCGACGTTATCGTTTCTCCTTTCGTTGGTGCCTTTCTGCCTCTGGTCTTGGCTACCGGGGTCGTGGTGGCCGATGAATTTCTGAACCGCCAACTGTCGTTGCCCGTCTCCACGATGTGACAGTGATGCGTGAGGCGGTCCAGCAGTGCCGTGGTCATCTTCGCGTCGCCAAACACCTGACTCCATTCCCCGAAGCTCAGGTTGGTCGTGATCATCACGCTGGTGTGCTCGTACAGCTTGGACAGCAGATGAAACAGCAAGGCCCCTCCGGCCTGGCTGAACGGCAGGTAGCCCAATTCGTCCAGCACCACCAGGTCCGTGTACATCAGCCGGTGCGCGATCTGACCGGCCTTGCCTTGGGCTTTCTCCTGCTCCAGCGCGTTGACCAGCTCCACCGTCGAGAAGAATCGCACCCGCTTGCCGTGGCGCTGGATCGCCTCAATGCCAATCGCTGTGGCCAGGTGCGTCTTGCCGGTACCCGGCCCGCCTATGAGCACCGCGTTGTGTGCGGCGTCGATGAACTTGCCAGCGTGCAAGGAGCGAACCAGTGCCTCGTCAACGTTGGCCTGCGCGAACTCGAAGCCGGCCAGGTCCCGATGCGCCGGGAAGCGCGCCGCGCCCATCTGGTAGGCCATGGAGCGCACCGCCCGTTCGGCCGTCTCGGCCTTGAGCAGTTGCGTGAGGAACGCTTCGGGTGTGAAGTCCGTGTGGCGCGCCTGCGCGGCCACCTCCGGGTAGTTGGACGCCATGCCGTGCAGTTTCATGGCCTTAAGGGCCGAGATGATTTCAGCGCTCATGGTGTAGCCTCCCCGGCCGCGCCTCGCAGGCGGTCGTAGCGCTGCACGTTGGCCAGCGGCTCGACTTCCAATTTAAGTGGCGTGCTGGCCGCTTCCAGCGAAGCCGGCTCACTCGGCGACTTCAGCCGCGCCAGCACATTGAGCACATGCTCGCCGCTGGGCTTGCCCGCCTCCAGGGCCAGCTCTGCGGCCACCAGAACGGCATCCAGCCCGTGCACCGGCACGGCCGCCAGCACTTGCGCCATCACGCGGTCTCCGCCTTCGCGGCGCAGCAAGATGCTTTGCAACTTCTTCAGTGGCTCGGGCAGCGTCTCGAACGGCGCCCCATTGCGCAGCGCCCCGGGCTTGCGCTCGATCAGGCTCACGTAATGGCGCCAGTCGTAGAAGGTCTGGCTGCGCTCGAAGCTGCGCACATGCGTGGCCACGCGCGCGTTCTCGGCAACGACTTCCAGGCGGTCCGGGTACAGCCGCAGGCTCACCACTTCGTGCGCGTGCTCGCTGGGCACGCTGTAGCGGTTGCGCTGCAGGTGCACCAGCGCCGTGCTGGACACGCGCGCTGGCATCTCCACGTAGCCATCGAACGGTTTGGGGTTGGGCATCAGGCGCGTCTGCTCGTCCTGCAGCACGTCGGCCACTTTGAGCGCGGGCCACTCGGGGTGGTTCAACTCGCTCCAGGCGCTGCGGCATTCTTCGGCCAGCCAGGCATTCAGCGTTTCCATGCTGTCCCAGCGCAGCTTCACCGCCTTGTGCCAGATGCTGCTGCGCCGATCGCGCACGTTCTTCTCCACGATGCCTTTCTCCCAGCCGCTGGCCACGTTGCAGAACTCCGGCTCGAACAGGTAGTGACCGGTCATCGCTTCGAAGCGCGCGTTGATGACGCGCTTTTTGCCAAGACCGACTTTGTCTACGGCGGTTTTCATGTTGTCGTAGATGCCGCGCTGGGGAACCCCGCCGAAGGCTGCGAACGCCCGCGCGTGCGCATCGAACAGCATCTCGTGGCTTTGCGTCGGATAGGCCACCAGCCAGAACGCGCGGCTCGCGCACAGTTTCGTGTGCGCCACTTCCAGGCGCCGGCGCAGGCCACCGACGAAGGCGTATTCGGTGCTCCAGTCGAACGGGAACGCTTCGCCCAGCACGAACTTCAACGGAACGAACGCGCCCTTGTTGGCGCTGCCGGCTTGGCTCTCGCGCCAGCGCCGGGCAAAGGCAGCCACGCGGCCGTAGCCGCCCCGGTAGCCCTGGGTAGCAAGCTCCTCGTACATCAACTTCACGGTGCGCCGGTCACGCTTGCCGCGGTGTGCGTCGGCCTTCAGCCACGTAGCCAACTGTTCGGTGAACCCGTCCAGCTTCGTTGCCATCACACGCGCCGGATATTTGGGCTCCACCATCTGGCCACGGCGAAGCCAGCTTTTGATGGTGTTTCGCGCAATCCCCGTGCGCCTCTCGATTTCCTTGATCGGCACGCCTTCTCGCAGGTGCAGCCGCCGGATCTTTGCCAGTGTTCCCACTTTGATCACTCCTTGATCCCCCTGCTCAAAAGTTAAGCAGGAGACTTTATTCAAGGGGTCAAATTTCGATGAAAAAACTCAGCTCAAAGGGGTCAGATTTGCTCGGAAATCAACAGTCAAGTTCGCGAATGTCATACGTGGTATCCGATGAAGCCAGTCTGACACGAGACTTCGAGATGTCTAGGGCGTCCAACTCGCGTTTGAACATGTGTTGCCTTCCGGTATTGCCCTTGACATTGCGTCTAAGCGTGGTTCCATAGAAGCAGTCCACAGACCCGAACAATCACATGCTGTCATCACCCGTCGCATTCACGCAGGCCCTCGGAGGGTTCTCTGTTCACTCATTGGATCCTGCCCTCCCCGGCCAGGCCGGGGACAGCTGCCTTTATAAGAACCTGCCTGCCCATGAATACCATGCAGACCGTGATGCCCTCAGCTGCTCCCTACTGAAGCCCCTGTTGACTTCGCCAGCTCACTTCCAGGCGGGCCTAGTCGCCGCAAGCCGAGCGTCGCGTGCGATGGATTTCGGAACGTTGGTCCACTTGCTGTTCTTGCAACCGCGTGCCGCGGCACAGGAGCTTGCCGTCTACCCGGGGGTCGCAGATCGAACGAGCACCTTCACAGATTTCGAGGCGGCCCACTGTGATCGCTTGGTTGTCGATGAGCCCACCTTCGCGCGCGGACGTCGCGTGGCGGAAAAGCTCGCCGCGACCAAGTACAAGGGCCGCCCGCTCCAAAGGTTCATTGACGAGTCAGTGACTGAAGCTACGATCTATTTCACCGAGCCTGTCACGCGCCTTCGCATGCGAGTTCGCATTGACGCCTATCACCCGGACATCACGTTCGACTTGAAGAGCACCCGCCATGCATCCATGCGGCTCTTCTCGAGGGACGCTGTTGACATGGACTACGACTTGCAGGCCTACATGTACAGCCTGGCTCGCTGCATGTATGAAGGCAGGACGACTGCTCCGCCTTTCGTGTTCATTGCTGCGGAAAGTACAGCACCTCACTCTGTTAGCACTCTCGAAGCCGGCGAGAACTTCATGGGCAACGGCGCGCTCAAGTTCAAGGCGTGCGCTGCCGCGTTTAAGGCTTGCACTGACACCGGGCTGTGGCCGGACTTGGGAACTGACTCTGTACTGGAGTTGGAGCCTTGGCATCAGTTCTCGACAAAAACGGGCTGGCAAATGGGATTGGCGACAGCACCCTGAGGGTGCCTTCCTACTGCTAAGACAGCTGCGCAGTTGCGGCGTTCCTGAGCGTGACCGCCGCCCCTAGCCGGAGTGGCGCCTTCTTGACGTGTACGGTATCTCCGACGAACTGATACGACGTCAGAAATTCGATCTCTACCAGCCGGTCGAGTGCATTGCGAACACGCCGCTTGAAGAAGCGAATCTCCTTCTCGTCGCTCTTGGTCAACTCGTGGAGTTTCTGAACGGTGATGGGCAGCGGGTCACGATGACTCGTGAAGTAGGAGTGAAGCCAAAGCGCCAGACTGGCGCGTGATCCAATCTTCTTCCGCTGCTCCCAGGCGAGGAAAGTGACCGAGTCTTCCTGAAACAGCTCTGCGATCATGGGTTCGAATCGAACCATCCACTTCACGTCGCCAGTCGGCGTCTCAGCAGCCCAGGCGTACTCTCGAATGAGGGAGCCCGCGTATGCGCCGGTGCCAGTCTTGACTTCTACCTTCAGCTCGTTTGCTTTTAGACGGGAGATGCTTTCCTTGCAGCGGTCATAGGATTCCGAGTGCATGCGCCAGCCGAGATCCTTGACCAGTTCATAGCCGCTGAAGAAAATCGCATCGCCGATGCGTTTGTGTCGCGCCATGTTCAGCAACGACATCCACACGCTCAGATCATCTTGCAGCAACTCCTCACCTTTGTAGATGATGGAGAAGTTCGACAGACTCGCGACGGCCTCGCCTTTAATGAATTGCCGACTCCCGGTGGCCTTCGTCCCGAACAGGCCACTGCGAATCATCGGGTTCGGTACACCCCGATGTTCGTCGTTCCAGAGCGGTAACACCTCCTGGAGTACTGTCGCTGCCTGTGAGTTCTGCCGACGCTGCAAAGCCTTCGCTGCTTGGTCGCGAGCCCACTCTACGGAGGTACCACCGCGCACACGGTGGCCCTTTGCTCTCACGGGCTCCGGGGGACCAACACTTTCGACGATCGTGACAGCTGTCGGTTCATCCCCCAAGAGCGATGGAATTTCCAACGGTTTGCTGCTACGTGTCATGTGCGTCCTCAGTTGAGTTGCACGGGAGTATGACGCTCACCTGAGGCTCGTCAAGGCAAACTATTAGCGGAGCGACCACGGTTGCGCATGGGTATTTGGATGTTTGGCTGTTCTCTCCCCGTTTTCAAAATTTGAATCCCTGCGCCGCCAACGTCACGTTGCCGAAGCGCGGTGCGTTGCCATTGACTAAAAAAAGAAGACTAAGACAAAGACTAGGGAGTGCCGCAACGCTAGGCCTGGCGCGGGTTTGGGCCTGTGGATAGTGTTTTTCGCGCTAGTAGCGCTGGAAGCACACGCTAATAGCGCCAGGCACACGACGCTAATAGCGCGGAGCGCACGCGTGCAGTTTCCGCTAATAGGTTATCCACAGTTGTGGTCATGGGACGGACCGTGGTCGCTCCGCTAGTAGTCGGTGGTGCATGTGGTCGTACCGCTAATAGTCGAGGCACTTTTCTGCGGGCCGGCATCCGGGGGTCTGGTTCCGAGGCCATGAAACATCGGTGCGCATCGACCGTGGTCCAAACGCTAGTAGTTCAAAGGTTCGACTATTGGAATCCATGTCCTGAAGAGCAACAGCTTCCATCACGTTCAACTATTAGCGGAACGGGCACGGCTAGCCATTTTCCTGTTCCAACTCCTGCTTTGCAGTTTGTTGGGCTCTTCCGGGCATTCAGCAGGGGTGGTATTAGCGGAGCGACCACGGTGTGGACCTTGAAAAAAGGCGAACAGACCCTCGCAAGCCCTTGATTGCACAGGTGTTTGCGCTTGTGAGTGGGTGCTAGCTTGCAAGAATTCTATTGCAAATCAATGGGTTGCGAAATCAGCTCCGGGCAGCGTGCGCCCTTCGCTAATAGGGGACGTCAGTTCAGCTGCAACTGCGGGTCCGCATCGCCGCCATAACGCTTGCGGAACTCCGCCACTAGGCTTTCGCGCGCTTGCTGGTCATAAATGCGAATGTCGAGCAACACCCGTCCGTTGTCCCACTCTTTCAGCACCCCGACCTCCTGGCCCTCGGCGTGCAATTTGTGCTGTCGGCTGATCTCTTTGGTCTTTCGGGCCGGTCCGTTGACGGTTGCGGCAGCCAAGGCTGCTTCCAGCTCGCGCGTCGTTACCGTGCCCTCGGCCACTTGGTGGGCGTAGTTCGTCAGCCGGTCGCGGGTTACATGCGGGATCAGCTGGGTAAGCGTGTAGGCTGCCAGATAGCTGTACTTCCCTGCAGCTTCCTTGAAGACGTCAAGGATCTCCTGGGGTAGCTTCAGGATGGCCAGCGTCTTCACAATGGTGGTTCGAGGCTTGTTGGTGACTTTGGAGATGTCTTCTTGCGTCTTCGCGATCTGGAGTTCCAGCAGGTTCTGCCAGGACAGAGCATCGTCCAACGGAGTCGTGTCCTCGCGCTCATCGTTCTCCGCGTAGCTGAGGGCGTACAGGTCCAGGAGCGACGCTACCGACAGTAGCTTGAGCTCGATCGGCCGTCCGAGTTTGCCCAGTGCCTTCTTGCGGTAGTGGCCACCGATAAGGAGGTACCGAGCACGGGGCGTATCCCCCACCAGCCGGCGAATCGCTTCGCCCAGAGCTGAGCCTTCCAGAAGAGGAAGCACTTCGCTCAGTTCACAAGCCAAAGCCGGGGTCAGTTGACCGCGCTGAGCGATCGACGCGGCGAGGTCATTGATGCGCTTTTCTTGATAGGCATGTCGGGCATTGAGCGGGTTCTCAACAACCTCCTCTACGGAGGCGACTTTGATGACAGTGTCGCCCGGTTCGGAATCCGGAGAAGTAGGAGGCACGGGCGTGGTCCGCGGGCCAGTGCCCGTCGGCCGTGATTCGGTAACGCTGGCCGCCAGCTTAAAGCGATCCACGCCGGGACCTTCACCGGACATGAGTGCCGCACGCTTGGATGAGAGGTCTGATTTGTTGTTGCGGCCCGTCATGCGTTCACCACCTTTCGCATCGTTGAACGGCCGCCCATCTTCAGAAGAGTGAGGACTCGGTCCGCGACCGCTTCGATTTCTCTGACAGCGTCCTTGCTGCTTGGCACGGCATGCACGCTGGAGCCCGCGAGCATCGAGCGTTGATATGCCCGGCGATCACCGAGTGTTTCGGCAATCGGGGGGATCTCCGTGTCCTTCTTCAACAACTCCAGGTACTCGCAGTCTTCCGCCATGTGCAGACGAACCCCGTTGGGGACGACGCGGACCGGAAACGGGCTGAAATTGACCCCCTGCTCTCGGGCCTTTTCGGCAAGGTCCTCCCAAGCGCGGCGGGTCAGGCGCTTCGCCGCCTTGAGCGCCTCTAAATCGGGGGGGGACAGCTTTGTGGGGATCAAGGCGAGGTCGGAAACGAGGAGCATCGCCCAGGTCGATGGTTGGTCGACACTGGGCGCGCAGTCGGCAATGATCAAATCAAATTTGTCACGCAATTTGGAGACTTCGTTCGTAACCTTGTGTCCAAAGTCGGCCCCGGGCCATACGGTTGCTCTGAAGCCTTCCGGAGTTTCCGCGTAGGCAGACCAAGCAGTTGATGTTTTCTGTACGTCAAGGTCAGCTAGCAGGACCGACAGGCCTCGGCGCCCGAGTGTGTTTGCGAGCTGGCAGGACAACGTGGTTTTGCCGCTACCACCCTTTTCGTTGTAGATCGTGATGATCTTCGCGAAGTTATTTGCCATGGTTCCTCTTTCCAATGTTCAGCGCTGCACATCGCGCCAACCATTGTTTGCAGTTGTTTGAAACTTTTCAACACCGCAGTGTGTTCTTTTTTTGTTAGCGCGTCCATTGTGTTCGCGGATTTCGCGCAAAGAACTGTAGAGATTGTCTGTTTGCGACGACGAATATTTGCGAAGCTTCGCACTGGTCACACAACTAAACAAAGCGCACGCCAGCGCAAGGCTGTCCAATGTTCAGCGCTGAACGTGCATCCATGAGCGG